>Ga0116228_10000687_pt1 | contig 26393 bp, 11 predicted proteins | sample S1TSphfallax_2_FD_89694 | JGI IMG/M metagenome (GOLD analysis project Ga0116228, IMG submission 89694) | Host-associated microbial communities from peat moss isolated from Minnesota, USA - S1T2_Fc - Sphagnum fallax MG | ecosystem: Host-associated > Plants > Peat moss > Unclassified | place...
ATGCAAGTTTTTATGGATGCCCAAAATCTAGGAAGGGGAGCAATGATGTCTAGGTTTGCCATAGCCATCTTTCTTTGCCTTTGCCTAGAACGTGTTTTTTTTAGCAACAATGACTTTTTTTGCCTTTGCAATCCTCCTTGAAGCCTTTTCTAGAATAGACCTATTGCAATTATTGCCCATGATAATGCCAAAAAAAACCTTTAAAAAAAATTTGTTAAACACAATACAACACTAGAGATTTGAAATGTAATTTTAAACAATTGAGTTGCAAAAAATTAGACAAACAACAAATGTGAGTTGCAAAATGTTGATGGACAACAAGGAAGCTTAGGACATAGCAAACATGGTACAATTGTGGGAGACGGTGAAGCTCGATTGCATGATCAAAACATTTCCAAAGTGAAAGTCAAAATGTTTTCAAATCACATATGTGCAATTAAAAGTGATTTTTAATGGATTGTAGGACGAACTTTGATTTTTGTTTTTTCCCTCCAAACATGGGTGCGCACGAGATCATGACATATTGTGCATAAATCATCGATTGATTAGTCCATGCCACATAATCAAATGCACTTGAAAAAAATTAATGCTTATTATTTAATTTTTTACATGTGGTTTTAGCTTACATCTAGATTGTTTCAAGGTTTTACATAATATTAAACAAATGCCATTTGATAGTCCTTTTGCTTGTAGCCATAAAATTCTTGAATATTCATTTTCTAATCACCTTAGTTGGGATTTCATAAATAAAAATGCCAACATTTCCATGGCATGTGATTTCTACCAAGTTAACTTATCTTATGTTCAAATTTAGTCCCATTTAACATACTTGGCCTAGTCCATATGCTTCCTTTATCATGTTGCAAGGACTAGTGACTGTGAATGTGGTAACTATAAAGGACTATAAAGGACAATGAGTTGTGCATCAAAATTTTAAATTAAACTATATATGTGTCCATTCCAACTCATAGGGATCATTGGTTATTCCAACTTTAACAAATTAAAAATTAAAAATATTTTGTGCATAGTTGAATTTTGTGAGTTGTAATCCTTTGCACTGTGACAATCCTTTTTGGGTACCCTAATCATGATTGTAGCAAATGGCCGTTTCTTGTCAATGTGGTACCATCGCACATACAAGGAACATAATGTTTATGACCATGGTTGGGTTATGTGTTGCCATTCAAAATCTATTACCACCATCAGATTTTGAAGGGCTTCAAGTTCTACATCCACTACAAATAATCCTATCCATTCCAACCCATGCGTTTGTGACTTTTGTTCAAATCAACTATTTTTTGCAACTTTAAATAAGATTGTCCTTCGTGGCACTCGGTAAAAATGACTAATAGTTGCATAAATGACTACAAAGTGGTTTGTAATTGCATATGCAATTTATATTTGTGATTAATTTTGATTTGGATGAAAATGAAAATGAAAAAATATTTATATCATCCATTTTTAGTGGCATCCCAAAATAGATGAAAATATAATTGTGTTTGCAACTTGGAAGGTAATTCAAGGCCCATTGGATATCACATGGCAACTTTTCAACTTGATTTGTGATTATAAATTTTAATCGCAAATGCACATGTAATCAAATGTGAAAAAATTTGAGTTGGCTAATGAAATTGCTAGATTTAGTGGTCTAATTGTTTTTTGTTAACTTTTTTAATGAATTATTAAATGTGTAGTAGGGTTTGGTGGGTTTGTGAAAAATCCAAAGGACCCATGGCAATTAATGGTAGAAATAGGGCTAAGTAGTAGGTATTTTATCATATTGTTGATATGTGACAATGTTTCTCCCTCACATAAAATAATTTAATATTTTATTTATTCTCAAGCACAGTATTCCTAGGTATCAAGTGGGGTTATATTAAAAATTATAATTCATATAATAATGGAACCCATATCATCTTGCTACTTCAAATGATACATTGCAACCATCAAAAATCACAAATTTAACATGGATATAATATTGCACTAATACCAAAGTACCTTGGTAGTTTTGACACTAATTGAATTATTTGTAGTTTTTTTAATTAAAAAAATGAAGATATTATTTTTTGGTAATGATTTTTTTTAATATTGAAATATTCTATTTTTGACATGAAATCTTCAAATTTTATTAATTTTTTGACAAGCATGCGTTGAAACTATGTTTGTATTACAATAATGTAAATCCCAAGGAAAATACTCCATTCAAATGATGGAGTAATGCAATAGTGATGTTGAACATGGATTGTATGTGTGCATGTAATTATGTGTTTGATAGACTTTTGTTGTACTATTGTTTAGCAATGATCAAGTTTTTCATTCAATTCACATTGGAGGGGAATATTAACATAAAAACTTACAAGATTAATGCATGCTTTGAACAATTCAACAATTTATTCATTTTAATTTATGGTTTGCCTATGTATGTTTAGACCAAATCGACTATATACACATTCAAAAAAATGATAGGAAAATGGGAATAAATATTTCAGTAATAAGACCATGGTACAAAATTAAAATATTTCAACTACAATTATTGAATTGAACAAATGGAATAATGCAGTGATATGTTTGTTAGCAAACAACAATTTGTAAAACAAATGAACTAATCATAATGATAATAATTATGTATGCCAATGATTTTATAGGTTAATAATTACATTTCAAAACTTTATGAAAATAACATGTTACATAAGCTTTGTGAAAAATTCCAAACCTTTTCTCTCTATCATAGATGTTGTGTCTCATATCTAATCTATTGTATTGTATATCATTATTTTGTATTTCATGTTGGTGACAAATTAAAACATTACTAAGGAACTTTGGAGGACCTTGACAAGGCTCATGTTATTGAACTAAACAATGCATTCATTTTGAGGATGCATGGAAATTTTATTTATGGATGTTGAAAGACTATCAAAGAGCTTTGGAAAATTTGGGCAACATTCATGTTTTTAAACCAAACAACATATTCACTTTGAAGAGGTGTGAAAATGTCAAATGGATGTTGGATATCAAGGAACTTTGAAAGACCTATACAAGGTTCATGTTCTTTTAACCAAACAATGCAATCTCTTTCAACATGTGTGCATATGTGAAAAGGATGTTGCAAAATTATCAAGGAACTTTGAAGAACCTTGAAATCTTAATGTTCTTCAACTGAACAATGGTTTCATTTTCAAGATGCATGGAAATGTCCAAAAGATGTCAAAAGATTATCAAGGAACCTTGAAGGACCTTAGCAAAACTCATGTTCTTGAACCAAATGATGCATGCACTTTGAACATGCATGGAAATATCAAAGATGTGTTGAAAAACTATTAAGGAATGTTGGAGGACCTTGATAAAGTTCATGTTTTTGAACCAAACAATACATGCACTTTGAACACACATGGACATATTAAATGAATGTTAAAAGGTTGTTAAAGAGCTTTAGAGGACATTGACAAGGTAACTGTTTTTAAACTAAACAATGTAATCATTTTGAACATTTATGGAAATATCAAAGGGATGTTGAATGATTATCAAAAAGCCTTGGAAGACCTTGGCAAGGTTTATGTTCTTGAACCAAACAATGTAATCACATTGAGCATCTAAGAGTTTTCAAAAGAAAATTAAAGGATTATTAAAGGGCCTTGTAGGACCTTGACATAGTTCATGTTCTTGAACCAAATAGTGCATTCACTTTTACATTTCATGGAAATATCAAAAGGATATTGGGCGACTATCAAAAAATATTGGAAGACTTTGTTAAAGCCAATGTTCTTGAATTAAACAATGTACTCATTTTGACAACTTGTGAAAATGTTAAAAAAATGTTGGGGAACTATCAAGGAACATTGGAGGACCATATCAACATTGATGTTCTCAGGGATGTTCTTGAGCCAAACAATGCATCTACTTTGAGGAAGTGTGGAAATGTCCAAAAGATGTCAAAGGAATTTTGAAGGAAGATGATCAAGGAACTTTGAAGGACCTTGACAACGCTTAAATTATTAAACCAAACAATGCATTCACTTTTATCATCTATGGAAATGTCAAAACAAAGTTGAAAGATTATCAAGGAGCCCTGGAAAACCTTGACAAAGTTCATGTTTTTAAACCAAACAATACATGCAATTTGAGCAAGTGTGTAGATGTCAAAGGGATGTTCAAAGATTATCAAAAAGCCTTGCAAGACCTTGAAAAAGCTCATATTCTTGAACCAAATAATGTATCCATTGTGACCATGCATGGAGATGTCAAAGGGACATTGAAAGACTATCAAATAACCTTGCAAGACTTGGAAAAAACTATTGTTTTTTTAATGAAATAATGCAATTACTTTGAACATTTGTGGACATATCAGAAGGATGTTGAATGATTGTTAAGAGAAAATTTGTGTTGCCATTATAGGGCAAAATGGGGCTAAGTTGATTATAGGACATAAGAGCTCATGCAATTTGAATTGGTTTTATGGCAAGAAATTGGGAATAACTTTGGAGGAATTTGGATTTTGAAGCATTACATGTTATAGTTTGTTTTTAAAAAAAACTCATGCTAGAGTTAGAAGCATGTGCTTTGATGGAGAAAAAAAATGATGAAACTTGGTATTTCATTTTTATTTATGTTTTCAATTCCAAATTGCTTTGAATTTTGTTTTCAATTTACTATAGAAATGATTATGGTACAAATATGGATTGTTTATCATTTGATAGATTTGATTATTTGTTTTTTTATAGTTTTATTGTTGTATATAATATGTTAGTTATAATGACAATATGTTAGAGTTTATAAATAAGAATAGGAAAGGTAGAATTTTTTTAGCATTTACCATTTAGTGACCATCATTGGGATGGATTTGGGGTAAAAAAATCAAGATTTTATGGATTGGCTTTGGTTTTCGTTATTTTTGTTAAAAATACAAAAAAAATGTTGTTTGAAATTATTATTATTATTATTTAGATCTACAAATTTAAAATTTAGTTGAAAGGTTCTTCAGATAAAAAATTTGAGCAAAACAATTATTTAATAACATCACAAATTTAACATGCAATGAATTAATAATGAAAATTGTGTAAAATTCATTCATTCATAGGTTTGTACATTTTACACACAAATATCATGCATTGAAAACATGTTCAACACATGGGTAAATGTGTTGATGGATGAAGTATGAACCTATGAATGAACGATTGTCACACAAATTTTTCATCCTCCTATAAATCCACGTGTCAAATGTGTTTTGAATGCACAATATGAATGTGTTAAACATACGAACTATGAATGAACAAATTATGTACGATTTCCATTATTCAATTGTGAAATGCTAAATTTTTGTGATGTTATGTTGTTAAAAAGGGGTAAATTGCTTAATGATTGAAACATTTGGTTGACATCTAACAACCAACATGCATTAACAATCCACGATTGTTAGATGGTAACTAAATATTTTCAATCACAATTTGAACCAATCACCAAAATGACGACCAAAAAATTTTAATTGCCTCCTATCATGATCAAACATTTTTGGTTGCCACTCAAATTCATTGTCCACCATGGCAACCAAAAAATTTCAATCGCCACATATCTTGATTATCTAGATGGTGATTGAAATTTTTCATTCACCAACTAAATAATAATGATTGATAGCACTCCAAAATATTTTAATCACCAACTTAATTTTCACATGCCTTAATGGTGATCAAACCTATTTTGGTCATTATTTGATTGTTATGTGTAGCCTAAATATTCTAGTCATCATATGGTGATCGAAATTGTTCGATCATTAATCAATTTGGGCCAATCCTTTTGGTTAATGATGAAATATGCCCTTTTGCAACTGAAAGGTGATTGAAAGTACTTTAAACCATGCCTAAATGAATGGGTTCATTATAAGACCCACACTTTTCCCATTGTCAATATTTTATTCCCCTTGTGTGAGGACTTTGTTTACTTTGAGTAATCAATGCCATACACCTCAAAGAAAATGAAACCTTTTAAGAGGCCATTAAAAATCACAACATTAGTTGTGAAAACAATTATGTGTTGACCTTCATTATTGAACCTCTTGGAAGACCCAACCCTTAAGTTACATAATTTTCTAACCTTAATATAACATTAAGTGGACTTGAAATATCCCACCCCCATTGAATTTAACATAGGTTTTAGTACAACATTCATTATATTATTATGGGTGGATTAGTAACAAGGTGCCATGGCATACAGTGGGGAACACATAAAAGTGATCAAGGGCCATGGGCTGAAAGGAAAATGTTGTGATCACTATAAGGAATTTGCAAATATACAACTAGATTTACAAGTCATTTTTAGTTGTAATTATCACATGCGACTTGTTATAGTGCCTAATCGCCTTGAATAAATCGCATAAAATTCTAGTCATAAAAGATAATATATGCATTAAGTTGCAAAGGTAGTTGCAACTAGATGTGACTTACATGAAGTTTTCATCCATCCAAACCAACTTATGTGGCATTGTCATTTTGCTATATTTATGCCAAAAAAATGTAGTCACATTATTTATATTTTTAAAATTATTTTTATATATAGTTTATTGTTAATTTTATTAAATTCAACATGTACCATGTTGACGTGTTGACATGTGTAATTACATAAACTAAGCTAGTTTAGATTGTTAGGTAGGCCATCTATGGCCACCTAGCCTATGTAAGTAAGGAATATTTGGTCAACATTCCGATGTTGACCACAACCCATGCCGTGGGTGAAGATTGATCTTTGAACCCCAAGGATTGAGATCAATTATTTTACCACCAAGCCACCCCACTTATTGTTGAAAAAAAGTAGCGTGCATTTTATTGAACCTATTTGAATTCAAACACTACACAAAACATCGTCTTTGAACTTTGATATCTTATTACGATTTTGTCCAAATGACAAGATTAAAGTTTAAACTTAAATGTTTTCCTATAATGTACACAAACATTTTTTTCTTCTTAAAAGTATAAAGAAATTTGAAAAGAAAAATATTTGAATTTTATTATTCAATATAATTTCAAAAACCATTATGTGGAAAAAATAAATTCAATCACATGATTTATAAATGGATAATATAATAATGAATACATTAAAACTTTACATATCTTAAACTTTCATTTAATTCTAAAATATATATTATACAATTTTTTTTGATATATCATATTTTTACCAATATAATTTAATTAAATTTTTTGATATATAATTTATTCACATATAATATTTATAAATGATTCGTAAATAAATAATAATAATAAATATATTTATTAACTATATTTCTGATATAAAAGATTAATCTTAATAATAAATATTGATTATTGCCATATAATTAATTGATTTTATGGAATTACACTTTTTATTATGTTTACATGTATAATACCTTGAGTTTTATTTAAAATTATGATAAAAATATTTATGTCAATTTTTAAAATATTTTTTCACATCTCAAACATTTATTTGATTTAAAAAATTATATTATATAGTTTTGTTTATAATAAATCATAATTATACCCCAAAAAATGTAATTTAAATGTATGATATGAAATGGGTCATAAATTACATTGCCTACCTAATATAATAATTAATCCAACAAATATCAAATATATCGACATGATAAAATACTCATTACTAAACCCACATAGATACAATTGGCTTGCTACTTAGTACCTATCCTACTTATTGCATATGTAATACATTAATTGCATAGCTTATCTAATTATTTAATTACACTTACTACTTTAACCTTAACCTATTTAATAAATAAATTACATAGCTTAATTAATTAATTAATTAATTAATACAAAAACATGATCACATATCAACAATATGATAAAATACCTACTACTTAGCCCTATTTCTACCATTAATTGCCATGGGTCCTTTGAAATTTTCACAAACCCACCAAACCCTACTACACAGTTAATAATTCATTGAAAAAAATTAACGAAAAACAATTAGACCACTAAATCTAGCAATTTCATTGGCCAACTCAATTATTTTTCCCATTTGATTACATGTGCATTTGCAATTAAAATTTATAGTCACAAATCAAGTTGAAAAGTTGCCACGCGATATCCAATGGGCCTTGAATTACTTTCCAAGTTGCAAAAACAATACATTTTCATCTATTTTGGGATGCCACTAAAAATGGACGATATTAATGTATTTTTCATTTTCATTTTCATCCAAATCAACATTGGTCCCAAATATAAATTGCATATGCAATTACAAACCACTTTGTAGTCATTTATGCGATTATCAATTAGTTTTACTGAGTGCCACGAAGAACAATCGTATTTAAATTTGCAAAAATAGTTGATTTGGACAAAAGTCACAAATGCATGGGTTGGAATGGATAAGATTCTTTGAAGTGGATGTAGAACTTGAAGCCCTTCAAAATTTGATGGTGGTAATAGATTTTGAATGGCAACACCTAACCCAACCATGGTCATAAACGTTATGTTCCTAGTATGTGCGATGGTGCCACATTGACAAGAAATGGCCATTCGCTACAATCATGATTAGGGTACCCAAAAAGGATTGTCACAATGCAAAGGATTGCAACTCACAAAATTCAACTATGCACAAAATATTTTTAATTTTTAATATGTTAAAGTTGGAATAACCAATGAGCCCTATGAGTTGGAATGGACACATAGATAGTTTAATTTAAAAATTTGATGCACAACTCTTTGTCCTTTATAGTCCTTTATAGTTACCACATTCTTAGTCTTTAGTCCTTGCAACATGATAAAGGAAGCATATGGACTAGGCCAAGTATGTTAAATGGGACTAAATTTGAACATAAGATAGGTTAACTTGGTAGAAATCACATACCATGGAAATGTTGGCATTTTTATTTATGAAATCCCAACTAAGGTGATTAGAAATTGAATATTCAAGAATTTTATGGCTACAAGCAAAAGGACTATCAAATGGCATTTGTTTAATATTATGTAAAGCACCTTGAAACAATCTAGATGTAAGCTAAAACCATATGTAAGAAATTAAATAATAAGCATTAGTTTTTTTCATGTGCATTTGATTATGTGGCATGGACTAACCAATCAATGATTTATGCACAATACCTCATGATCTCATGCGCACCCAGTTTGGAGGGAAAAAAATGAAAATCAAAGTTCATCCTACCGTCCATTAAAAATCACTTTTAATCACACATATGTGATTTGAGAACATTTTGACCTTCGCTTTGGAAATGTTTTGATCATGCAATTGAGCTTCATGGTTTCCCACAATTGTAGAACACCATGTTTGCTATGTCCTAAACTTCCTTGTTCTCCATCAACCTTTTGCAACTCACATTTGTTGTTTGTTTGATTTTTTGTAACTCAATTGCTTAAAATTACATTTCAAATCTCTAGTGTTGTATTGTGTTTAACATTAAAAAAAAATTAGGTTTCTTTTGGCATTATCATGGGCAATAATTGCAATAAGTCTATTCCTAAAGAGGCTTTAAGGAGGATTGCAAAGGCAAAAAAAGTTATTGTTGCTAAAAAGACACGTTCTAGGCAAAGGCAAAGAAAGATGGCTATGGCAAACCTAGACATCATTGCTCCCCTTCCTAGATTTTGGGCATCCATAAAAACTTGCACTCCCTTTCCAGAATACAGTGCACCAAATACACGTTTTGACAAGGCTGCACACATCTTTGCGAAAGAAATAGTTTCCATTGTTTTGGATATGTTAAACCCAAAAACTATAGAATTTCAAAAGATTGTGATGGAAAAGTTATTATGCCTACCATGCCTACATCCTCTCTCACTTGGGTTTTTTCAAAACCAAAAACAATTGTAACAATGTGCCACAATTTGTGAGAGCATATCTAATGCTTGGAGTGGCCTAAAGTATGGTATCAAAAAAGACAAATATGTGGTTTGTAATGTTGCTGGAGTTATTGTGGTGTCGTATAATGGTCTAAATTGTTTACAAACTGGAAAATGTTGCTTGGGTACAAACAAGATAATAATTCATAGGCACATCAACAAAAAAAATTGATACATTCTCAAGAAATAGGGCATAAGTGGGTGAAAGCTGATAGAAAGTCGAGGAAGGGTGGTTTGACCCAATTTCTTCGGGACTTGGTTTTCAAATGGTTTGTTTGAATAAACTTGTGTTAGCCCTCAAGAGCATGATGTTGTGAGGAGACACATTGGTTGCAAGGAATGGGAACCACACGCTGGCCATTTTTATCAAGAAAGCTAGGTAATGCAATCTTATCACAATTTTTTTGTAATTTGTTACAATTTTTTTTTGAACCTATTCTTTTGAATCCAAGCTCTTCATCCCATAATAATTTTTTTTCAAAAAGCAATTTAGGATTTCAATTACTAGAGCTTCATGTTATGACCTTTGATTTTATACTCAAAAAGGTAAGATCTTATAATTTAATGTGTTTTCACACTTTTTATTACTTATCATATCTTCTTCAAATTGTCATGGTTTAGTTCCAGGATAATCATGTTGCATGTTCTCATATGTTTAAAACAATTTTTGTTTTAGGGTTTGAGCTTATTTGCTTTGAATCCAAGCTTTTAATCCTAAAACCATTTATGTTCAAGGAGCAAGTTTAGGGTAAATTAGTTACTAGAACTACATGTTTGTCCACCATTAATTTTATACTTGGAAAGGTAAGATCCTACAACTTATTCATGCAATTTTGTTTCCCAATGTTTTTATTACTTATCACATCTTTTTCAGATTGTCATGTTGTATGTTTAGAACTTGTGTGTGCATGAGTTATCATATGTTTGACATTCGAATGACTACTTATTTAAATTGCTTACTTGGAGATCTATGTGTAGATATTATTTGCTTAATGTTTGAAGTCCTGAACATTTGAATGACCACTAATTCCTTAAGCTTACTAATATTGTATGTGGAAATCTTGTGTGCAGATCTTATTGGTTGTTGGTTATTACCATGGAGTATCATAACTTATACATTTTCATGTTAGAATGTCTATACATATCAAATAAGGATTTGAGTCTTGTATTAGTTTAATTCCTACAATGTTTAAACATTTTGTCCTCAATCCTCCTTTCCTTGAGTATGATCTCTAAGTCTTGGATTGTCTTTGATTTTTGTTTAGAATCTTTCAAAGTCTAGAAATTTCATCCTTAGTCCTATTAGACCTTTAAACCTTTTAATGTGCGTCCTTCATATTGTTATAGTCATGGGTTTAGTCCTTGCATTTGTCAAAATACTCTTCTATAGTCGTAAAGTCCAATTATTAATCCTTCCATGTGTGAAAGTACTATTGTATAGTCTTAGAGTCCTATTATTAGTCCTTGCATTTGTTAAATTACTTTTGTAGATTCCTAATATGTTGTCATGAATCCAACAATGTCCAAACTTATAGTCCTAAGTCCTTGAATAAGTAGGTTGATAATGCTATTGTTTAAATAGCAGAATAGAAAATGTTGGGTCTAGTAATGTAAGGACATATAGTCCTAAATCCATAGATTGAAAGTCTCAAGTCCTTGAACTAGGTTCTAATTGAAGTTACTAAATAAACATGAAGAACATTAGTCTTGGGTCCATCAATAAAAGGACATCTAGTCCTAATACTTGTGCATATAATCCTAAAAACATGTATATAGTCTTGACTCAAGTGGTATATAAACATACAAGGCTCAATCTAATACTATTAAGTCTTAGGAATCATTTGATGTCATTTAACATGTTAAATGTTTTGTGTTGTAGCTGGATTTCTACACTAAATTCAAAGATGTACACCCACAAGCTCATGTGCGTTTCACTGCCTTCAAAACAAAACCCAGTTCAAGAATCCCCAAAAACATCACGCATGAGCTGCCACACAACCTCTCCAGAAATCCTAGACATGCTCATCCTCTCCCTTGTGTTGGTCCTTACAGAAACACATCAACAACTCTGGATCTTTTCCTGACATTTTAGCACAGTGAAAGTTTTCTTGTCAGGATTTTTCCGATCCATTCTTACTGATCAAATTATGCTTCTATCTATTTACAACACCCCAAAATCCAAATCTAACCACACCTTCTTGTCTTCCCAAAAGTCTAGCAACTTCTTCTCTTTCATCGTTGAAAACCCCCTCTTCCCTTCCTCAGCCTACCTCAAATATCTTCCTAATCACCTCATTTTTTTGCTTCCCCAAAATCCAAATCTACCAATCTCCTTATAGAAATCTGATCCATAGAGCTCTTCCAGAATTTTTATTAATCTACTCAGATTGCCTTCATCCCAAAATCTATCTCACCAACTTCCTCTTGCAAAACAACAAAACACACCAAAAATAGGAGTAGATTTTTCAGCCACCAGTCTAAATTAGGGCTTGTAATCTTCATCCATAGAAAAACAGATAACATTGTTTGTAGGTTACAAATGTCACCACTCCTTCCAAAAAAGTCTATGTCCTCATAAATCAGGTATTAATTTGCAGACAAATACAATTGTAAATCCCTCCTTGACCGTTCCCAACATTTTCCGTTGAGATCTTTGATAACACACATTCTAGTGACACCTTTCTCATAATCGAGTTCCAAGTTTTCCACCGTTTTACATACACACATAAAATCCAACAGACCATTTCTCACTTGGCTCATATTTGCATTGAAAAGTGTGCTACAATTTGTTTGTCAATATGGGTTCACCCTGTCTATTATTATCATCAATCCTCACATACATTTAAAGACCTTGGTGGCTCAAACTAACAACAGGAATATTCATCATCCAAATGCCACATGCAAGTGCTTGTCTCACACAACAACTCACCTCTTATGTCAAACATACTATGTTTAAAACATCAAAACTTTGTTTGTGTTCTTGAAAGTAATATATCAAGAATAATGGACTTGGAGTGAAGATTGTGTAATGGCTTAGATTTGTGCAAAATAGTCTACCATGATTTTTTTTGTTAAGGTGGGTTAAAATGGTGTTTTTCTTTGTGATACTCACATGCATTTCATTGGGTTAGCATATATTGTAGTGGCGAAACAAAAATTATCCGCATCATTCAAGTGCCACCTCTTTTGCAATTTTGCAAAACTTGTAGGTATATGCTTCACACACTAACACCTCTCATCTTGAACTCAATATGTCTTGTAGTGTCAAAATTAAGTTTGTGTTCTTATTGAAAGGTATTTAAATTACAAGAAGTGGAGTTTGTTTCAAAGTTCAACTATGTTGAATAATTAAAGCTCAAACATGATATTTTTAGGTTTTAAGCAAAGTTATATTCCAAAACTTAATCCATATAAAAATGGAATCCACATCATCTTCATATTTCAAATAATATTGAAACCATCAAAAATAATTAATTTAGCATGTATATAATATTGCACTCATACCATAGTACCATAGCAATTGTGATACTAATTAAATTATTGTAGGAATGTTGAAATTTTCAAAAAATAGTTTTTCAAAAAAAATGTTTTTGTTTTAAAAAATAAAAAATATCTTAGAATTATATTTTTCAACATGGAATCTTCAATTTTAATTTATTATTCAACAAACATGTGTTGAAGCTATGTTTGTATTATAATGATGTAAATGCCAAGGAAAATAGTTCATTCAAATGATGGAGTAGTGCAACAATAATGTTAGACATGGATTGTCCATTTGCATGCAATTATGCATGTAATGGACTTTTGCAATCATATTGTTTGACAATGATCAATTTTTCATTCAATTCACATTGGAATATTACCACAAGAACTTATGAAATTACTACATGCTTTGAACGATTCAACAATTTATTCATTTTAATTTATGGTTCATCCATCTATGTTTGGACCAAATTGACTATATAGACATTCAAGAAGGATGATAGGAGAATGGGAAAAGATATTTTGGTAATAAAACCATTGTAAAAAATTAAGATGCAAATCTTTCAACTACACATATTGAATTGAACAAATGGAATAATGCAATGATATGTTTGCTAACAAATGGCGCTTTGTAAAGCAAGTGAACTATTCATTAATGTTAAGAATTATGTATGTAATGATTTTATAGGCTAACAATTACATTTCAAATCTTTATGAGAGTAAGGTTAAATAGAGTGAAAGCACAATCAAATATACATTTCATCATCCTTGTCAAGAAAAATGTAATGTAGCCATTAACTAAGCCTTAACATATTAAATTTCAAAATATTATTTATTTCAATGATCAATATGAATATGTTTTTTGAATTTATGTCGATGATATTGACATAGTTTTTTTTTACATATTGATGTAATTTTGTTTTAACATAATTCCACTATTCAATTTCAAAAGTACTTTTGACCTATTTTTAGTACACTAAAGTTTTTCAAACTTTGTATACAACATATGACTCCAATATTTAGCACAACAATGGTTTGACAATGATTGAAAAGGTTGACTCTACTTTCTTGCATTTGCGTGTAAAAATCTGACTACAACTTCTTGGATTACTTTTTGTGTATATTTAATTATGCTTTCACCCCATAGATTTTGTGGGAAATTCCTTTTTTTTTTTCTTTAGATCTATCATAGATATTGTGTCTCCTATCTAATCTATTGCATTATATATCATTTTTTTTTTCATGTTGGTGACAAATAAAAGCATTATTAAAAACCTTGGACCACCTTGACAAGGCTCATGTTTTCAAACCAAACAATGCATTCATTTCGTAAACCCATGGAAATTTTATTTATGAATGTTGAAAGATTATCAAAGAGCTTTGGAGGACTTGGACAACATTCATGTTCTTGAACCAAACAATGTATTCACTTTAAAGAGGTGTGGAAATGTCAAACAATGTTGAATGACTATCAAAGAGCTTTGGAGGACCTAGACAAGGTTCATGTTCTTTAACCAAAAAATGCAATCACTTTGAGCATGTGTGCAAAGGTGACAAGGATGTTGCAAAACTATCAAGGAACCTTGAAAGACCTTGACAAAGCTCAATTTCTTGAACCAAAAAATGCATTCACTTTCATAACTTGTGGAGATATCAAAGGGGCATTAAAAGACTATGAAGGAGCCTTGGAAGACCTTGACAAAGCTCATGTTCTTGACCCAAACAATGCATTCATTTTCACAACTCATGAAAAAGTCAAAAAAATGTTGGAAGACTATAAAAAAGCCTTGGAAGACCTTGACAAAGCTCATGTTCTTGACCCAAACAATGCATTCACTTTTACAACTTGTGGGCAAGTCAAATGGGCATTGAAAGACTATCAAGGAGCCTTGGAAGACCTTGACAAAGTTCATGTTTTTGACCCAAACAACGAATTCACTTTGATAACTCGTGGAAATGTCAAAAAGATGTTGGAAGACTATGAAAGAACCTTGGAAGATTTTGACAAAACTCATGTTCTTGAACCAAATAACGCATTCACTTTGACAACTCGTGGGGGTCCAAGCATGGTAAAGTATGCTAAAAAAATAGTCTTAAACATGCAAAAACTAGACATTCATGAAAGGCAAGTTGGAAAATACATCAATTTTTGGGATATTGAATTTAAAAAGTATATGGATGTATGAAATATGACATGGGCATGTTTTTAATAATTTAAAATTATGTATAATGTACTTTCATGATACTTTGCAAACATTGTGTACTTGTCACATTTGCTATAAAGTATTGGTTTTCTACATTTAGGAATTGAAATTCAATAATTTCAAGCCAAGTATGCATTAGGAAATAGTTAAAAGTATGCATTACCAATTTACAAAATTTAATTACAATTTATGTGCATAGAAAAAAATATCTTTTGAATATTTGATGACATAGCAAAATGAAAACATATTTTTGGAAGGGTTGTCATTCTTAAAAATTAATGGTTCAAGTTGCAAGAAATGCCCAACAAGGGCCTACATGCCTCATGAAAGTATCAAGTAAAGTGCAAATATTTTGGAATGAAGAAAGTACATCCAAATTTTGACTCAACCACATCTAATTGTCTATTTAGTTTTATGTTGACGGTAGTGGCCGTTGGATGAAGGAGTGTGATATGAATGGCGAGAGGTTGTGAACAAGATCCAAACTCTAAAAGCTACATTTAAACCAAATTCAGAGCTTCATGACATTTCTCTCCTTCACGACTAATAATGCCTTCACAAGCCCTAGACAAGGAATGTAATTGTCAAAGATCTCACTCCCCCTTATTTGAAATGAACCTAGTTATTGCCAAATTTGCACGAATTCATTTGTTAGGATCGAAGGAAAATTGGATAGGTTCATTTATAGGGATTGAAGGAAAATTGCTTGGGTGCCTCAATCGTGTTGCTATGCATATTAACTCTTTTGCAAGGTGCCTCAAATGCGTTGTTATGTTGACTAATTCCTTACTCACCTTCTTTTGCTAGCTTTGTTGCATTTTACTTCACTACCTCTGATGTTATTGGTTGTAGTGACAAATTTTTCAACAATGACAAGTTGAAGCTTCTTTCTTTGTCCCTTGTATGGCAAATATGAAATATTTCATCTTACATTTTTTAACCTCCCATTACCAAGTTTGTTGCAACTTGAATGAGGGTATAAACTTTCTTTAATTACTTTCGTGACAAAATTGAATTCAGGACATGAATGTCTACTAATATCGACAAGAACTTGTTTTAGGGTTGTTCAAATTGAATAATCTTAGGACCAACTTTGGTTATAGCTGTTCATTTCTTTGTCAACCTACAAAGTTGTTTTAGGGTTTAAAGTTCAAACTGAATACTACTTCCGAGAATTGTGTAACTCCTTTAACTATTTCAATGCCTACAAGTTTGTGGTGCCCACTATTGTTGAAATTATATGACCCTTACCAACTTTGTTTGTAGTTGCTCATGCTTCTTTGTCAATGCCTACAAAAAAAAAATTCCCATTGTTGTTGGAATTAACTACTCCTATTGGGAATTATGACTATAACTCCCCATTTCATTTGGCATGAAAAAGGGTTTTGTATTATGCAAGTTTCAATAAAGAGGACAAGGGCATGAATGTTGAGACTTACTAAAGTACATTCAATTACCAAATTGTTTTCAAAAACTCCAAGTCAAGAATTGTTTTCAGGAAACGACTACTCCAAAAACTCTAACATGAAACCATCATGTCGGAAGTAGGACACTAATTTGTTCTATTCATTAAGGTTTCCATAACATGTATTACATTTGACTTGGAACACAGACCTTGTGATGCAACACATTTCCACTATGTTGGGTTTGAGGTCGTTGTTTTCTTCATCACATTTGTGAACCTATACATTGTGATTATTGCAACACCCCCATTAAACCAGCTAGTAATAGAAAATGTTAGACTCTTCCTAACTATTGGCCTTGTTTTGATCATCATTTGAATTATTTGACATTTGTAGATGTTGGTTAAGGTTCTACCTTTTCTACTATTAATATGTTGATCTTTGATGCCAATATCACTATACTTCCAAATTGCATGGGAGTATTGAGACATGAACACTAACCTAAATGGTATAGCATGTATCCGCCATAGATGCCATGTGTACAAAACAAGGCAAGATTTCCAATTTTCCATCCAGTAACTCAACTAAGATTTGTTTTTTCTCTGATATAAATTCAAGTAGTGTTAAATGTTTTGTTAGAGTTTGAGTAGACTTGTAAACTAATTATTCTAAGTGGATGTTTCCATTTTTTGTTGTTTGCTTACATTGAAGGTTCTAGAAAAATTCATTGATGCCAAGCCATTACTTAGAAAGTTTCTTTTTTAAATGGATAACTCCATGAAAGATAATAAGAATCATCATTTGCTTGCATTCCTATCTCTCCTAACTACAAGAAAATTAATGTTCAAAGAAGTTCAATTAAAGTTTCTAGTTGTTGGGCACACCCACAAGGACATAGATGGAAATTTTGGATATTTGTTCAAAAATTTGAAGGACCATGATAATTATGTCTTGGTGACTTGATGGAAATGTTCATGATTTCATAAGATTGTCTCTTGATTCCTCAACTCATCCAAGAAATTTTGGATTTCAAAACTTAAGTCAAAGGATGTTTGGATGCATTAAAAGTCTTAATTTGGCATACTTACATGCATTTGTTTTTTGGTGGATTCAACTAAGTGACTTGTTGTGCAATACAAAATGTTTCCTATTAATTCCTTATGGAGTTTTAAGGATGGACCCCAATTTGGTTGTGGTAAGCAAATGATTTTGGTCATTCAAAATTACCTATTAGACTTTCAAATCATGTTCCTTTCCACCCCATACGGGGGGGATGATCTATCTAGGCCAATTGAAAAAGAAAAAACTATTAACGTTTGGTTTTCCAAGTATTTGGAGTTTTGGAAGTTAAAGATGTGTAAAGATGACACATGTATGCTATAAAGTTTGTTCTATACATGGAAAACTAAGAAAACATCTACCGTTCAATATTCTTTGAAGGTTTCTAGTCTTCAAGCGATTGAATATATAACCATGTGTGAGGTGCCATCCTCACAATTGTTGATCTTGATTTCAAAGATCCAATTATTCTTTCATATTATGGTCATAATTAGAACATGTGGCCATCATTGAAGAAAATTACTTACATTCCCTTTTGAAACTTGTGCCTTGGATATTTCATTATGGTGAAGCCTATAGATGCAAAATTATATCATGTGTGGGTTGGAAGGGCAAAAAATGATGTTGTGAAGGGTGTGAACAATCTAAATTTTTTAAACATATTCATATTCCATGTGGGTGCCATTGAAAAAAGGAATTAGGAATCATAGATAATTGTACCAAGATTGTTGCTTGAGCAAATGAAAATGTAGTTTAACAAATCTAAAACAATGGGTTGACATCTCATCCATCTTATTTTCATTTCCTACTAAAAATGATGTCACGATCAATAACATCATAACAATTAATGTTATTCATGTAACCAAGACCTTGAACAAAATCTTGATATAGCTAATGAAACAGCTAGTGTGTAGTTCCTATTTTAAGTTATGTTCATTTAATTTGTAAACGAAATTTGATGGTTGTTTGGTTTTTGTGAAAAGTACCATTGGTTATTTATATTTGTTTATGCATGTTGTAATATGTTGATTATATCATATTATTTGGGACTTTTGTGTATCCATATCCCTTTACACAATTTTAATTTATTTGGTATAGAATGACAACTTATGGCCCACTAGCCTTGTTACTCGTAACTCCTTTGATTGTATGTACAACTTGTGTTATTTATTAATGTCTTGATATATTGAAAGGTCTAGTTTTGATAAGTAGCACCTAGTGATCATTAAGTGATTGATGTTCCATTGCATTACAAAACATGTATAAAAGTGTTTTAATGCAAATATTTTATATAAGTGATTAGTTTTGGAGTTGGTTTGTGATTTCATTGTCTTTTTGCATTCAAATATCTATGTTACATAAAAGATTTATGTGGAAGGGTTTTATATTGATGATTTTTTGTTAGAGTTTGTGGTATAGGCTTATGCCAAACACAATACACCTTAAACAAATGACAATCCTATAACCTACCCAAATGCAAGACATAACATTATAAATGATTAAAATAACTAGCAATGATAATGTGGCAAGCTTATTGAAAATTACTTGAATTTTGTGGCCATTAAATGGCCTTGCTCCCACTCTCTAGGTTGAGTTAAGTTTGAAATTAACATTTTAGTATGGAATTAATTAAATAGATGTTAAATGTTAACATTGTTCAAAAGATTATTAACAAAGGAATCGATGTCAATGCAAAAGGTGGGAATGGAAAAATGCTTTTGCATTGCATTTAACAAGTGGAAATAACGATGATGGAGTTGTTTTGATATTATTCATGGTACTTTTAGAAAATTTGTTTCATAGATCATAAATGGTGCAAACTTGTGTGATTTCTTGCAATTATGTAAATAATTATTTGTGAGAATTATATGTACAAAGGGCAAGAGGGAACAAATGTGAAAGCACATTATGAATTTGGTAATGATATAATGAAAATGTGTTTTGAACATAAAACAAGAATATAGGTTGACAAAGGATATTAGAATTGTGTTTTTATCAAGTAGATTTTTTTTTTAATGGAGCATTTTTTGTTGTGAGTTCTTTATACTTGGGGATGCACATTTTCTTCTCTTTCATTGTGGTTTTACTCACTTAAAGTATTACACAAAAATGATGTTCATCACATTATTTGTGCATTATGTGAAAAGAAATGATTAAAAAAACTAGTGTACCAAAAAAAAGAGGATGTAATATTCTCTTCATTATTCTTCCTATATAATTTTCTTTTTGGGTAAAAATCTATTTTGATACATTTTTTGATCATCAGATTAAATTTTATGATCACATGGGCATATTCATAGTTAGTGTACCAAAAATTTGGACACATGACTCAAGGATTTCATTTTTTTTATCTATCAAATACAAAATCTACATGGATTCAATTTAAGTGTGAAATTTTGGATAATTCATATGGTGGTGGTGATTTTCACATGTGTATGTCGTTATGCATCAATACTTTGGTTAAAAAACTATAATTGCAAAAAATGAATATATAAGTTGCTATAAACAACTTGACATGTTTTCTTGCATGATTATTTCTTACACATGTGACCAATACTTGGGGCCACAAATTTTAAATCGAATGAATACAAAAAGTGAACCAAATGGCCCAAAAAAAAAGTTTTTTCATTGCACCCTTTTGGAATGAATGATGTAACCTTCAAAATTCTTGTACCATGTATGATTTAATCAAATACATTTAATGAACATTGGCAAACATAGATGCAAATGTTTTTTCTCCATGAAACAAAATTCAATTCAATTTTTGCATTATTTAATGCATTCCTCTTTTATTCCTTTAAGGTGAACATTGTAGTTAAAACAAGGATCTGAAATATTTAAAATGACTGAAAAATACACGTATATTGTATCAAATCTATTCTTAATTTTTTTTATTAATTTAACATGACATCATTTTAGTTATATTCATACAACAATCCACTATAATTATTATAAATTGTATTATATTTATTATATTATTTATTATAAATAATAAGTATTATAAAAATTGAAAAAAATCCCTTGCAATAGTTTTTTGGTTAAACAATCCTTTTGGGTACCCTAATTGTGAATATCCTCACATCATCATTATATATCACAAGCCATATGATATCAATTTATACTTCTACATGTTTTAAATGACATGGGTATTTATCTTTCAAAAGAAAAAAATAAAATAAACATTTAAAACTGACATATTTATCAAATTAAAATAGAAAAATCTTTGAAGATGCAATAATAAAAATGAAAAATGATAAAATAATGGGTAAAAACATATACTTGCAACTGATATTATCTTTGAAATCCACATTTAACATTTGTTTTTCATAAAATCAATTTTCAACAAAGTTGAATAAATATTTATGAATTTTACATGACATTATAAATGCAAAATGCCATTTGGTCATTGTTGATTACATACATAATATGAAAAAATAGACTAAAATAACTTTGTGCATGTCTTGTGACAAAATGAATGGTTTTTGATAATGTATAATAAGGATAATGGCATGTTTGAAAATCCAAATTTCCTTATCATAAATATATAAAAAGACATTTGCATGAATTTCTATTGAATAAAAAAGAACCTTCCATGAATTCATAATAAATAAGATTTGTGATATTTTCATTAGTATTTTTAGTATAAAATAATTTGAAAATAAATTTGAAAAATCATTAACTATATGGGCATATGACCAACATTTCCTTCATTACAAATGTCATTGCTTGATGATAAATTATAGTAAATTTAGAATATAAAAATTAATGATTTTTTATTATATGAATATAATATATCTTTGCAACTTATGGAAAACTTCATAACTATTATTAACATTGTAAAAAAAGATAAAAGATGAAAATATTACCAATAAAAATTAACATGGCTTGATAAAATCAAATGGTTTGTATGTCTTTTTAAACTCATTTGGTGATATTTGTTCCTTATGCAAATATGATCCATTGGAAGAAACCAATCTTTTTTTCTAATTGCATAATTTATTGTACATTGATGTAATTTTTATATTTACATTTTATTTATAACATGGTACCTTAACATCTTTGACACTAATTATATTATCTATAAGAATGTTGTAATTTTCAATTTATTTTTTTCAAAAAAAACATTTTGTAAAGGAAAATAATTAGTCTTTTCAAATATTCAAAAATAATAATATTTGACATGATTTTTCCAAAATTCATTAATTATTCTATAGACATGTGTTGAAGTTGCTTTTGTATTACATTAATCAAATGTATTTAAGCAATCTTGAAAACATTATGAACACATAAAATCATGTGTGCCTTCAAAATCCCATGAATATGTTGTAAGGGTTGCAACTTTTTTGCAATGTGCATTATTAATTGAATTAAATGCATGGGAGGATGAATGACCGGTTACCATACAAGAAGGGAAAATGAAAACAAAAAAGGTGGCAAAGAAAAGGAAAAATATAAAAAAGTGTTTTAGTTTGTGGGTAATACACTAATGCTTGCAAATTGGGTGCATATTGAAATAGGCATATATATATATATATATAGAAGATTTTTCATTTTTAAATTTAATTGAAACATATTTAACGTTTGACTTTTGATTTCAAATTTTACATTATCCAAATATTTAATATTTGGTTAAATCAATTTTATGTTAATTGCATATCACAAGTCTCTCAACATGCTATCACTATGTATCACACCAAGACCTTGAGAACCTTGATATTTCTTTGTGCATGTTATTATTTAATAGTGCATGATTCACACTCAAGTGCATTTGTGTTTTACCTTTTCATTCAAAAATTACACTTTTAGGCTTAATAGCCTATTAAATAGTACATTATTTATGTCTTTAAGAATAAATGTAAAATTATATTAAATTTTCTTGACCTACATGTCATGATTGCAAATTGTCCTAGATGTTCTAAATTTCAACATTTTCCTTCATATGAAAATAACATATCTTGGTGCATTTTAAACCATTAGACCATATTTAATATCTATACATTTTGTAATGGATTTGATATTTATTAATTTTCATAATGATCATGCCTCTAACAAGTAGTAACACTAAATTCAACATGATGGTAAGTTTGGTTTGTATTGAAAATCAAATCATTTTAATTCTAAACTAAATACTAAAGTTTAATTAATAATTATTTATTTTCCTTAATGTTATGTTTATGAAATTTGTTAAACTTTAAAAAATCATTCTAAACATCAAATTCATTAACATCTCATAAGAAATGGCATCACATGGGTGTTAGAAAATTTGTTAATGTTTCAATAGGTGAACATAAAATTTCATATGCTAGAATCAATGGAAGTGGAAATGATTTCCTGAACAATCTATATGATCATGGATTATCAACATGTGGTAACTAGTTTTTTTTAATTTAATTTTCGTTAGTTACAATTTTAATGTTTTAATATTTTAACCTTATGTCAATTGATCATCATTGGTAATGCAAAATAGCATAGAATCCAAGTAGCTAAGCAAAAATAAAAGGCAAATTATAATAATTGTGCCATTTCCCATCTTGGGTTTTTTGCTTTGATTTGTTGGGTTTTTAGGTGGGTTTGAATAGACTTTTGTCAAAGATAATTTCAAAATGAACTAATATCCATTTAATTGACACACACAAACTCATGAACATTATTACTAACGATTAACAAAATTTGCTTGCGTCTATGATCTCTAAAGTGGAGTGAATAACAAGCCAATGGTCTATTCTCGGATTGATATTCACAAAATGGGTGGTCATCATGATCAACTTTTGATCAAAGAAAGTCATGGCTGAGGAGATATTTCACACCAATCCACACTACCCTATCCTCCTTCCAAGAAATTGAGTAGACATCGGATTGTTGGTAGATGTTATGGGGCCAAATCATAATCGTGATGATAATATTAAAGAACTTGTATTTTCTTACATTGAAGTGACATAAATTTTCACATGACATGAAGATGTCATAGCCCTTGCATAGGTCCTTGCTCAAGCTAGAACACGCTTGTGTTCCAATACTTAGTTGTGGTGGGTCATTTCGAGCTGTTCCTAGCTAGGAAGCACGACCCATCATAAGAGTTGAAAGTCTAAATTCCTATTTATGGCTACTATTGTGGTAATACGAGGGTACCAATTTTTTATCCATATTAATTAGTTTTGACCCCAAAAAAAAAATCACAATGAGAGCCTCTTTGATAAAGTTCTCAAACTTTGGAGACTGCAAATTAGAAGTTATCACTCCAAACATTAAAATAGCTAAGTCCCAATATTGGCCCTCCTAGATATAGGTTCCAAGAGCAAAAACAATTCTAATCTATATGTATAAAGAAATGTACTAATGTTGGGCAGGTATGTTTATTTTTAATATATATCGAGCATCTAAAGGTATATAAGCTTTTTAAAGAATTGGACTAGATAAGGGTAAAAGTAGGGGACAAACATCTACCTTGCTCAAGGGTAAGAGCTAGGGTAAATTTCATCGTTTACCCTGCACATACCATGTTTAGTGTAAGTGGGTAAACTTAGGGGTAAAAGGAATATGGCACATTTTGAACTGGAGAAAAATAATTTTCTTATGCATATCAGATTTTTTTAACAAACTATACTCAAATCAATCAATAATGTTAGAAATATATTCAAGTGGTTTTATAACAACAAATGGTAGTAAAATCTGAAACGCATCTAGAACATAAATAGTTTTCTTGAATGTAATGAATGCAAATGAAATGCCAAATCAGTTATATTCAATAATTAGTCACCGTAATTTTGATAAATTTCCAGTTATTTACCCTCTTCAAAACAATTATCCTCCTCTTGAGTATGGGTAGATGTGAACTATATACTAGTCAAGTGAAATAAATACAAGGTAAGTAAAAAATAATTAGCACACGAATAAGGTAAATAAAAGGGTAACCAAAAAAATTATCGATGGAGTAAGGTACATTAGTGCATATTTGTGAACACATTAAAGATAATTCACCTGCCCAACACTGCCATGTACATATGTTGTAATGAAAAATGATACACCGCATGTGTTCAATAGGAAATATAAACGACCATCACTGATGGTGTGGAGAAGTGTGGAGCCCAATTTGATAAACAAAAAATCCAATATGATGGATGAGTTCAGTGACAATGTCCCACAATTGACCCTAACCACTCCTAACAGATTACACATTGAGTGCAGGCTGCCTCCATCTTGAGATGGGCTGTTACTGCAGGGGAGGGTCCATCTAGACTTGGAGTTTAATGGGGTTACCTCCCCCTCTCTTTAGTTGATATGCTTCATGTGACTGGTGGAGGGTTCAGTTCTTAGTGGTTCCCTTTCCTTCTTGGGTTCTTAGTGGCTCCCTTTCCTCCTTGTGGCCCGCCTCATTTGGGCTACTTGCTTGCATGGACTTTGGTCCTTGCCCCTTGTTTCTTTTTCTCTCCCTTTCTTCGGTCACTCTCTTTTTATAGAGTTTGGCAGGGTTTTATCAGATTACACATTCAATGAAGGAGATGTTCCAGACTTGTTTTCCTAGTTTGATTATATTTCACTCTTGGCAGACAGATCAATACCAGTGGTCAAAGTTTTACATGTGGTTATTTTCCTGGACCTTCCTGGGCGGCTTTAGTTATACTTTAACTAATTTTAGGTGAGGAATTGAGTGACGACAGGCAAGTTGCATCTCTCTAGACTAGCATATGTACATGAATGGGTTTATTGGAATTGGTATTTTGACTTCTCAAATCATGTTTGAGACACCATTGGTAACAACAGTTGACAAGTCAGGATATGACTGAATCTGGCAAATAATGTATGGCCGACTCCACTACAGGCCTGAGGAGTGAGGATGATATGGTGGAACCAGATCTGTTGCTTCAATATAGTTTGTATGCCAGAGGAAAGTTCTGAGATGGATAAGTATAGGGAGGAAAACTTCAAAGGGCCTATCAGTTTTGTGAGAAGGCAAACACACGGTTCCCCGACTGACTTTCAGGCTCTAACAGCCCCACTTTTCTTTGCTGACACAGGCTGCGCATCATCAAACAATGCATCCAGTCTGTGAAGGCAAAGAAAAGTTCATTGATCACACTCTGCCCCACAGTTTGGGCCCCTGCCATTAGCATAGGCCAAAAATCGTTTCTTTTTTTGGTCCATTTCACAGCATGTGAGGTGAAACGACAGTGCTTTTTATCAACATCTATGCGTATGGGGTTCGAAAAAAACAAAAAAAAAATCTAAAATTTACATATATATATATATATATATATATATATATATAAAAGAGGAAAGTTCTGATGAAGTATCATGGTAGACTCTAAATAGCTTGCCAACTCATAGTGTGCAGCCATCAATCAAGGACCACTTGCATCCATTTCCTAAGGCCCAAAATTTTGCTGATAAAAGGAAGTTCCAGGTCTATTACA
>Ga0116228_10000688_pt1 | contig 26361 bp, 21 predicted proteins | sample S1TSphfallax_2_FD_89694 | JGI IMG/M metagenome (GOLD analysis project Ga0116228, IMG submission 89694) | Host-associated microbial communities from peat moss isolated from Minnesota, USA - S1T2_Fc - Sphagnum fallax MG | ecosystem: Host-associated > Plants > Peat moss > Unclassified | place...
AGACTAAAAACTCTAGTATTTATACTGCTCAATTATGCTTGAATAATCACATCTATACTGATTTAACAACATAAGATAATTTCTTTTTATTATTTTATGTAACTTTTTCGCGTTGCACCCGTTTGCCAGGGAGTACCTACGAACAAAGATTGCTGCTAAAGTCACGACAATCGCTGCTCGGAGAATGGCATCAACACCTCCTAGCGATTGGATAAATGAATTTTTCGCACAGCATCCACCAGTGATTCCCTTGAACAATATCGTCATCACGGTACCAGCATACTTTAACGAAGCGCAGAAACAGGCAACTAAAACAGCTGGATTTTTAGCAGATATTCGTGTGCTGCGGTTGATCCACGAACCAACAGCAGCTTGTCTAGCCCAGCGTATCCATGAATATAAAACTGAAACTATTCTAGTTGCTGACTTAGGGGCGGGTACTTTCGACCTTTCTATCATTGAAGCTGGTGCTGGTGTGTTTGAAGTACAGCAAATTGAAGGTGATAACGCCCTTGGTAGCGCAGATTTAGACGAAATTATTTATACCTATTTTAGTGAGTTTGTCAAATATGAAACAGGGCAAGAGATTCCCCGCAATAGTCAAGCAGAGACTCGCTTGCGGCAAGCTTGTGAAGAACTCAAGATTGAACTGTCTATATACAGCGAGTGGATAATTGATTTGCCCTATTTGATTGGGGACTCCACAATCAAATTAACTCTGACACGAGCAAAACTAGAACAACTTGCATCCTCTTGGCTAGACAGGATTCGCATCGTCTGCCGAAAAATTCACAAAAAACCCAGTCGTGTGCTACTAATTGGGGGGGGTGGACTGATGCCCGCAGTTCGCAGCTGTATCAGCGATGTATTTCATCTAGAGCCTGATTCTGCTTATGATCCCTTAACAGTCGTTGCCCGTGGTGCAGCTTTACAAGCAGCAATTCTCATGGGTGATTTCCAGAATACGCTTTTACTTGATGCTGTCCCCTTCAGTTTAGGGATTAAATGCCGAGTTGAGCCAGGGAAGTTCAAGTTCAATCGTGTAATTGGGAAACACACTAAAATTCCCACTACCAACACCCAGCGATACACTACCACTGAAGATAATCAAACCGTGGTCAGAATTGAGGTCTTTCAGGGGGAGTCATCGATTCCTGAAGAAAACTTTAAGATTGGCGAATTTATCTTGCAAGGGATTCCTATCGCCCTGGCTGGTGTCCCCCAGATTGATGTCACATTTGATATTGACCCTAATTGTTTGCTAACTGTGACGGCTCATGATGTCGAAACAGGTAATCAGCAGAGTATTGCGATCGCTGATTCCCACTTGCTCACCCCCGCACAAATGAGTTCGCTACAAATACGATTTCGTGACTCACTACTCTACCAGGAATCGCTGGCTAGTTTAGAAAAACTCACAAATCAGTTACAAGTTATCTGGCATGAAATAGATACAACAAAAATAAGTGCTTTGTCAAAGCGATTCCAACACCACATGCAGACCTACGAACAACATCGGGAACGCTATTTACCTACATCCACGGATAACAACACATTTTTTGAAATTTATCGCGATCACATTCAACTAGAAAACAAAACTAGACTAGCGATGGATCAATGGGATACATTAAGCCGTAGTATTCGGATGTGGTTAGACCGTTACAAATCTTTTGATTGGCGAGCTACGGAAATTGCCACTCAAGTACAGCAGTTGTTGGAGACTGGGAATAATCTGCTGCAACGCGCTCAAGATACCAAAGTGAACATCGTTGATCTCGTCGCCAATTATCAAAGGTGGTTAAGTGTGCTGGAAAATTTGCCCATTAACCCTAGCGGAAATCCTCAAGAACTAGCACAGCATTTTTTACGTCTGCAACGTTACTCAGAAGCTTTGACCCAGTTTGAGCGCCTAGCTAAACCTCTATCTTCACAGCAAGTAGAACTTGGTTTGGAAATTCTGGCTCGTGTTCGACAACGAAGGGCTTACACAGCTTTATTGCATGAACATAGTAATGCCTTGGGAGTTCACCAACCAGATTTTACCAACCTTAATCATGTTGTCAGTATTTATACTTCATCGGTCGTTTGGATACAGGTTAATTTGAGTGGTTGGGCTGCAAGTGGTAGTGGTTTTGTCATTAACTCCTGTTCTATAGCTACCAATCGCCATGTGCTCATGGATGGAAAGACAGGAAATTGTGTTCCACCTAAAGCTATACAGGTGATTACCAAAGAAGGTACTTTGGAAGTTGTATCGATTCATTTACCCACTTGGGGTGTAGATGATGTAGCAATTTTGCAGGTACAGTCGGTATCTAAATCACTAACACCTTTGCGATTAGGCTTTTCGGAACTGGTGGAAGTGGGAGAGCAGATCATAACCATTGGTTTTCCGTCCCCTGAAAGTGGAGAATTTGCCGAGAATCTCTACTGTAATACGGGGTTAATCAATCGTGTCCGTCCCAGTCCACTTTGCTCTGAACGAGTGTTGGAAGTCAGTATTCCCTTACAGGGAGGTATAAGTGGCGCACCCATATTGAATAAATTAGGCGAAGTGATTGGGCTGTTAACTTTCAGTTTGGAGCGCAGCCAAGAGTTAGGTAGTGGACAAATTCGCAAAGAGCAGTCATTTTATGCCATTCCAGTAGAATTGTTACGTCGCTTGCGAAAGGATGGAGGAAATGAGAGAATGGATAGAAGCATTTGAGGTTCGCAAGACCCTAACTACATAAATCGGAAGTCTTGCAATTCATAATCAGCTATTCCTTTTGGGAAAATCTTATCGCAATAATATCTATCTCCAGGAGGAGGAGAAGTAGTCAAGGCTGTAGTTATTATTAGAGTATCTTCCAAATAATCTTTCCCCTCAAGTTGAAATGGAACTGGGAGGGTAGGTTGTTAGGATGTATATTCTCTCCCTTTGGGCCCGTGCGGGTCTGGGGGGAGAGAATTTGGCTTTTTTTAGTTTATCCAGTTATTCTATTCTATTTTCTCTAAAAATTGCTGAACAAAATAAGTAGTGTTACCAGGATTTTCACTGACCAATAAATTTCCTCTATGCTCAAATGAAATTTTTTGTTTCTTAGTTGTTCCTTCATTTGGTATACGGCGACATGAAAATAATAATCCTCTAAACTCAACCTCTGGATTAACTGTGTTAACAAGCTGAATACGTTGCAAAACAAATTCAACGAAAATCTTAGCTGCTTTTAACTGTTTTAAATAATTTCCAGTATTCTGACTTTTCATTTCTATCAATAAAACGTAAACCTTATTTGATGTAGCTAAAAACAGGATAGCATCATTTTTAGAGCAAATACCTTCACATTGCGGATTAAAAAAAGGGTATATAGGATCATTTTTACTTTCTTTATCCTTATCTATAGAAAAGCCAAAATAAGGAATTGATTTCTTGAGCTTAATTTTTATATAACGACATTTTGCTTGAGCTTGCTTTTCTTGAATCAAGATACTAAGATCACTCTGTACAAGAATATGGAGTTCTTCCGCAATTGTATATTTAATTATGTCAATTAAATTTTTATTCTGCATCCCAGTTTTCCTCTGCTTGAGAAGCATAATAAATTTCATTAGAGGACTCATTAAGATTATTAATAACTTGATCAAAAGTTTCTGCTATAATACCTTCATCAGAATTAATTTCCATTGGTTCGATAGTATTATTATTAAACAGATAAGCAGAGACTTTTACAGGATCTAAACTTTCGCTGGGTTCATAATTATAACGCTGTCGCAGTTCATCAACTTGTTGAAAGGACTTGTTTAGCATAATGAGATTATTTAATTCACGCACAAAATAAGGACTGTGTGTGCTTATTGCTACTTTAATACCATTATTAACTAATTTTGCTAACACTCGTGCTAAATTTCGTTGATTATCTGGATGTAAACTTAACTCTGGTTCATCAATCATCAAATAGTCGCCTGGTTGAGCAAGATGTTCTAAATAGAAGACTAAACTAAATAAAGTTTTAACGGTAGAGGAAGTAAAATGTAAAGGCATTTTTTTGTTACTGTTACGGTCAGGTATAAAAAAGATATCCCCATCACTGTCTATTTCATATTTACCGTTAATGATATTTTTCTGAATATATTGTGTTTGTTTTTGGTATACACTTTTTTGTTTTTTAGTATTATTTAATTCATTCAAGAATTCAATATAATCAGATATGGGCTTTGCATAACGGGACTGAATAATATCTTTTAAAACTTCCAAAGGATTAATGTTGTCTTTTTGTGCATGATGCAAAAGACGATTACGAATACTTGATAACTCTTTAAAAAATAAATTTAATCCAGCCCGTTCAGCCGGAAGTAAAAAACAATTTTTATTATCCTCGTTCAAGATTAACCTAGTAATGTCTATAGAGAGTAATTCCATTAGTAATTTATGAGAGATACCTTTATCCCGCATTGTAAAGGTAATATTATAATCATTTTCTGGTTTCTGAATATCTAAAAACCAATCTGATTCTTTGTTACCAAGACTTAAGCGACTTTGCCAATTGCTATTGATTATGTTTGTGAGAATTAAATCTTTGTCAACCGTAATTCTAATCTGAGTTTGTTTAAATTCATCAATTTCAGTAGCAAATAAAGTTGGTAAGGATTTTTGCAGACCTTGAGCTATTTCACTTAAAATGTCTTCTAAATTATCAGCAAGCAATTTGTGAAAATCATATTGATAGACTTGTTCTTCAAGCAGTTGGGTGAGAATTTTTTCTACAAACTTAAAGTTGACATCAAAATTATTATTCAGCAGGGAGTAAAAAAAATACATTACATATGTCTTTCCCGTATTATTGGGACCACATAGCAAAGTTAAATCATTTAACTCTAGATCTCCTTCTGTGATAACTCCAAGATGCTTAAAAGTCACTTTCATTTTTAACATATTACTACCTTATAAATGGTATTAATTTCATTCACTTAATTCATCATAGGAAAATATTGATACTCGTCATAAGTTTTCCCTTATTTGGCAATATTTTAGGTATAATGGGGTTCGGATTTATGACCATAGTATACAAGTAAAGATATAATTATCCACCTCCACGCTAAAATCCTTGAAAACCTTGATTTATGGTTGAGAGGGATAGGGGTTACATAAAGATAACCAATTATAATCAATTATATAGGAAACCATCACAGCTAAATCAATTCATTTTATTTCTTGCTGTTTCCCCAACCCCCAACGTTGATCTCTGAAGGGCTTGGATATCCGCCGAAACTCTTGATGAGCGATTTTCGGGCGCATATAAACAAACATGCTTATTCTCAATACCATTCCGTTACAGCTAGAACCAAAGATGCTCTTAAAACATCAGATACATCCAAAATACTGGTAGTTTGAGATTTTACCAAGTTATGAATAGTAATAAGCTCTTGAACGCGATCAATACTGATGCGAAATTGGTCAAGCGCTGACTGCATAGTTAGAAACAGAAGTTAATGCAATAATCTTGTCTGCTAAGTCTGAAAAAGTTTGCTTAAATTCTTTTTGCTTCTCTTGGTTATTCTCTAATACTATTCCTGTTTGTCCCAATTGCTCAGGTGTCAGGTCATAAATTGGGGTTCGGTGTGCTTGAGATAGGGAAATTAGACTATGAAAATTCGAGATTTCTGTCAGAGAAAAGCTACGGTTAATTCCTTGCTCAGTATAGAGTGTTTCAGATAGTAGCATATTATTCTGGCGTAAAACAGGAACTAATTTATCAGAAATAGCTTGCTCAACTTTCTCAATCCATGTTTGAAAAGTAGCAGTCTCTTTTCCGAATACAACAATTCCTAAAAAATGTAACGTAACGTTAGGAAATGGATAAGCAGCGTCTCGTAGAATTGGTAAAGAACTTGCTTTTTTAGCCCAAGTGTACCATTTCGGTAACACTTTAGCTAAAGAGTCTATTGCCATTACTGAGATGGAATCAGCTGTGGTCGGAACAAGAAAAAAGTCGCTTGTCATTAATAAATTCTGATTGATCGAGCTTAAAGCTGGACTCATATCAATTAAGATATAGTCCGCATTAAACTTAGTAGATGTTTTCTCAAATAAATCAGTGATGGAACCTGGTATGTTTTTCAGGGATCGAAGTGAATCACCTAATTGTTGGGCAATACCTAATGTCACCTCGTATTCAGTAAATCCAATATGACCGGGTAATAGAAATAACCCTTTCTGACCTTTTACTGAGATGCAGTCTACCGCTTCAATAGCTCTTGGTTGAGACTCGAAAGCAGGAGCTAAACCTGTCTTAATGTTTGATATTGTATCATATATATTTTCTATTTTTGTCTCATCTTCCTCTGTTGCTTCTCCCAGCGCTAGTCCTGTAAGATTACATTGTGGGTCAGCATCTACCAGGATGACTCTCTTACCTTTTGAAGCAAGCATCCATCCTAGATTAAATGTGGTTGTTGTTTTGCCAACTCCACCTTTGGAATTAAATAAAGCAATTTTTTGAACCATTGTAATATACCTAATATAACTTGGCTTGCAGGTTTTAATCCTAAGTATAGTTGGGAGCTTCTCTCTAATTTTTTATTTTAATCCAAATAAACGCTTTTGACCAAATTTTGCAAAGATTGCGCGATCGCCCACCATACCAAAAATAGTCTACAAATATATTATCCTCAAGATACAACAGCATGACAAACATTTTTAGCAGCCAGTTTTTTAGCATCCTTTTTAGATTTTCCCACCCCAGTACCAGTACTTCCTAAAAATTGGCAAGTACAAACAAAATTTCCTAGATGATATTTGTAGCTATACTCTGGAAGACTATGACTTCCCATGAGAGCAAATATATTTAGCTCAGAAACATAGTCCCTTTCATCTTCATCTGGCATTTCTACAGGTATAGAATTAGATGGTAATTTAGCTGGTATTGTATTAACTGGTTTCTCAATAATTACTGTCGGCTCATCGATAATTACTGGTGGACATTCAGGTACTACTTCTAAGTTGTCATCTATATAACTTCTGATCCATTCCTTCGCTGCTAAATTTACTGCCATTTTTTTACTAATATCTGATGCCATTGGGCGAATTTTACTTGTCATGACATTTCCATCACAGCATATTGATAAATTGACAACAAACATTTTTTTACTGTCTTGCTCCGCAGTAGTTTGCATATCATTCCAATTCGGTTTTTTTTGAATTGAAATATTCAAAACACTTTTAGCTGTTTCTGGTGTCAAATTTTCTAATACTTCCTGCTCTAAAGTTTTTAGACGCTCCCCTTCTATCAAAATATGATAGAAATCCTCTTGTGTGAGTAATTGCGCTTTTGCTCTGCGGATAACTTCTTCTTCTATCTCTAGCAGCTTGGAATTGATTGCTGCCATTTTTATGATCTTACTAAAATCCTTTGGTGCTAAATCTGTCAAACTTTCTTTTAAAATCCTATCCATTGTTTTCTGCTTTTCTTTTGTTCCAATATATTCTTTACGGTGAGTATCTCTCTGTTCAATTACTTGATTTATCTGTTCAGCAATTACTGCTAATTCTTCATGATTATATGCTGGTTTAGTAGCATTAATCAATCCTTTTAATCCCCAATGGACAACTACATCAGCATACCGGCGAATTGGCGATGTCCAATGGAGATAACTAGGCAGATTTAAAGCAAAATGTCCTGTAGCAATTGGGTCATATTTAGCTTTACCCAAACAACTTCCCAAGAACTTCCTTAATTCCTCAGGAGATGCTATATCCTTAATATGTGGCATCAATAGCTGCTTATCTTCCGGTAAATTACGAGTTGCATGATTTCTAAAAAGTGCTGGATAAGATGCTTGATTTAAATGATTTGCAGCTACCGTATTAGCTAGAATCATAAATTCAGCTATGATCTGCTGGGAACGAGAAAATCCCTCTAGCAAGATTTTACCTTCTTCATCAAAGAAGAAACCATGGGTATGGGTAAATCCTATCGCTCCTCTACGAATTCTATTTTGATTTAATCCTTGAGAAACTCTCTTCATTAAAGCTAATAGATTGTACCATTTGTTATCTGGCTCATGTTCTAGAATCAAATCAACCAGTTCATAAGTGAAGCGTTTTTGACTGATTAAGATGGTTTCCTCAAAGTTATAGCTGACTACTTCGACGTTCTGATCTAAGATAATATTTAAAGATACTGTGTACCGTTTTTCACATGGTAGTAAACTCAATTGGTTTTCCGCCAAATCCCTTGGGAGCATTGGGATATTACCTTGCCTAAGATAGATGGTAGCTACTCTCTCTCGTGCTAGTAAATCTACGGAACTGCCAGGAGTAACAAAATTAGTTACGTCGGCGATGTGAATTGACACTAAAACTTTATCGCCATATATCTCGGCGAATATGGCATCATCCAGGTCTTTGGATGTTGGACCGTCAATAGTTACACCTTGAACTAGTTTTCGTTCTTTTGTAGTACTCATTGAGATAGATTAATTCGATTTGCTATTCTATCGAACTTCATTTAATTATATGATAATTGTCAAATCTTAAGATAGGGCTTCTCTATTTGATTTAATCTTAACCTAAGTTGCTCCCATATGCTAAAATCGAATATTTAGGGAGATTAGAATGGTTTTAGCTATGTAAAGTTATGTAAATATGTATCTAACTTAAATCTTCTTGTGCGTAATAAATCTGCTAATAAGCACGATTCTACAGGTGATGATCCGGAATATCCTAATATTTTTGGTGGGGTTGAACCAGAGGATATTTTCATCAAAGAATTTCCCACAGCAAGAGAACCTCTGATTTTTAGGGGTGAAGTAGAAATTGATGGAAGCACATTACATTTGAAAGATATTGGCATATTTCCTGCACAGTCTCGACGAGCAAGTGCTAGTATATCAGAATTTAGAGGTATATTTGATCAACTAGCAGAACAAGCAAGATATGAACAAGTACAATGAGTTGGCGGAAGAACTTAATAGGCTACTGAATGAATCTGATGACAAAGAACCTGCTATTAGATACTTGAGAGCGAGCAATTATTCAAAACTCGAATCAATAGAAATTTTGAGAAAGGTATTACACATTCCTTACTATGAGGCTCAACATATAGTTCATCATAGCCAGACATGGAGTGATGTAAAAGAATTTGACACAAAATTAATAAATGATTTTTTTGATGTTCTAGAAGAAACAAAGAATCTCAGAACTAAAGAAACTTGACTATATTGGCTCTAAGTTAATTAGTCGCTCTAGGTTTGCATAGAACAAATAATATTTTAGGAGTTTGCTCAAAGTAATGAAACATTGCTGGACATAACCAACCTTCTAGTCCTCATTCTGGACAATAGTACCAGTTTCCTCTATATTGCTCCCGCCGCCATTCAAGACTAATTTGATAACCAGGAAACTGGCTATCAGAAAAGATTAGTATGAACCCAGTTTCAGCATGTGGAATATTTTCCACTGTTCGACTTATAATCTCATCAGAACCAGCAATGAAAGGTTCTTGTTTCAAACCCACTCTCTCGTCATCAAATACCCACATTGCTTGATGTTTATAAGGAAAAATCATTCTTAATAGATTCTATAGTCAATTAAAAAATGCTTGAGAGATTAAAAGTTGTTAGATACTGTTTGTAAAGGATTATAAAGCAATAGATTAAGGTTTCATTAACTATGTTAGCATGATGCGAACCGTTACTGTATAAATCATATATTAAATATCAGCTTTTGGAGATGGCTAGCTAGAAAATGATAGCTATCTTGAGGTTGGCTGCTTACAATGGGAAATAACAGTTTTGTTGATGATAGGATTTGGGTTAATACTTAAACTAAAAGTAAGCTCAATGTACTATTTAAAATACCATTGACTAAATTATGCTAAATTTAGCATATTAAAGGAGCAAACAAAACTTGCAGCCAAACAATGAACATTACCTGAGCTACCCTGCTATGCTTTATTTTAATCTAGGTAAACGCTTTTAACTAGATGTTAAAAAGATTACGAGTTAATTTTAGTTCTCTGTTCAGTTTGTTTTTGCTGACGCTATCTTGCTGGGCGATCGCTCACGAATTGAGAACTTACAATTTTCAGGATGTAGTGAAAGCGCTATCAGCCATCCCCAAAAGTCATTTGAGTGGTGCAATTTGGCTAACCATCTTAGGTTATCTAGTCATGGCTAGTTATGATATTCTAGGATTTAGCTATATTGGTCGCCATTTATCTTGGAACAAAATAGCTCTAGCTGGCTTTATCAGCTCTGTCTTTGGTAACACGATAGGTTTTGCCTTATTCACAGGTAGCGCTATTCGTTATCGGCTCTATACCAATTGGGGAATTGACCCATTGGATATTGGTAAAATCGTCGCCTTTGTTAATTTCACTTTTTGGTTAGGGGTGTTTGCTGTTTCTGGCGCAGTTTTCATCCTGAATCCCCTGATAATTCCGGCGCAATTACATTTACCTTTTTTCACAGTAAGTCCGCTAGGATATATTTTTATACTTCTAGTAGTCGCCTATTTACTAAGTAGTATTATTTATCCTCAATCATTAGTAATTTTCGGAAAAACTTTCCATTTACCCACTTTTAGGATTTCCTTGGCTCAGGTAGCAGTAGCTGGATTGGATTGGATGATCGCAGCAGCAACTCTTTACGTTTTACTACCTGCTAATATCAATATATCATACTTAGAATGTTTAGGTTTCTATTCCTTAGCCATGTTTGCAGGTGTCATCAGTAATGTTCCCTCTGGTTTAGGCGTGTTTGAAATCATAATTTTACATTTTTTAGCTAGTCATGCTTCTGCTGTAGCGATATTGGGGTCAACCCTAGCATATAGAGTCATTTACGATTTATTATCACTATTGGTAGCTGCTACCTTACTAGGAATATATGAACTGAGATATAATGCTCGGAAAATTAACCGCAAAATTTAGTTTTGGATTGTAGTTAGCTAGTTATATTAATCCCATATAAATTAATCAAATCACATATGTCGCTAATAGTTCAGAAATACGGTGGTACATCTGTGGGTTCGGTCGAACGGATTCAAGCTGTTGTCCAGAGGGTGAAAAAGACTGTAGAATCAGGAAATTCAGTGGTAGTCGTGGTTTCAGCGATGGGAAAGACCACTGATGGACTGGTGAAACTGGCTAATGAAGTCTCCCGAAATCCTGATCGTCGGGAAATGGACATGTTGCTTTCTACCGGAGAGCAAGTGACGATCGCTTTAGTTACTATGGCTTTACAGGAAATTGGACAACCAGCTATTTCTCTCACTGGCGCTCAAGTGGGAATTGTCACAGAAGCAGAACATACCCGCGCCCGTATTTTACAAATTGAAACCCATCGTTTAATCCGATATCTGGATCAAGGTAAAGTGGTGGTTGTCGCGGGATTTCAAGGTGTCGCTAACAAGGAAGAATTAGAAATCACTACTTTAGGACGTGGTGGTTCTGATACTTCAGCCGTAGCTTTAGCTGCTGCGGTCCAAGCTGATTTTTGTGAAATTTATACTGATGTACCAGGAATCTTTACTACAGACCCCCGCCTGGTTCCAGAGGCTCAATTAATCGGCGAAATTACTTGCGATGAAATGCTGGAATTGGCTAGTTTAGGAGCTAAGGTTTTACATCCCCGCTCGGTCGAAATAGCCAAAAATTATGGTGTTCCTCTGGTAGTCCGTTCTAGTTGGACAGATGAACCTGGTACTTGGGTCACAACCCCCAAAAAACAGGAGCGAGCATTAGTCAATTTAGAGTTGTCTCGCTGCGCTAATGTTGTAGAATTTGATGACCAGCAAGCTAGAGTAGCTTTGTTGCGTGTTCCCGATCGCCCAGGAGTAGCAGCGAGGTTATTTGGGGAAATTGCTCGCCAGGATGTCGATGTTGATCTGATTATTCAGTCGATTCACGAAGGTAATAGCAATGATATCGCTTTTACTGTCGCTAAAAACATTTTACAACGTGCAGAAGCAGTGGCTTGGGCGATCGCGCCAGCTTTACGGGAGCAAATAAATTCAGATGAAGCTGAGGTATTAGTAGAACACGAAACCGCCAAAGTGAGTATTGTCGGGGCTGGAATGATTGGAAATCCGGGAGTAGCAGCAAAAATGTTCGCGGCTTTAGCATCAGCTAAGGTGAACATTCAGATGATTTCTACGTCAGAAGTCAAAGTAAGTTGTGTTGTAGATTTTGCGGATTGTGATCGCGCTATTGCTGCTCTGTGTCAAGCCTTTGAAATCCATCTTTCTGGAATTCCCTTACCGGTGATCGCCTCTGTCAATCCAGCAAAATCCTCTGCTGTGCGTGGTGTAGCATTGGATGTCAATCAAGTCCGGTTAGCTATTCGTCAAGTCCCTGATCGTCCAGGAATGGCAGCTAAACTATTTGGAATACTAGCAGAACACAATATTAGTGTAGATATGATTATTCAATCCCAGCGTTGTCGATTAGTTGATGGTATTCCGCGACGGGATATAGCCTTTACTGTGGCTCGGATGGACGCAGAAAATGCTCAAGCGCGACTCTCGTCTCTAGCTGAACAGTTGTGTTGGGGAGAAGTAGTTTTGGATCATGCGATCGCCAAGGTGAGTATTGTGGGTTCAGGAATGGTGGGACATCCAGGAATTGCTGCGAAAATGTTTGCTGCTTTAGCCGAAAATCAGATTAATATTCAAATGATTGCTACTTCAGAAATTAAAATTAGTTGTGTTGTGAGTAAACAAGAAGGAGTCAAAGCATTACAAGCCATTCACGCTGCTTTTGGTTTAGCTGGTAGTCAGAAATTTGTGGTTCCAGCTTAAAACTTATCGATTGTCTATGTAGAGAAACTTCATTTAGCTTATTTTTTATCAGTATGCCCGTTTCTACCACTCTTGCTCAATTGGTGGAAGTGCTTTCCGCCCAACCAATAAATTTATCGACATCTGCTTTAACTCAACTAGTTAATGATGTGCAAACAGATACCAGGATTTTGCGACCTGGTGAAGTGTTTTTAGCTTTGCGCGGGGAAAATTTTGACGGACATAATTTTGTCTCTAGAGCGATCGCCCTGGGTGCTATAGCGGCAATTGTCGATGATCAATGGGAAAATGATCAATTATCTGAATTACCTTTATTACGCGTTCCCCATACTCTGAATGCGTATCAACAAATTGCGCGATGGTGGCGCGATCGCTTTGATATTCCTGTGATTGGTATTACAGGTTCAGCCGGTAAGACGACCACAAAAGAATTAATTGCTGCTGTTTTAGCGACCAGGGGAAAAGTCCACAAGACTCACGGAAACTTCAATAACGAAATTGGCGTACCGAAAACCCTATTAGAATTAAATCCCACGGATGAATTTGCTGTGGTGGAAATGGCGATGCGCGGTAGGGGACAAATCGCCGCATTAACCCAGATTTCCCGACCGACAATTGGTGTGATTACTAATGTGGGAACGGCTCATATTGAATTACTCGGTTCAGAACTGGCGATCGCGGAAGCTAAATGCGAGCTATTAGCCGAAATGTCTCCAGATAGTATAGCAGTTCTCAATTATGACAACTCTTTATTAATGAATACAGCAGCCAGGTTTTGGTCAGGAAAAACGGTGACCTATGGACTGTCTGGTGGTGATATTCAAGGAAATTTACTTGGTAGTGAGATCATAGAAGTCGCCGGACAACAATTCTCTTTACCTTTATTAGGTCGTCACAATGCGACTAATTATTTAGCTGCTTTAGCAGTAGCTCAGGTACTGGGAATTGACTGGTCGATCCTACAAAAAGGCGTAATTGTCAATATGCCTGAGGGAAGATCACAAAGGTTTAGTTTACCTAATGATGTGCTGATCTTAGATGAAACCTATAATGCGGCTCCAGAGGCTATGGTAGCAGCATTACAGCTATTAGCAGACACTCCAGGAAAACGCAAGATTGCTGTTCTAGGCGCGATGAAAGAGTTAGGGGAAAGATCCCGACAATTACATCAGATGGTAGGTGAAACAGTACAAAAGTTGCGTTTAGATGGTTTACTAGTTTTAGTTGATGGACAAGATGCTCAGGCGATCGCTCAGAGTGTGGTGGATATTCCCTGCGAATGTTTCGCCACTCACGCCGATTTAGTCCAGAGATTAAATAATTTCGTCCAAGCGGGCGATCGTCTATTATTCAAGGCGGCGCATTCGGTTGGATTAGAGCGTGTTGTTTCTCAATTTAGAACAGAATACAATATGTAGGAAATTATAGAAAAGCGATAGTGCGGAGAGTGCAAAATGGAACTTTCCCCACAGCTTTTTGATGATTAACTCAGACAAAACTCAAATAATTAGGTCTATAACCGAATATATCATATCTATCTTTATGTATAGTTCTATAGGATTATCATTCATACGTAGAATAGAGCTAGTATCAAAGTATATTTGCAAATAAAAACCCGATCAACTCTATTTGTTTTATGCAACTCACATACAACAAATAGACATAACTTATTGAATAATGTCTTATTTGATAGTGGTCAACTATTGATTTATTTAAAATTTTTTGGAAAAATCAAAAGTAATAGATTAGTGGAATGAACTACTAATCTTAACGACAAATTCTCAAATATAAATAAAGGAGAAATTTTCATGGCTAACATCAAAATTTCGGAATTAAATCCCTCTGGTGATAATGTATCTGCTGACAATAGCGACCTCTTGCATAAATTAGACGACGTAATTGTACAAAATATTATGGGAGGTTCCTTTGGAGGTTGTAAAAAATCCTTTAAGAAATCCTACGGTCAGAAATACTTAGGATTTGGAAATGGCGGATATGGTGGATATGGTGGACTTGGAAATATTTTTTAATTTCTCAAGCCATAGATACTATCTAACAACTATAAAAAGCATCAGGAAGAGTAACTAGAATTACTCTCAATAGATTTCGGTTTAGGTTTGTAGTTGTGCTTGATGAGCAATTTCCTTGAGTTGTAAAGAAAGTCCAGCTACAAGCCTTTAGTTATTTCATGGCTCAAACTATCCGAAACATATTGGAATTACTCTTCCTTTTCGTGCTGAATAAGATGGTGAATTCTGAATCTCAAATACATTTTACTGTTGAATAAAAGACTTAGTTGGGTAAATGAGTTTGGTAGAATTGTAGCACCACAAAATGGCTGCAAAATTAGCCAGCGAGCATATAACTGATAAACCTAACAAAATATAGGTAGGAATCATCACTATACCAACTATAAACCAACTATAAACATGGAAGATCATCATTCCAATAAATATGCTAGCAATTCCAGTAGATAGCCATATTTGAGACTTGGGACGGTTAATTGCAGCAAGGATAATTGTTGACAGTGTAGCAAGCAATATTATTGGTATAAAGAAAGTGCAAACACCTATGCAATTACTACGGGAGAATTCACATAGAACATCGAAAGCAATCATTAGTTGATAGAGCATGAGAGGATTGGGGGTTGGGGATATGGGAAGAAAGCAATAAATATTTACTTAAATCTTTGCAAAAATCAAATATGACTCCTAAACATATAATTATAATTATATAGCTATTGTTCTATAATAATTATGTATTTTCTCATCGAAGTCCTCGCGCCGTGGAAACCCCTGGCTGTCTTACATGAGGGAACTAGCTACGCATCCCCTGGTAGGTCTTAAACTCTTGCCTCTAACGTAGTTCAGTTAAGAACTCAGTCTGGTCAGGTTAGGGCTTTTGTAAGCCCCCGCCTTTAGGCGTGGGGTTCCTGACGGTTAAACTAAGTTAACCCATCAAAATTACAGTGTCTAGGACGTGAATTACACCGTTATCAGCTATAATATCAGCCGCTAAAACCGTAGCATTTTTCACTTCAAATCCATGCTCACAACTAATCTTAATGGTTGAACCTTCTACTGAAGTAACAGTACCTATTTCTGCTAAGTCAGCTTGCATTAATTTACCTGGAACTACATGATACTTTAATATGCGTGTTAATTGAGGAATGTTTTGTAAAAGAGTATGTATAGTTCCTGGTGGTAATTTAGCAAAAGCTTGATCGTTAGGAGCAAATACAGTAAAAGGTCCAGGACTTTTTAACGTATCTACTAAGTTTGCAGCTTGGACCGCAGCTACCAAAGTCTTGAACGAGTCGTTACTGACTGCAATATCAACAATATCAGCCATTGAGTTACCTCATCTCTATCCATAGTGTGAAAAAGTGGCGTAATTACAGTAAATCATGTTTTACTTTAAACAATTGAGAATCTGCTAAAATACTTTTCAATGATTTGACTAAATATTCTTCAATATATCTTCTGTTTGGGATCATATGAGTAATCTGACTTACGCAATTATAGGAACTGGCGCATTAGGCGGATTTTACGGCGCAAAGTTACAAAAAGCTGGTTTAGAAGTTCATTTTCTGCTCAGAAGTGATTACTGGGAAGTCAAGCAATCTGGCTTAGTTGTGGAATCAAAAGATGGTGATTTTACTCTTCCAAGAGTCAAAGCTTATAATGACACGACTCAAATGCCTCCATGTGATGTAGTCATAATTGCGCTAAAAACTACTCAGAATCATCTTTTACCAGAATTACTACCACCTGTGGTCAAAGATAATGGAGTAGTACTAGTTTTACAAAATGGACTTGGGATAGAAGAGGAAGTAGCACAGATAGTTAATCATAGTGTAGCAGTAATTGGTGGATTGTCTTTTCTTTGTGCTAATAAAGTTGGTCCAGGACATATTCTTCATTTAGATTATGGACAAATTATTTTGGGAGCGTATGCTCAGAATTACCACCCAACAGGTATTACAGCTAAAATGCGCCAAATAGCTACAGATCTACAACATGCTGGCGTATCAATCGAATTAACTACGGATTTACTGTTAGGACGTTGGCAAAAGCTAGCCTGGAATATCCCCTTTAATGGTTTGTCTGTGATTCTGGATGCTACAACTGATGAATTAATGTCAAATTCTCATACCTGTGATTTAGTTAAGCAGTTGATAAAAGAAGTATTGCTTGCAGCTAAAAGTACGGGTCGGGTTATTCCAGAAACCTTTATCGCAAAAATGCTGGATGATACAGATAAAATGCAGCCGTATCGCACTAGTATGAAAATTGATTATGATCTGCACCATCCTTTAGAAGTAGAAGCAATTTTTGGGAATACGTTACGCAAAGCACAAGTATCAGGCATAGAATTACCAAAAATTAACTGTATATATCATCAGTTGAAATTTTTGGATACTAAAATCAGGCGGTGAAATGCTGAGATTTGTCCAGCCTATTTTCAGTAAAAAACATTTAAGTATTTTAAGATACATTAAACTTATTCTGGTACTTTATTTCTCTGTCTTATGGAGGAATAAAGTGGGTATGGATAAATAATAAATAATTAAACATTCCGATCACCTGACGATTTTTCATACTATATCTCCTGGTCTATAACTGAGAGCAGGGGATTTTTTATGTCTTTTGATTACTTTTGATCGCTTTTTATACTTAAGGATGAATTTTAGTGGGCAAATTATCTATCTAAAGGAAGAGAGGACAAATAGCAGATCAATATTAAATATTAAATAGCCCGATTACCCTACCGGACTTTAGCTCCAAATCCCCTCTTGTCATTAACGGATAAGAGGGGTTTTATTTTTTGGTTTTAGGGGAGTGGGGGAGGATGGAAAACAAACTGTGCCAAAATTCTACATACTAGGATGAGTAGATTGGGCTATAATCCAAGGACTAATCTAAATCTGAAAAATTGTTAATTAGCAACAAATATAGCTATAGAGTTATTTATGCATCAAATACATAGAGTGGCGATTGTAGGAGGAAATCATGGGAATGAGCTAACTGGTGTATATCTAGTCAGAAAATTTCAACAATATCCTCATTTAATTTCTAGGTCAAGTTTTCACACTCTAGCGCTACTAGGTAATCTTCAGGCGATCGCTCAAGTGAAGCGATATATAGAAAAAGATTTAAACCGATGTTTTCACTTGCAAGAGCTAGAAAAACCGCTAGATAATATTTATGAAAATATGAGAGCGAGGGAGATCCAGCAAATATTGCAACCGCCTACCAGTGAACCAGTTGATGTAATTATTGACTTACACAGTACAACTGCTAATATGGGATTGACCATGATTCTTGGTAATACACATCCTTTCTTAGTCCACCTAGCAGCTCATATCAGTTCTCAGAATTCTTTAGTGAAAATCTACATCCATCAGCGCCATAGCGCCACTGGATTCCTCCGTTCCTTGAGCGAGCTGGGCTTTGCGATAGAAGTTGGATCTGTGGCTCAAGGAGTTTTAGATGCTGAGTTATTTTGGCAAACTGAACAACTAATTTCTGAGATTCTAGACTATATTGAAAATTTCAACCAAGGGAAGATCACACCAGTTGAAGACTACTTGATCTATTACCAATTTTTGCAAGTAGTGGATTATCCCAGAAATGACCAAGGAGAGATAGCTGCTATGATCCATCCGCAACTCCAGTCTAGAGATTATCAACCTTTAAAGCCAGGTGCTTCTATGTTTGTGACTTTTACAGGCGTTGATATTCTTTATACTGGACAATCTATTACCTATCCCATCTTTATCAACGAAGCAGCTTACTATGAAAAACAAATTGCGATGTACTTGACTGAGAAACAACAGATTAAGCTATAGCAGGGAATGGGAGGTAAAAGTCTTTAATTTGCTATATATAGGAATTCAAGATTTTGGTAACTGGTAAATAATTACTTTTCCTTGTAAATCTTCTTCCGCAAAAACCAAGTATTCACCATCTTTACGCCGAAAAGCACGAATACCATAAGGTATATCCACCCAACCGCTCTGGTTCCCCACTTCTGGACCTGGTTTTAACTTTTGTACCAACTTCCCTGTTGCTGCTTGATAAACATATACTTCAGCAGTTTTTACCGTGACAGCAAATACATATTCACCAGCTACACTCATTGCTGCGGTCATCACTTCTGATTTAGCAGTTGGATCATAAGGAATCATAGTACGCCAGCGCGGTGTACGGTTTCCTTGACTCCAGTGATCAAAACGCGCAATTTCTGAACCCACAATATTTGCTTGGTCGCCGATCGCTGGATGTTTGGTTGTGAAGCCAGATAAATACATTATATCAGTTTCTGGAAAATACTCAATCCGGTGTAAATCACTAAATATATCGGGGGTTCTTTGCTTTTGCATAGAACTGTATTTATAAATAGGATTTCCGCTAACATCAAAGCCATCTAAAGGATAGTGACGAATACCAATACCATCTTGAGTACGCAAAGCTTTCCAAACATCGCCTTTGTTGTCTACCCACCAACCACCCATATAAGGATAATCATGACTAACATCATATTCATTTGGATCAAAAGCACCATTTCCGTTATTATCTCGCCAAATCCATTCTCCTGCTAAGGGTTGGTATGGAGGCCAGTTACCAGAAAGGGATTTCCCTGCTTCCGCTTTAGACCCGACAAACATCCCTGACGGAATAGCAATTTTACCATCTGTATTCGGGTTAAACCGATAAATCTGTAAAAAGCTATTGTACATATCTGTCAAAAATAGTATGGGTCTACCCTGAATACGGCGGAAAAATGTCGCATTGGGAGATGTATGGAGGCGTGGGTCTTGGGGATATTTAAAGGAGTTGAGGGTATAAGCTTTGTATTTCCATTGCGAACCTAGAGGTTGGCTATAGTCCAGGGAGAATTCTCCTAATTTAGTGAATATCTCTTTTCCATCAGATTTGGGGTCAGTATCAGCATTATCGACAAAAAGTAATCCCAGTAATCGCCATTGTAGCTGTCCTGTAGGTGAAAACTTGCTTAGATTCGTACCAAATCTATGAAAACTGTTATTGAGATAGATATTCCCTTTTGTATCTGTACCGATACCAGTCAAACCATAAAGTTTTAAATCTTGTACTTCCCCTGGAACACCTCCATAGATACCTTTGTCTTGACCAAATGTTCCTACCTGTATTGGTCGGTTATTCACATCATAAATCAAGATTTGTTGATGGGGACCATCCTCTGCGATTAACAGTCTACCTTGAGAGTCGATGGCGATCGCCGTTGGTTCCACTACATCAGTAATTTCTTGCGGGAATTTGACCCCTTCAGGCGAATAATGAGATATCCGGGGAGACATCCCAGCAGTTTTCCCTTGAATTATCCATAAATTCCCTTGGCGGTCTACAGCGATCGCTTGCGGGTGATTTAGTTTAAAACTGCCAATTTGCTCCATTGTACTCGGATCGTAAATCAGCACTTGATTAGCCTGAGCTTGGCTGACATATAATCTACTTTTTAGATTATGTTCAGCTATAGCTAATCCAGTTATTTCATGGCGATCGCTCGTAATCAACATACTTTTATCCCAACCACGCCCACCAGAAAAAGGCGCAGGTTTTCCCGCTAGATTATAACGTCTTACACAATACCAAGTCGTATGTACTGGAGGATAATCATGTTGTATATCATCCATCCCGTCCTGAACCATTCCTAAGTAAATATAGTTTTGATCTACGGCTATAGCTTGACCACCTCCGCGATTCCAACCATGGGTATCTTCTAATGAAGCGATCGGTTTACCATCTTTATATATGCTTGACTCTGCTCCAGCTTCATCCCAATGGCTATTTGTATAAATAGTTCCATCTGGTACAACATACATACCTTCAATATTATTTTGTACTCGTAATTTTCCTCGTCCGATAGTATTACCTAACCAAGAAGTTTTATAAACAAGTCCTGAGTTTTTATAAGAAATTTTATCGCCAATATTGGTTATGTTATTACTTGTATTATTACTTATATTATGGGAAATTTGAGCACTGGAGCCAATTACATGTAATACAGTTGTCAAAAAAACTAACCCCAATAAATTAAGTAAAGTAAATTTTTGATAAAAGGAGAGCCAAGAATTAGATAGCTTCAGCCTGTAAACCCAAGCAAATATATGTTTAACATAATTAGGAATTTTTCTCAGGATTATTGCTAATTGTTTATCAATCTGACTGAAATTAAGTCCATTAAACGACGATTTATTTTTCATAAAAATACCCAGGTTCTAACTTGTGATTATATAGATTTATCAATAGCTTATGATAAAGCTTTACTTTAGGATACACATAAAGAGATTTTATCCTGCGGTTTTATCGTAAATTTATCGAAATTTTATATAAAAAGCCAATTATTAAATTTTTATCATAGTTGGAGGAAGATATATATTTTTTTATATATTTTACGCTATAAGAGATAACTAACTTGTATTTATAATTTCAATGAAAGACGAATTGCCTTTTTCTACATAATGCTGCTAATTTATGGCGGAGTTGACGGGGAAGACATTGAATAAATTAAGAGGGAACAGGGAACGGGCAACAAGGAACAGTGAATACATATAGGACTTCTATTTGATTTTTTGAACAGACAAACTACTCTTCCCATGTTCCCTGTTCCCTGTTCCCTAATTGAATTGATTAGAGGAGGTAAATTTGTGGAAGATAGCCAGAAACAAAATCAATCAACTTCTGCTTATATTCTATTGGTCGGTATGGGTTGGTTTCCCCATCACCCTGGCGGATTAGAAAGATATATTTATGAATTAACTCATCAACTGGTAGCCAATCAGGATCGCATAGAGTTATGTGGAGTCGGTTTACCAGCTAAATCCCACAATAGCTCCCTAAAATTGACTAATTTGGCTGCGCCTGAAAGTCCTATCTGGCAAAGATTATTATCAATTCGGACTAATTTTCAGAAAACCCGGATAGATATTCCTGATGCAATTAATCTACATTTTGCATTATATAGTTTTCCGATTATGCATCTCTTACCCAAAGGAGTACCGGTCACATTTAATTTTCATGGACCTTGGGCTTCTGAAAGTCAAGAAGAAGTATCGGCGCGAAATATCAGCATTTTTCTTAAACACTGGTTGATTGAAAACACAACTTATAAACAGTGCGATCGCTTTATTGTTCTTAGTCAAGCATTTGGCAAAATTTTACACCAAAGATACAATATTCCTTGGCGGAAAATTCATGTGATTCCTGGAGGAGTTGATATTCACCACTTTCAAGCTAAATTATCTCTCTCGATCGCTCGCCAAAAGCTGAATTGGCCTAGCGATCGCCCCATATTGTTTACATCTCGTCGCCTAGTCAACCGTATGGGAATTGATAAACTATTATTAGCCATAAATTTGATCAAACCGAAAATTCCCGATATTTGGTTAGCTATAGCTGGGCGAGGTCATATTCAGGAAGTTCTGCAAAAACAAGTCCAAGAGCTAGGCTTAGAAGATAACGTGAAATTTCTCGGTTTTTTGCCAGATGAGTATTTACCTTTAGCTTATCAATCAGCTAACTTAATGATCATGCCTAGTCAATCTTTTGAAGGATTTGGATTAGCTATACTGGAATCTCTCGCCTGTGGTACTCCTGTTTTATGTACGCCAGTCGGTGGAATGCCAGAAATCATGCAAAAATTTGCACCAGATTTGATTACTGATTCTATCAGTGCTGAAAGTATTGCAGAAAAAATAGAGTTAGCCATTTTAGGCAAAATATCTTTACCATCTAGAGAAGAATGTCGCAATTATGTGACGACAAACTATAATTGGGTGAATATTGCTCAACAGGTCAGACAAGTTATTTTAGCTAAAAATATTTGAATCTACTAAACCGATATTATTTAATCATAGAATTATATGAGAATCTTTTTCTTAGATCAAACTGGAAAACTGGGAGGGGCTGAACTATGTTTAAAAGATCTGGCTCAAACCTATGGCGAAAATGCACTAGTTGGTTTATTCACTGACGGACCTTTTAAAGACTTACTCCGCCAACATCAAATTCCTGTAGAAGTTTTGACAACTCAAGTGATTAAAGTCACTAAACAAAGTAATTTATTCCAAGCATCAAGTAGTTTGACCGCTTTAATACCACTGATTTATCGGGTAATTCAGCGAGCTAGGAACTATGATTTAATTTACGCCAATACTCAAAAAGCCCTAGTTGTAGGCGCGATCGCTAGCTTATTCACTCATCGCCCTTTAATTTATCATTTACACGACATTCTTTCTCCAGATCACTTCAGCGCTACCAATATCCGAATTGCTGTCACTTTAGCTAATCGCTTTGCTTCAGCAGTAATTGCTAACTCTCAAGCTAGTAAAACTGAATTTATTCAATCTGGAGGAAATCCCCAAATTGTCAAAGTCATCTATAACGGTTTTGTACCAGAAACCTATCAAGTTTCCCCCGAAATCTCTCAGCAACTACGGGACAAATTAGGATTAGCTGATAAATTTGTAATTGGACAATTTAGCCGATTAGCTCCATGGAAGGGACAACATATTCTCATCGAAGCACTGACACAATGTGTACCAGAAGTAATAGCTATTTTAGTTGGTGACGCTTTATTTGGCGAGCAGAACCATGTAAAAGAACTACATCAACAAATTAAGCGCTTAGGACTAGAAAATCGCGTCAAATTTTTAGGATTTCGCTCAGACATTCCAGAACTCATGACAGCTTGCGATTTAGTCGCTCATACTTCTACTGCTCCAGAACCTTTTGGGAGAGTAATTGTCGAAGGGATGCTTTGTGGTAAACCTGTAGTCGCGTCCAAAGCTGGTGGAGTTGTGGAATTAATCCAAGATGGAATTAATGGATTTCTATTTGATCCAAATGATTTCCATCAATTGGCAAAAATTATCAATACTAGTATAAGCCTACCAGAACAAACAGCGATCGTCTCCAGTTATGCTAAAATCTATGCTACTCAACATTTCGACCTTAAAATCATCAATCGGGAAATTGACCAATTAATCCACTCAATATGGAATCCTCTCCAGTCAAGCTACAAATAAGTAGATATAGATTTATCAAACATTATATTTCTCGACTTGCAATTCAGGCGCAATTTATGACAAAATTGATACAGCTTCTGCTCCTGTTGGGTAAGATAAATGTTGATCGGCTCGATTTTGCGCGATCGTTACAAAATCATGAGACTTTTAGGTAAGGGCGGTTTTGGCGACACATACCTTGCTGAAGATAGTGATTTACCAGATCATCCACTGTGTGTAGTCAAGCATTTTCAGCCAAAATCCACCAAACCAGCAGTTCTACCCATAGCTAGGCGATTATTTGACCGGGAAGCGCAAGTTTTATATAGATTGGGTCGGAATCACGATCAAATCCCTACTTTATTCGCTCATTTTGAAGAGAAAGGCGAATTTTATTTAGTTCAGGAATTTATTGATGGCGATAATCTCACCAAAGAAGTTTATCCTGGGAATAAACTGAACGAGAAACAGTTACAAAAGCTGTTAAGAGAAATCTTAGAAGTTTTGGCTTATGTCCATCAGCAAAATATTATTCATCGCGACATCAAACCGCAAAACATTATGCGTCGTCGTCAGGATGGTCAAATCGTATTGATTGATTTTGGCGCAGTTAGAGAAATTAGTGCGATCACAGTAAATTCCCAAGGACAAAGCAGTCTCACAGTGATTGTGGGTAGCCCTGGCTACATGCCAAACGAACAAGCTGCGGGACAACCAAAATTATCTAGTGATGTTTGTGCGTTAGGAATGTTAGGCATTTTTGCTCTCACGGGAATACGACCCCATGAATTCCCCAAAGATCCCACCAACGGCGAAGTTATTTGGCGAGCTTGGGCTAAGGTCAACGAGGAAATGGCTCAGTTTTTGGATAAAATGATCCGCTATAATTTTAGCGAGCGTTATCAGTCAGCGGGAGAAGCTTTAATCGCATTAAATACGATTATTGAACCATTACCACAAATAGCGCTTCCACTAGTCGCAACAGTTCAACCTGGATTATTACAGTCAAAGCACGGATATTCCCGACGTTACATAATTCAAACCCTCGGCTTTATGGCTGCTGGGTTCAGTCTGGCGCTAATTACAGAGCGTTTAATGACATTGAGATTCAAGAGCCGTTTGGTACGCACAATCAATAATTTACCGATCGCATCTTCTATATTAGATCAACGCTGGAAAACTTTCCCATTTCAAGTAGTTATGGTAGATAAAAGGGGAAACACAATTAGTAAAACACCAGGAGAAGCTAGATATTTGACGGAATATCTAGGAGATGATCTGGCTACCGGAAATAGTATCACTTTAGACATGGTGCAAATACCCAAAGGAAACTTTATTATGGGTTCACCAAAAGACGAAACACCCAATATTGCCAGACCAGATGAAAATCCACAGCACCATGTTGAAGTTCCTGAGTTTTTCCTGGGTAAATATGAAGTAACACAGGAGCAGTACAAAATAATCATGGGGAACAATCCTGCTTATTTTCAAGTAGATGCTAAAAACCATCCTGTAGAACAAGTCAGTTGGGATGACGCACAAGAATTTTGTCGCCGGTTAAGCAAGAAAACAGGTCGTCCTTATCGATTACCTAGCGAAGCAGAATGGGAATACGCCTGTCGTGGCGGAACAACAACACCCTTCTATACAGGAGCAACTATCACTGTGGACTTAGCTAACTATGATAGTAGCACTACATATGCTAAAGAACCAACAGGTCAGGCTCGCAATCAAACTACTGTCGTAGGACAATTTCCTCCCAATCCTTTTGGACTATATGATATGTCTGGTAACGTCTCCGAGTGGTGCTCGGATTATTTTCATGCAAATTATCAGGGAGCGCCAAGGGACGGTAGCTCATGGATCAAGAATAAAACCGAAAATTACCGAATTATTCGAGGAGGTTCTTGGAGTAATATCCCTGCGTTTTGTCGTTCCGCCAACCGTCTAGGGATTTTACCCGTAGTCAAACTATCTACTGTAGGTTTTCGCTTAGCCATGAATTCTTTATAGAAATAGCTTAAGTTTGTTGTTCCAAATATTGTTGCAAATATTTCTCATATCCTTGTTCTTCTAGTTTAACTTGCTTTGCTTCTACCATAGCCGCTAGACTGGAACGATATTCTTGAATTTTATCCAGCAATTCAGATTGGTGAGTCGCTAAAATTCGCACTGCTAAAAGTCCAGCATTTTTCGCATTACCGATCGCCACAGTCGCGACCGGTATACCAGAAGGCATTTGGACAATAGAATATAGAGAGTCCAATCCCTGTAAATGACGGGTGGGAACTGGAACACCAATTACAGGTAATGGCGTTAAAGATGCAACCATACCTGGTAAATGTGCGGCTCCTCCCGCACCAGCGATAATTACTTTAATACCTCTTTGATGAGCCAGTTTAGCATATTCCACCATCTTTTCAGGAGTGCGATGGGCAGAAACAATCGCTACTTCGCAATCAATGCCAAATTCCTCACAAATAGCGATCGCCTCTTGCATAATTGGCAAATCAGAATCGCTTCCCATAAT
>Ga0116228_10000689_pt1 | contig 26358 bp, 24 predicted proteins | sample S1TSphfallax_2_FD_89694 | JGI IMG/M metagenome (GOLD analysis project Ga0116228, IMG submission 89694) | Host-associated microbial communities from peat moss isolated from Minnesota, USA - S1T2_Fc - Sphagnum fallax MG | ecosystem: Host-associated > Plants > Peat moss > Unclassified | place...
ATCGGCGTCGGCGAGTGCGTCGGCGTTGGTGACGGCGTCGGCGATGGCGTACCCGTTGCCGTTGGGATCGGCGTCGGCGAGTGCGTCGGCGTCGGCGACGGCGTCGGCGATGGCGTCGGCGTTGCCGTCGGGAGTGGCGTCGGCGAGTGCGTCGGCGTCGGCGAAGGCGTCGGCGAGTGCGTCGGCGTCGGCGACGGCGTCGGCGAAGCGGTCGGCGTTGCCGTTGGTGCCGGCGTCGGTGACGGAGTGGGCGACGGCGTCGCGTATGGCGGGTTCGACGGAGGCGGCGTCGAGTACGGTTCCGGCGGCGCGCCTTGGAACGTCGAGCACGTGTTGCCGGCGTTGAAGATCGTCACGTTCGGGACGGTCATTGGAAACGGCGTCGCCGGGGCGGGCGACGAATTATCGTAAGCGGGCTCGAGGCTCAACTTGATGAATTGGCCACCGTTCGTGCAACTTACCAGCGTCCCGACATCGGGCGAACGGAAAAAGTTCTGCTGGGCGAAGACTTCCTGCGCTTGCGTCGACTCGCCGGAGAGAGCTCCCGCGGCAAGGTAACCAGCCTGCGGAGCCTGCGCCTGAATCGCGCCCAGATTCGTCTGGACCAGGATCGGTTGCGAGAAAGCTTCGGGGCTCGAGATCGTCGCGACGCCCGCATAGCAGTATGCCGATGCGGCCGGGCTCGGCTGCGGATCCCAAAACGTATGGCGGGACGTCGTCAATTGCGACGTGCCGGGATTCACGCAGGTTAGCGGTGTCGTAAGTGGCACGGGCGGAGCGTTATCGATCGTCGCGTACATCGCATAGAGCGAATACGAGTCGTACGGATTCGAGAGCTGCGAGACGACGCCGCCGTAGCGAACGCCGAGCTGCGTCTGCTCCGCGAGCGCCGATTGCTTCACGCCCCAGATCACGCCGTACATGCCCAGCAAGAAGATGGGCAAGAACGCCGCCGTCTCGAAGAGCGCCTGGCCGCGTTCGCCCTTTCGGAAATCGATGTCGCTCGTGCGCTTGTTCATCATCATCTTACGAGGAAGGACACGCGGTCGCGAGCGTTACGTTCGTCGCGAACGGTTTCATGGGGATGGCGTTCCACCAGCCGAGACGAGCGGACATCTCGTTATCGTTGAACGATTCGGCGAAGTACGGAACGCCGTTGTACGACGATGCGACCGCGTAGTTACCGCCGTAGTCGACATCGTAGAAATTGTTTGGGGTCGGAACGGGGCTCGCGACGGGGTCCGCGCCGACACCGTTATAGATTTCGTGCGGCTGGAAGGCGACCTGATTCGCACCCGACTGCCGGACCGGATCGTCAAGAGAACCAGGTTCGAACCAATCCTGCTCGACCTGGACGGCCTGTGCCGCGGCGCGTCCGACCGCATAGTACGGTTGCGCTTTGAACGGGCCGATGCCGGCGACAAGTGGTTGGACCTTGGCACACGTTACGATGTCGATTTGCGCCGGGTCAAAAAGGTCCGTATTTTCCGTATCGTTGCCGCCGGGCTCGTACGGGTTGTTCGGATCCGCAGTGCGTCCGAGGCCCGGAACGAGGTTCACGTACGCGTCCATTTGGACCGCTTCCAGGCCGGTACGATATTGGATCCCCGCGATCGTGTACTTAAACGCGCAGTCGCCACCCGACGGGTCGATATTGTATTGCGCGAGCGTCACGCGGTCGGTGTTGCAACGCGAGGAGTCCTGCATGTGCGTGAGCAGTGCGCTCGCATCCGAGGCCCAATGCGTGTTCGTGGCCGGAACGGTGATATCGTTTAGCAACTGCACGTCGGTCGTGTAGCGCGCGACGGACTTTTGAAACGCCACGTTGAGCGTCGTGTAGGTTTCCGAGCAATCGCCGTTGTTGAACGTCTCGTTGTGAGCGGCGAGATTCGCGGTGTTCACGTGGCAGCCACCGGAGTCGTTGATGCTCAAGAGCAAGCCGTTGAGAAGTTGCCGCGCACGATACTCTTCGACGTTCGTCGCGTAGAGGGTCTGGAGCATGAGGTTCCAGCGCTCCGTCTGAATCGCGAGCACGCCTTGCGCGGCGGCATCGGCCGCGTTCTGCGCGCGGATCTGCCAGCGAATCGCGTTCGCATAGTTCAGGCCGAAGAACATGAGCATGAACGACGTCAGGATGCCGCCGATCCAAATGGGAATCGTCTGGCCGCGCTCGTAGCGATGCGCGTTCATAGCGTTACGTTTGCTGCGCATGCCTTCTCCGGATTAAGCGGGTACTCGCCCGGCTCCGTATACGTGGCCGGTGCGTATCCTTGCGTGATCGTCTGATCCCAGCCGTAGACGCACTGAATCGCCTCATCGATACCGTTGGGATCGGCCTTCAAGGGATCGAGAGTATTTGAGACGGCGAATTCGTTCCAAGCGGTGTTGTTCGTGAATCCCGTGCTCAGTGGTTGAGAGAGAAAACTTCCGATCCCGAGTTGTTGATAAATATTTGTCGAGTAGTCGTAGTAGAGCGGAAAGAGCGTCGGATACTTGGCGAAAAACTGCGCGATATTCGAGTACACGCGCTGGTGAAAAGCCGCAGCATCGAACGTCGACGTTCCCAAGGCTCCGGAAACGCCGGCGGAGCGGGTCGGGCCCCAATTCATGGAATCGAGATATGAGGCCATACCGAGCGCGAGAAAATTCGTTGCCTGGCACGTCGCGTGCGGGGCGCCGTTCGCCGTGTCGCCCCACGGCTGCGCGTCCGTGCAGTGGGTCATGAGGTTGTACCCCACGTAATATGGCGGCGTATTCTCGCCGGTCGCCAGGGTCGCCGTCGAGTTCGCCGGTGCCCCCGCGGAGCCGCAAGCGACGTCTTCGTTCGCGACGTTATAGTGCGGCCCGCACTCGGTCCACTTCGGCTCGATCGCTTGCGAACTGACGCCGACCGATTGGCCCGCGATGCTGAAGAACGGCGCCGGAGAAACGGTCACTTGAAGTTGAACCGGCTGCATCATCGAGACACCGCCGAGACGTTGATTTGCCGATCCCGTCTCTCCGGTATTGTAGCCGTAGTTCACTTGAACGCTCGGCGTCGGGGCGGGGACGACTTGGGTCGTCATCGCGCCGGACTGGATGATCGGAAAAATACCCGCGACGTCTTGTTCCGGCGTTCCCGAACTCACGCCGATCACGTTCTCGTGCGCGTCGAGAAACGACGCCGCATCGGCGGACACTTGCGCGAAGCCGAGGATGCCGATATCGACGGTGAAGAGCATGAGGGTCAGTGCGGTCGACACGATCAGTGCCGTCTCGACGAGGACCGCTCCGCGTTCGTGAAATCTTTTCATCATGGTGGATCCAACGACGTGCTCGTCAGAGCCGGATACTCGGCCGTCGCGGCGCTGGTGCCGACTTGACCGGTGAGTGAATTGTTCGCGTCCATGCTGACGGTTGAAAATGCGACGAAAACCGAAATCGAAAGTACCGCCGTGATCAGGGCGTACTCCATGATTTCGGATCCGGACTCGTCCCGGTAGAGGGCCAGGGCATGTCGTTGAAGTGCGGTCAATTGCATTTCCGTCGAGAGTGTCCGCGGTTGAGAGAGATAAGAAAGCCCCGACTCTGTGAAAATCGGGACTCTCGGTACAACCGGGAGTCCACATCATTCTATCGGGTGGCGGGGTAAATGTATGCGCTGGCGCACAAATCGTGCGCTGGCTCACGTGTCGTCGTTCGATCATCCCGTCGAGGCTTTGAGCGGTATCACGTTGTCGGGTACGAATCGGTTCGTGTGGTCGGGCCCAACGTAAAGAGGCTGTAAATCGAGGATCGCGTCCATCGAGCGATCGCCCATCGTGATGTGCGCGATCGCTTGATTGCGATGCATCGAGAAAAGCTCGGTCGGGTCGAATTTCTGCTTCGTATATTGCGTGGCGCGTACGAGCGTCGCGAGCGTCTCGTGGTCGTCCGTTTTAAAGAAGAATTTTTGCGTGAAATTCTGGAGCGCCGCGTCGACGACGTCGCGCGGTAGCGCCGTGTAGAGAGAGGAGACACCTTGCGTCGTCGCGAGCACCATGCAGCCCGCGGATCGAATGACGCCGAGCGAATCGACGTCGGACGCCGAGATACATAACTGATATTCGTCGACACCGAAGACGACCGGCCGCGTCTGGTCGAGGTGCGGCATCGCGCGCCGATTCTCGACCGACGTGAAGAACCGGCGCTTGGCGAGCGTGTAGATTGCGGACGCGGCGCGCTGATAGCGCGAGCGCGGCACGTGCAGCACGATCACGCGGCCTTCGAAGACCGTGTCGATCGAGACGAGGTTGTGCTTGCGCGCGAACGTCATCTGCAGCGAGTAGTCGCGCAGCGGCTCGAGGAGCTGCGAGACGGCGAACATCACGGAGCGCCGTGCTTCCGGCGAGAACTGGTTGAAGCGCCCGGTCTCGTACTCGAGGGCCTCGTTGATCGTCCAGCCCTCTTCCGAATCGGTATCGAGCGAGCGCAGGCGGTCCATCGCGTGGATGCGGACCTGCGATGCAAACTTCTCGTCGAAGCAGTACGACGTCAGGTGCCCGAACGTATAATACTGTTCTCCCGCGCCCTTGAGCATGCGTAGCGCGTTTTTCATGCGCGCGCAGCCCGCCTCGACCCACTGCTTGGCCTCACCCTCCACGTTCCCGTACGTGTCGCGGAAGTACATCGCATCGAGGTCCGGGTTGCCGCTCAGCAGGTCGAGACCGATCGGCGAGCCAGGCATGACGACCTGCGCCTGGCGGCCGGCGAGCCGTGCGATCTCCACGACTTCTTCGACCGCTTCGTGCTTGGCGCAGATGACGAGGCCGCCCGCGCCCATCGACCCGAGCATCTCGCGCAAGAGCGGGTTGAAGAGGCGCGTCGTCTTGCCGGATCCGGACGAACCGAACACCAGCGTATGGCGGCACAGATCTTCAAAGTCGAACTCGACGTCGCGCGGGGGCTCGCCGAGTCTGACGGTACGCGCGTTCATAGAACGGCTTGGGTCGGGGTCATATATGCGTAATCGTCACATCGCGCGACGTTCCGCACTTTTTAGGCCAAGAAAGGTGACCCGGCGAACACCGCCCTGTAACGAAACCTTTCCCTCGATTCACTCATTCGCACTCCTTCGTTCGCCGATAGAAGGAGTACTATGAGGAATGCTATGGCCACGCACGAGCCTGCGGGATCGCTTTCGATCACGAAGTTACTTCGCGATCTGAAGATGTTCGAGGATTTTAGTGACGAGGAGCTCGGCGACGTCGAGCAGATCGTCACCCTGCGCCGGTTCCAGCGCAACGAAATGATCGTCCGCCAGGGCGATCCGAGCGATTCCGTGTTTCTCGTCCTCTCCGGCTCGGTCGCCGTGTTTCGCGACTCCGCCATGCGCGAGACGATCCTCTCGCTCTTCGCCGCCGGTCAGATCTTCGGCGAGATGAGCGTGTTCGACAAGAACGCCGTCCGCTCGGCCAGCGTTCGCGCGGTCACGACCTCCATTCTCGGCATCTTCTCGCGCGAGGACTTCGGCGCGATGGTCTCCCGCAGCCCGAAGATGGCGCGCGAACTGTTGCAACTCCTCGCCGACCGCCTCCGCTCCGCGAACGAATATATCGAAAATGCCCGCACCAAGGACGCCACGTCGCGCCTCGCGAGCTTGCTCCTCAAGCTCGGCGAGCAGTTCGGGACGATGAGCGAGGGCGGGCTCCAGATCAACGTTCACCTGACCCATAAAGAGATGGCGAACATGATCGGCACCACGCGCGAGACCCTCAACCGCACGCTCAACGGCTTCTGGGACCAGAAGCTCATCGACATGCGCACGCGCTTCATCGTTCTGCGCGACCTCAACCGAATCCGCGAAATGGCGGCGATGGAGATCTAAGGCCCGGCGACGAACGTCGCCGCGTGCGAATCCCGATTACTTTAGCAGCCCTCGCAGTATCGATTCTCATGTCGTCGGCCACGCCGGTGACCGCCGCCGACCCGCCGGGCCGAATCACCGGAATCGGCGGCATTTTTATCGTCAGTAAGGATCCGAAGGCGTTAGCCGCTTGGTATCGCGACGTCTTGGGCATCTCGCTCGAGTCGTGGGGCGGCGCGACGTTTCGCTACGATGCGCCCGGCCATCCGCCCGTCATCGTGTGGAACGCCTTCCCGGTAGGGGCGAGCTATCTCGCTCCGTCGTCACGCGAGTTCATGCTCGATTTTGCCGTCGACGATCTCGACGCGTTTCTCACACGCCTGAAGGCAAAGGGCGTCACGATTCTCAAACGCGACGACTCCGACCCGAGCGGTAAGTTCGCGTGGATCCTCGATCCCGACGGCACCAAAATCGAACTCTGGCAATCGGTGAAGCACTGACGTCAGTGAGCCCGCGAGTGCGGGCTCGGGGGGGCATCGGGGGGCTGTGCCGCCCCGATTTCAAAGGAGCCGCGGCGTTGCCAGAGCTCGAACTTCTTGTCGTGGTAGGCGACCTTCCAGTCGGGTGAGAGCTGGAGGCCCTGTTCGAGTGGCGCGTCGCTCGCGACGAGGATCGTGTCGACCTTGCGCGCCTCGAGGCGCGCGTCCCATCCGGGTCGCAGGCGAATGACCGTCGTGAAATCTTTCCAGACGTCGAGAGGGTACGGGTCCGCGCGTCCGTCGAGGAACACGCTACCGGTTCCGGCTTCGATGATGAAGCTACACCACGCGAAATCCGCGCAGAACACGCGGTGCGCGCCCGGTAAGGTCCGCAGCGCCGCGACGGCCGCATGGGGCTGGTTGTCTTCGGTGCGGGCTTCGTTATGGAGGAGGCCGACGGTGACGAGGACCGCCATCACGAGTGAGAACGCGGGAATCGCCGGGCCGGCGAAGCGGTCGGCGGAGGTCTTCGTGATCTCGAACCGCGGCATCGCGAGGAACGGGACTTCGCGCGTGAGCGCGGCCGCGACGATCGGCATGATGGCGAGCGCGAAGACGCCGACGTTGCGCGCGGCGCTGAACATCAGCACCGCGACGGCGATCAGCATCAGGCGGTCGCGCCACTTCCCGTCGCCGCGGACGCCGAACGCAGCTGCGGCCAGAAGCAACGGGAGCGAACCGTACCCGAAGGACGGGTCGCCGAGATCCGTATGCTTCCACTCGGTGATCATATTCTTGAAGGGGCTTGAGAAAAGCGAGATCGCGTAGATCGGTAGCCCGATCCCGAACGGGTTCAGGCAAATCGCGCCGAGCGAGCCGACGACGATGATCGCACTTCGGCGAACGGTCGGGGAGAGGCCCTCATCGCCGAACGAACCGATCGTCCACAGTGCCGCGAATACGGGCGCGAGCATCGCGCTCGCGTGCACGTTCGACCAGAGTGCCGCAAGCGGAATCGCTGCGTACGCCCACGGGCCGTCGATTTCGAGCAGCGCGAGAAATCCGACGACGAACGGCCAGGCCGCCACTTGCGCTCGCACGCCGAACGACTCGAGGATCGCGATCGCGGCGAGCGAGGTCCCGAGCGCGACCGCCATCGGCGAGGCGCCGCGGCGCTTCGCGCGATACGCGGATAAAAGGAGGGCGACCGTCGCGCACAACGCGATCGCGCCGGCGAAGAGCGGCCACAGCGCGCCGCGCGACACGGCGGCACCCAGGGAGAAGAGCCATTCTTGGGGGACCCACATCGCGCCCGGGGCGGAGAAGGTCTCGTTGCCGAGGGAGCGTGGGATGGCTCCCGTGCGGATAATCGTCTCGCCGAGCCAGCGCTGCCACGCGAGGTCTCCGTCCGCCTGCGGATAGGCGATCGCCGTCGCGAAGAAACGTGCCGCGAAGACGCCGATCACCAGATACGCGTATTTCATGTACTATCTATCGTCGGTTTTCCGACAAAAAAGCGGGGCTGCCGGCTTTCCGGCAACCCCGCTTCGTTTTTGGGATTCGCTCTTAGTTGGAGAGCGTGTTCGCGGCGTTGTTCAGCGTGTTGCTGGCCTTGCCGCCGAGGAACTTCAGCGCTGCGATCGCGATGATCGAAACGAGGGCGATAATGAGCGCGTACTCGACGAGGCCCTGGGCTTCGTCGTCCTTGAGCATCGAAACGAAAGTCTTCACGGTAGATCCTTTGCGTGTGTGGACCCTCCGATTTAAGGCCGGATAGGGTCGTATGTGAGTGAGTGTCCGTTGGCCATCTCCGGCCGACACTGTTTTCATCGGATTACCTCGCCACGGATTTAGGCATCTCCCCTCCGTCGCGCCGTCTTTCGATGTAGCGCACACTTCTCACATCACTAAAAGTGGGCAAGCGTGCCCGGAACGTGATGCGGCGCATTGCTTGAGCCGCGCTGAAGTTTATAGCGCTGCGTGCCGAACATATTTTTAGGACCACGCGCCGGGGAAACTTGCCCCAAGCACGTGGTTTCATCTTCACTCGTATTAACAGATGGACGGCGAGCGAGACGAATGACATTTCTGAGCTTGGGGACGGGGGTCGCTGCGTGACCGTCGCTATCGCCTGCGTGCTCGCCGCTTGCGCCGTCGCCGTGTTCACGGACCTGCGCGATCGGACGATTCCGAACGCGATCACGATCCCGCTCGCGCTCGCCGGCGTTGCGATCGCGGCGACGCACGGCGTCGTTCCGGCGCTCGTCAGCATCGCGATCGTGGTCGGGACGCTCGTCGCCGGCACGTTTTTCTTTTCGATGGGTTGGCTCGGAGGCGGCGACGTAAAGTTGCTCGCGGCCGGTGCCGGCGCGCTCGGGCTTCCCGACGCACTCCCGTTTCTTTTATACACGTCCATCGGCGGCGGCGTGCTCGCGCTCGCCGTCGCACTCGGGACCGGAACGCTCCGCCCGGTCGTTTCCTCGAGCTTCGCGATGCTTCGGCCGCTCTTCTATGAGGGCACCGTCGCTCCGCAAACGTCGCATTCGATCAAACTGCCCTATGGCGTGGCCATCGCCTTCGGAGCGCTTCTCGTCGCGCTCTCGCACACCGTCGCTCCGTTTCTCACATTGAGGATCCCGTTGTGAATAGTCGCCGAATCACCCTCATCGTTGCCATCGTCCTGGCCGTTACGACCGGCCTGCTGACGCTACGCTATTTGAACTCGGTCAATCAAACGGCGCAAGTCGCCGTCGTTGAATCGAAGCCCGTCGTCATCGCGAGCCGCGACATTCCGACGCGTGCGAAGATCACGCCGGACATGCTCACGCTCGTCAAGCGGCCGGCGAATCAAGTCGAGCCCGGCGCGATCTCGGATCCGCACGCGGCGATCGGCGACGTCTCGCTCATCGCGATTCCGATGAACTCGACGATCACGGATTCGAAGATCGGTCAGCCTGCGGCCGTCGGCCTCACGGCGCGGATCAAGCCCGGCATGCGTGCGGTGACGATTCCGGTCGACGCGATCAAATCGGTGAACGGTCTCATCCAACCCGGCGACCGGGTCGACGTGCTCGCGTCCGTTCAAAAGGGCAGCGGCGATCGTCCGCGCACGTATGCGATCATCCGCGGTGCGCTCGTTCTCGCGCTCAACAGCGCGATCGAGCCGACGCCGGACGAATCTCCCGCGCCCGGTACGTCCGGTAACGTGCCGCAAACCGTAACGCTCGGCGTGACGGTGCAGCAGGCGGATCTCTTAACCGTCGCCGATCTCAACACGACGCTGCGTCTCGCGCTCCGCTCGCCGAACGAACCGCTTCGTGCGGAGGCCGAAGAGCCGCTCGACTTCCAGGACGCGACGCCCGAACCGCAGCACCCGCCCCAGCCTGCCGTCCCGCCCGTCGTCGCCGTTGCGAAGAAAGAGCGCCCGAGCGTGACGATCGTGGATGGAGACAAGCTCATCGAAGGCAATCAATGAGCGGAACGCTCCACGTCCTCGTCAACGCGAAGGGCGGATCGGGCGCTACGACGCTCGCGGTCGAGCTTGCGAAGGCCGCGGCGCGTGAAAAGCAGACGGTCGCCGTCGTCGATGCCGATCTCACGGGGCGCCGGTCGATGTCGGCGATCCTCGATTGCGCGAAGGAGTTCGCCGCCAACCGCACGATGAGCGTCTATTCGGTCGCGCGCGTCTTCGGCGTCACCGCGATCGAACTTTCGGACACGCTCGAGAACGCGTATGCGATCCGCTCGGAGGAGATGGAAAAGCTCGCGAAGTCGCTCATGCAGCAGCATCGCATGACGATCGTCGACTGCGCGTCGCCGTTCACCGATATCGTGCGCCCGTTCATCCAGCACGCGACGCGCATCGTGATCGTGATGGAGCCGACGATGCTCGGCAGCAATGCCACGCGACATCTCATCGGCGACCTCTCTCGCTTTGGAATTCCACTCGGACGCATCTGCGTCGCGACCAATCTGCGCAGCCCGAAAGCCGAGATCACGGCTCGCGAAATCGATCGCGCGCTCGGGACCGTGGTGGGCGAGATTCCGCGCCGCGACGATCGTATCGCCTACAAGATGGCGATCACCGAACTCGCGCGTAAGCTCATGTCGATGCCCGAGGAAGAGCCGCTCGCGCTCCGCGGTTCGGTGAGCCTCACGGCGAGCGTCGCGCCGAACGCGGCGAACGGATCGAACGGCAGCCGTAACGGTCAGTCGAACGGCGCCGCGCATGCGGAAGAAGCGCCGCCGGACCGCGTGGTCAAGCCGCGCGACGAACGCCGCACGAAGCTGAAGATCGAAATCACGGAAAACGTCTCCAAGCGGATCGACGTCGTGGCAGCCAGCCGCGCTCATACCGACGGCCAGAAAATTCAGGAGCTGCGCGCCCAAATCAACGAGGTCATTTCGCAGCAGCTCTCCGATCGCGACGATATCAGCCTTCAAGATCGCGCGGAACTGCAACAGGAAATCATCGACGAGTTGCTCGGGCTCGGGCCGCTCGAAGACTTGATGCGTGACGAGAAAGTCACGGAAATCATGGTGAACGGTTCGCAGACGATCTACATCGAGCGCGCCGGTAAGATCACGCTCTCCGATCGCACGTTCAACGACGAACGCCACTTACGAACGGTCATCGAGCGCATCATCGCGCCGATCGGTCGCCGCGTGGACGAGTCGTCGCCGATGGTCGACGCTCGCCTTCCGGACGGCTCTCGTGTGAACGCGATCATCGAGCCGCTCGCGCTCAACGGCTCGACCGTGACGATCCGACGCTTCAGCAAGAAACGTCTCGAGATCGACGATCTCGTGCGCTTCGGTTCGGTCCCGGCCGACGCCGTCGGCCTCCTGAAAGCGATGGTCGAATCGCGCCTGAACATCGTCGTCTCCGGCGGTACCGGTTCCGGAAAAACGACGTTCCTGAACATTCTCTCGAACTTTATTCCCGAAGGCGAGCGCATCGTGACGATCGAGGACGCGGCGGAACTTTCGCTCGGACAGGATCACGTGGTCCGTCTCGAATCGCGACCGTCCAATCTCGAAGGGAAGGGCGCGATCTCGATTCGCGACCTCGTCAAGAACTCGCTGCGTATGCGACCGGATCGCATCGTGGTTGGTGAGTGCCGTTCCGGTGAAGCGCTCGACATGCTTCAAGCGATGAACACCGGTCACGACGGCTCGCTCACGACGCTCCACGCGAATACCCCGCGCGACGCGCTCGCCCGTCTCGAGACGCTCGTGCTCATGGCCGGTTTCGATCTTCCGATCCGCGCCATCCGCGAACAGATCGCGAGCGCCGTCGATGCGGTCGTTCAGATCGAACGCATGCGGGACGGCAGCCGCCGTTGCACGAGCATCACCGAAGTGGTCGGCATGGAAGGCGACGTGGTCACGATGCAAGAGCTCATCAAATTCCAGTCCAAGGGCATCGACGAGGACGGCAAGGTCGTCGGCGAATTTCAATTCAGCGGCGTTCAACCGCACGCGACGAAGAAATTCGAAGAGGCCGGCGTCCACTTCGATATCCGCGAACTCTCGAAGCTCAAGCCCGCGGCGGCCGCTGCATGGTAACGATCTTTCCGTACGCGATCGGGCTGAGCGTCTTCGGCGTCGTCAGTCTCCTGCTCTATTCGTTCTCGTCGGACGTCTCCGGCGTGATCGGCCGCTATGCGGCGGGTTTCCAGAACGACCTGGTCAAGGCCGACCTGCAGATGAAGCCCGAGGAATACATGCTCGGCGTCGTCGGTGCGGGCGTGCTCCTCTGGGTCGGCAGCATCCTGATGTTCCACGGCGGCTTGTTGATGTCGCTCGCGTTTCTGCCGCTCTGCGAAGCCGCGTCGGTTTTGCTCGGCACGTTCTACCTGCGTTTTCGCGGGAAGCGTCGCCTCGCGAAGCTCGTCGATCAGCTCGAGATGGTCTTACGCATGATCGCGAGCGCGATGCGCGTCGGTCTCGGGTTCCGGCAAGCGATCATCCTCGTGACGGAAGAAGTTCAGGATCCCTCGCGGCGCGAGTTCATGCGCGTCATGGGCCGCTCGAACATCGGCATCAGCCTCGTCGACGCGCTCGACGAGATGGCGCGGAATTGCCCCGCGAGCGAACTCCAGATGTTCGCGCGCGTCGTGCGCGTGCAGCAATCGACCGGCGGCGACCTCGCGAAAGTCCTCGAAAAACTCGCGACCACGATTCGCGATCGTCGGCGCATCATTCGTAAGATCGGCGCGCTCACGGCGCAAGGCCGTTTCGGCGCGTTCATCATCGGCGCGCTACCCGTCGTCGTCGGCGGCTTCATCGTCTTCACGCAAAAAGACATGGGCTCCGTGTTGCTCGGCACGAAGCCCGGTTGGGGCGTGCTCGCGGCCGTCGGGGTACTCGAAGGCCTCGCGGCCTACGTGCTCAGCCGCATCCTGATTTTGGACAACTGACGTGCACTCTTCCGTACTGATCATCTGCATCGCGATCGGGTTCGCCATCTCGGCGGGTGCGATCGCGTACTCGCTGATCCCGGTCAAATCCGATGCGGCCAAGCGTCTCGAGGAAATCGAGAGCCTGACGTTCACGCGCGGCACGCGGTGGACCGATCAATTCGGGCGCATCTTCAACGACAAACAGCGCCGCGGGCTCACGCAGAAGCTGCAAGAGGCCGGCTGGTATACCGTTTCGCCGGCGCAGATCGGCATGCGCATCCTCGCGTTCGGACTGCTCGGGCTCGTTGCCGGCCTCACGTTCATCGCGGTTATGGGAAGCGCGGACACGATCTATCTCGGCGCGTGCGCGATGCTCACCCTCGGCGGCGCCTACCTGCCGTACTCGCAGCTGAACAAAGCCGTCGTTACCCGCAAGAAGGCGATCCAGCGTTCGTTGCCCGATTTTCTCGACATGCTCGCCTCGACCGTGCAAGCCGGTCTCGCGTTCAACGGCGCGCTCACGCAAGCGATGGAAGTCGTGCCGGGTCCGCTCGGTGAGGAAGTGCAGGCGACGATCTCGGAAGTTCGTCTCGGCCGCTCGCGGGCGGACTCGCTCAAATCGATGGCCGACCGCGTCCGCCAGGATCAGTTGACGGCAACCGTGCGCGCGATCGTGCAGGCGGAACGCCTCGGCTCCAATATGGCCGAGGTGCTCGAGGAGCTCGCAGAAGAAGTGCGCAACGCGCGCATGATGCGTGCGGAAGAACTCGCGAACCTCATGCCGACGAAGATGGTCATTCCGATGGCGCTCTTCATGTTGCCCGCGCTCTTCTTGATGATCTTCGGTGCCGTGTTCGTGCAGTTCTTGGTTCCCGGCGCCAATCCGGGCGTGCCGTAAGATGTCGGTCTCCGTTCCCGTCTACGTGTGGCTCGGTGCCGCGCTCGTCTTCGGCTGCAGCGCGTTTCTCGCGATGCGGCTCGCCGCGTTCGTATACGGCGACGACGCTCCGCTCGAAGGCGGACCCGCGCCGACGAACGTGCCGGCCGCAGCGATGATCGCGGGCTCCGCGATCGTCGGCGCGATCGCCGCGCTTCACGGTACGACGCTCGCAGGACTCGCGATCGTCGAGATCGTCGTGTTCGCACTGTGCGCCGCGATCTGGACCGATGTGACGCGCGGATTCATCGGCGACTGGTTCACGTTGCCGCCGCTCGCGCTCGTCGTGGCGATCGCCGCGTTCAATCATACGTTCGGTCCGATGCTCCTCTCGCTCGCGGTCGTCACCATCCCGTTCGCCATCGCGGCGCTCGCGTCCAAAGGGCTCGGCATGGGTTGGGGCGACGTGAAGCTCGTGGCACTCGGTGCCGCGCTGCTCGACATCCAGACCTCGATCCTGATGTACGCGGTCGCCTGCATGGTCGCGTGTGCGATCGCCTTCGCGCGCCGCAAGCGAACGGAGCCGATCGCGTTCGCACCGTATCTCGCCTCGGCTATCGCCATCGGCATGATTCTCCCAACCGCGCATATCGCTTCATAAGGACGACGATGTATCTCGTAAACGCGACAACGGGCGACGTGATTGCCGAAGACGTGCGCGAAGTGCGTAATCCGTTCACGCGGATGGTGGGCCTCTTGACGCGCGCGAGCGTCGCGCCGAGCGAAGGGATCTGGCTCGCGCGTTGCCCCGCCGTCCACACGATGGGCATGCGTGCCACGATCGATCTGATCTTCCTCGACGCATCCGATTGCGTCGTCGCGACGTCGCCCAACGCGCCGCCAAACCGCCCCGCGTTCACGTGCAAAGGTGCCAAAGCCATCGTCGAGCTCGGCGCTGGAAGCCGGCTCGACCTGATCGAGCCGGGCCACCGCCTCGAACTCGCAGAACGCGATCCGCGCGCGGCGTAACAAGCTTCTGCGATTGCGCAACGCTTTGCCGGGGTTGCTCGTTTGGCTCTCTCTTAGCGTTTCACCCATCCCAGGGTGGACAGAGGAGACGCGAAACGGAGTTTCAGCAACGACGGTCATCGATAAGTCGGCGCATGGCGCGGAGACTGTGCGGGCATTGTTTCGTAATGATTCCGGAAGGCCGATCAACGTCCAGGCTAGCGATGTTAAGTACTTCGCCGCCCTTGACCCCTCAGACCCAATGTACAGAGCCAGCCGACTAAACGAAATTCCTTCGAGGGATTTCCATGAGCTTGATACTCCATGCCTGTACATGAATCTTGGACATGGTGACGTTACCGTCACGAGCGCTGACGGGACAACGACTGTCGTCGATCCCGCTCCTCGCCTCACTGCGGAACCCACCTTTCCGACAGCGGCATATGAGATTATCCCGAGTGGTGATACGAAACTTGTCGGTCCGATACAGCACTTCAGCGACTTCCATTGTGGTGACAAGACAGCTCTCATACTTCGCGTCTATAGCGTGATCCGGTGGACGTATCACGATGGCGGCGATTCATCGAGCAACCCTCAAACGACGACGTCACCAATGATCGTAGTCTCTGTTCCCTGATTTCAGGCCTGGTAGCTCGGCGAAAAGAATCGGCCCACGGGCTTATCGTCACGTCGATAATCCGAGAGCCGGGAGCGTCTTAGTTTCTTAAGCGCGCCGATGGCGAGCTACGGAGAATAGTGAGTTTCTAGCGCGCGACCTTCGTGCGCGTCGAGCGCGTCGCTTTCGTGCGTCGCGAATGCGGGGCCGAAACGCCGCGATAGACGGCCTTCGTTTTCGAGCGCTGTGCTGCTGTTTCGAGGTATCGCGCGAACTCGGGCGCTCCGTAGCGGAGGCTATTCGACGAGAGTACGTCCGGGAGTTTGGCCGCGCGGAAGCGCTGCTGGATCGCGGTCGTCATGCCGCGGCCGGTCAGTCGCCGCGCCGTCAGCACCTTCTCGCGACGGAACGAGCGGAAGACGGGGCCGCGTTCGATCGCTGCGGCACGGAGCCACGCTTCGAGCGCCGCGACGGCACAGTATGGGTCGCCCGGAACGCGACGGATCTCGATCTCGCGCACGGCGCTGAGGCGCGTGCTCGTGCTGCGCGGAACGCGGAGCACGAGGCGGTCCGGCGTGAAGTTCAGGTTGCGAACGTCGAGGGCGACGATGCGCTCGCGTTCGAGCGAGGTCGCGAGACCGGTGAGGATCAGCGCCCAGTCTCGGAGGTCGAGCGTATCGTCGCCCGACGTTACCTTGCGGACCTTTGCGAGGGCGGAAAGGGTGAGGGGATGGCGCGCGGCGACCGACGAGCGTTCGCTGCTCTTGCGTAGGCTGCGTAAGAGCGTACGGACTGCGTCGTCGGCGCTCGGATCCGACGCGCCGGCCTCGACGTGCTTCTGCGAGATGCCGTAAATGCGGCGCCGAATCGTCGAGGGCTTCAACCGGTACGTCGAACGCAAATCCGCCGCGTAGGCGAGCAGGTCGCGCGGCTTTGCCGGCAGCGCGCGAACGCGCGCCGCCTTGCAATACGCCGAGAAATCCCGCCAGTCCGATTCGTAGGCTATGCGCGTGTTAACCGACCCGAGGTCGTCACTGCATGCCACGTTCCATAACCTCGGATGGGATCGTCGTGTGCTTGTTTGGGAACTCGCTGACGGTCGTCGTAACCGAACGCGACGTGTCGGCGTCGGTTGCGGCGACGACGGTGAAGAGCGAGCCCGTGAAGTACACGGGAGCGATCGGCACCCGGCTGCTGAATGCGCCGGACTTATCGGCGGAGACGTGCAGTCGGCTGACCACGACGTCTGGAATGGAGCGCGAGAGCTTCGCGACGAGGGTGAGCGTGATCGCCGCATACGGCGACGCTTGGCCCGCGACGCGCAGCGCCTGATCTCCCTCGATATGCATCGCGGAAAGCGAATCGATCACGGCCGGGCGGTGCGGGTGCATCCCCATCATCGGCTGCACGTCGGCCACCGCGTCGTGTCCGAGGACCGCGTTCGGGCCGGCCAGGCGCCGCAACAGGCCGATCATCGCCGTGGACACGTAAATGTCGCCGTTCGAATAGACCGGAACGCTGCCGCTGACCGGAATCGTGCGGTCGTTCATATCGAAGAGCGGCGCGCCCGGTCGGATGATGACCGAGACGCCCGGACGATTCAGCGAGACGGCTTCATCGGGTCCGAGATACGCGTACGTATAACCGAGCTTCTTCGCGACGTCCGTAAGCGAAGTCAGGTGGTCCTGTGCGGGGGCCACCATGGGGAGGAGCGTGGCCGCAGCCGCGGCGGCCACCTGGAGTTGACGCTTCAAGGAATTTCCTCATTCCTGTAAATTGGACTCAGGTGAAGTCTCCTGCGTCCGATAAACCTATTAATGTCATCGCACTTTTCCTCGCGTTATTTAGGAGACTCCCGTGACTAGACCGTTCCTTCGTCTCGCGCTGGCCGCGGCGAGCGTGTCCGCGGTCACCGCCGCAGCGATGGTCCCGGCCTCCTCTGAAGCGGTTGCCGTTTACTCGATCCAGACGGGTCGTTCGATCGTCCTCAAGACGCCCGGCCTCGAGCGCGTCGCCGTCGGCGACTCCCGGATCGCGGGAATCGTGCCGCTCGGTACGAGCGAGGTCGTGGTCAACGGAAAGGCGCCGGGCCACACCACGATCTTCATCTGGACGGGCGGCGAGCGTAAGACGTACGAGTTCACGGTCACCGACCAAAACCTCGACGCGATCGCGGGTATCCTCCGCGGCGCGATCGACGAGCCCGGCGTCCAGGTCGTCACGTTCGCGCAAAACATCATCATACAAGGAAGCGTCCCGGACTCGGCGGCCATGCAGAAGGTCAACGACATCATCAAGCGCTTCAGCGGGATCTCGTTCTCTGGCGGCAACTCCGGCGGCCAGGGCAAGATCGTGAACGCGCTCGTGGTTCGCGAACCGATGGGTAACATCGCCGAGCGCATCGCGGCCGAGGTCCCGGACGCGCGGAACATCCGCATCGATTCCGATCCGGATGGCGACGTGATCGTTAGCGGCGCCGTCACGAGCCGCGTCGAGGCCGAAAGCGTCCTCGCCCACGTGAAGGGACTCGCCGGACCGTTCCTCGCGGCCGACGGTAAAGTGGTCGATCGTCTCGAGGTCGGCACCACGAGCCAGATCGACGTGAAAGTGTACGTGCTCGAAATCGACAAGACCGGTCAGAGCACGCTCGGCCTGCGCCTCCAGAGCGCGACCGAAACCCAGCCGGGCGTCGCACAATTCACGCTCTCGTCCACGCCGTCGCTCGTGAGCGTCGAATTCCCGGCCTCTCGGCCAGGTCTACAGGTCGGACCGTTCCAGCGCATCAGCTTACTCGCGCCGACGCTCGACCTGCTGATCACGCAAGGCCACGCGCGGATCCTCTCCTCACCCGACCTGCTGTCGCTGCCCGGCAAAGAAGCGAACTTCCTCGTGGGCGGTCAGATCCCGATCCCGGTTTCGAACGGTCTCGGTAGCGTGTCGATCGAGTACAAGGACTACGGCGTGAAGCTCGACGTGACGCCGACGCTCCTCGGCGACGGCTCGGTCGAGACGAAGATCAATCCGGAAATCTCGGATCTCGACTTCGCCGACGGCATCCAGCTCAACGGCTTCACGGTGCCGGCGCTCAAGACGAGCCGCATCAGCACGGACGTGATCACGAAAGACGGTGAGAGCATCGTGATGGGTGGCCTGCTCCGACGCATCGAGGAAAAGAACCTCACGAAGATCCCGCTCCTCTCGGATATCCCGATCCTCGGTCGCCTCTTCACCTCGACGAACTATCAGAACCAGAACACGGACGTGGTGTTCGTGATGACCCCGAACGTCGTAACGAAGTAGTTACTACGTTACTGAAACATCGCTAGCGCGAAGCTAGTTCTGTGCGAGCCGTGTCGCTATATAGCGCGCGGCTCGTTCCGTTTCTCCCTCGAGCTTGACCATCATATTGTCCCGGCCGTCGCTAAACGAGAGATAGACGAGCCCGGAATGATCTTCCGGGCCTGCCGTGACGCTCGTTCCCGACGAGAACAATCGCCAAACCACGAGGCCGCTCTCGAGGCGCGATCGAGAAAATTGTGTCTCGCCCAGCAGGTCGAGCAGTGCCGTATTTACGTCGCTCTGCCATGCATCGAAGTCCACGGAGGCTCCTAACCGGTAGCGTACGTGCGATACGCTTCCGCTCAGGATAGTTGCGAGATCAGCGCAATCCGTCGTAAACGCGGCGCTCGAGCCACGACGTAACCAAGCGACGGCGCGCTTCCAGTCCGGCGAGCGTCGCGGTCGCGACCGGTCCGCCGAATCGCTGATTGAGCGTTGCGTGCACGAGTTTGTGATCGACCGCGAATTGAACGCTCGCGCGCGAAACGAGCGCGCGAAGCTCGCCGCGTAACGCGTCGCGCTTCTCCGCGTGCGTGAGAAGCGTCCGCTCCTCATCACGGTCCGGCTCGCGTTCCGGTTCCGGTATGCGAGCGATATCGTCGGCGGCCGCCGCGAGATACTTGGTAGGGTTGAAGAGCGGGCCGAAATCGAGCGTGTGGCCCTCGCGTGCCGTCGCGGCGATCGATGCGAATTCTCCGGCGTCCGCGGCCGGCTCCACGCGGTTTGCCGCGGCGAGCGCCGCGGCGGCTTCGTCGCGATCGGTACCCCGCAGCCCGCGCCGCACGTCGCCCGCGATCGAGCTCGCCATCGCGCGCAGGCGAGCGTCGTCGGGAAGATAGACGAACGCCTCGCGACGCCGTGCCGGATCGCCGCCCGCGCGGACGAAGCGGCCGCAGAACTGCCGAAAGTACAGTTCCGAAACGACGTTGCTCGCGAACACGCCGACGCGCAGTCGCGGGATATCGACGCCTTCGGAAATCATGTGCACGGCGACGATCCACGGGTCGCGGGAACCCGCGAAGCGTGCGATGCGGCGCGACGCGTCGTCGAGATCGGAAACCACGAGCTCGGCTTTCTGGCCGCAGCGCCGTTCGAGAAGATCGGCCACGAAGCGTGCGTGTTCCTGATTCATCGCGGCGACGAGACCGCCGGCATCGGTATGCCCTTCGGCGCGTGCTTCGAGCAGTTTGAGGTGCGCCTTCTCGAGCACGTCGCCGAGCCATCCCGGCTGCGTGAGCGCCGTGCGTAAACGTTCGCTCGCGTGACGGCGCTCGAGATCGTCTTCAAAATTCGCGCGCATCTGCGTGCCGTCGCGGCTGATCCACTCGGCCTCGCCGCCGTGCAGCGGGAACACGAGCGCGCGGCACACGCCGTCGCCGAGCGCGCGTGCGTAATCGTACGACGTGAGCGCGACGCACTCACCCGCTTCGTAGCGCACGAACGGAATCGCCGCACCGTCGGAACGGAAGGGCGTACCGGAAAGCGAGACGCGATATTTCGCCGCACCGAACGCATCGCGGAGCGCTTGACCCCACGATGCTTGTTCGCCCGCGTGGTGGATCTCGTCGAGCAACACGAGCGTCGGCACGCGCGTCATGGCCGCGAACGTCGCGGGCGAGGCCGCGACCTGTTGATACGTGACGACGGCGCCGTCGAGATCGCTCGCGAGCGTGCGATCGACGTTGCGAAAACGGTGATCGAGTTGTATCCACGCGCCCGCCATCGCACGCGCGACCTGCGCTTTGAGGTGCTCGCGCGGGACGACGACAACTACGCGCGAGACGCTGCGATCGGCAACCAGCGCGTGTGCGAGACGCGCGGCGAAGCGCGTCTTTCCGGCTCCCGGCGTCGCGACCACGAGCGCGTCGGTGGGTCGCTCCTCGTTCCACGCGGCGTACGCGTCGCGCTGCCATGCGCGCAGCGGCAGGCGCCAATCGGGAAGCGACGTTCGTATCACGGAGCCGATCCCTTCGCGTACGTTCGCATGCATCCCGGCGCGCGGCGCAGAGGAAAATATCTCCCGGGCGCCCCTCGCGCGATGCCGTGGAACTTCCTCGCGCGCCTGCGTGTCACCAAGAGAGAATGGAAAGTCCACGTCCGCTCGAGGCCGGTACCTCTCCGTGTCGGCGCACCGAACTCGGCGAGTTTCTTCGGAGTCGGCGCGCGACGCTCACGCCCGAACGCGTCGGCTTGCCCGCGGGCTCGCGCCGTCGCACGCCTGGCCTTCGGCGCGAGGAAGTCGCGGAACTCGCGGACCTCAGCGTGGCGCTGTACACGTGGCTCGAACAGGGCCGCGACGTTCCGGTTTCGCGTCGCGCGATCGACGCGATCGCAAACGCGCTGCAACTCACGCCGGCGGAACATCGTCACCTCCACGTGCTGGCGCAGCAACACGAAGTGGATTTACGCGAGGAGATCTCGCCCGCGCTGCGCCGGATGGTGCTGGGCTTCCGGCGCACGCCGGTGTTCGTGCTCGACCACGCGTGGGACATCGTCTTGCGCAACGTCGCGGCGATCGCGGTGTTCGGTGGTGAGGGCGAGCCCGACACGCGCTCGAACATGCTCGAGCAAATTTTCGAGGGCGACGAGATGCGCTCGCTCTTCGTCAACTACGACGAGGTTGCGGCGAGCCTACTCGCGATGTTCCGCCTCGAGTTTCCCGCGCACGCTGACGAGCCGCGTTCGCTCGAGCTCGTCGAGCGCTTGCGTTCGACGAACCCGAAGTTCGAGGAGCTCTGGCAGCGGTACAACGTGAAGGATCACCCGCAAGGGATGCGCTTGCTCGAGCACCCGCTCGTCGGGTCGCTTTCCCTCGAGCCATCGTTTCTCGGCGTCGTGGAATCGCCCGGGTTACGCATGATGTTGTACACGCCGGCCGACGAAGCGAGTTCCGAGAAAGTCGAGCGACTCGTTCGGGATTACACGGCGAGTGCGGGCGACGCCGAAAGCGATCCGTCAAGTAAATCGATCGTGCGGCTCGCGTAACGATTGAAGCGACGGTCGTGGGTGACCATCACGATCGTCGAACCGCCGCGATGGAGCTCGCCGAGCAATTCCATCACGAGCTCGCCGTTCGTCGAGTCGAGATTTCCGGTCGGCTCGTCGGCGAGGAGCACCGCGGGTTCGCCCGCAATCGCGCGCGCGACGGCGACCCGCTGTTGCTGACCGCCGGAGAGTTGCGCGGGATAGTGTCGTGCGCGGTGCGACATCGCGACGCGCTCGAGTGCATCCGCCGTGCGGCGCCGGCGTTCCGCAGCCGATAACCCGCGATAGGTCAGCGGAAGTTCGACGTTCTCCGCGACGGTGAGGTCGCCGATCAAATTGAAGTTTTGGAAGATGAAGCCGATCTCGCGATTGCGGATGCGCGAGCGTTCCGCCGTTCCGAGGCGCGCGACCTCGCGGTCGGCGAGCACGTACGATCCGGCGCTCGGCGTATCGAGGAGGCCGAGAATCGAGAGGAGCGTCGATTTGCCGCACCCGGAGGGGCCTTCGATCGCGACGTATTCGCCGCGCGCGATGGAGAGCGAGACGTCGCGTAGCGCGTGCGTCTCCACGTCGTCCGTGCGATAGATCTTGTCGATGTTGCGGATCTCGATGAGCATGCGGTCGTTCCTCATTCCTGAATGCGAAGGGTGGGGGCGTCGTAGGCGCTGGTATCGGAGACGATGACGCGGTCGCCGGCCGCGAGGCCGGAGAGCACGCGCGCGCGTTCGTCGGATCCGTTTCCGAGGCGCACCTCGGTGCGATAGGCGTGCGTACCGTCGCGGTCGAGTCGATAGAGTGCGACGAGACCGTCGCCGCTCGCAGCGACCGGACGTGCGATGGAGAGCACGTTCGCGGTACGATCGATCACGATCGTGCCGTCGACGCTTTGATCGGCACGCGCGCCGGGTGGAAGCTTCTCGAGCGCGACATCCACGGCTACCGTGCCGTTCGCGGCCGAAGGTGCCATGCGCGCGACGCGCGCTGCGATCGCGCTTCCGTCGGATGCCACGATGCGCGTTTGCAGGCCGGGCACGACGCCACGCATATCGGATTCGGCAACTTGCAGCACCGCTTTGAGGTCGCGGTCGTCGGCGATGCGTGCGAGCTCGGTTCCGCTCGCAACGCGTTGCCCGGGATCCACGGCGACGCTCTGCACGATGCCCGGCGCGCCGGCCGTGACGACGAGCGTCGCTTCTTGGGCGCGCCGTGCCGCGAGTGCCGCTGCGAACTGATCGACGCGCGCTTGTGCGGCTGCGATCTTCGCGTCGGCGTCGGCCGCGCCGACGGAGATCTTGCTGTTCGCGATCGTCACGAGATCTCGATCTTCGGAGTTCTTGATGAGCGCCGTATGATATTGGAGATCGCCGATGAGGCCTTGCGCGTGAAGGGCGGTATCCGACGTCGCCTCGACGCTCGCGCTCGCACTCTCGGCGCGTGCGGAGCGCAAGACCGCGTCTGCGTCGAGTCGCGCCGCCGCCGCTTCTTCGCGAGCGCTCGTCACGTCGGCACGCGCCGCATCGAGCTGCGCGCTCGCATCGGCAACCGCGACGCTGAGGTCGGGATTCTCGAGTCGAGCGATCGTCGTGTCGGCATTAACGCGCGTGCCCGCGCGTACCGGAAGCTCGGCGACGATTCCGTCCGCCGTCGTCGCGACGATCCGCACGCGATCGGGAACGAGGACGCCCGCGGCGGTGACGCTCCGCTCGAGCGTGCCGCGCGTCACGGTATCGATGACCAGCGAGTCACGCGATATCGTGATTTCGCCTGCGGGGCGGCGCGCGTAGAGCGCGGGCAGCGTCCACGCAGCGATCGCCGCCAGTGCGACGACGGCCGCGATCGTGATGGTGGCTCGCGCGATCTGCGGACGGCGACGAATGCGAACGACGTCCATGCTATTCATACCGTAGTGCGACGATCGGATCGACTTGCGTCGCACGACGTGCCGGCACGAGTGCGGCGACGAGCGCTGCGAGCACGACGAGTGCCGTCACGCTGCCGAACGTCAGCGGGTCGAGCGGTTGCGTATCGTAGAGCTCGTCGGTCAGGAGACGCGTGCCCGCGCCGGCCACGAACAGTCCGAGTACGATGCCAAGGAACGCGAGGCGCATCGCGCCGACGAGTACCGTGCGCACGATCTGCCGCGCGTCGGCGCCGAGCGCCATACGGATGCCGAACTCGTGCGTCCGTTGCGTGACGCCGTACGAGACCACGGCGAACACGCCGGCTATCGAGAGCGCGAGCGCGACGAACGCGAGTCCGCAGAGCGCGGCGACGGTGAGACGTTGTTTCGCGACATCGGCCGCGAGCAACGACGACATCGCGATGACCTGCGGACGTGGAACGAGCGGATCGATTGCGGTGACCGCATTCGCGATCGTAGCATCGGAGCTCGCGCCCGCGGAGGAGCGTACGATCAGAGACGACGCGGCCACCGGGAGGTCGGCCATCGGAAGGTAGATCGTCGGCATTGTCGGCTTGCTAAACGAGGTCCGAATGTCGTCGACGACGCCGACGATCGTTCGCGCGGGTGGTGTTCCGGCGCCGCTCGATACGCTCGGCGTGATGTGGAAGCCGATCGGCGGTCGGTCGCCGATGAATTTGCGAACGAAGGTCTCGTTCACGATCGCAACGGGCGCGCGCTCGTCGCTCGTGAACGCACGCCCCTGCCGAATCGTCGCGCCAAGAGCATCGAAGAACGACGCTCCGATTCCGGTAATGTTTGCGTCCGGTTCGTGTCCCGCCGCGAACGTATGGCCTTCCATCGTAAAGTCCGTCGACCAGTTGCGATGATTGAACGGGATCGCGTACGACCATGCGACGCTCCGAACGCCGGGAAGCACGGCCACCGCCTCCTCGACATGCCGCATGTACGAGTAGAGACCGGCATCGGACTCGTACCGTTTCCCGGTCGCATTGATCGGTCCGACGAGGCGTACGTTCTCCGCTGAGAATCCGAGCGGTTGCGCGGTCAGTGCGAGGAAGCTGCGCACGACGAGCCCCGCGCCGATGACGAGCGCGAGCGTCATCGCGATCTCGCTCGCGACGAGAATGTTGCGCGCTCGTGCTCCGGAGCTCGCGTCGCCGCCGCGCCCCGCGCTTCGCAGCGCCGTTGCAACGTCGCGTCGCGCCGAGCCGAAGGCGGGCGCCAGACCCGCGGCGAGCGTACAAAAGCCGACGATTGCGAAGGTGTAGAGAATCGAAGAGGCGTCGACCGACACGCGATCGGCGCGCGGGATGAAGGAGAGGTGCGATGCTGCGAACGCGCCGACGATCCCGTATGCGAGCGCGATACCGATCGCACCGCCGGCGAGCGCGAGCACGAACGTTTCGACGAGCAACTGCGCGACGATGCGACCGCGTGAGGCACCGATTGCGACGCGAACCGAGAACTCCCGTTCGCGTGAAGAGGCGCGGCTGAGCAGCAGGTTCGCAACGTTCGCGCATGCGACGAGAAGCACGGCCGATACGGCGGCGAACAGCGCGAAGAGGAGCGCGCGCACGTTGCCGACGATCGAATCGGTAAGCGAAACGGTATTCGCGGTAAAGAGCGCGTCGTCGGCCGGATAGCGATGCTGCAATTCGGCGACGATTCGAGCGATCGAAGCATTCGCGGTGGCGAGGTCCACGCCCGGACGTAAGCGCGCGATCGCCTCGAAGGTATTATAGCCGCGCGAATACTGCGTTCCGACGCCGCTCTGCGGCAAGACCGTCCAAATGTCCGCGGGCTCGAATCCACGACCGTCGACGTTCGGTTGGCGAAAGTCCGGAGGTGCGACGCCGATGACGCGATACGCGTCGCCATTCAAGCGCACGAGCGACCCGATCGCATGTGGGTCCGCGTCGAACGCTTCGCGCCAGAGTGCGTCGGAGAGGACCACGGTCTTCGGACTACCCGGCTTCGCATCGTCCGCGGTTGCGAATCGGCCGAGCTCCGGACTCACGCCGAGCGTGTCGAACAAGCCGGACGTCGTAGCGATCGCGTTTAAAATACGCGGCTCCCCGCGCCCCGTCAACGTCTGCGCCTCGACTGCGGTATACGCGGCCGAATTCGAAATCGAGTCGCCGAGGCTCGTCGATATGTCCGCAAAATTTGGTAACGAAAAGCTAAACGGACGACCGTTCGTAAACGGATTCATCGCGATCAAGCGGCCGGGGTCCGCGTACGGTATCGGCGCGAGCACGACCGCGTGCAAGATACTGAACACCGCGGCGTTCGCGCCGATCGCGAGTGCGAGCGTCGCGACGACGACGGCCGTGAACGATGGCGTCTTACGAAGCGCGCGCAATGCATAGGTGAAGTCTCGAAAGAACATGGCTGCGTACTCCCGCAAGGCCGTAGTGAAGAGATCCCACATCGCGCCGAGCGCGTAGGTGAGGGCGCCGATGAAGCCGTGCACGGTGCGCTCGTCGGCGAGTGCGAGCGCGAAATCGTCGCACATCGCCGCGCCATACTCGCGCCGAAATGCCGGCGGGCAGAGGAGGAGCACCGCGCGGAAGAGCGCGATCATCCGTGGGCGAGCATCGGTAAGAGATTGCGCTCGCGAGCGACCGCCACGAGATCGTCGAGGCGCTCCGCCTCAGCGCGTGCGATCGAGCGGCCGCGCTCGGTCAAGCGATAGGTGCGTCGCCGTTCCCCGTCGCCGCCCGCGTCGCCGTCGAGTTCCGCGATCCAGCCGTCCGCGAGCAACTGCTTGATCACGCGGTACAGCGTGCCGGGGCCGAGTTTGATCGTGCCCGCCGTCTGCGCTTCGACTTCTTTGATCACGCCGTAGCCGTGGCGGTCGCCGCCCGCGAGCGCGAGTAAGATATAGAAGGTCGCGGCGCCG
>Ga0116228_10000691_pt1 | contig 26333 bp, 21 predicted proteins | sample S1TSphfallax_2_FD_89694 | JGI IMG/M metagenome (GOLD analysis project Ga0116228, IMG submission 89694) | Host-associated microbial communities from peat moss isolated from Minnesota, USA - S1T2_Fc - Sphagnum fallax MG | ecosystem: Host-associated > Plants > Peat moss > Unclassified | place...
CTACGGCGGCAAAGGTTCGCCCGCGCACGCCGCCGCCGTCACCGGCGACACCGTCGGCGACCCGTACAAAGACACCGCCGGCCCCGCGATCAACCCCATGATCAAAGTCCTCAACATCGTCGCGCTGCTGCTGGTGGGGTTCTTCGTTCACTAACGCGCCGCATCGCAAGTGGCGGCTCACCGATCTCGCTCGACGAGATTATACGGCGACGGCGATGTCGTCGAGCAGAGACGTGACGGCTTCGGGTGTCATCGGGCGGTAGAAATGGAAACCTTGCGCGTGCACGCATTCGAGTTCGATCAGGGAGCGCGCTTGAATCGCGGTTTCGACGCCCTCGGCGACCACGTCGATATCGTAGAGTTGGGCGAGTTGGATCATCATGCGCACGATCGGCGGGCTGCCGAGCACGCCGTCGACCGACTCGACGAACGACTTGTCGATCTTGATCGAGTCGAGCGGGAATTGGTGCAGATAGCGCAGCGACGAGTAGCCGGTGCCGAAGTCGTCGATGCACAGCCGGATGCCCGTTTCACGGAGCCGCTCGAGCGCTTCCACCGTGCCTTCGCGCATGATGGCGGTTTCGGTGATCTCGAGCGTCATGTTATCGCCGCTGATCCCGAACCGGCGCAGGTTGCGGGCGACGAACGTGTCGACATCCGGCTGCAGCACTTCGGGAACCGAAAGGTTCACGTGCATCCGCAGATCGAGCCCGGGCGCGCGCAGGCGCCATTCGGCGAGACGCCGGCACGATTCCACGAACACGAAGCGCCCGATCGCGACGACGAGGCCGACGTCCTCGGCGAGCGGGATGAACTCGCCGGGCATGATCTCGCCCGTTGCGGGATTGAACCAGCGCACCAGCGCCTCGAAGCCCACGATCCGGTTCGAGGCGAGTTCGACGATCGGCTGGAAGACGACCGTGAACTGCTCGTGTTCGATCGCGGTGCGCAGGTCGCTCGTGAGCGACAGCCGCCGGGCGACCTCCAGATGCATGTGATCGTCGAAAAACGCATGGCGTGCGCGGCCCAGCGATTTGGCATGGTACATCGCGGTGTCCGCGTTGCGCAGCACATCATCGATCGGGGTCCGCGCATCGACCAGCGCGATACCGATGCTGGCGGTGTTGTAGACGACCCGGTTCTCGATCGTCATCGGACGCACGAGTTCGTCCTGGATGCGCTCGACGAATCGCTCGACCTCTTCGGCGGATTCGCGATCGCAAACGAGCAGTGCGAACTCGTCGCCGCCGATCCGGGCCACGAAGTCCTTCGGGCCGACCGCCATGCTCATCCGCTCCGCAACCGCGTTGAGAAGCTGATCGCCCGCGATGTGGCCGAGACTATCGTTGATCGACTTGAACTCATCGAGATCGACGAAGAGCACCGCACTCGTCCGCTCGGGCTGGGCGCGGGCGAGTTCGTACGTCTCTTTCAAGCGCTCGGAGAAGAACATCCGGTTCGGCAGTCCGGTGAGCGCATCGTGCGTCGCCTCGTGGCGCAACTGCGACTGATTGGACTCGAGCAGCTTGCGGTGCTCGATCTCCGCCACGTGCGCCTGCTGGTTGGTAAGCGCGAGGCCCATCAGGTTGACGAAGAGCTGGATCGAGCGCAGCGTTTCGTTCGAGGGAATCTTGCCGGTCACCGGACCGTCGACGCTGATGTAGGCGAGCATCTCGCCGGCGCGGTCGGGTAAAACGAAGATCAAGCAATCGCGTTCGTGCCAAGCGTCGGGCGACTCGCGCGGGACGTCTTTCGGCGTTTCTCCCGTCCAGAGCGAGCGCGTCCACTCGAATTCGCGCTCGGCCGGGATGAAAAAGACGTTCTCGAGCGCCTCGAAGTGCGGCTTGAGGACGTCGAGAATGTCCGCGCGCGGGACCAGCTCGTTCTTGCGTTCCGCGGCCAGCTCGGCCGGCCAGCCCATCATGACCCGCCGGTGGAGGTCGCCGCCGGGCTTGTCCGCCGCGACGATCGTGATGTACCGCCAACCGTAGAGATCCATGATTCCGCGCGCGACCGATTCGAGAGCCGGTTCGAGCTCTTGGACGCGCAAAATATCCCGTGTCACTTCGATGACACGCTCGAACGGGGTTTCGACGTGCACCCCTGTGTAATCGCCGGAGCGTGCCGGAGAACCTACGGCCGAGCGCTCATTCGTTGCCCGATATGACCGAAATAAAACATCCGCGCGCGAAATCCCGGTTCCGGAAAAAGGAACGACCGCTTCCATTCAGACAAATGAAGATCGCAGCAGCCGGGTCGTGCACCGAGGAAATCCGCTTGGAATCTGCAGAGTTGCTAGGAGGCGCTTTTTACGAAAGCCTCCTTTCCTTTCTCCACAACCTCAGCGGGGGAACGGAGATCGACATGCGCCGGCGGTTCGTCGCGAGGCCGGATGCGACGGCGGAAGAGCGCGCCGTGGCCGAGGCCGTCAACCGGCTCTTCGAAACGCTGCACGGCGACGTGAGCGAGCTCGCGCGGCTCTCGAACCAAATCTCTACGGAAGCGGCGAGCAATTCATTTCTGATCGACCGGATCGCCGATGCCGCCGCCGACCAATCCGAGCGCACGGCCGAGATCGCCGCCGCGATCGAAGAGACGGCGCGCGGCGCCGAGGCCGTTTCGGGAAATACGCGCCGCGCATACGAGCTCGCCGCCGACTTGCGCGAGCGCTCGGAGCGCTCCATCGCCGCGACGGAGCGGTCACTGGCGAGCCTGGGGGATCTCGAATCGGGCGCCCGCGATACGGCCGCCGCGATCGCCCAGGTCGCCGAATTCTCGCGCACGATCGGCGATCTCGTCGACGTGATCGACGATATCTCGCGTGCCGCGAACCTGCTGGGGATCAATGCCGCGATCGAAGCCGCCCACGCCGGCGACCACGGTCGCGGTTTCGGCGTCGTCGCAACGGAGATCAAACTCCTGGCCGATTCGACGCGCTCGTCGACCCAACAGATCGCGAAGACCATCGGGCACGTCCAGCTCACGATCGATCGAGCCCTGGCGGCAGCGAACGCCAGCCTCGCGAGCGCGGCCGAGGTCGGCCGCGGAGCCGCGGCGGCGCAGGCGGGACTCGGCAGCATGAGCGCGATCATCAGCGACTCGACCGATCAGGTCGCCGCGATCGCCTCGACCGTCGAACAGCAATCCGAAACGCTGCACCGCGTCTCCGAGACCGTGCGCGCGATCAGCGACCGCGCACGCTCGGGCGCGACCGACGCCGCGCGCGCGAAGAAGCTGCGCCTCGCCGACCTCAATCGCGAGACGTTCGCCGTCATCGGCCGCTATCAACTCGGGTCGTTCTTCGATGAGATCCGCGCCGAAGCGCTGCGCTGCGCCGAGGAGATCGAGGCGGCACTCGAAGCACTCATCGCAGCCCGGACGCTGACGGAAGCGTCGCTCTTCGAGCGGACCTACACCGAAGTACGCGGCAGCGCCATGCGGCGCTTCGATCACTTGTTCTCGTCCGCGCGCGCCGGGCCGGCCGGCTACGTGCCGCCGAAGTACCAGACCGCGTGGGATGCGCCCACCGATGCCGCACTCGCAGCGATCGTCGATCGGCGCGAAACGTTCGCCGGCCTCGAGTACGTGTGCATCGTTGATTTCAACGGCTACCTGACGATGCACGCGCGCAAACATCGCCGCGATATCACCGGCGATGCCGACGCCGACCTGCGCGACAATCGCGTCAAGCGAATTTTTGAAGATGCGGTCGGCTTGCGCTGCGGCCGGGTCGGTCTCACCGGCGCGGAGGCGGTGCCCAAACGCGCGACGGCCGAGACGTTCCGAGCGGCAGGAGTGGATCTGCGGCGGCCGCCGGGCTCCCGGCCCTTCGTCTTACAGACCTACGCCCGCGACACGGGTGCCGTCCTCAACGATTTCTCGTGCGCGATCTACGTGCGTGGCCGGCACTGGGGCGGCGTTCGCTTTGCCTACGATCCGAAAAACGCCTGATCACGGATCGTAGCGGTCGAGCCAGGCCAGCACTTCGTCGATCACGTTGCGGCGCTGCTGCCACAGGCGCGGGAAATGCGGCGAGCCGGGATAGGTCACCATCCGCACCGTCTTCCCTTCTTCTTTGAGCAGCACGAAGAGCTCGCGGCCTTCGTAGGTCGGGACGCGAATGTCGCTCTCGCCGTGCAGGATGAGCAGCGGCGTGGTCACGTTCTTCGTGAACATCACGGCCGAGTATTTCAAGAACGGCTCCGCGCCGGCGGAGAGTTCGCGCGCGTCGTAGTCGGTCTGCGCGACGTCGGAGGTCATGATGAAGCTGAGCCACTCGGTGATCCCCGCGCCTTCGATCGCCGCCTTGTAGCGCTGCGTCTGCGTGACGGTCCACGAGGTCATGAAGCCGCCCGCGCTCCAGCCGAAGATCGCCAGGCGCGCCGGGTCGGCCCAGCCTTGCGCGACGGCCTCGGTCGTCGCGGCGTCGACGTCGCGATACGCCGTGTCGCCGAAGTGTTGGTAGATTGCCTGTAAGAACGCACCGCCGTAACCCGTCGATCCGCGATACTCGGGCTGCATCACGACGAACCCGTGGCTCGCGATGATCCGTGAGAGCGGATCGAGATGGAACACGTCGTTCGCTTCGGGACCGCCGTGCGGCAGCACCAGAAACTTGCCGGGCTTGCCGTTCCAGTTGGGCGGGAACGTGACGATCGCTTCGAGCTTCGTGCCGTCGGCGGCCGTCCACGTGTGACGGATGACGCGACCGAACGCGATGTGCGGAAGCAACGCGTCACTCTCGTGCGTGATCTGAAGCAAACCGTTCGGTGTGTCGACGGCGATCTCGCTGGGTTGCATCGTCGTTCCGACCGCGAATGCGAGCCGCTCCGGCGCAGCCGCCAAATCCGGGACGGCCGGCATGCCGACGGCATACCCGTTGGCGAACGCGCGGCCCATCGCGCCGTTCTTGTACTCGACCACGTTCGTCTGCACGCCCGCCGCGACGCTCGTCCAGACGTTCCCGTGCGCGTCGCCGCGTAACGCCTGGATCGTGACCGGAAGATCCGGGAACCGGTCGACGGGCGTCCCGCCGGCGACGGGGACGGTCCACAGATGATCGGGCGTGAGGACGTCCGTAGTGGTGGAGAGGAACGCGAGCGTCGTGTCGTGGTCCGTCCAGGCGATCCCAGAGCCGGGATACGGAATTTCGTTCGCGACGGCATTCGCAATCGAGGCCACGTGCGTCGTCGCGCCCGCCGCGCAGATATCGATCGCGCCGGATACCGAATGATAGCCGAGCTTCGGCGTCTGCTGGAGCAGCGCGATGCGCGTGCCGTCGTGCGACCAGGCGAAACCCGCGAGCTGATCGTGTCCCGGGCACCACCAGGCGCCGTGCGTTCCGTCCGCATCGACCACGTAGAGCGCGGTTCGGTCGTTCTCGACGACGGTGCGAATTTTCGCTTGCGGGTCGGGTGCTTGCGGGTTCGCCGCGAGCGCGAAACGCTTCCCGTCCGGCGAGATCAGCGCTTGGCTGACGCCGCCCGGGAGATGGGTGAGGATTCGCACCGCCTTCGCTCCGATCGTCCAGCGCGCGAGCTGGTCCTCCGTTTTCGTTCCGGTCGTGCCGTACAGCTCGCCCGCGCCCGTCGTGAAGCCGCTCGGATGGAAGTCTTTGGGGAGCGTGAGTTTCGTGCGGCGGCTGCCGTCGGCGTGTATCGTGAACCACTCGGTCTTCGTCGGACCCATCGCTTGACCGGCCGTCACGTTGTAGAGCACGGTCGTCCCGTCGGGGGCGACCGCGACGGGCGACGCCGATCGCAGCGTCTGCCAATCCGTCACGCCGTACGGATGGGACGCCACCGCCGGTGCGGCAGCCATCGCGAGCCACCCAAGCGAGAGCGCAAAGGACCGGAGGGGTGCGAACGTCGTCATGGGTGCGAAGTGCGAAGCCGGTCGGCGCGCTCCCTTGTCGCGCGGGCGACCCGGCCCACTTATCGCGAACTTTCACGATACCGCGCCCGTGCGCGTTACGGTATGTGTATCTCTGCGCCGCATCGCGCGGGCGGATTGGATCTCGATGAACGGCACCGTTTGGCTCGCGTAGCGCGGGTAGGCCGGTCTGCGGCCGACGGCCGGGCGGCCGTACGGATCGAACGCGAAGCCGCCCGGCGCGATGTAACGGAGAGCGGAATTCGCCGCATCCTGATCGTTACCGGCGTGATGGCGGCCGCCCTCATGCAAACGCTCGACTCGACGATCACCAACGTGGCGTTGCCGACGATTCAAGGGAACCTCGGCGCAAGTCAAGAGGAGGGCACGTGGATCGTCACCGCTTACACGATCGCGGCGATCGTCGTGATCCCGTTGACACCGTGGCTGCAACTGCGGTTCGGGCGGCGGAACTACTTCGTCGCATCGATCGTCGGCTTCACGATCGCATCCTTGGTGTGCGGGTCGGCCGGTAGTCTCACCGTCCTGATCGCTGCCCGGGTCGTGCAAGGCGCCTTCGGCGGCGGTCTGTTGGCAACCGGCCAGTCGATCATGCGTGACACGTTTCCGCCGAAGCAACTTGCGCTCAGCCAAGGCATCTTCGCGCTGGGAGCAATCATGGGTCCGGCGCTCGGGCCACCGCTCGGCGGGATTCTGGTCGATAACTACTCGTGGAATTTGGTCTTCTACATCAATGTCGTTCCGGGCGTGTTCGCCGCGATCGTTCTGTTCGTGATGCTACGCGACCCCGACGCAGCGCGGAAGAATCCGGTGGACGTGGTGGGCGTGCTGTTGCTCGCCGCCGGCTTGGGTTCGATGCAATACGTTTTGACGGAGGGCGAACCGCACTATTGGTTTGCCGACCACGTCACCGCCGTGATGGCGGCGGTGATGGCGATCAGCCTCGCCGGCTTCGTGTACTGGGAATTGTTCGGAACGCGCAACCCGGTCGTCGATCTGCGCATCTTGCGCAATCGCAGCGTCTCCGCCGGCACCGTTCTCGCGCTCGCGCTCGGTGCCGCGATCTTCGGCTCGACCTATATCCTGCCGCAATTCACGCAATCGCTGCTCGGCTTCACGCCGTCGCTCAGCGGCGATCTCTTCATCTTGCGTGCCGTTCCGATCTTGCTCGTAACGCCGATCATCATACGGCTCATGGGAAAAGTGGATGCGCGCGTACTGCTCGCGGCCGGCTTCGTGCTCATCGCGTGGGGTAGCGTGCTGCAAGCGGGCGTTACGACGTCCGAGGCGGGCTTTTGGAGTTTCGGGCCCGCGCTGATCATTACCGGGATCGGCTCGGCGATGCTCTTCACCCCGCTCTCGATCGCCGTGCTCGGCGCGACGACACCGCAGGAGGGACCCAAGGCGACCGCGTTCATCAACCTCGCGCTGCAGCTCGGTGGCTCGATATCGATCGCGGCGCTCGACGTCATCATCGACCAACGCTGGACCTTTCATTCCGCGATCGTCGGAGCAACCGCCACGCTTTCGAGCCCGGTGATCCGCGATTTTCTGCAGCATGCCGACGTCGATCAACTCGCGACGTTCGTGAACGGGCAGGCGGCGATCCTCGCCTACGCGGACGCGACGCTCGCCATCGCCATCGTCTGCGCGGCCTGCGTTCCGCTGGTCCTGCTGATGCAAAAGCGCAAACCGCCGGCGGCCGGCGCGCAGGCCGGCCCCGCGCGCCCGAAGGTCGCCTAGCCCCGAGAGAGCGCCCGCGATTTCTTCGTGTCGATGACGTAGCGGTAACGCACCTTGCAATCGACGACGCGCTCGAAGGCTTCGTTGATGCGGTCGGCGTCGATCAACTCGATCTGCGGAGCGATGCCGTTCGCCGCGCAGAAGTCGAGGATCTCTTGCGTCTCCTCGATGCTGCCGATCAGCGAGCCGCCCAGCGATACCCGATGGAACGCGGCGGGGCCGTTGTTGTAGCCCTCGTTCATCGGTTCGAGCGCGCCGACGATCGTCATCCGGCCATCGCGCTTGAGCAGCGCCAAGAACGGGTCGAGCGGATGGGACGTCGGGATGGTGCTGAGCACGAAGTCGAGTTTCGAGGCGTAGTTCTTCATCGCGTTCTCGTCGGTCCAGACGACGACGTCGCTCGCTCCAAACCGTTTCGCATCGTCCGCTTTGTCCGGATCCCGCGTGAAGGCGATGACCGTTGCGCCGCGTGCCTTCGCGATCTGAATTGCGACGTGGCCGAGGCCGCCGATCCCCGCGACGCCGATCGTATCCCCGGTGCCGATCCCGAAGTGCTTCAGCGGCGAGAACGTCGTCACGCCGGCGCACAGAAGCGGCGCGGCAAGTTCGGGAGCGAGCCCCGCGGGGATCCGCAAGACGAAGTCTTCGTTCACCACGACGGCGCTCGAGTAGCCGCCGAAGGTGTTCGTGCCGTCCGGGTTGCTCATCCAACCATTGTAGGTGGCAAGGAAGCCGTGCGGGCCCTCGCAATAGTTTTCATCGCCGCCGCGGCAGGCTTCGCAACTCCGGCACGAATCGACCATACAGCCGACGCCGACGAGGTCGCCGACGGCGAATTTCGTCACGTGCTCGCCGACGCTCGTGACGCGCCCGACGAGCTCGTGGCCGGGAACGCAGGGCCACACGGTGTTGTGCCATTCATCGCGCGCTTGGTGGATGTCCGAATGGCAGACGCCGCAATAGTCGATGTCGATCGCGACGTCGTGCGCGCCCGGTTCGCGGCGCTCGATTTCCATCGGGCGCAGCGGCGAATTCGCGTCGGGCGTGCCGTAGGCGGGGGTCGTCTTCGTGCCGGAGCGTTTCTCTGATTGAATCGTGCTGGTCATGGACGGTCGTTCGTCTCCAAAATGATGCGGGTGCGGTGAACCTACGTCATTTCCAGGACCGTGCCGACCGTAACGCGCTCGCCCGTACGCCGCTCAAGTACGCCGCAACGACGACCGGAGCGAGCGCGCGGCCGCCGTTCGTGCCACGATACGGATATCGGCTAACCGCAGCCACTGCGCCATAGCGCGGAGCTCGGTCGCGAGCGCCGGCATGACCACCGCACGGTCCGCTGCGTTCTCGTCGTGGACGCCGCGGACTTCGAGGACGCCTTCCTGGCGTACCGCCTTCAAGTCCACCCGCGCGACGAGCCGCTCGCCGAGGAGAAACGGCAACACGTAGTAGCCGTGGACGCGCTTGTGCGCGGGCGTGTAGATTTCGAGCCGGTAGGAAAAGCCGAACAGACGCTCCGTGCGCGACCGCTCCCACACCAGCGAATCGAACGGCGAGAGCAGCGCGCATGCGGCGATCGTGGATGGAATCTTCACCGCCGGCGCCAGATAGGCGACCTGCTTCCACCCCTCGACCGCTACCGGCGTCAGTTCGCCGGCCTCGACCAGCTCGGCGACGCGTGCCTTCCCATCCGTGGCTGATAAGCGAAAGTAATCGCGCATGTCCGCTTCGGTCGCTACGCCGCACGCGCGCGCGGCGATCCGCACGAGTTCGCGCTGGGCACCGGCCTCCGGGGGTGTCGGCAGCGCGAGGATCGCGCTCGGAATGACGCGTTCGGTGAGATCGTAGACGCGCTCGAAGCCCCGCCGGTATGCAGTCGTGATCTTCCCCGTCCAGAAGAGCCATTCCAACGCGCGTTTGCCCTCGCTCCACCCCCACCAGGGCCCGTCGCTCTTGCCGCCGCCGACGATGTCCCCGGCGCCGAGCGGCCCGCGTTCGGCGATCTGTTGCAGGATGGCGTCGACGAAACCGCCGCGCGCGCGACCGATCTCGCGAACGTGTTCCCAACCGGCCTCGAAGCGTTCTGCGCGCGCCATCCGCCAGCGCACGAGCGGGTGCAGTTCGAGCGGCAAAAGCGATGCCTCATGTCCCCAATACTCGAAGAGCCGTCGCTTTCGCGGATCGTACGCGAGCCGCTCCAAGAGCACGGGGTCATACACGCCGAGTCGGGAGAACAGCGGCAAATAGTGCGAACGCACGAGCACGTTCACGGAATCGATCTGGACGACGCCCAAACGCTCGAACACGGAGGCGACCGCGCGCGCCGTTACCGCCGGAGGCCGGCGCGCCGCAAATCCCTGCGCCGCGAGCGCGATGCGCCGCGCTTGCGGCGCGGAGAGCCGCTCGTTACGGCGCATGAGGAGCCATCAACGCAGGAAGAGACGACCCGTTCCGGGCCGCTTTCCTACGCGGAAAACAGGACGCCCAACGTCCGGCTTTGCGGCCGAAGTGCCCACGATGCGACCGTCAAGAGCGCGAGCACGACCGTGGTGATGAGGTGAAATCCGCCGGCACCGAAATCGCCGGCCGCAGCGTGTGAGGCGGCGGCGCCGGTGAAATCGATGAAGAACCCCGCATACGCCCATTCCTTCGCACGACCGAGCCCCGGAGCGAGCAACACGATCGTGCCGACGATTTTCCAGAAGCCGAGAATGCTCATGACATAGTCCGGGTAGCCCAAGATGCGCATCCCGGCCGCCGGCACATGCATGAGTTCGGCGACGCCGCCGCTCAGCGCAAAGAACGCGATCAAACCCGTCGCGATCCAATAGGCAACTTTCTTCACCATTGGTCATTGATAGCCGAATGCTGATTTCTCGTCAACCGACGGTCGCCGGGTCCGGGGCAAGGGAAGCGCCGTCGCACACGAACGCGCCCGACCGCCCCGTTCATGGGCGGCGCCCAAACCGGGTCGGTCGGCATCAGCGATCTCCCGCGCCTCTGGTTCGAGCGTAAATCGATGTGCCCGTCCGCTGACGAGTGACACCCAGGTGGCACTCGTGGTGCGTAGGATCGGCGCATGGATCGACCGTTTCTCTGCCCCGATTGCGGGATTGCCCACGACGAGCCCGGCGACGCCGGACTCGGCCACCTCGTGCCCTGCCTCGACTGCACGCTCAGTATCGAGATCGCGGCCTACCACATTGAGATCGTACGCGCGCCGGATATCGCTGCCTAAGAGTCTCCACACTTCCGTGCGGAGCCCGAGGCCGCAGCCGGCGGCGTCGAGGCGATGCACGTACGACGCGGAAAGCACGAACATGCGCGTCGTGACCTTTAACGCAAACGGAATCCGTGCGGCGGCGCGCAAAGGCTTTTTCAGCTGGCTTGCTCGCCACGATGCGGACATCGTGTGCATGCAAGAGACGAAAGCGCAGGAGCACCAGATCCCGCCGGAGGCGCTGGCGCTCGAGGGCTATCATTCGGCCTATGTCGACGCCCAGAAAAAAGGCTATAGCGGCGTTGCGATCTACAGCCGCCGCAAGCCCGACGCCGTCATCCGCGGCTTTGGCGACATGCCCGACATGGATGCCGAAGGTCGCTTCGTGCGCATGGTCTTCGACGATCTGGTCGTCGCCTCGCTCTATGTCCCTTCAGGGACGAGCGGCCCCGAACGACAGGCGATCAAATACGGGTTTCTCGATCGTTTCATCGCAACGCTGGTGCATCTCAAGAACAGCGGCGTCCCAACGATCGTCTGCGGCGATTTCAATATCGCGCATCGCGACATCGACGTCCACGATCCCAAGCGTTGCGCGCGCACGACCGGCTTTCTCCCCGAGGAACGGCGCTGGCTGGACGACGTCATCGACGGTGCCGGCTGGGTCGATGCCTTCCGGGTCGTCAACACCGAACCCAAGCAGTATTCGTGGTGGTCGAATTTTGCCGGTGCATTCGAGCGGAACCTGGGCTGGCGGATCGACTATCAGCTCATCACGCCCGATCTGCGCGCGCGCGTCAGCGCAGCGTCGATCGAACGTGACGAGCGCTTCTCCGATCACGCGCCGGTCACGATCGACTACAGCGACGGCGTTCCGTCCTAGCGGTTGCACAACCAGGGAGGCCGAACCTCGCCACCATTCGTCATCGCGCACGGTTCTCGGAGTACCATGCTTTTTGGTACGCGAACCACGGCCGCGGTAATCCTCGCGGCAGCCCTCATCCTCCCAGCGGCGGCAAACGCCGCCCAACCCGCCGATCGGACGCTGGTGCTCCAGAGCCATCTCACGCAAGCGCTTCGCGGCGGCGAGATCGATGGTACGATGCGCCTGACGCTGACGCCGGAGGGCATCATCAGCGGCACCTATCAAAACGCCGATACCGGGCAGATCAGCAACATCACCGGCGGGGTCGATCCGGGCAACAAACTCTGGCTCGAAGTCGGCGGACTGGGACATTACCACTTCACCGGCACCCTGACGGGTACGACGATCGACGCGACCGCCTACCACGGCAACGACGATCTGCGGCTGCTCGCAAGACCCTAACCCGGCAGGCGCCCGCGCGTAAGGCTCCGGTCGAGCGCGCTCACGAGCGCGTCGAGCGCCGCGAGCGTCGGCGTCGCAACGTCGAGCCGCGTCGCCAGCTCGACGATCGCACCCACGAGTGCACGCGTTTCGAGCGGCCGGCCCGCTTCGACATCCTGCAGTGTCGAGGTGCGAATGTCGCCGTGAATCGGTGAAATCGCGAGCCGGTGGTCGATCGTGATCGCCGGGGCGTCGCCGAGCGCGGCCGCCACGGCGAGCGCCTCCGCCATGCCGGTGCGAATGAGCTCGAGCGTGCGCCGATCCTCGTACGCCTCGCGAATGTATTGGCGCGTCAGCGCGGTGAGCGGATTGAACGTCGCGTTACCGAGCAACTTCGACCAGATCTCGGCGCGGATGCGATCGCTCACGCTCGTCTCGTAGCCCGCGCCTGCGAAGAGTGCCTCGAGCTCGCGCACCCGCGGGCTCTCGGGCTGCGCCGGATCGCCGATCACGATACGGCTGCCGCTGCCGTGCACGACGACGCCGGGCGCGGGGATGTTGGCCGAAAAATAGACTTGCGCGCCGATCGCGCGTTCGCAGCCCAGGCGCTGCGCGATCCGGCCGCCGGGATCGACGCTCTCGAGCGCGATCCCGGGTACGCGCGGATGATCGAACCCATACCACCAAGGGATCCCATTCTGCAGCGTGACGATCGCCGTTTCCGCACCGAGTAGCGGCTCGATCTGCGGCAGCGCGTCCGCCAACTGGTGCGCCTTCACGCCGAGAATCACGAAATCGACCGACCCCGCCTCGGCCGCGGCCGCGATGACGGGGATGTCGATCCGCCAGCGTTCGCCGCCGTCGTCGACGGTGATGCCGCCGCGCGCGATCGCGGTGTGTTGGGCGCCGCGCGCGATCAGCCGGACGTCCGCGCCGCTGCGCGCCAGCCGCGCGGCGATATCCGTTCCGATCGCGCCCGCCCCGATAACGGCTAAGCGTTTGTTTCTGGGCATTGCCGGGTAGGCTTAGGGAACACGCGAAGGAGTACCCACGTAATGGAAGAGCTTGTTCAGTGCCGCTGCGGACACGGTGTATCGCATCACGGCGCGAGCGGTTGCGACGGCGACCGATTTCGGCCGTGCTGGTGCACCCGGACACGCAGTGACGTCGTCGAGATCGCGATCAAATCCGCCCGCACCGAGTACCGTCCGACGATAGTTCCTCCCGTCGCCTGAAACGCCCGCGCGCGTGCGCGGGAAGTCTTCCCTGAGCGAAGCGAAGGGAGAGAGCGACGATGTCGCAGCCAATGCCCGCGGCATTCATCGGGCACGGCAGTCCGATGAATGCGATCGAAACGAATGCCTTTACGGAAGCGTGGGCCGCTTTTGGTGCCGCGCTTCCCGCGCCACGTGCGATCGTCGCGATCTCGGCACACTGGGACGTTCCCGGCGGCGGCGTAACCGGTAACGAGTACCCGCCGACGATTCATGACTTCGGCGGCTTTCCGCGAGCGCTCTTCGAGATGCGCTATCCCGCGCCGGGCGATCCGGCGCTCGCGCGAACGATCGCTGACCTGCTCGCACTCGACGGAAAGCGGATATCGCTGGGATGGGGGCTCGATCACGGAACGTGGTCCGTCCTCACGCATCTCTTTCCGGCGGCGGAGATTCCGGTCGTGCAAGTCGCCGTGGATACCACCCAAGACGCCGCGTTCCACTGGCAACTCGGCGAACGGCTCGGCGCGCTGCGCGATCAGGGCGTGCTCGTTCTCGGCAGCGGGAACATCGTGCACAATCTGGCCGCGCTGAACTTCGGAGCGGACGAACCAGCGCCGTGGAACGCCCGCTTCGACGCCGACATCAGCGCCGCGCTCGAACGCAACGATCGCGACGCGCTGGTCGGCTACGCGCATCACCCCGACGCGGCGATCGCCGCACCGGATGCCGAACATTTCGCACCGGTACTGGCGATCGCCGGTCTGCGCCGGCCCGGCGATACGTATCGGACGATCGTGGCCGGGTCGTTGCTCGGCTCGATTTCGATGCGCTCGTTCGCGCTCGGGTGAGCGCCTGCACCGGCGCTACCCTAAAACGACGGCAGGTAGGTGAAGCGCGCTTCCTGGACGGCGTTGATCGCGGCGACGCCGGCCGGAACGAGCATGCTTCCCGCGCTCAGATGCAGCGCCAGATCGTCGTGGACGGCGACGATCCGTTCGCGCGACGGCTCGATGCCGTCGACGATCTTTGCAATCGAGGCGGCGATCCCGGTGAAGGCGTTGTTGCACACGAAGAACGTGACGTCGTGCACGCGGACGAGATCCGTGACGTCGCCGAGCAGCGGATTGGTCCGCGGGATCTCGGGTGAGGTCGCGGCGATCGGTTTCGAGCGATCTTTGAACGTCAGCGTGCCGATCGGATACTTCACCCAAGCGGCGTCGTCGAGGACCATCGCGATCGCTGGCCCGTAGAGAACGGCGACGCAGTGCAGCGCGTTCGGACCGGCGCCGAAGCCGTTCGGATCGGCGTAAGCGCGTAGCGAGTTGACGAGGTAATGCGGGACGCTTTCTCCCTGCCCGTAGCTGATCGCGGTGATCAATTGGCGGTGCGGATACGGTTTCGCGAGGATCGCCTCGAAGCGCTCCCGCTCGAAGTGAAAGGGAACGGCGCCTCCCGTCGGCGCGGGAGCGGCGCTCGCCGCGGGAAGGGGTGCCGGTGCCGCCTGCGCGGTGGCGATCGCCGCTCCCGCCCCAAGGGCAGTCGCGGCAACAAAAGCTCGTCTTTTCATGGTGCTATGAATCACAAGAACAGGGCGCGCCAACCTGCCTGCCGCCCATCTTGCAGGAATCACCTTGACGACTGCAAAGTTGCCGAGATTCGCCTCGCGCCGCGCGCGGCGATCATCACACGCTTACCTGCTGTGGAGTGCACTCATGCCGACTCAATCGTCGGTTCACTCGCAGTCGACTTCACGAACCGATGTTCGTGAGAGCGACGTGGCCTGTCCCCAAAAGGGATTTGCTACTCGAGCGATCCGAATCGGACAAGATCCGGATAGCGCGACCGGGTCAACCATCGTTCCGATCTACCAAACCGCGACGTTCACGCAACAAGCCGTGGGCGTGCACAAGGGCTTCGACTACGCACGCTCGGGCAATCCGACGCGCACGGCCCTCGAAAAACAGCTTGCCGATCTCGAAGGCGCCGCGTACGGCATCTCCTTCGGCTCGGGGATGGCGGCGGCGAATGCCGTCACCTCGCTGCTCTCGCAAGGCGACCACATCGTCGCCACGCGCGAGATCTACGGCGGCGTTCACCGGCTGCTCACGATGGTGCTGCCGCGCTACGGCATCACCACCACCTTCGTCGACATGACCGATCTCGCGGCTGTGCGCGCGGCGGTGCGTCCGAATACGAAACTGTTCTGGGTCGAGACGCCGACCAATCCCCTGCTGACGATCATCGATATCGCCGCGATCGCGGCGATTCGCGAACCGGGACAACTGGTCGCCGTCGACAACACGTTCTGCTCGCCGTTTCTGCAGCGTCCGCTCGAACTCGGCGCCGATATCGTCTGGCACTCGACGACCAAATACATCAACGGTCATAGCGATGTGATCGGTGGGATCGTCGTCACCAGCATCGATGAGGTCGCGGCGCAAATCGCGTTTCATCAAAACGCGATCGGCGCGATCCCCGGCCCGCAGGACGCCTATCTCACGCTGCGCGGCGCAAAGACGCTCGCGCTGCGGATGCGCGAGCACGTCAAGAACGCGCAAGCCGTCGCCGAGTGGCTCGCGAGCCGCGAGGACGTGCAAGACGTCTATTATCCCGGCCTCCCGAGCCACCCGCAGTACGAACTCGCGAAGCGCCAGATGGCCGGCCCCGGCGGCGTCGTCTCGTTCCGGGTGCGGGGCGGAGTGGACCGCGCGCTTGCGATCGCACGCGGCACGAAACTCTTCAACCTCGCGGCCTCACTCGGCGGCGTCGAGTCGCTGATCTGCAGCCCGACGGCGATGACGCACGGGTCGATCCCGGTCGAAGAGAAGGTGGCGCTCGGCGTGACGGGCGACCTGCTGCGCATCTCGGTGGGGATCGAAGATCTCCCCGATTTGATCGCCGATCTCGATCAGGCGCTTACCCGAACGGCAATCGTCGCCGTCGCATAAGCGTTCTTCCAAACGGCGAGCCGGCTGCCGTCGTACGCGGCAGCCGGCTTTTCCTCGTGCGGCGAGAAAACGAAAGCCGTTGCGCCTGCGGCGACCTCTGTCAAGAACACGCAAGGACGGCTGAGTCGGTAAGGAAAGCCGGCCGTCGACGCTAATCTCCGACCAACGTGTTTTGTCACGAGCTCATTTTTCGTATTCTCGCATCCCGGCCGCGCGCGTGACCGTTCCCCACTCGATCGACATCGGGCTCTTCGCGCTCTCCGTTGCGATCACGATGCTCGCCTCGTACGCCGCGTTCGAGATCGTCGATCGGATCCGCGCGAGCAGCGGCACGATGCAGACCGTTTGGATCGTCGGCGGCGCGGTTACGCTGGGTGTCGCATTTTGGGCGACGCAGTATATCGGCATGCTCGCGTACGGGATGGCCCAATCGGCGCACCTCTATCTGATCGTCACGCAGCTCGCGCGCGTCGCCGCCATGATGGTCGCGGGGCTGGCCCTCTACGTCGCGGCGCTCAGCCCGCTCGATCCTCGCTCGCGCTTCTGGGCGAGTTTGCTGATCGCCGCGGGTGTCGTTTTCGCGCACAGCATCGCGATTGCGGCGACGGCCCTGCAGCCGTCGCAGATCAGCGTCAACTGGCCGGTCATTCTGCTCGAATACGCGCTCACGTTCGGAGCTGCGATCGTGTGTCTCGCGCTCGTGGTTCGGTTGCGTGCGCTCAGTGGCCGGCCGGCGCTCGCGATGCGCCTGCTCGCCACTCTGATTTTGAGCATGAGCATTTCGTCACTGCTCATCAGCGGCCGTTACTCGCTCCCGATCACCTATCTTGGGGAAGCGCGGCAATTCGTCGGGCTCGATCACTATTTCATCGCGCTCCTCGCCATCGTCGCGATCGTCTTTGCGACCGCATCGATCGCTGCTGCGCGCGTCGAGCGACGGCTGCGCGGCGAGCGTGCGCGCTCGCAGCGGCTCGAGGATCTCTACACGCGCCAGAAGCGTACCGCGCTCGCGCTTCAACGCGCACTCTTGCCAAGCGACTTGCCGTTCGTGGACGGTGTCACGTTCTCGTGGTCGTACGTTCCGAGCACGATCGAAGACGGTGTCGGTGGCGATTGGTTCGATGCCTTCGTCCTCGATGACGGCCGGGTGGCGCTTTCGATCGGCGACGCCGCCGGTCACGATACGCGTGCGGTCATTGCGATGAACATCGCGCGCCAAGCCCTCCGCAGCGCAGCGCTGCTCGAAGCGGCCGATCCGGCGGCCGTGCTCGCGCATGTCAATCGTGTGCTGCTCCATTCGAGCGACGCGGCGCTCGTGACCGCGACCTACGGCGTGCTCGACCCCATGACGCTGCGGTTCGAGTATGCCTGTGCGGGCCATCCGCCGCCGATCCGCACCGGCGCCGGAATGCGCGCCGCGATGATTCCGGGTGCGGGCACGGGTCTTCCGCTGGGTCTCTTCCCCGACCCACCGGCGACGACGCTGACGCTCGACCTGAACGCGGACGACATGCTGGTGTTTTTCACCGACGGCGTGATCGAGCGCGAGCGCAATATCATCGCCGGCATCGCTGCACTCGAGCACGAGGCGGACGTCGTCGCGGCGACCGGCGCGCCGGACACGGCCGCGTTTCTCGATCGCACGATCTTCGGCGCGGGCCCGCGGCCCGACGACGCAGCGATCATGACCGTCAGGCTCGATCCGGCACGGCGCGAGATCGACCTTCGCCTTCCCGCCGTCCCGTGGAACGTGCGCCGCGTCCGCTGCGCGATGCGCCGCTTCATCTCACACCTGGGGATCGACGAGGCGCTCGCCGCGGCGATCTTGCTCGCGAGCGGCGAAGCCGTTGCAAATGCCGTCGAGCACGCCTACGCGGGCCGCAAACAGCCCGGGGATGTGCTCGTACGCGCACGCTCCGGGAGCGGCGGCATCGAGATCGTGGTCGAGGATTTCGGACGCTGGTCGAGCGGCGCGGGCGATCCGCTCCGTGGACGCGGCCTTGCGCTCATGCACCAACTCGCCACCGCCGCATCCGTAGAACAGGCCTCGACGGGGACGATCGTACGGCTCGATTTCGCCGTCGCGCCGGTCGCACCGGCCGATCGCGACGACGGGGTGGCTGCGGCGCGTTAGCGCGCGGCGTCGAGCAGGTGCTTGATGAACTCCAGCGCCGCGGCGTCCATTTCAACGAACGAAATGCCGACACGCTCGTCCGGAGCGCTTCGCACGACATCGCCGCCGATCGTATGCAACGTCTGTTTCACCGGATCCGTGAAGGACACGCGCACGAAAGTCCCAGGCAGAATCGGCGTGTCGGCGACGAGCAGGATGCCGCTGCTGGAGATATTCTCCACGCGGCCAGGGTGCGGCATCCCGCTGCCCACGGTGAACGACACGTCGATCGCGAAATCGAACCGTTCGGCGCCACGGCGATTCTGGTGGTCAGGGAGCATCGCCTCAAGATTCCCGGTGCGAGCACCGGTCCCTCGGGACCGAACGGATCCATAACGCAAGCCTCGGCGGTCGCCCGTTCGCGCGGCCGCCGAGATGTGCGTCCGGGTGTGCCTTGGATAGGCGTCAGCGGATGATGAGCCGATTCACGATGAACGTGCCGCGGCTGTAGTAGCCCACCATCGCGACGCGTTCGCCCCGCGTCGGGGTCGCGTTCGTCGGCAAGATGACGGTACCGTTCTTCAGATCGACACCCTGCACCGCGCCGTCGCGACGCTGAATCTGCAGGCGGTAGGGCTCGAACCCGACCACCACGCCGAGGATGACGTGCCGGCGATCGTACTGGTACTGATCCCACGACGGCTGCCATGCGTTGTACGCCGGAACGACGTATGCGCTGTAGGTTTGCGCCATCGCAAGGCCTGTGCTGCCGAAAAATGACGATGCGATGAGAACCGCGAGTGAAAGAACGAGCCGAAGATTTCGTTTCATGAGCGTGCTCCTTGAGATGGCATGAATGAGTGCAAAAAACGATGCACCGTCATTCTGCCTCGAAGCCGCCCCGGACGCGCGCTAGAAATGATTAGAAAATTTCTCGGCGCTTAACGGTCCGTGAAGAGATCGTCCGAGAGCCCGCCCGAAAACGGGCCGCTTTATACAATTTGCCGAGTGCGAGAATCGAACTCGCGAACCAGGATTCAGACCGATGCTCTACCGACCGAGGGCATCGGCGCGCTACTTCTTAGCACAATTCTGACATAACTCATGGGTCAATCCCAGATGTGCGTACAAGGGGTCGTCTCGTTGCTTTGCATCCCTGGAGGTCATTCTTGCGATTCCGTATCGGCGGCCAGCTCGCGGTTCTGTTATCGATTCCATTGATTCTGCTCGTGGTCGTCACGATCGCTGCTTCGGTCATCCTCGTTCGGGCGGCCGATGAAAGCGCGGCGCAGATCGCCTCGACGAACCTGCGAGCACGAGTGCAAGACATCACGACGCAGATGTATGCGCAACGCTACTGGAATCGCGGATTCTACCTGAGCGGGAAGACGTCGAATCTGCGGACGGGCGCACAGTACAGCGCGCGCATGCAAGAAGACTTGCAGTACGCACGCGATCATGCCTACCTCGTCGATGGGCTCGGTCCCGCGGTCGACGCGGCGAGAGCGCAACTCGCGCTCGTCAGCGCGACGTCGAAGAAAATTGTCGCAGCGGCCCTCAAGCGACGGCAAGACGCCCTCGATGGCTACGCCGGTATTCACTCCCCGGCCGCGGATGCCGTGAGCGCACTCGTCCGCAAGCAAGGCCCCGCGATCGCCAGCGCCAACGCGGACATCGTCGCGCTCGACGATCTCGTGTCCGCACGAGCCGCTGCCGATAGCGCTGCGATCGGCGCGACGATCGCGCAGGCGCGCATGTTCATGATCGCGCTCGGTTTCGTCGCCCTCGTCGTCACGGCGCTCGCGGGATTTCTGCTCGCGCGCCGGCTGCGCGCTCGACTCATCGCCGTCAGTGCGGCGCTGCGCGAGATCGTGGTCGCGGACTTCGCGGAGCTCGGCGAGGTCTTGAGCGCCCTTGCGCGCGGGGACATGACCATGCGCTTCACCTCCGCCCGCACCGCCCTGGCGACGAGGGGTTCCGATGAGATCGCCGACCTCGTGAAGAGTTATAACGAACTCGCCGCTGGACTGACCACGATCGCGGAGCGGACGAACCACGGCATCGCAAATCTCAACGCGGCGCTCGGACGCGTCTCGCAGACGGCAGCCGAACTCACCATCGCCTCGAAACAAGTCGCGATCGCCTCCGGTCAAGCCGCCGCGGCCGTCGACGAAATTGCGGTCTCGGTCGATCGCGTTGCGAGCGGCGCGGGGGAGCAGGCGACGAGCCTATCCAGCACCGGAACCGCGATCGAGGAGCTCGCGCGCGCGGCACAGCAGATCGCCGAAGGTACGCACCTGCAGTCCAATGCGATGGAACAAGCGGTCGAAGCCGTACGCAACCTCGACACCGACATCGACACGCTGGTCGATCACGGACGCACGCTCGCGGCATCGGCCCAGTCGGCGAATTCGCAGGCCACCGGCGGTTCCACCGCGGTCGACGCGACGGCGACCGCGATGCGCAACCTCCACGAACGCACGACGACGGCACAGAGCGCGATGACGGAACTGGAGACCCGGTCGATCGCGGTCGCCGAGATCGTCCGCACGATCGAGGAGATCGCCGATCAAACCAACTTGCTCGCGCTCAACGCGGCAATCGAAGCTGCGCGAGCGGGCGAACACGGGCGTGGGTTTGCCGTCGTGGCCGACGAGGTCCGCAAACTCGCCGAGCGGAGCTCGCTCGCGACGCGGGAGATCTCGCATATCTTGAGCGCGATTCGCCGCGAGACACTCTCGGCCGCTGAAGCGCTGCGTGTCTCGGCCGACTCGATGAACGATGGCCTCTCGCTTGCCCAAAGCGCGGCGAGTGCGCTGGCATCGGTCGGCGATGCGATCTCCTCAACCAACCGCGTCGCCGGCGAACTTGCGCAGCGCAGCGAATTCATGCAGCAGTCCAGTTCGCAGCTCACCGAGAATATCGGCAGCGCCTCGGCGATCGTCAGCGAGAACGCGGCGGCCGCAAACCAGATGCGCCTGACCACCGACACGATCGCCCGCGCCGTGACCCCGCTCATGGAGACGGCGCGGCAGCAGTCTGCCGCTTCACAAGACGTCTCAGCCGCGACGACGGAACTTGCGGCGAGCGTCCAAGAGATGGACGGCACCGCGCGCACGCTCAACGAACAGGCCGAACTGCTCCGTAGCGTCGTTGCGACCTTCCGGATCACCGTCCTCCCGGCCGCCGAAACGCGGTCGGAATTGGCGGCTACACCCGAACGTCACGCGCGACTCGCGCTTTCCTAATTTGTGAAATACGGACTCCGCGCAAACGATTGCTGGGCAAAAAAGGACGCTCCGGTCATTCGGTATCGTCCACAAAAGGGTCGACACCGAGAGGGCTACGATTCGCGAAGTCTTGTCAATTACGCTCGGCTGATATTTTCGGGCACCGTTGGCCTTTCAAGATTGATGCGAAAATCAACAGCACGCCCACGGGAATCGGAACGTAGCCCGCAAGAGCACCTTGTCCAAACGGCGGCGTAAGAACCGCCCCCAGCAAACCAAGGAAAAAAGCGGCAATGAATGCCGCGTAGCCCAATCGCAAAACTCGGCGTTCTGATGAGACATTCTTGAGACGTCGGAACCCGAACCATGAGACACAGCCCTGGCTAACGATGATGGCAAACTGGGTCAACGTGTGCATTCGGATTTCCCCATTTTCGCTGTTCCGATACGCCGCCCCGGATTGCCGACGACGCGTTCACCCGGAGCGATGTCGCGGATCGCGACGGTTCCCGCCCCGGTGAGGGCGCCCTCGCCGATCGTGATTGGGGCGACGAGCGAGGAATTCGAGCCGATGAAGGCGTCGGCGCCGATCGTCGTCGTGTTCTTGTGCAAGACCTTGGTCCCGCTCCTATCGGCGCACCGAGATCGAATGAAAGCCGAGGGCCAGGACATGAGCCCGGACGGCCTCGTCTTTCCGGCAACCAATGGCGAGCCAATCCGCCGTCAGAACCTGCTCACAGACGTCATGTATCCCGCAATCCCGCGCTCGAGAAGGTGTCAAATAGGGTGTCAAAGCGAAGGGCGACAAAAAAGAAAAATCCCCGGAAACCTTGATTTCACGGGGTTTTCTTCGAATGTGCCGAGAGCGAGAATCGAACTCGCGACACCAGGTTTTTCAGACCTGTGCTCTACCAACTGAGCTATCTCGGCGCGGTCGGCTGCTGGGGCGCGACCGGTGGCTATTCGCCGAGTGCGATTCGCCCCCTTGTGGGAACGAGTTCGCCATGCCAGCCACACAGAAATGCTCGCAGAAGGTGACCGAAAACAGCGACGCGCTGGACCTGCGCGCTCATCTCTTCGAGAAAGACGATCCGCACGCGATCACGCACTCCTTGAAACGCTCCGCGGAGCGAAGCAAGCGACGCAAGGACACCCCGTACGAGTCGGCGATGTCGATGGTGAACTTTGACATCAATCGCGCCGGGAAGAATCAAGGACGAACTCCGCGCCGTTTTCGGCCGGGCCTAGTCATGCCGTGCTCTTGCTCCCGGACGAGTGGCGGGCCCATCCTTCGACAGGCTCAGGATGACACGGTGGCGGCTCACGGCTGATGACACGGTGGCGGCTCACGGCTGATGACACGGTGGCGGCTCACGGCTGATGACACGGTGGCGGCTCACGACGGTTACGGACAGAAGCAAACATCGGCTCGGGCGAAGCCGCATTGGCGCCGCCGAATGGCGCGGGTTAGCGGAGTTGGCCGAGGAGGAGGGGGGTGCAGGCGTCGGCGCGGAGCGGGCGTGAGAACAGGAAGCCTTGCACTTCGTCGCACTGGAAATCGCGGAGGCGCTCGTATTGGGCGGCGAGTTCGACGCCCTCGGCGACGGTGCGAACGCCCATGCTTTGCGCGAGCGTCGTCATCGCGCGCACGACGGCGCCGTCGAACGAGCCGGTCGCGACCTCGCGCACGAACGAGCGATCGATCTTGAGCACGTCGACCGGGAAACGCTTGAGGAACGCAAGCGAGGTATAGCCGGTGCCGAAATCGTCGATCGAAACTTTGAGTCCGAGTTCTTTGAGATCGCACAAGAGCCGGATCGCCGCCGGCACGTCGCGCATGATCGAGGATTCGGTGATCTCGATCTCGAGCGCCTGGGCGCTGATGTTCGTGCGCTGGAGATGTTCGTAGATCAGATCGCGCAGCGTGTCGTCGTCGAGTTGACGCGCCGAGACGTTCACGCTGATGCGTACCTTCTCGATCCCGATGTCGTTCCAAGCTCGAACCTGATCGCACGCGCGGGCGATCACCCACTCGCCGATCTTCTCGATCATCCCCGACTCTTCGGCCAGCGGGATGAAGCGCTCGGGTAAGAGCAGGCCGCGCTCGGGGTGGCGCCAGCGAATGAGCGCCTCGACGCCGGCGATCTCGCGCGTCTCGACCGAATACATCGGCTGATAATAGAGCTCGAGCTGGTCGAGTTCGATCGCCCGGCGCAGATCGGAGAGCAGCGCGAGGCGCTCGGTCGGCGACGTGAGCATGCTCGGCACGTAGAAGCGCGCGTTGTTCCGACCCATCCGCTTCGCCTCGTACATCGCGGCCTCGGACGTCGAGATCAGCATCGCAACGTCGCTCGCATCATCGGGAAAGACGCTGATCCCGATCGATGCGGTCAGCGAGAACTGGTGCTCGCCGACGACGATCGGCGGTCGCACGCCCTCGAGAATCGCCTCGGCGCGAGCGCGCGCCTCCGGCGGCGCCGAAACCTCCGGATAGACGATGACGAACTTATCGCCGCCGAAACGCGCCACCGTGTCGTGCGCGCCGGTCGCGCGGCGAATCCGGTACGCGAGCATCCGCAACACCTCGTCGCCGACGCCGTGGCCGCCCATCTCGTTCACGTACTTGAAGCGATCGACGTCGAGCATCAGCACGGCGCACGAGCGGTGCAGTTCGCGCGCTTGTGCGACCGCGGTCGCGACGCGGCTCTCGAAGACGGAGCGATTCGGCAAGTCCGTCATCGTGTCGTGGGTCGAGAGGCGAGCCAGCGCGCTCGTGCGAGCGCGCGTCTCGGTCACGTCGATCGCGATCCCGATCGTGCCGACGATCAGCCCGTGCGTATCGCGCAGCGGATCGACGTGCGCTTGTTGCGCTTGACCGTCGATGATGAACTCAAAGTGCGTGCTTTCGCCGGCGAGCGCACGGCGATGCGCGTGTAAGACGATGCCGCGATCCGGACCCGAGAGCCAGCTCGCCGAGGCGACCCCGATGCGCGTTCCGAGCAGCGGCGTATCATCGCGCCAGCCGCGCATCGAACGGACGACGAGCTCGTCGTCGGTGGTCCAGACGATCGCCGGAATTTGATCGACCACGTCGCGAAGATTCGTGCCCGCTTTGGGCGCCGACAATTCCGCGAGCTCCGCGCGCGTATCGCGCAAGGTCCGCTCCATCGTCGTGAACTTGACCGCCGACACCAGCGTGCGCCCGAGCCGATCCAGACCGTCGAGCCCCACGAAATCAACCGCTCCGAGAGCAAGACAACCGTCGATGGCATCCCGATCGAGCGCGCCCACGACGACGACCGGCAAATGCGGATCGTGGAACGCCAGGTCACGTAAGAAGAGCCGGACCCCACCGTCGATGTCGTAGCCGGTAAGCACGGCGTCGATCCGTCCCGCATCGAGCACGGCCCAAGCTTCGCCCTGCGACGTCGTGAGGGCGATGTCGCAGGGATGCGTTGCGCGCAGCGCATCGGCCCATGCCATCCCGATCGCCCGCTCTGCAGCGACGATGAGAACGCGAATATGCGGAAGTGGAGCGATCTCTCCATCAACCTGGAAAAAGCCTGTGGGTGGAATCAGCGCTCTCTCTTTCCTGTTCAATCGCCGCCCCCGGCGCTCGTTACCCGCACGAACGCGATTATCGCTTACTTGGCTGTCGGCCGCAGTAAATCCCAGATTTTCACGACATATTCACCGAATTTCTTGTCGCCGCGCAGGGCGATCGCGTCGCGCGGCCGCGAAAATTCGACCGGCACGATCTCCTTGACCGTCCCCGGCGAGGCGGAGAGGACGACGATGCGATCCGAGAGCGTGATCGCTTCTTCGATCCCGTGGGTGATGAACACGACCGTCTTGCGCGACCGCTCCCAGAGGGCGAGCAGTTCGCCCGCCATGGCGACCCGCGTCTGCTCGTCGAGCGCGCCGAACGGCTCGTCCATGTAGAGCACCGGCGGATCGACCGCGAACGCGCGCGCGACCGCGGCGCGCTGCTTCATGCCGCCCGAGAGCTGGTGCGGATACGCCTTCGCGAACGTCGCGAGCCCAACGAGCGCCAGTTCTTTGGCAACGCGTTCGTTCACCTCGGCGCGCGCGACGTTCAAACTATCGAAGGCGAGCGCGACGTTCTGTTCCACGGTCATCCACGGAAAGAGCGCCGCTTCTTGAAAGACCATCGCGCTTGCCAGGTGGCCGGGCGCCGGCGCGGCGGCCTGCGCGTCGAGGACGATGCGGCCTTCGCTCGCCGTCTCGAGACCGGCCATGATGCGCAGCATCGTGCTCTTGCCGCAGCCGCTCGGGCCGACGACGGAGACGAATTCGCCGTCCGCGATCTCGAAATTCACATCGGAGAGGGCAAGCGTCCCCGAATCGTAGCGCTTGGTGAGGTGTTCGACGGATATCGCGGCCACGGACCCCAGCATTGTGCGCACACGAAGGCCGGACCTCGGGTACCCGAGGTCCGGCACGTCGAAAGACGATGGCGACGCAGAAGGGGCTCGAACCCTCGACCTCCGCCGTGACAGGGCGGCGCTCTAACCAACTGAGCTACTGCGCCGAGCGAGATCGGATGGTGGGCACGGTTGGGATTGAACCAACGACCCCCCGCGTGTGAAGCGGATGCTCTCCCACTGAGCTACGCGCCCCGATCGGCGAACTTCGGGATTATACGC
>Ga0116228_10000692_pt1 | contig 26319 bp, 20 predicted proteins | sample S1TSphfallax_2_FD_89694 | JGI IMG/M metagenome (GOLD analysis project Ga0116228, IMG submission 89694) | Host-associated microbial communities from peat moss isolated from Minnesota, USA - S1T2_Fc - Sphagnum fallax MG | ecosystem: Host-associated > Plants > Peat moss > Unclassified | place...
AGAAGTGCATGCTTGTCTTGAAGTTAATCCCCCTTGAGCTTGATATTATTGCATTTCTCCAAACTCTCGCACCCTGGTGATTTTGTTACAAGTTGACCTCGCTTGTGGTGATGAACTTGAAACCATTTGTGAAGGTTATTATAAGATTAAAAACACTTTTATCTTTGCATGGTTTTCAATTCCCGACATTGGCCACTATCATTGGTTGCGCAGTCCGATTCGCCAACTAACTCCTAATAGCAAGGTGAACTACTTAGTTCACACCATTCGATACATCCTAGATTTCTTGCAGTTATGAATTATCACTGTGGCATAGCTTAAAATTCAACATGTAATTGCAGATCCTCCTTCAGCTTATTCATAATTTGAATAAATGTTCCATTCATTATGAAATTCATGTTCCCATCGCCACCTTATCACACTATTTATTTGATTGTTAAGTTGTCTCGAATTAATCTTATGCTTATAAGGCTTGAAGATTCTTCTATCTTTATTGGAATTTTCATTGACACCCACCTCAATTGTTTCATGAATCTCAAACATCCTTGTTATTCACTAAATATTAAAATAAGACCAATGTTTTGCTGAACACCACGAATTTTGGTGTTTGTTTCTACCCCCAACCCTCTAGAAATTTCTCACCCCTAGTTATGCAATTAAAGCTTTAAAATTATGATTATCAACTTTTTGTTGAAGAAAAGAACTAACCCAACACCTTATTCACCAATATCATATTTCAGAAAAAAAAACCCCCCCATGCAACCATGCACATTCATCATTCCTTATTCTAACATGAAGTTGCTAAAAACCCCTAATAACCTTACCACACTTGAATATCCCTGATGCAACTCTTAAAAATTGAAATTACCAAACATGGTTATGTTAGTATGGCTCACATACTTTTAAAACCAAATTCAAATAAGTAGCTTTACTTTTTAGAAGAGCTCAAATTGTTAGGTCATTGTTGTTTACTCATGCTTATACATTTCACTTGACATTAGTTGACATGTGTGGGTTGCTATTTCATTTAAGAACATGAGTTAAACTTATCACCATATCATAACACCCAAGAAAAATTACTTGATGGGTGTGGCGAGCATGACATGACAACTCTTGTAACTGAAAATACAATCACAATTAAAGCAACTATCAACAAGGAGTTGAATCTTGTTGGTGGCCATCCCATGTGATTTTAATTCTGAAAGTGATGCTAATGTGCTATCGGTAAGCTCAGAGAGGCAAACTCAATCTAAAGCACGTAAGTTGCAATCATTAGTTGTCAACAAGGTGTCCACATCTGCTATTGCAAGTGCACCTAAAGAGGTGAGCTTTGAATTATTGGTGGGCACCCCCATTCTTTCTCCAAGCAAACCTTTAGCTAATAAGGCACACTATCTTCTTGTCCTAGATGTCAATGGATTATTGTGTCATGCACTACACATTAAGGCTACAAAGGATGGAAGCTATTAATGAGTCTAGTGAAGTGTGGGAATAAACTTGTAAGCCCACAACCAAACTTGTTCAATTTTTATAGTTATGTGCCTTGAGATTTGATTGTGGGATATGGTCATCATCAACCCAACCCAATTTGGTCCCCATGGTTAAGTTCCTGTTAGGAGAGGGGTTAGGTTTCAAACCATTGTTTGTGTGGGCTAGGGACAAATGTGAACAAACACGGATTGCTCATCCATTAGATCCAAACAATGAGTTAATGTTGAAAAACATGACCAGAGTGTGGGATGAAATTAGCCTTGGATTTAGACCTTTGGGTCCACAAAACACATTGTTGATAGATGATTGCCCATACAATTGTATAGGCAATGTCCCATTTTCCTATATATTGCCCCCTATGTATGACTCAAAAATAGGAGACAACAACTATTTGTTGGGCAGCCTATGGCCCTACTTGCTTGGATTGTTGGAGGCTCCAAACATTTTGGGGTATGTTGGTTGCAACCCACATGGGCAAAAGCGCATTACAAGATAAAACCCGAATTGGAAAGCTGTTTCAGGTTTTTCATGTTTGGCTATACTGGTAGGGGATTGGTACGTAGGTGATGGCAGAGAACTTAAAAACTTAGAATTTCCCTTTCATGCCTTCAACTTTTGAATTTATACAATGCTAGAATATAAACTCCTTTGTTTATTAGTCATTTAATTTTTTTAACAATCTAATTTGAAATTGCAAATAAAAAAGGTTGATGGATCAAGTCTACAAAAGGCAATTGGGGGGACATCAATTCTGCTAATCAAAAGTTGGAACACATGTAAACCCCAAAATGCTCCTTTATCTCAAAGGTCATTTGCAAAGGGAATGGAGGAAGGCGATTCACCCCGCCCGAATATAATATTTAGCCATTCAACTAACTTTTTACATGGTTTTACTAGATTCATGTATGTTGATGAGTGATGATAGTGTACAAATCTTGTTTATTAATAAAAGCTTTTCAAACGTTTTGTTGTCCTACAAAAATGAAGCTGTCCTTCTTTACAATAAGAATGGAGGTGAAACCCGTGCCCTCAGGAATTTTGTCAAGTGTGGTGGAAGGACAACTATACATCACAACAAGCCCATGCCAAGTGATTATGTTTCTATTGCAATTACTTCAAGCTTGCAAGCTTTTGATTCTTTGCCATTCCCTCAATTTGATCATGACCCCCCACTGCTCACAATAAAGGATGCAATGGGGTATGTTGTATTGTGGCCATGGAAGTTAATAGATAAGTATATGAAAAATTTCTAGCTTGTTCTAGTTTGCAAGCTATAGATCAAGGTTACATATTCAAACTTTGTATGAACTTCATTTGCAATATAATTTATATATATTCAATTACAAAAATATTTGTGTGTCTATCATTAAAATTTAGCAGGTGTGTCATTGATCTATACTCAATTCATGGTTGTTTGTGCTATAGTCCATGGACTTTTGTAATAAGTTATTTAGACATGTAGCAAGTTGGGGTTTAGGTTGAAGGTGAAAATCTGACCCTTCAAAACTTATAACCTTAACCTATAAGCTATGCCTAGAGCACAAGTGTCAACTGATGTAAGGTTATTAAAATATGGTAGATAATCCACATGTAGTTAAAACAGACAACCATGTCATAATGTAATAGTCACATATTTAGTCAAACAATTAGTCATAATAGACATTCATGTAAGCCAAAGGAAAAAACTAAATTTATGACTAAATAAATTTAGTCATAACTAATTGACATTCAACACACAATTAGCAAATATTTGACTAAATTTATTCAGAATTAAATGACATTTGGCACATAGTCAGCAACAAAATCCTCCTGAATTTAGTCACAATAAAAAAGACATTTGGCACATAATCATCTAGTTAGCAAAGAATTCTGATTAAATTTAGTCACAATTGAAAAGACATTTGGCAGCCACATCAACCAATATCTGACTACATTTAGTCAAATTAAAATGTCACTTGGCACACACTTCAGCAAAAGAAAAGATTTTAGAACCAATACAAATATAACATCTGGCATTTGATGCCACTTCGCATCTAGCTTTCAGTCACAACTGACTTGACATTTGGCACCATGTCAATATATCTATGACGAAAAGTAGTCACCAAAATCTGATAGTTGGCATACCACTTCAGCTAGCAGTATCCAACACTTTAATCAAAACAGACATGCCATGATGGAATCAACTAGCATTTCAGTCATCCTAAATGTGACTGATGTGCTAGCAAGTTTATGGCTTAAATGACTGGTCTTTTTTGACTGAGCCAAAAACTGTTTGGTGTTCGTTTTGACTGAAATTACAGTAAAAAAAATATTGAAATTGACCTGATCTGTAGTAGTGTTTGTGATGTTGCTCAAGTGGTGATAGTCCATAAATATATTTAGCCAGATTTGGCAATATTCATAATATGATAATATACAATCTTATGAACCCTTTTTTTTTTTGCTTTTTTGGCTAATTTTTCTTTAAAAACAGGGAATTTGTGACAGAATATTTTATTTTGAAAATACTTTATGCAAACTGATGAAAATTTGTCACCGAGAAAAGGGTAGCTTCAATACATGTATGTCGAATACTTCATTGAATTTGAAGATTTCATGTGGAAAAAAATTAAAATAGAATATTCATGAATATTCAATCTTTCCTCCTAATTTTTTTCTTTGGATAAAAGATTGTAGAAAATTTCAACATTTCTACAAATAATTTAATTAATGTAGAAGCTGCCAAGGAAGGTATTAGGGTATTGTATTGTTCATCCATGGCAGATGTGGGCACATACAACCATGTAGGTGATTGATCAGAGAGTCTTTTCCAGTGTTAAATCCGAAGCTTCAGGTTCTTGTGACCTGGACCCAAGTTGACATTCTTTTGTTGAAACTTCCACAAGAATTGAACCATAGAACTAATCTTTTGTTAGATCCAGAATCAACATCAAAATCATGAAAAAATGTTCTTGAACACAAAGTCAGGTTTTTTTAACTAGACAAATTTAGTTTAAATATAAGTTAATAACTGGAATTGAAAGGTTTAAACATGTTTAAATTGAGTGATTGTTCTATCATTATTGTCAATGAGTGTTATATATTGTCAAAATAAAAGTGTTTGCCAATAGTTACAAATGTTTGAAGGGTGGGATAAAAAAGTGCCAAAATGATTCTTAATGTTTTTTTAGTGTAATATGCAGAAGCGGATGATGTCTGAATGGAGATCATAACATGACATTGGAAAGCTTTCAACAAGCGACATATGATAATAGTATTTGAATTCGATATTTCTCTTAGGAATTCAACCCACAAAGTTCAATGTCTCCTGATTTTGAAAAAATACATTTGGGAATCCTTAGAGTTTTGATGTTTTGCTATTTGTGTTGGAAGTTGGGACATACAAAATATAATATAACGAGAGTAGCACCTCCCATAAGAGTTTGGGCTATATGATTGAGTTTATGTGAACTCATGTGACCTAATTCAAGTTCAAAATTACACTAACCACCAGCTTTGTATGCTTGTGCAGTTGAAGTGATGAAGAAATACATGTGAAACATAACACTCCATCCTAGTCCTCCTTAAAGTCTCACACCTCTTTCCAAGTCATTAACCATTGGTGACTACAACCTAGGTTTTTGAAATATTTCCTATTGTCAAAATTATAGAGTTGAGTGCTGATGTCACTTGAGAAGCCCAGAATGTCATTTAGGCATTTGTGTCCCAACTTTTCAAAACCCATAATTATCAAAGAACAACTCTTCGGGATGCAAACATAATATATCTTATAGCCCTTATGAAATTTTCCCACTAACATAAAAATCATTCATCGTGGACAATATTATTATTGAATGTTTATAAGCTGGCATGGGATCCCATTTTAAAATCATTGTTGGCAATGGACCGGAATTCAACAATGAAGATGGTGTGGAAGACTTGTTGGTGTGTTGAACAATCAAATCTTAGTACACCGCTCCATGCAAGCCTGACACTAGCAAACTAATGGAACGAGCCAAGAAAATATTATGCACAACAGTGGCCAAAACCCAGAAATGCAAAGCAACATGTGCAATTTGGATCACATGATCCATTTCGTCAAGCACACAATTCCATGTTCAAACCAACATGATTTTCACATTTACAATTGGCTTTTGCCATTGAAGCAATTCTACTTATTGAACTGAAGGCCATGACCTTTTAATAACCAATAGGATAAAATCACTGTTGAAATATAACTGAACATAAACTTTGATTACAATTGAAAGAGCTAAACCACACTTGCAAAAACTTGATAATACACTGAAAGTTTTGTTCAGATCAAATTATTGTCAAATTCCCAAGACCTGCTAGTTCATTAAAGCCCCAACTTTATGTCTAAAATGGGGTCATCCATTAGTGCATACATTTGACATCTTTGCAGTTCTTCAGTTACACCAATTCCTTCTGCATGGTAGCAAGATACAACCTGATGCCATCTTATTTCAGTAATGACTTGCTCCTCAAACAAAAAATGGGTCTACAATAAGCTAGCCTGCTTCAGACAGTGCATAAGATTTTTATCATTTCCCTTTCAGGAAAATGCAAGATATCCCTCAAGAAGAATGTCAACAAGAGGCTAACATGGAGGGTAGGGGAGGAGATAAGAATTTTGAAGACAATGCTCATTGATCTCATATCCAAATTTCAATATGAAATCTTCTTTATCCATATCCAGAATGAATATGCTGGTTCCAAAAATTGCCTAAACCAATCCTTGCACCAAAACAACTGTTCATTAGTGACAAGGGCATCAATGGGTGAGGTTGGAGAACCTGCTTCACAGAACAAGCAGACTGACCAAAGTAAGAAGGAAAATAAACATACACAAGCATACATTCTTTGGATGATTGAGGGTTATGCCAAAATCATATTTCCATAAAATACAATGAAAGGAGACTTCCGCCTTCTGCAAAAATCAAGCAGACTACTGCAGTGCTAGAAGGCCATAGGAAGGGGACTCCTTTACTAACAGTTCCCCACTAACAAAGGAGAATTTGAGAAACTAGAAGTGGTTTGAAGTCATCCTGTCCATGACAATCTCATGGCATGCAGGATAGTTTGCAGTAACCTTAAGCAGTTCCTGCTTGAACCAAACCTTTGTCCATAGCTTTAAAAGTATGCATTGTCACAAACATTTGCATTGGTGAGACCTTTGATTCGAACAAGTAACATGATATCAGCCATTGCCACCAGCAGTATGCATTCAACAAATACCATTATCAATCCCTAATCCCTGACACTAATCCCATGGTTGGAACTATCCAGAACTACAACCCAAAACCTGACAACCTGAACCATGAACCTATCTATTGCGCCTTCTTAATTGGAGCAATGGCAGACAGCCTGCAGTGATTACTGGTCTGACATGCCATTCAGCAAACTCTCAAAAAAAATGAAGTTGATTTTCTTGTGAATGTAAGCAGCTGCAGAGTGCACAAGCCTATCTTCAGAATTGTGTCTATAATGGCGCTCAACCTGAAGGACAGAATGTTACCAGTTCCATTTGTTCAGCGTCGAGGGGGTTGCTGACTCTTTCGGGGACGCTTGTGACTGAACCGTGGATTTATCAATTGATCTAGTAGCTGCTCAGCATTCTTCTCAGATGTTGCCTGCACTATAACTCTCAAATCAGAATAGTAACAGAGAAGGCCCACCAAGAAATGGAATTTTGCACAATGCATCAAAAACTGCTCTCCATGAAACACATGCAGGAGAGAAGCACATATACATACCCTCCGAGCAAATTGAAAACGAAGTGTCTGGACTTCGATGCCACAGCTTACACGCAGATCCACACCAAGGCTGTCAATTCCAATCACCGACACTTCCTATGTAGGCCACCATATTTCCACCCTTGGTAAATAGCTGACAGTCATTGAGGACCAAACAAACTATCATCACTGAGTATATTACTAATTGCAAGGACCATTTTAAAACTATGGCAGCCCAAGGAAGTAAGAAATAAATAAAATAGATGCACCTCACATACAAAACATATTAACGTCAGTCACAGACCAGTATTTGGAGATGAAACTTCTCACCTCGACATTGAGCCCTCTTTCTCGTTTACAAAGTGCCTTGAGTGCTCTGTCTGTTTTGCTCCCAGCAGAATTCACTCGTTCTGCAATGGCTGCTGCAGAATGTGCCAGTATGTCTGGCTCCGAATCACAAAATGCTTGAATATCTATGGATGCCTGGAAAAGAAGGGACCACACCTTTTGAGAATAACACTTTCAAGAAATTCTCTGCTCTACTTGTTTTTACATGATGGCAATTAAGTCAAATGGGCAAACAGAACTGTAAGGAATCAACAGTTTGTTCACAGATATGGCTCAATCCTGCAACAAATAGTCTAGATTGGAGGGTTTCCCTCGTTCACAATGCATTACCTGCACACCAGAAAAGGAGTCAAGTTGCAGGCTCATCATCTCCAGCTTGTAGAATGATGTACCCACCTCTCCATTCACCTCCACAGTCCACTCCATTATTGTATCATCTTCCTCCACTTCTGAATTCTCACTTCTGTCGTGATCCTCATCATCTGTTTCTGAAGACTCAATCTCAGATCCCATGTCTGCAGCTTGACCATTCCTCAACCAAACTCTTGGTGAGCCTGCACTTCTGTTTCTCCTCCTGACATCTGAGCCATTGGTACTGTCAGATGTTGATGTTCCAGAAGCCTCTGCAGTGGCTGATTCTGCAATTTCATTGGAGATCACTTCCTGCATCCTCCTCTCAATTTTGTTCTTACCAACTTTCTTTGTGTCACTGCTTGCAGGATCTGTGTCAATCTTCCCTACTGGTGCTTGATGTAACTCTTTAGTTGCTGATGTTGGCCTATCCACTAGCTTCAGATGTGCTCGAGTGTCCTGAGCTGTCCCTGGTTCTCTCAATCTCTCTCCTGATTGTTCAACCTCTTCCTCCTCTTCCTCCTCTTCCTCATTGTCTTCATCCCAAAGAAAACGATCAAACCACAAGCTTCGCACATATGTTTCCTCCTCATCAGTGATCCGCCGCACAACCCCTTTAACTGTGAGCCGCTTTGATGGCCTTGCAAAGTCTTCAATATGATCAGCTGCTGCTGCCTGGTGTTCAATATCAGAATTAGAATAATAGAGATTTCCCCTCTGGATCCCAAACATTTCAGCATACATGGGGTACAGCTCAAAAGCATTGATTTGGTATGTTGGAAGTAACTTCACATGTCTTTGTAAAGAGAAGGAAGACATCAACTCCACCAAAAACAAAGGTGGTGAAGGACAAAGAAGATCATGCAAAACTTGAAAACAACAATAGGATTGCTTCTACACAAGATCATCATTTGAAGGGGTGACATGAGCAAGTATTACAGATTTTCAAATCAGGGAAAGAAGTCAAGGAGTGCAGACTTAATGAAGAGAACAGTTTGCTAACCTGTGCCATCTTAGTGGCAAAATCCAAGGGATGCACCCAGGTTAAAGTCTCAGAACCATCCCAGACATTTAATGCACCCAATGACTCAGGTGATAAACTTCCTTGAAAAGCATCTGCAACTCCAGGTAATCCTTCATCCCAAAACTGCAAACGAATCCCAGACAAAAAATCTTCTTAGGTTCATTCCTCAAAGTCAACAAAAGAAGCACACAAAATATATAACAGCTTCATAAAAATATGGATAACAAAAAATATGTGCAAAGAATAGTCTACCAACAGTGATTGATGCTGTTAATTTCAGCAAAGAGTGTATGTAATTGCAACAGGAAGACTCAGTCATGATCTTGGCTGGCAATAATGAGATGTAGCTAATCAGAATAGTCAAAATCACATTCATTCAAGCTGCAATAAGCTTGTGAGGGTGAGCTTCAATTCATTAAGACTGTTCCTGTACAAGCATCCAAGCCTAGCATAGAGAGACCTCATAGAGGGTGTGTGGGTTAGGGCCTCCTGCACCCTGAAAATATCTGTGAGATTGCAGAGAAAACCCTACAAATAACACTTTTAAGATAAATGTTGTATCAGTTCCAGCAAGACCAAAACTAAATGGAAATGAGTGTGGTAATAGCCTTATGAATGTCACCCACAAAGTATCAGACCATCACCTTCACCATGACTCCCCATGGACTTCATCAGCTCCTGATAATGGGTGTAGATAAGCATATAAAAGTCCGCCAAAAACTTGGGTCAAACAAGTATACCAAATCTGGGTCCTGAGTTCCTGCTGTATTTCCAATCAGCAAGAAGTGTACCACTGGACATGGAAAGAAAAACACACAGTTCAGGAAGGTGAATACTCACTTGAACGTCAAAGTCCTCAAGATCATCATCACTGGAGCCACCATTACTGCCATCCTCTTCATCAAAGTCAGAGATATCCTCATCGTCGTCATCACCTTCTTCTTCAATCAGGTGTGCCAATTGGACTTCATCCATACTCCTAAATCCGATTAATACCTGCCCTTGACAAGGTCAAAGGAACCTTCAGGTTGATATGCACTTTAGTCAATGGGCCTGTCAAGGAGAGATCACCTCCCACAGCACATGGAGAGTTCCTTCTGTGCTTGACAAAGTATGGACAGCACATAACTCTTATTAGGATAGAAATTGTGGTCCTTGCAATGCATTGTTAGAATGATTAAGCTACACACTCTGAACCCAGTAAATATTTTCGAGGTAGGTAACAGACATACTGTAGAGGTTTGTGCAGAAGAAAGGTTGGAGAGAAACTCATTGTCATCATTCATCTCAAAATACAAATCTGCAATTCAGAAGCTCATTTAGGACATCTGGAAGAGAAGCAATGTAAGCTCCACGATGCAATTACCCACCACATCCTATACCTAGAAATTTTCAAATTTCAACAGACTACGTTTGTGCATGTCACATGCATCTCAGCCTTCACGTTATCAACTAGCTAAGCTTGAATTCATATGACTGAAACCATGCCATTTGCCTTGTCTAAACAAGGTAGGACAAGATACCAAGCAGTTGACATAGGACTAAAGTAGGTTCAATTAAGTTCAAAGTACAGAAGCAATTGACATCAGCCAATACTTTAACCCACTGCAAAGATCCAAGCAGGGTAAAGGATGAATGCACAAACCACCATGCTCGTCAACAAGGTATTGCACCTCAGTTCCAAATACTGGATCTTCATCAGACACAAGTGAAGCAAATATGGCTGCATACCAGTTGACCTGAAAGGAAAAGCAAGAAGAGTGATGTCATTCTTGTGTATTAGCCCAAGAACAAATCCACATAGTGGCAAAGAAGCTAAATATAGGATAGCATAGGGCATCTGCATAGCTCACAACAGTCAATATGGCAGGGGCAACAAGAAGGTACCTCAGCAACTGTCCTTGCAATAGCGGCAGCCGTTGGTCGTCCATTGGCAGCTAACATCTCCTCCTTCTCAAGCTTTGACAGTTCTTCTAAAGGATGGTAGCCACACTTTTCACTGCGCTCAGATGCATCAGGCTTGGATCCTGACTGGTCTGCTGCCACATTTACTTGCCATCCCTCGTCTCTTCGCTTCGCTGCAGATTGCTCCACTGGCTCAGCCAAAAACCTTTACAGCCAATACCGCCACCCCGAATTCATCACCAGGCCCAAATGAATGAAAGCTTCAGTCGCATGAAGAAAGTCCTCCATTAACACTTTCAAAATGCTTCCTAGAACTTCAAACCTATAGGCAGATCTGCACCTTAGTGGGGGATCCCAAGTGATCCCTTGATCCAAACTCTGGTTGCATTGCCATTCCCAAGTGACAAGAAATTTGACTAATCGACCATTACAGTTGGGAGTTTCCAAATGCAGGAATGAGATCATCTACTGGGGTTAGGTCAGTTCCACCAGATCAAAAGTGTACCTGCTCAGCATACCTCTGCCGAAGGAAAGTCCTGTCAGGCCCTGCCACCCTCTACATGATGCTTGCTTCCAAAGCCCCGACACTAAAGCGCCACCCCCTCCATCCCTACCACAACACATTGTTGGAGCTGCAGAAAAAAGCAAAACAACACACACATCCCACACATCACAAATCGACAATCAGAACTCAGACATTGTTATTTGACTCCAGATTCCATTCAACCTGAACTTCAGAGTTCACATCAAATGTCTATCCAATACACTTGACTCATATTGAAGCTCCAAGTTTCTAAAACACAAGAAAAGAACACCAGTTCTTTTCTTGGTCCAAGCCCGCAATCACATCGAAACTAAGGGCGGAGCGGGAGGGAAAACAAAAAAAAACCCTCCCGAGACAGTTCTTCACAACTTATACCACGGAAGATTTCTGATCGAGACAAATACCTACCTACTCCAGAAACCTGACCCCCAAGAGAATTGAGCAGTCCACAATAGGGACATCACAGCAACGATCTTCAGCGAATATATAGGGCAAAGGACAATCATCAACATAAAAGAAAGCTCACCAGGGCAGCAATATCGAAGAGAAGCCATAGAAGGAGATGCAACAGCGGCAGCAACGAGCGCCATCGCCGCGTCAACACAACAGTCGCGCTCTCGTCACTCAAATTCCTCGCTAGCTCTCTCTCTTTCTCGCTTCGCTTGCACCGCGCCATAGTCTTGAGCAAGAGTCCAGGTTTTCATCCTTTTCTCATCAACGACTAACAATTTATCGTCCACAGTGCAGGGCATTCGGTTTCCGTTTGTCGATTTAGTTCACCAAAAATCATCCACAACGACCAAATTATCATTCATAATTAGCCCTTCCCTTCTTCTCTTCTGATCCCTAATTTTTTCCATCGCCTTCCTGACCAAACGTATACACGACGAGTGGTTGGTGGGTATAAAAATCTCATCCACTTTATTCATCAAGATAAGGTTCAGATTACAATGCAAATTACAGCACCTTCATGGATGAGACAGACTGACGTTCATCCCAAACGGCAATACCTATTTTCTCCTCTCAACAAAAGCCAAGTTTGAAGTTTTATCATGAAATGCAGAAATTTATCCAATTAACAAGCGACAGATGTCTACTCCCGATTGGTCGAAGCGGCGTACGCGCAGGAATGCAGGATATGCCTTCCTTCGGATGCGGTTTTGTTTGTTTGTGTTTAAGACGATCGGATTTCTTCGTTGGTTGCCCGATCGATTCTGTTGTTGCCGTTGCTGTTTGTTTGCATATTTTTGTTGGGTGTGATCATGAGATCATGTTTGTTCTTTGAATTTATCCGGAGTCTACGTATTCAGGTAGGTACTCAGGTACCTCCAGCGGTGGATGAGAAAATTAGGGTTTGGATCTACTGTAGCCCTGAATTTGCTTCTCTTCTCTGTGTCTTCTTCACATTGTGTGTGGTCGTTCCTTTGTAAAAAGGGTTGTGTACTTAGATCTTGCCCGCATTAGATCTCCTTCCGCTGTATGTGGGTGGGGGCGAGAGGAATCAATTTTAGGGTTTTGTGTTGCTGTTGTTGTGTGTGCTCTTTTGTTTTAGGGTTCAAAATTGATTTCCCTTTTCTTCGCATTTTTCTTTTTTTCCCCATCAGAAGGTTCAACATCAGACTATCAATCCATAAACACCCTTGTAGCATGCATGCATGCATCCAGCTTTGCTATTATGAAATAAAATCCTGATTTTCCTCTGTGTGTTGATGAGATACATGTTTAGAAACTGGAGGCTCTACAAGCTGAAGAGCTGAGTTGAGCTTCAATGTTTTCTATCGTTTTTGGCATGCCCTAGCTAGCTCTTCGCATCTATCTGTGTGTGTGTCTCTCTCTCTGCAATCACTGGGGCAAGTTTCATGAATCGCCAAATCATGCCTTTTCATAGCTGCTTGAAGCTCTTAGCTCTGCTGTCTGTAGCCATCCATAATCCAACTTGTGGATTCTAGCTGAAAATCTGACAAAACACTGCTGTACATTTCACTATCTGCCCTTGCAGCAGCAGCAGCGGCCCACGAAGTTGCCTTTCTACCTGGAAGCTTTTGGATCAAGCTGGGAACTCAAAAAAATGGAAGACATTGTTGCTGACTTTTTCGGGGTTCTAAAGAATGATCCAAATTGTGAAATCTGAGTGGGTCGATGATGAGGAGAAGAAGCAGCCTTATTGATAAAGTGTTGAAGAAAGTGTAGGGCGGGGGGCGGGGTTGGGCAGTAGAGAAATAGAGAGGGAAATGGGAGAAGGAGTTGGGAGAAGACCACCTGTTGGGATCTAGCTAGAGAGAGAGGGGAGCCGTTGAACCAACCAACTGCCAGCCTACCTTCGCCCTACAAAGCAGCTGGAAGTTATATTGGCTACAATGAGCGAGGAAGTTACAAGCCGGCTCTGCCACAGTCACATGAACAGGAGGAAAGTCACACTACCCATTGCTACTATTTTGGCAGGGTATGACAGAGGGATGAGGAGGAATCACGTTGCACCCAGCAGGCATTCAACAAGAACAGCCAAGTATAATAACTTTGATGTGCTGCTATCACCACCACCTATCAGGAGGCCCAAAGCCCATCATCAACTGGAATCAAGCAGCCTCCTGCAGGGAGGTGGTGATGAGAATGTGACAAGAAGGTGCAATAAAGATGGAGCCTATCTATCACATGGAGGGAAGTGGACAAACTTCAAAACTCCCTTGTTGTCCTTGACAAAAGGAATGGTGAAGAAGAGTACTAGTCCAAATACAATGGTAAGAGATGGTGGGAAGTGGAGATTTGCAGCAATTGCAGCTAGCTGGCCACTCTATTGATCAGGGTATTGGAAAGGCACTTCATAAAAGAGACAAAAAGGAGGCTGGAAAGAAAAAACAGAAAAGGAGTAGTAGATGCATCCTTACCACCGACTGCGCATGGCAATGGCATCAGTGCCTGGCACATCTGCTTGTGCTGCCTGCCGAGTTTTGCGCCGAAAGTGCACTACACAGTGCTTGTTTGCTCCCTACTTCCCCCCTGACCAGCCCCAGAAATTTGCTCATGTCCACAAGGTGCGCTCCAAGCTTATGCACACTCGAGTTTTGTTTTGCACACAATGTAACCTTTATTGAAAAGCTTAGTCCTACCTGAGATTAACTCCTCTTTAGCAATAGACCTCTTGAATGAGTCAACCCAACAGCAAATATGATTTGTACTTGCTGGCATGAATTGCCAACCAAGCATAAACCACAACAATGACCAGTATGAACCCCCTGCAGCAAGGTGGTGGTCTTTGATTTTCTGCAGATGATTGCAATGAACCATAATATGAAGAAGTGCAGTTTGCACATAGAATTGATTGAAATTCACCTCCTCCTTGAGACTCATGCACTAAGTGCTCACATTTTTACACTTGGGTTCCATTTGCCTACATGCCAAAAGCCCTCTCAAGATGTCACCTCCACTTTAAGGTGAGCAATGTACAGAATTTATCTATTCAGTGAGCTTTCATGTTTAACAAAGAAATAGTCTTGGTTAGGAGTTCAGAGGCACCACTTTAGTAGCTTGATCAACATGTTTGCATATGCTGAAGTACATGGGATGTCTATAATCAAATTTGGAGAAACTCCAAGGTGAATAGGGAAGAGTGAAAGGTTGGAGAGTTAAGGGGGGGTGGGTAGGTGTTTGGTGTCGCCAATGTCACCAAAATGCTCCATGAGTTGCCACCTCCACATCGGGAAGACTGTGTGAATTCACTGGCTTATGAAGCTGATGCACGTGTTCAAGATCCTGTTTACGGCTGTGTTGGCGCCATCTCTGTACTTCAGCAGCAGGTTTTCACTTCTTTTTTGCTCTCTTCTCCCTTTTTAGCTCATGAAACCTCTCTGAAAAGATCTCAAACTCTTTCCCTTAATCATCATCATTATGCTCCACTTAAATTGCAGGGAATCACTCAGGTCTCCTTCTTTTCCATCAATCCACTCTGGTAAAGTTGTAGTGCTAATTTACGAGAACCATATGTGCAAGCATATGTTGCAGCAATAAGAATTGCTGAGTTCTATTTGTAGCCTTAAACCCCATTTTGCCACTGATGGTACTTGATTCATGACCACATCTAGAATTAGGATACAGAACGCATACAATCAGAGCAGACTGAAGCTGATGATACTGTTCCAACATGAGCTGATTCATAGAACTGCAACATAATTGAAGCAAATTGCAGGTGATTGTGTTGAAGACACTGAAATGTAACTTGCTACAAGGTTTTGAATTCACTAAACTATTGCAGTGGAATTTAGGGTGACCATTAGTGTCTGTCAACTGTAGTCATTGTTTGTACATATGGGAAATGTATGTTGGCCCAGTGCAGATACTTCCCATCACCAGTAAACCCACCCACAAAAAACAGAATGGGAAAGTAAATTTCACAAGTTCAATTTCCTTGTGATTTAAAATATTCTAAACCCACCAACAAAAAACAGAGTGGGAAAGTAAATTCCACAAGTTGAATTTGCTTGTGACTTGAAATCTTCCAGACATTAGTTGTTGCTTTGTTTCATGGAAGACAAATTTACACATGCTTTGTGGCATTCAACCTTTTGATGGGAGCTATCCAGAATGTTTTGAGGGAAAAAAGTATTGACATCAATAGTATCAAGTAATGTTTCAATGAGTGTGAAAGACGATCAATTCTTGGCACAAAACTGATCCATATTGGAAGAAAACTTGGAATTTCTTTTCGTGTGAAAGGAATACTGTTGTGCTCTGGAAACACTTTCAAAGCTCACTTTCTTTTCCTATCTCACTACACCACCCAAAACCCCTATTGTAAACTACAGCTTCCTAAGTCTGAAGTCAAGCTTGAACAACCCTTTGAACAGAACATATATACTCTCCCCATCAGGGCAGGTTCATGCAGCCATGACTTTAGTGGGTTCACTCACCCCAGATTGTAAAACATTGAACTCATTACAGGCAGATTCTTTAAATGCAAAGAATCTGAGTGTGGGACAAAGTTTAGATGATGGATGGCAGATGCTGCTGCTGACATTTGCTTGCTCAGAAGGAGAGAGCAAGCAGCTACCAACATTACTCACCCACTAATCCTTGCTCACTGATCTCCACCTAAAGTGGCAGGCATGCCACATAATAGCAAAGACACCGTTTGGAAAAAACATACCTGAGTAGAGATTGCTGAAAAACACTCTTGGAACAACATTCTTGAGTACAGATTGTTGAAAAAATCTCTTGGAAAACATTCATTCTCAAGTATAGATCATTAAAAAACACTCTTGGAAAAACATTCATTCTCAGGTAGAGATTGTTGAAAAACACTCTTGGAAAAACATTCATTCTCAAGTAGAGATTGTTGAAAAACACTCTTGGAAAAACTCTCAAGTAGAGATGTTTGAAAAACACTCTTGGAAAAACGGTCTAGAGTAAGATTGTTGAGAAACACTATTGGGAAAACAGTCTTGAGTAGAGAGATTGTTGGAATACACTCTTGGAAGAACAGTCTTGAGTAGAGACATTGTTGAAAAACACTCTTGGAAAAACAGTTTTGAGTAGAGAGATTGTTGAGTAAAGAAAAGCATAAGTAAAGCCATTGTTGAAAACAAGGAAAAAACTTGATGTAGAAGAAACACTCACACTCATGGACCGGGAAATCCTATTTTGAGTAAAGAATCCGTTACCACTAGTCCTCCAGATTGATAAAGGGTGCCAATGAAGCACAGCCAAGTGCTGCTGAACACAAATGCTATCTCTCTGAGAGGCATGCAACAGAAAAGTTGAAATCCATTATCAAGAGAAACAATTAAGCCTCGATGCTTGATGCTTTTGGTTTTCAAAGCAGATTATAGTCACCAATGCAGAGGGCATGGGTATAAAGTCTAGATTCTAAGAGTAATGGGTCTCTTTCCATTAGGCTGCTGTGATCATAGTTTAACACACAGCACACTTTGATCATAGTAGCCTATTGGAAAGCCACTGATATAGGACCTTGTTTCTTGCTGCATGGACAGTCCCTTTCCATTGGAGAGCTGCAAGTGTGTTGAAATGATATAGTTAATCATGTTAGAAACTCTGGGAACATGTCATGTAATCGTGAAAAAAAGAAGAAGAACAGATGTCACTTTATGGCGAGTCATAGTTTGACTCTGAGCTCTGAGAGCTCCTGCGATTGGTCAATGGTTGACCAATAGAGCTGTGAGATGACTGTGAGCTAGCTCAAAAAACATAACATACCCTCACAGGTAGCGCACCTGCAGGCGCAGTTAGCGCTGGCGACAGCGGAGATTGCACGAGTGCGCGAAACGTTCGCCATTGCCGCCTCCGCCACTGCTTCCACTGCCAATGGTGCTGCATCATCCGTAGGAGCTCTCTGTATGGCTGCAGCTCTTCAACCTCGCTCCCCATCATCGTCTCAGGCGGATCCTATCTCTTCTTCTCCGCCTGCTGCCACTGCCCCAAGGCCTTGTTCTTGAGCACCACCACTCTCTTTCTCTCTCTCTCTCTCTCTCTCCCACCTTACTACTACCACTACTACCAATCTCTGGCAGTTTTTTGGTGACAGTGTTGATACATCAGTTTTGGCAACATTAGCAAGAATGTATTTCTAGTTTGTACAAGTGTAGATAAGATGATTGTAGAAATTATAATATGTGATCTAGAAATTATTTGTTCTTCACAAAATCATTGTCAACAATTAATTCTACATGAGTTTTGTTTTTCTTTCTGGATCCAACAAAGCATATTGTCTTGATCAATTCCTGCCAAGGGTTTTTCTTTTTCCAATTTTGTGATGCAGCCACAAATAGCAACAACCATCGACAAGAGGAATTTAGAGCCATCTCTTTGCTAAAGGTCAGAGAAGACAGTACGCATTTTGTAGAATCCTGTTATGTTTTGGCCACCCCAAAGGACCCAGTGTCTACATATCGTGACTTCCATGTTTTCCTCCTTAGAATGTGATGAACTAAAAGACATCTAAAACTGATCTTGCTAAAAAGAATTTATAAATGTTGGGTAGATGAGAAATTTGGCACCAAAAAATTTGGCTAATGTCTCCACCTTCAAGACTCATTCAACCAGTTCCAAGTTTTATTTTTCATTCGGATTCGTTGCCTGGCAGTGATGGGATTGATTGATGATATTGGAATACAGCTGAAAAATCACACCATTACAAAATTCATCTATCAAATCTCACTAATCCTCCTGTAACAATCACACCCAGCAACTGAGTTAGGAGAGATCTTCACCTCCTCAACCAGTGTTGGGCTACCTAATGCCCAACACTGGTTTGAACTTTGGACCTCCTGGGAACTAGAATAGAAAATACATGTACTTGAAAATGGTCACATACAGAAAAAACACATTCCAAGATATATAGAAAATGAATGTGTATAATTCTCTATTTCACTAAATTGTCATTCCTCTTCTTCATTGCTTAGTCATTCTAATTAATTTTATTGTAAAATTTAAAATTTTATTAATCCTTATGCTATCGATGAAGCAAGGTAGTTTGTTTGTTTTGTTTTGTACCGATGAGATCCACTGAACCAGGATGCTTCAGATTGTGTTCTTGGTCTCTTTGCAAAGCTCTCGAGGGGGAGGGGTGCATCAGCTTGGTTTCATGGCATTTCGACTTGCATTGTAGAAGTTCTTGAATATTGAATGATTTCTTTGCTGAAAATTAAATTAAATCCTTGCTGAAAATTTTGGATAAATTGGAATGTGCCTTTGGTGTTGTTGGAAAGATCTTGATGAGCAGGGTTTAATGGAATTTATTTGGTAAGATTTAGATTCAAAATATGGGAGATATTAATTCTTAAATGATTTCTGCTTCTGAAATTTCAAATAAATTCCAACAAACCAGGTTTTGGAAAGAAAAATCAGTTGGGGGTGTGGTAACACTTGGGCCAATGACACATGCCACACTAGTATTAATGAATTGGAATATTATTAATATTTTATTTTTAATATCTTGTACTATCAACTAGCATATTATTTATATAATTTAAGTAATATTTAAATACTAAAAATTTAAGATATTTTTATTTAAATAAAATAAAATATATTTCAGTATAAAAATTACTATTAAATTTAAATATTCCATTTATATATATATTTCTAGCTAAATAATATTTTATTGTGGGCTTCACTTGATAAAAAATAAAAACATAATATTCATCCATGCAAATATATTTTTTGATCCAATATTTTTATCATATAAGATCACTTATATATAATATGATAGTATTTATTCATTATATATTATATCAATAAAAATATTTTTGAATAAAATTAATATAATATAAAAATTAATGTGTATGTATTTAATATACCATATTTAAACGTATTGTATTTTCTAAATACATTATGTAGCATTGAATGTTTTGAAAGTAACGTTATTATATGGTGATACATAATATTTTATGAACTATTTTAAATTTCATAATTAAAATGTATTATGTAATTTTTTTAAATCATATTTTTTAATTTTCTTTCATTGGGACAAAGTATGAGAAAGATAATGATGACTTAAAAAAGATAATGTCATCAAAACATTGTTGTTGAAGTGAATTAAAAAGCAAGATTTATATGTAATTTTTTTTCAATTCAAATACGGATATTACTAATTAAAGTTGGCTTTTGAAAAAAGTTTAGTTACATTTCAATTTAAAACTAAGGTGCAAATAAAAGATTTAACCAATATGTTTTGTCTTTGAATCTCATCTCACAAGCTATATGAAGAACATGTTTTCGCTTGATTAGCAGCATAGACAGGTGTGTGCCAATTTGGGATGAATAAAACATTGTTTGATTTTACATGAAAATTGTAAATAAATCTAAAACATATTCATATTATGCCATTATTTTATAGCAAACTAAAATATTTTTTTATCTTATGTGCTTCCAAAAATATACAAAAAATGACCTCCCTAAGATCTAATTTACTTTTAAGTTTTAAAATTACATTAATAATTCCTAATGTCACACAAACTTGCTACCTCCATGTATCTATGTTTTTACAACATTTTAACAAAATGTTCAAGATTAAATGTTAACGAAGTGTTGATACAATCATTGATATGATGTTGTGATGACATTGTAACACATTGTGATGAATGATCATTGTATTACAATGTCATTACAACATCAAATCAATGATTGATAAACACTTCACTAACATTTAACCTAGAACATATTGTTAAAATGTTGTAAAAGCATATACATGGAGGTGGTAGGTTTGTCATATGATGATCAACACCATTTTTTTATGCAAATTTATTTCGTGGTTTCATGTCTCATGCACTCGTATGCCAACTTTGAAATGTGCATTGCCACCCTTTAATTCAACTTTCAAAGCCACCCCACCCCCAAACCAACCCCCTATTTTGTCTTCCAAATCACCTTTCCAGAAACCCCAAAATTCAAGTCCCTTCTTGCCCCACAATAACCTCCAAATCATCAAGATCATGAAGGTGATGGTAAGTAGCTACTACTAGTTGTAACATCAAGAAAAACCATGATGATGAACAAGACCACAAGATTATCAAGATCAAAAGGATGATGGTGAGCAATTGCTAACTACAACGATGAAAAAACCTTGACAACAACCAACACCATAAGATCATGATGATCATAAGAACAATGGTGGCCAATTGCTAGTTACAACAACATAAAAAACCACAAAATCATCAAGATTAGGAAGGTGATAGCAGGCAATTACTGGCTGTAGTAATGACATGACCATGACAATCACTAGGACCACAAGATGATAAGATTAAGAAGCAATGGTAGGCAACAATGAGAAGATCACAATGATGATGACCAAGATCATAAGAAAATGGAAAAAAAAAAAAGAACAATGACAAGCTATAACAATAAGAACACCACAACCACTGGGCACCAATGTGGGCTACAAAAATGAATATAATATCACTACAAGTACTAGTGCGACAAGAGAATCACAAATACAATGGTGATGACACAAGAACAAGCAACCAGAAAAACACAACTATAGAAAAAAGCTTCAAGCTTCAACCCTTGACATTAACATGCCACCTCGCTCTAACCCCTAACCCTAAATTGGAACTAGATCTTTTGAAAAAATTGGTCCAGCTCCAATTCTTTGAAGCACTTAAAAAGTAGGCCTGATTCTGGTCCCAACTGTTCCTGTAACCTCAGTTCCAGTTCCTACCCAGTTCCACATCTTGGAACCCAGGTCCAGTTAGGTTCTAGGTAATTGGAACTAGACTCAACAATGGGTACCCACAAAACACTGTTGATTATAGGTAAGTAATAATTTATACAGAGTAGGTAATGGCTGTTTACTACCTACCTAGTTGATACGTAGTAATAAAAGCAACTGAGCTAACCACCATGGTTAGCTAGGGAACTGGAATCCAACAGAAACTGTTTCCTGATCACTTACCATCCATCCTTCATGGTGCACTGGTGGGCACTTGTTCACTCTGGCCAAGAAGTGCAACTCAAACTGGACATCATGAACTCAAAACAAAGTTCCACATGGACAATTAATTAACATGGTATGATAATACACCTGACTTTTGGGTGGTGCATTCATCTTGAATTAAATTCTTGGCACACAATGGAAGTGGTACCTAGGTTCAACCATCTTCCAAATCTTAAGTAGAAATGTGATTTTGGATATTTGGGGTGTTTGTAGTAGAGTCCTAGTAACAACCATCAAGAGATGACGGCAGTTGTTACCCCTGCAAATGGAGTGGTGATATAGGAGGTTTGGAGAGACAGATGGGCTTTGGAATGGATGAAGGCATCATGGCAGCTAGTGGATGTTGTGAAAAAAACTTGTCTCACAATCAGCAAAAAATATTAATTTTGGAGAGTCTGTAAGTGTGCCACAGGCTCTAAACAATGCATCTCAAAATTTAGAACATGATCCAGAGTACAATATCTATGTAATGCATATTTCTAATTCTGTACAATTTGATATATTGTGCATTAGCAGAAGGCATGTGGAACTGAACACAATTTGTGGCTTCTTCCGTTGTTGATGTTGAAGAGGGTGCAATCAATATCATGAAATTGTGGAAGTGAAAATTTGTGTCTCTGACAAAGAAAATGAAAGCAAGATTAGAGGTGAGTTCTGTTGTTTTAGCTGATAAATATAGGTATAATTACAAGCTTTCAAATCAATTAGTAAAAATGGGTCATATAAAGTGCGTTGAAAATGTGGAGTGTGGAATTTGAACTCAAACTTGTTTAGGTTTGGGTTTTTTCCAATTAGATTCAACTACTATTATAACCCCTGTAAGTGAGATCTACAGAGACACATGTAAACATAAAAAATGTGTTTCTTTTTTTGACTTTCAGTTTTTTGTCCATTCAAGTTGTATTGCTCTTTATCAAAAGCAGCATTCTGAATCCTCATGCATTTCACAGTTTTGGCAGATTCTTAAAGTGGGTACAAGGAGTCACTGTCCTTGAACCTGTCTAGCAAACCATATGTGCATTGGGTGAGGTTTCCACTGTACCAAGAATGACATTTCATGGCTGCAACATTCTATCTGGAAGAACATTTTATTCTATAACCATCACAACATCATGAAAGGTGACGTCATTAAATAAACGTATCCAAATCCAAACCCTGGAAGTGAACCTCCACAGATGATGATATTAAGAGCTGGAAAAGGGAGTGTTGTCTGGTGGTGCACAATGGAAGTGCATGGGCTCATTCCATCACTTAAGTCTTTCATTCTCACATAATTGTTAGCAGATTGTCCCCCTCCTTTGTAATAGGTGGACTCAGTGAATATTGTAAAACACCACTTTGTGTGACAAAAGAGCACTTTCATCTCCACTCAATCAAACCTTGAATTTAGAGCTCTTTGTGTGGTAAAAGACCAGTTTGATTTCCTTTCAATAAAACCTTGTAAAGTTCACTTGGTCAGATAAAAGACCAGTTTGATCTGCACTCATTCAACCCTTGTAAAGGCCACTTTGATCTCCACTCAATCAACCCTTCATACTTGAAACTTGCGAGGAACAACCTGTGTTTAGTGTCATATTGTAAAGCCCATTTTAATCTACAGGTAAAGACCCAGTTTGGCCTCCACTCACATTGTAAACCCATGTTGTAAAGCCCACTTTAGTCTGGTAGAGACCCAGTATGGTCTCCACTGAATCAAACCAGACTTTCATGCTGAAACCTGAGAGGAACCGGAGCTGTCATCACACCACACACACACACACAAGCCCTAAAACCCTAAACAAGCCCTAAACGCATCTCAGAATCATGTCTTCTCTGCATGCATGTGTTTGTGTGCGAAGAAAGATTTCGCAGGGGGGTGTTGATCCTTCCTTTCACACGCGAATGAAGAAGATGCTGAGCTCCTGACCCGGGGATCCATTGGGATTGATCATGTGGAAGGAGAGATTGTCAGGAGAACCCGCTACTCTTTCGTATCGCGCTCGCATGTACATGATGGCCTGATCATCGTCGGAGTCACGTTTGAGAACGGCGGCTTGTTTGCAGGCAGCCTCTTGGGCTACAGCTGCTGGGATGACACCAGCACCCATCGTCACCGATTGCATCACACCCAACACATCCCTATCTGCATCGACAAGCTGTCGCTTGATTGCAAAACCCACCTGCATTGCAGCACACAAACATGAACAGAGAAAGGGACATGAAATTCAGTTCCAGCAGGCAATCAGACATTGAGTACCACAACAAGAGACAGTGGGTTTTATCACAAATAAAAAACCACGACTCATGACACTTGTGTGAGGTAAACTGTGTAATTTTATTCATTACAATGTACAATATGTGACGTTTATTGTGGGACATGTACACACAGAAATTGCAACTTGAGACACTAGGTCATGGCACATGTTACAGAATATTCTACTCTTGGAACACAACCAGAAGAAATAAAAAACACCCAAATCTATCCTGATCACAACACCAGTCCCTGAGCCACCCACCTTGCGGCCGTTGCAGAACATCGTCCATACAGGCTCCGCGAAGAGGCCGCCTGCTTTCAAGTCCTTGCAGGCGTTCTTGTTGGATTTCTCACATTCCAAAGCGATTCGCAGAAGACCAGTAGACATCTCGCGGACCAGGGATTGTGTGGGCATTGCAAACTCCAGTAATAAGAGAGGAGCACTTCTGGAATCTTCTTGCACACAGAATGTCACTCTCCCTTTCCTGTAGACCAAGAAACAATGTTCAGCACTTCTCTGTAAACAAAGAAATGCAACAAGAAGGCACGATGATCTGCAGCAGCAGCAGCTTGTTCTTTTGTACCTTTGGCCATAGAGGGTACCGGTAACAGCGGAGCCTAGCATTGACTCCGCGACTCTTTCTTTCTCGACTTTGTAATTGCTAGTCTTCGACATGGTGGCGGCGGTGCGAACTGATTGCCCCCCCGGCGCTGCCTTCCCGTAGCACCGGAAGAGGACATGAAGAAGAAACTCGCGTAGTGAAGTCCAGAAACGAATGTCCTTCTGACACTCCACTGCTGCTGCTGCAGGCCGGTCCATGAAGTAGCTGCTGAGGTGGTGGTGGTGGTGGTGGTGGTGGTGGTGTGCGGCGTTCCGCTTTTCCTGCAGCTGTTGCGCTCGCAACATACCTGCATTCCCAGCTGCCATCGCTAGATTCCTTGCCTGGCGTCAATGATCAGGTAGTTTTCCTCAAGCAGTTGTTACTCTCTAAGGTCTAATTCGCTGTTGCTCTCTCCTCCAGCTCTTTCCCAGGTGCCTCATCGCGGCGTCTCAAGCTCCAGGTGTAACAGCTGATGATCATATTCTTTCCACACCATTTCGACTGAATTGTACAAGTTCCGCCCTCTTCTTCGACTACTATAAGTTTGTTTTCCTCCAAAACAAGACACTCGCACAAGACAGAATCACTGATGCAACAGAGTTCAGCTCCAGTCGAAAATCCTCGCAATTAGCCTCACGATGCCGCAGCACTCGAACTCTAACTCGAACTCTCACGAATTGCACACGTGAGCTTTGAGAGCTGACAAAACCTCAGGAAATCATCAATTCTCGAACACGAACACAATCTTTCCACACCCACCACGTCAAGTGAACTGTCCGTCTGTCTGCGAGTCTGCCTTTCCGACCGTCGTCTTAGCTGACAATCAAGCTACTTCCGGGACCTCCGACTTCCACACTTTCAAGCAACCAAAGTCCTTAAACACCAATAACAACAAAACCAATCAATCAAGTAATCAGCTTTCCAGACGCAGACCACCAGCACGAGTCCGCAACAACCCACAACACACGCATACACACACGAATGCAAAGAAGAGATTGTGCAATCTTTGCAGAAACAAGGTTCAGTACTGGAAGAATTGCAAAAGCAATTCTGCAACACAACGGAATACAACACAACAGCAGCAAAGCAACAACAACAGTGTCACTGCGTTAATGGAAATCATGCAATCCGTGCACTGGATCAACAGCAACAAAACCGACAAACAAACAAACGAAGAAGCTCGAGGAATGGCAGAGTGCACAGGACGTGATTATCTCTAATCACGAGATTAAGAAGGCACCGTAATGCTAATCACGATTAATTAGCGTGCATGGGTTAGGGAAGACCACGTCGTTGGGGTTTTAGGGTTCAGTAGAAGGGGGAGTCTTTTTATTAAATTAAATATTTATCTGGGTGGTTTGTGGAGAGGGAGGGGGTAAGGGGTTTTGGGAGGGTCTTCTTAAAAAGGATTTTTTTCTAAAATGAAATTTAGGGATCTTCCTAATGTTCAGAAAAAATGCATTAAGTTGAATTCTATGAGAATGTTAGATGTCATGAACTAATAAGTTTTTTTTTTTCTTTTTTTTTTTTTTTTTGGGGGTGGGGGGGGGGGGGGGGGGGGTTCGGGGGGGGGAAAGGTTTTTTTTTTTTATAAACCTCTTTTTTAAATTTTTTTATTTCTTCAGGCGGCGGGGGGTCCCGGTTAGGG
>Ga0116228_10000693_pt1 | contig 26291 bp, 22 predicted proteins | sample S1TSphfallax_2_FD_89694 | JGI IMG/M metagenome (GOLD analysis project Ga0116228, IMG submission 89694) | Host-associated microbial communities from peat moss isolated from Minnesota, USA - S1T2_Fc - Sphagnum fallax MG | ecosystem: Host-associated > Plants > Peat moss > Unclassified | place...
AGTAATTGGAAATTTTTGATGTTCAACCACATTTCATTTCCTTCCTCAAAATTCACCTTTCATCGAGACTTGTCCATAAAATCCTTGTATTGTTTATACACCTTTTCAAGATTGGCCTTAGCCATCTCCTATAAGTGTTGCCTATTTTCATCAAGTTATGTGACCGTTAGCACTTCCTCACTTGCATCACTTAGGGGTTGCCCATGTGCAACCCAAGTTATAGGCACAATTATTGACTTGTTTGTCACCATTTGAAAGGGGGTGGCCCCTATTGCCGAATGTTCCAAATTGTTGCAACAAAATTCTGCTAACTCAAAATGGTCAACCCAATCTTGTTGATTCACTACCACATAATTCTTTAGGAATTGTTAGATAACCAAGTTCATTTTTTCAATTTGTCCATCCATTTGGGGTTGGAATGAGGTGTTCATCTTGAGCTCCAACCCCATGTGCTTCCACAAGCTCCTTGATAGACTCAAATGTGAGTCTAAGGTGAAAATAACTGAAGAGTAAGGAGTTGGGGCACGTTCCTTAGCTTGTAGCACTTTGGGGGTAGAGGGTGTGCTGGAGCTCTAAGATGGGGATTAGGAAGAGTGACAAGCAATCAATTATTCACACGGACTTGCACAAACCAAACAATAAGTTGGTTAGTGCGTAATTTGAGTACTTTTGGTACACGGACTCACTAGACTCAACATGGCCTAAATTTGGAGGAAGCCATCACCTTCCCCCTTATAGTATATTATATTCCTGGCCATGGGACTAGCACCCAAATGTCATTTTGTCCCAGGACTCTCGAGTGGGAGTCCCGAAATTCCCAAAATTGAGACTCTTGTGACTTTGGAGGCCCATAATTCGACAATTTGACTCCTGGCCTTTCTTTTGGCCATAACTTATGTTTTAAGTATCCAAATGGGTCATGCAAGCCCATTTTAGACATCTACGTTCTAAGAGCTTTTTGATGATATAAAACACTTTTCAATCCAATGAGTTTTGACTCCTTCAATCTCCTTTTGAAAATTTGGGAGTCCATTGGGACTCCAATTCCCAAAGTGAGAGTTCATTTGGGAATGTGGGGGTTCATTCCTTCACACTCTCTTACACTCCCAGGAGCATGAAATGTGACTCTTGGTTTCCCTCTTGGCCTGCACCTTTGTAAGCCCTTGGTTTGGTTGCGAGCCCTAAGTTAGGGTAACAACAACAAGGCTTGCTAAAACTTGTTTATGAACTTTGGGTCTCGATTCGATAGAATGTCCTTGGGAAGGCCATGATGTTTGAACACATGCGTGAAGAACAACCTTCCCATTTCTTGGGCCATGGCACTTTTGTTGGTCAGAATGAAATGTGTTATCTTACTAAATCGATCAACCACCATCATGATTACATCAAAACCCCTTGATGGTGGCAAATTCATTGTGAAATCCATGGACACACTTTCCCATGGTCCTTCAAGAATTAGTAATGGTCACAACAATCTTGCTTGTTTTTTATTGAGTGTTCGATTTTGTTAGCGAGTCAAGCAAGTCTTCATGTATTCCTCTACATTATTTTTCAAATTAAGCCAATAGTAGGATTTCTTGAGGAATGTTATGGTGCCTTTTGTGCCACCATGGCCCATAAGGGGCCCATCATGACATTCCTTCAAGAGCACATCCCTAAGCTTCCCTTTTGGAACATAAAGCCAATTTTGTTTATACCACAATAATCCATTTCATAAATGGAAGTGTCACTTGATTCCTTTTTTAATGTTATGTTTCATTGCTTTAGCAAATTTGTCACGACAGTTCACTAGTCGAACTTATTTTTGAATTTCTATTTCCCCCACATACACCACCTTAAGTTGGTGTTTTTGATTTAACGCATTAGGTAGCATGGTATCCTTCCCAGGCTTATGTCGAATGTCCACGTTGAACAAGGCCAATGTGTTTTGATGACAACTTTGGTTGAGTGGCAAAGTATTTCAAGGTGATATTATTGGTCCATGCCACCACATCCTTGGAGCCTATGTAATGGTCCTAAGTCTTGAGACAATGAATCATAACCCACATTTCTTTTTCATGTGTTGGCCACTTTCATTTTGTCTTGCTCAACTTTTTGTTTTCAAAAGCCACCAACTTTCCATCTTGCACTAAAATTCCCCTAATCACAAAATTGGAGATGTCAAAATGGATCTCAAAATCTTTGTCAAAGTTGGGCAACTTCAACACATGCGTTTTCACCAAAATGCCTTTCAAGGCTTCAAAGGCCTCATTGCATGCTTCATCCCAATCATAAGTTCCAAATGATTTTTTCAAAAGGTTTGTTAAAGGCATGTTTATCTTTGCAAAGTTCTTCATCAACTTGCAATAATAGGAGGTTAATCCTAAAAATGATCTTAAGGTTAGAACTGACCTAGGTGGTTCCCAATCCAAAATTGCCTTCACCTTGTGGTCATCCATCTTTGAACCTTCTTAGGTGATCCTATGTCCAAGGAAAACCATTTTTGTCACCCCAAATTCACATTTTTCGAACTTAGTGTATAACTTGTTTTCTTTCAACCTTTGAAACACCTTTCGAAGATGCTCCACATGCTCCTCCATAAAGTTTTAATAGACCAAAATTTCGTCTATGTATACGACCACAAAATAATCAAACCATTCCTGAAAAATGTCATTCATGAATGTGCAAAATGAGGCGGGTGCATTGGTGAGTCTAAAAGACATCACTAAGAACTTGTATGAGCCATACCTTGTGTGATAAGTGATCTCTTCTTTGTCCCTTCTATAATTTGAATTTGCTAATATTCTGAACATAGGTCAATCCTATTGAATACTTTAACTCTCGAAAGTCAATCAAACAAATTTTCATTTCAAGTTAATGGGTATCGATTTTTCCCTACCACCTTATTGAGGGCTCTATAATCCACACATATCCTTAATGTCCCATCCTTCTTGTGAACAAAGAGGACAGGTGCCCCATATGGTGACTTGTTAGGTTTGACATATCCCTTTGCAAATAGTTCTTCAAGTTGAACTTTGAATTCCTTCAACTCCTCAGGACTCATTCAATATGGGCCTTGGCAGGAGGTGTCACTGCCGACATCACCTTAATTACATGGTTGACTCGTCTACTCGAAGGCAAATCATTGCGTAACTTTTCAGGCATCACATCTAGGAATTTGTCCAACATTCACTTGATGCACTTGGGAAGACTCACCAAGTTAGTAACTTCCTTTGGTTCGAACTTGTCCAACACACACATCACACACAACATGCCATAACCTCCCATGCATTCATTTTCCAAAGTTTTCCCCAACATCAAGTGGATGGTCGATCCACCCACACTAGGCACTTCATGTGCTTTCACTTGAACGATCCCAGTTTTGGATGGGATTATAATTAACCTATTGTGCCCTTCTATGAACACATTATTATGGGTGATGAATTCGATTCCCAAAATGCATGCCATTCCCCCTAAGATGGAAACCAATAAATCCACCTTTCTTTTTTAATTCCTTAATTGAAGAGGCACATCTTTTACTTACAATGTGGTGGGATGGGGAACCCCATCTGCAAAGTGCACTTCAATGGGTGCTTTGAGCTCCTCCAAATATAATTCCATTATTTTGGTATTTTTTCAGGTTATGAAGTTGTGGGAAACCCCTATGTCCAAAAGACATAACACTTCATTGCAATTGAAACACGTTCCTTTGGGCTTCCCACTAACATACCCTTGGGTTGGCTCCCTTTTAAAGGAACCCTCTTTTTTATGAAATTTCCTTTAAGTTTGAAACTCGAACCTTGAAATTGTTTGGGCTTTTCCCCTTTTGAAGTGTCTTGCCCTTGGTGCCATTCCCTTTCATGGCGTGCTTTCTTATGAAATAATTTAACACTTAGCCCAAGTTGGGAACCCCATCACAAAATGGCACACTCGATCTAACTCATGCATATGCTGGATCTCAAGCATGAGTTCGAAATATGCCCTCACATATTGGCACAAGTTGTCATTTGCCACATTCACAAGGTCACGAAGTTTGCATCTTGAAATGTAGTCAGAATTCTTTGGAATGAATTCCAACTCAATCCATTCCTTGAAGAATTCCCATGTGTAGCCATGGGTCTTCCCTTCCTCTTACCTATGGCCTTTACCATGTCGAAGCATACCCCTTTAAATAGGATTGGGCAAGTTCCATGGTAGAGTGTTGCCCAACTTTGGTGGCATGAAGGTAGTCCTCATTTCCACAAGCATCTACAACCTTCCGATCTCGGACCCCATCAAAATTCCCAAGCTTAGCGAGCTTGAATCCTACACCTTTCAATGATCCTCCTTTGAGGGCCACAACCAACTCAGTGAAATTGGGCCTATTCATTTTAAGTAAAACTTCCAATTGTTTTGGAGTGAAAGGGATTGTGGTTGGTTGCTCCTCTTCATTTTCATGATCATTGTAGTTGTCATGGTGTTTTTGTTTTTTAAAATCCTCTTGTTCCTCCTTCCTAATGGCCTTGGATGGAACATTTGGGTCCTAGGTGGTTTCTTGTACTGCTTTATGGGTCCTTTTCAATGCCATCAAAACTCCCCAATAGGTGGATTGAACTTTACCAAAGCTTTGATACCATGTGATGCACCCCCACATTCCTTGAAATATTCAAATGTCAGTTTAGAAATGGAAATAATGGAAGAAGAAGGAGTTGGGGTACGTTCTTTAATTCGTAGCACTTTGAGGGTAGAAGGGCATGTTGCAGCTTTGGGATGGGGACTACGATGAATGATAAGTGAGTCAATTTATTCATATGAACCTGCATAAACCAAACAACAAGTTGGTTAGTGCATGGTTGAAGCACTTTTGGTGCATAAATTTATCACGAGCATACACAGATTCACAAGACTAACCATGGCCCGAACTTGAAGGAAGCCATCACCTTCCCCCTTATAGTATTATTTGTGCCTAGCCATAGGGCTTGCACCCAAATGTCATCTTGCCCCAAGACTCCCAAGTTGGGAGTCCCAAAATTCCTAAAATTGGGACTCTTGCAACTTTGGATGACCATAAATGTTTATGTAGACCTCCAATTGGGGTGAGGTCTAAAGCAAAGTTGTAGTCCTCATCAAGAGCTTTCCAACAATTTGTGGCACAACACCTACACATAAGTAAATCAGGGAGATTCCTGATGTTTAGTGGTCGGAAGTCAAGTTGGCAGTTTGACTCCCGACCTTTCTTTGGACCATAACTTGTGTTTTAAGTACTCAAATGAGACGTGCAAGTCCATTTTAAACATGTAAGTTCCAAGAGCTTTTTAATGGTATAAGGAAATTTTCAATCCCATGAGGTTTGACACCTACAATCGTTTTTTGAAAATTCAAAAGTCCATTGGGACTCCAACTCCCAAAGTGGGAGCCCGCTTGGCAATGTGTGGGTTCAATCCATCACACCATTCTACACTCCTAAGAGCATGAAATGTGACTCTTGGGCTTCATTTTTGACCTGCACCTTTACAAGCCCTTGCCTTGGTTGCAGTCCAAGGCTAAGGTCATGACAACTTTTGTTAGTCCTATACATTGTTATTTCATGTAGAGACTACCCTACCTTCTTGGACAACATATGTAGCTAGTTTCTGCATTGAGATTATCATCCCTTGTATTCTTCCTCTTCTTATTGGCAACAAAATCTTGTTTCTTTTTAGTAAGGGTTGCCACACATCCACATATTGTTGCATTCCTTCTTGGAGGACTTATATCAACAACATCAAGCTACTTTTGTCCACGTCTTCCAACATTCTTTCTTGGAGGACTTGTATCAACATCATCAAGCCTCTTTTGCCTAGTGCTTTTGACCTCAATGGAATTTGCATTTGGTGTTTAGGTAGGTATTAAAGTACTTTTGACATTGATAGGCTAGGCAAGTAATATTATAAATGTCACTCCAATACCTAAGTTGGGTAAGGAATCTTTTGTGTGTCCTTTGAGGCTTGAGATGCCTTTTGCATTCCACTCCTAAGCATAAATAACTTTGTGCCAATTGGGTTGGGTCCTTTTATACTCCACTTCCAATTATAGGTGGAGTTGTGGTAATCATGTTGGGGTCATTCCCAATATTTGGATTATCGTAAACAACTTCAACAATGCAAACTTTAGTAGCAAGTTGTGATTCCTCTAGAATGCCAAAACCACTGTCATGATGAACAACTTAGGATGGCTTCTAGCAATTGTTTGAACCTAATGTGTTTGGGACTTCAATGACCATGTCATCAAGATCCATGACATCATCAAACCATGCTATTGTTGTTGCTACCAAAAAAACAAAAGGAATGACATTAGATTTAAGAGTAGTCAATTTTCATTAAATACCAAATATATTTACTCAATTGAACTAACCTTCATAGCTACAATTTGTGTTTTCAACCTTCATTTTTTATTTGATCTACTTGTGCATGTCCTAGGAAACATGGAACTTTACTTTTTTTAATACATGTTAATTTTAAAACTATCTAACAAGGATGTACAAGTAAAAAGTATGGAGGTACAAGTAACAATCTATGACCTACAAGCACTAGTAGAAATTCTATCCTTTGTAACCAAGGAAATAATGACTAACTATCCTAAATGACTTTCAATGACCACAATCATATATAATAATTTCATTATTTATGTGGAATAAGTATGAATAATAGATTAATCATTCATATGATTGATGGATGAAAACTTACAAAATAGACATACTTCATCGATTTTCCATCAACCATATTTCACTCATTATGGTTTTTGAGTGTGTTAAAGAATAAAACATCAACGTGAACTATCCAACTATCATTTTTTCAAGTAATGAAATATATAGATCTAATATACATTAGTTTATTTGATTGGACTAGGTGAGCTATGTGTTCCCCACCTATGCACACACTCATGAAAATAATGAACACTCAAAAATGTATAATAGGAATTAACATTTTGATTCTTGACCCAATTCTTGATTTTTTTCTTTTAAGTGTCCTTACACTTACACAATAGATATTTTTTCTTGTTTATGTAATACATGCACAAGGGAATGATCCAAACTAGTCATTAAAACAACAAAAGGTGAAAATAGTTATCATTTGTGTTCTTGACATCAATGGCCATTTGGGGCTTCACAATCTTGATTTTAAAAATTCATAACTAAATCAAAATTGATTCAATCAATTATTTATAAAAGACATCAAGTAGGTTGGCATTTGAAGTATTTAAAAAAATTAACATCCAAGAAAATTTCTCAAAAAAATAGATTCCTTTTGCGTTCCTAATAAAAAAATAATCCTTCATATGACATTCTTGAAACTTTTTCTTTATGCATTCATTTTCCACATCAAAACACATTTTTTAATAAATTTAATTAGAGTTTTTAATTCTACATTACTTGGGTAACCTTTTGATAAATAATTTGGAATGAAAAGCTTCTTTATGTGAGTCATGTGTTGTCTTGAAGTTGGATGGGTCACATAAATTTGGGGCATGACATTCCTAGTGGTACCACCCAAGGATAAATTTGTTGGGTTATGAAACATAGACAATTAAAGGCAATAGATCAAAATGTTCCATTTGGAATGTTACTCATCTAAACAATACCTTGTTTCATGTTTGTGAATTGTCATGCTTCTACAAGTTATATTTAGATGGTAAAGATGGACCTTGTGATAATGAAACCCATGTTGTAACGTTTGACTTAATGACATTGGAACATTGTTTGCCTATTGATTCTAGGTGTGACATAGAGACAATTGATGCATGGGAAATCTTTAATGATGGGGAGTCATTGGCTACTTACTTAGAAGTTGGGGACTGTTTTGTTATTATAACCTAAGACAACATAAAAAACAATGTTGGTTTTTGGGTTTTAATGTGTGTGGAAGGGTTGCATATGGTGATTAAAGATATGCATGTGGATGCTTTTGGTCAAGAATTTCCGCATGGGAGTCAAGTTCTCATTGGTAAATATTTCAACCAACAAGGAAGGAGCTTGTACTCTTTTGTCTAGTGTGACAAAGTTGAAGCTTGTATCTTTTCCCATTTGATTAGGGTAATGAAGTTCTAGATGGTGCAAAGGTTTTGCAAACAAAAAGGGGGAAAACCTATATTTTAACTTTCCAAGGTTACTTTTCTTAAGATACAATCTGTAATCCAAATTAAAATGAAGAAAATGAATGATTTTACCCATGTCTACTTGTAGCCCTTGCATTTGCATTATAGATTTTAAAATTGTTGCAATGTTCATGTTTTCTTTGATTTTTTTCACATTCAAATACATGGCTTTTGGCTTTTGAAGGTTATAGATCATTCTCATTGTGATGAAGATTATTTTTGTTTGAAGATACATTTTGTAATAAAATGAAACTAAATGATTTATTTTATGCACAACCCTTGTTCATACATATTTTAAGATTATTTCATATTGTGATTTGTGTTGTTGTTGGTTGGTCAATTGTAATTTATCATGATTATAATTTGAAAACTATAATTTTTGAAACAATTGTAATTTTGGAATGAGCTAGTATGGAATTCCTTATGTAATATAATTGGTGACCTATATTGTGGCATTTGAAAACCTTGTCCAAATTATTTCTCCAAGTTGCACTATGCATTAAAAGATCTATTGTTGTAGATATATATACATGTGAGCTATTTAAATCAAAATGATAAGATCAATTAGATATATACATTCATTTGTTTAAGTAGCTCCTTAAGTAAATTATACACATTTTACAACTAACCTTGCAGTCTTTGTTGTTGGATGTTCATTAAAAGAAAAATTACCTTTCAAAATGTGTTATATATCACAATTGAATCTAGATAAATGAATATGTCCAAGTCCAACTTTCTAGCTTCTAGGAAAAAAAAGTGTGTTTAAGCTCATATGACATTTGGACCTAACCAAAATTGTAATAAAATTTCACAACTAGGTTAATTTACAAGGTTAATCCTTTACATTTGGTTCATTAGGATGATATATATCTATATCTATCCATGTGGGATTTGACTTTGAAGGTTGGACAATAGTTCAATGTTGTGATCAAGCAAATTTTTTGTTGAGGTTTGATGCATGTGTGATAAGGTATAGTTTTAAAGTTTAGCATACCAATGGGCAATATAAACCATAATATATATGTGCATCTACGTGTTCTTGGTTTGAGATGATTTTTTATCATAAGACTATAGTTGTTGCATTAATAAGATGACTTAGCTTTAGGGCCAAATTTTGAAAGTTGATATGTGATTAAGAAGCTTGAAGCAAGGTGACTATTTGTCCAGTAATATTATGGCCATTTCCTTTTAGTAATTGCCTTTGCTTAAAGACTTTTAGACAAGACCTATTAATGTTTTTATGTTATTTTATTATACAATGTTTAGTAGGATTAATGTGTACACACAACTTAAACCCAAGATCAATATGCATACCAATGTGTATACTCAAGGCTTATGTTGGAAACATGTTATGGGTTGGGCAACTTGAAACATGATGTATACACTAACATGTGTGGGTGTAGAACATCAAAGTTGTTGGTGCAACAACTAGTGAAGGCTAGAGGTTCAATTTTTCTTTTGATGTTATAAAACATAATAGAAGTGATGACATGAAACTTGACAAACTTGACTAGAAAAATGTGACAAACTTGACTAGAGAAATGGCATACCAACCTACCTTGTCATGTAAGATCTCCATTAATTTAATAATAGTTCCACATTTGTAAATGAAAATGGTAACTATGTTCCTTGAATGCACATGCTAATGGATTTAGATCTATGTAAACATGTAGCATTATTTTTTGAATTTCTTTCTAAGTGGCTTAAATTTGACGATGATAGTCGCAAGTCTTCTAGTTTTCTTGGCGAAGCAAGCAAGAGTTGGATAGACAAGGTTTGGTCTTTTTACCTTTTTCATTTTATCTTTATTTTGGTATTTTTGAAGTTATGAACATGAACCTTGGTTTGAGATTATATTTGGCTCTTCCAAAGCTTCACCAACATGATTATCCAACATGTCAATAAGACCTTTTCCAGTGGATATTAGAGTTACCGGTTTGCATGAACTATCATCCTCATCATTTGAATTATGAATTGAATCACTTGAACCATCCATGAAGTCAACATTCTTGGCCTCCTTTGCTAATATTACTTGAATTGGGTGGTGCACCAATGCAAGCCTAGTATCTTCATACTTAGATGAGGAATCACCTTTATGAAAGTCAAAATCAGCCTTTTTTATCATGTATATCTCCATGCTTGGTTGTTTTGTAGGTTCGTCAACTTTTATAGCAACCAATGTTTTCTTGTGGTCAACCTAAAAGGTAGGTATTACATTAATGTCAAAAGTTGCAACTAAGTTCAAACCTTTAAACCTTAAGCTTTTGGATTTTTGATTTGGAAGCACAAATGGTTTAAAGTGTTTGAAAGGGCTTGTGACCTCCCCTTTTGAAATTGAAGGTGTAGACTAGGTTTAGCCTTGGATATTGTCATAAATTGGGCATTTATTCAATGGCCTTCTAATCATGCAATTGAAGCAAGAGCTTGAATATTGATAGTCCTAAAACATGCAATTATAAAAACTTATAAATTATGTTCATGTTGTGTGAAATAGATCAAATAAATGGAATTTGATAGATTAAAAATGACTATACTTACAATATGAGATCTAAACTATTGATACTACACACCATGCATTTTAGGTGCAAGCATTGTATCCAAATTCCAAGTGAAAAACTTTGTGATCAAAAGAACCTTTGAGCAGTCCTCCATGTTTGGTTCAAAATCTTCTAACATATTGGAACCCATGGGGATAACTTGGGACTATATGTGAGATACAACATAAGAATTTGACCATAAGGTATGTGTGTTGTTCATAATGCTTCTCAAATCACCTTGAATGATCTCAGATGTTGAGGTTGTAAACATGAATCCATCTTCTATTTGGTCAACCCCTACACAAAGCCCATTTGAGATAATGGAAATATTAATTTCAAACCAAAATGTGAATAAACATGAATATAAAATAAATTAGCATGAAAAATTAAGACATCAGGAAGGAATTGTCATCAACTTGAAAGCAAAGAACTGCCATCAATTATCATTAACTTGAAAACAAGGAACACCAAGGAAAATTAGGAGATCAAATGTTAAAAGGAATCCAAGGAAAATGAAAGCAATTCAAGATTTCAAACTTACAAATGTGAATTTTGAATACAAAAATGAAGGCAACATTTGAAAGCAATTCAAGACATCACATCATTTGAAAGGAAAACCTAGGACCAAAAGAATTTTAAGACATCAAATCAAAAAATGTCAAGAACACAAGATGATTGAACACAAAAGTAATTCAAGACATCAGATGATGAAAAAGAAAACTAAGACTACAAAACCTTCTAGGATATCAAATTCAAGGAATTATTAGGAATACAAAAAAAGTTAAAGTGACACACCCCCAAACTCCTTGATAGATTCAACTACGAATTTAAATGTGAAATCAATTGAAAGATTAAGAGTTGGGGCACGTTCCCTGGTTTGTAGCACTTTGGGGGTAGAGGGTGTGCTAGAGTTTCGGGATGGGATTAGGACAAGTGACAAGTGGGTTAATTATTCACACGAACCTCCACAAACCAAACAATAAGTTGGTTAGTGCATAATCATAACATTTTTGATGCACGGACGAACCATGGGCAAACGTAAACTCACAAAAATCACCACGGCCCACACTTAGGGGAAGCCACCACCTTCCCCCTTATAGTATTCTTTGTGCCTGGCCATGGGGCTAGCACCCAAATGTCATTTTGTTTCAGGAGTCCCAAAATTCCTGAAATTGGGATTCCCGCAACTTTGGAAGCTCATAACTTTGTGTGCAAACCTTTGATTGAGGTGAAGTCTCAAACAAAGTTGTAGTCCTTGTCGAGATCTTTCCAATGGTATGTGGCATGCCACCTGCACGTAAAGAAATTAGGGTGATTCCTGACTTTTAGTGGTCAAAAGTCAAATTGACAATTTGACTCCCAACCCTTCTTTTGGCCATAATTTGTGTTTATATATGCAAATGGGTCATGTGAGCCCATTTTATACATCCACGTTCTAAGAGATTTTCAATGATATAAATAACTTTTTAATTCAATGTTAAACCCTTAAAATTGCTCTATGAAAAATTGGAAGTCCATCGGGATTCCAACTCCTAAAGTTTCCCACTTGGGAGTGTGGAGGTTCATTCCCTCACACTCTCCTACACTCCCGGGAGCATGAGATGTGACTCTCGGGCTTCCCTCTTGGCCCACACCTTTGCAAGCCCTTATTTTCATCGTGAACCCAAGGCTAGAGTTGCGACATCAAGACCTCTAGGAAATTCACCTAAAGAACCAAAAGAATTTAAAGAACAATTTGGAACCATGCCAGGATAAGAGTTGAAATTAAGGAATCAATCTCATGGACCTTAAGTCATTTGTATGAATTTAAGAACAAATTCCATACTAATTGGATCATGGAATTCTAACTCTTAAGACAATTTAAAAAATTGGAATGGACTTTTAGACATTAGTTTGCTAGATTAAATTCCTTATCAACTTCTAATGGACTTAATTAAGGATTTACAAGGCAACAATTCTTTAATTTTGATGACAATGGATTAATCTTGGACTTACATGGCACCAAATTTGATGTACAGACTCATGAACTAAAAATGTTATGGGCTTTTCAAACAATTCAAGATCTATTTTGATTCGTAATTTAGGTTCCAAGCACAAGGGAACCAATATTTTGATTCAAGTTCTATGAGTAATAAGGCAAACAATCTAACCTAAAAGCTTCAATGATGAAAATTGAGCTTCAATGCAATTTAAACATAAATTCAAGAGGTTGAGAATTAGTAGGACCTTACATAAAGTAATAAGCTTGTCTTTCAATTTTCATAGCCATGACATGCATGTTGGTGATTGCATTCTCAAGCTCATCAAAACATCTTCATTCAATGGTCAAATCCCCTTGGATAGTAACCAATTTGGGTGCTAGGTGAAAGCACATTACGAAGGGGCCACTTTGGGCACTTTCATGACATGTATGTAAAGTATATTCTTGCAAAATGTATTGCATTTAATTTTGGGTTTCACTTTTAATGTTTAGGCTTGATATTTTAATTTTCACAAAGTTAATGATATTTAATATTATTTGGAAAAAATAATTAAAATTTAAAAGCTTCAATTTAAAAAATAATGAGTATATTTATGGTACATATAATATAATAGAGCATGTTTCTACTTTTGGACAACACTAGGTTTGGGTTTGAATTAAATAGCCGAAAAATGTTTGAAATGAAAGTTTTTAAAATGACCCACCTCACATATCTTGTCATCTTCCATTTGAAAGTGATGGTTTATCAAAATGTTAATTTATCGCATACTTATGGTCATCACCCCCAAAAACACCCATTTGTGATATGATAATGATCAAACTCTTGACATGACTCACAAACTTATTCCAATCATATGGAATCACAATGTTTAATAGATATTATAATTTTCATTAAAACTAAAAATCATTTTCAATCATTTTTTGACTATATTTGCGTTTTTAAGGACATATTGACACACATTTTTTGCCACAAATATATTTTGGAGTCGCGCAATATAAGTTTAAAAAAAAAACTTCTTTGCAATTGAATTTTTTGTGTTACAATCTACCATATTATGTAAAATTTTTGGAAAAATATGCTTTAATATTACCATGATTGAAGTTCAAACATGGACACCCTTGGAAAATAGTACAATGTGACAACATTTTTTGCCCATTGGTAATGTGCTTTCACCCTGCCATGTTTCTTACAATGATTAACCTTACAACATGCATGAGAACTAACATAATATAAAATGCAAGATGGGTGGTACATGTGCCCACAACTAGCAACAATAACATCCTTGCAAGAAAACCATTGAACACAAACAAGGCATTCGTTGGCACATAGAGTAAATTTACCATCACTAAGGTTAGATTTGTAACCAATATCATAGAGTATGGGTTGTGGGTACAACACAACCCCACCCCCTTGCATTTTTTTAACTGTGCCTTGAAGCATACTAACCTAAAATTCAAGTTGTGAAACCCTAGTCTTCTTCTTTTCAAACTCCATAATAGAAGCATCTACCTTAGCCTTTTGATCAACACAAATTTGTGTTGGACTTCCCAATTTTGACATCTAATACCTCTAATTGTTCAACACACACTCTTTCCTAGTCTCAAAATCTTTGAACTCGCTCTCATCAATGCGAAGTCCAAGACTTAAACTTATTCCTTGCAAACACTCAAAAATGCTAGGTCTAAGACCTAAATTTACTCCCTACAAAGACATTTCACTTTGGACGTGAACATGTGTTATGTCATTCATTTCACAAACAAAGTTTTTGTAATCCCTCAATGAACCAATAGTAAAAGATTGATTTCTCAATCCAATGATTGCTTTCAACAAATTTTCAACCAAAGCTAGTTGGCAAACAACTTCTGCATGAATAGTATGAAAATCTTCTAATGTAATCAAAGACCTTTCAACAACAATGGCCTCATCATTCCTTACAATAGCAATGACAATGCTCTTCTTAGCACCTCCCAACATTAAACACTTACCTTATAAAAGATGCTTACAAACTTGGATCTCCTTTACATCCCATTTAGGGGCCTAGGACCTTCACGTTTTTGTTTGTCTCAAGCTCAGTCAAAATTTGACAACCGTTGCTTTGGAGAGTTTTTCCATGGATAACTTTAGACATAGGCCTTGGATGTTTATAGCTAAAAGGTCGTGGAGCATGCTTCACAACACCAACAACACCACTATTTGCTTGCTGAACGAAATTTGTCATTTTCGTCTTTCTTAATTCAACATTATACTTGTCATAGTAAACAACATATTTTGCCCAATTGAACTTGGTGCCACGTTTCAACCAAAAAACAACACCACATGCAAAACACTTGTTGATTTGTCCATTTGTCACCTTTTGCTTCCTTGTCACACACTTGTATAGTTCAAGAACACTTTTTGCTACTTTGGCACCAACCTTTTTGTCTTACATGTACCCGTTTTTTGAGACTTTCAGCCCAAAAAATTCCTTAGTTTCCTGGGTTGGTACCTCATTATTTGTTTGATTTAGAACATCCACCCCACTAATTGCCAAGCCCTTATTTTGCACAAACCGATCTATGTCATGAAACATTGGGTCTACCCTTACAAGTTATAGAAAAAAATTGTAGCTTGACACTTGAAAAAATATAAGAACTTGAGGAAGTGTTGCTTGAAAAAAAAATGGTTCACATGATAACATATACATTGAGAAGTTCAAACTTAAAAATAAAGGTGGCACATAGTTTGCAATCAAGATTGGTGTTGAAGGAATTTTGAATCCATACAATGCTTGGTTCAAAAGGAATTTTTTTTGAAAAACATGCGAGGTCCTAAAAAGGTCAAAGTTTGAAAAAAGATCCTCCCCAAATAATACAAATTACAAGATTGTCATGTCCTTTTGGGCAAGTCCTAAATTGTTGCAAGTCTTTTGGTGCTAGTCCTAAAAATTGTCCTTGATGTGTAGACCCAATCATGAATACCCCCCTTTGGCCTTTATGAAATCCAAGCTTTCCAATAGATTCACGACCTATTTTCCATTGGTTGTGCACATGTTTGTACAACATTTTTATACCATACATAATTTCCCTTACAAAGAATGCATTAGACAATGGAGATGTGCTCAAGATCATTATTCTAATGATGGTTAAGGTGCAATGAACATCTTATTTGAAGGCCACAAAGATTTTATAGAGGAGGAAGCTCTCGTAATAGTTCTGCACTTATGGTTGCAAAGCATTTACATTTCCATTTTTTGTAACAACAATTTTTTTTGACCTTGCTTGTGTAATGAATTCCAAGCTCAATTCCTTTTGTTTCCATGATGACAACATGTTTGATTATCAAAATCTCTTGTTTCTTTCTACATGTTTTTTCTATAACAACATCAATGTAATTTGATTTGATTTGATTTGATTTGATTTTGTAGGTCAATTGAACTAAATAGGAAAATTTTAAGGGTGCAATTCCCCTTCAACTATCTAGATTTGATTTTAGTGTGAATCTGAATTTGTTTTACAAGTTTTGTCCTTAGTTTGACAAACTTCATAATGTTTGTAATCTACAATGTCCACCAAACATTTTGTTTAGTTGCCCAAAAAGTCCATTAAATGTCACATGGAGTTGTTAGATTTAAAGAAAAAATTATTATTTCACTTGGCCCAAATCTACACCTATCCAATTATATATTCACCATAAAAACTATAGGAGTAATCCTTTAATAACCAAATGTTTTTCAATGTTCAAATTAGAGTGGGGGCCACATATTCACCCCATCAAATTAACTAGCAACCAAATATATTAAAAAATTGTGGGGTTGGGACTAATCAAAGTTCTTGCAACTTTAGACTAACTTACACTTGAACACTATAGCTCCTGCAAAAGGGGCCACTAAGGTTAATTTCCAAATATGGAAAAAAAACACTCATGCAAATGCTTTGAAATGAAATCAAACCACTTGTTGTCCAATAAGTTGTTCAAAAAGAGGAAGGCATGCACATGTTAAGGTTAAAAATAGGTCGTAAGTTGCTTTGAGGTGTTATCAAAAGGGAAAAGTGCCAATGTCAACTTGGGTTAAAGGTTCTAGGAGGAAAGGACATTAGTCTATAAAAACTTTAATAATTACAATAGAAGTTATATGCATCCAACAACCTAGTTAAATTATTAAGGTTATAGTAACTTTGGAAATGAATCCAATACCTCCATAGGTTATTGGAAGGGAGGCCTATTTATGGGCCAACAATCCATTTAGGCTATTAAAGACCTTGGATTTTAATAACACCCAAACATTGTAATCATTAGGAAAAAAAAGTTGTTTTCTAACCAACCAATTTTTGACTGCATGTCATGCTCAACTTGCCCTCGATTGCATAATTATATTTATTTCAATAAATTCCATGTGGCCCACTTCACACCTCAACTTAGATGACTTTTCAACTAGGTTTGGTAAGTGTATGACGTTGACCATCGCTACTAATTGACCATTGATTTTCATTTTAATTGATAAATTCACAATCGAGCTATAGTGGGGAAATTCACTTTCAAAATTGTCGGGCTCTATCATGTCACCGCTTCACTATCTTGGTTAGCCTTGTTTATCAATGGATGAATGTTGGAAAATTTGATGAATGAAATAATATCTGTGTTTTCCATTATAGTTCAACTTAATTGTGACTTTTTTACAACTTTGTTGTGACTAGTTTCCAACTTTGGTAATTTTTTAAATCAATTACACTACACCTTGCCACTAGAAACCTTAAGTTTGTTGGAATTTTTTTATTTCATGGTGTCTAGATGTGATAGAACATCAAAAGTGGGAGAACACAAACATCTTTGTTTAAAGTCATTGGGCATGGTATTGGAGTGGTTAAAAAATGTGGAACATTAAATCGACATGTCCTTGTTTATTGAAACAAACATCTATGTCCTATAATTTTTTCCTTGGGATTGTCTTTAAAGGCTAAATTGCCTTGATTCATTAAGTAATAATGATTCCTCCTTAGATAGGAATATTGCACCAACATTACTTGGAGTGGTTGGTGCATTTGGCATTACCCCTCGTGCATCCAACACACTTCCTTACTCATTTGTGCTAATGTACTCCCCATAGGTGTCTAGGAACATGCATTTGCTTTGTGGCTCCTTATGCAATATAACCTTTCACCATGGGTTGGAAAAATCATTAAAATAAAAAACTTGGTTCATTGCCTATTCACAAACATATGTTGAAAGTTGGCCATTAAAAATCCAGCCTCATCTCGTTTATAAATTGGATTACCCCAACTATATAATTATGGTTAATAACTAATAAATTATAATAAATAAATATTTAATTCACTATTCATGAGTTAAATTATTTACTTAATATTAATGATTAACTAAAACTTATTAAATATCTACAAATTAATTTAATAAATTAATAATTTATAGTTAATATTCATGAATTACCAACTAATTAATAATTTGTTTTGTTGGATAGTCAATTTAAAACCTAATTCATTTTTTATTTAATTTTTAAAAGTAAAAAAAATTACTTAATTTTTTTAATAAATAGAGAATTATATTATTTTATGGTAATTTCCAAATAACTAAATACATTAAAAAAAATTACTGATTAATTTGATTGTTGAATTTTTGAATTTATTGAATGTTAAATAATCATTTCTTGAAATATTATGTATTTGCACACATGGCATGTACCAAAGGTTTAGGCATGTGGTTTCACTAGGTTTAACCTAGGTGCTTCATGGGTTAGCCTTAAATGTACCTTAGGTTTCACATTAGACATTTAATTAACCTTAGATGGTTAGCCCTAATTTAACCAAGCTTAATCAACATGTATGCTAAATTAATTAATAAGAATTGACTATTAATTATTTGCTTAAATTAGGATCATATTATAATATTAATAATTGTTAAAAATATAAAAATATAAATAGCCTAGCTTATAATTAATTAGAAATTTAACATTTGAAAATAAGAATGTTATTAGATTAATGTATGTATTTGTCCCAATTTTTATGGTTAATGTAATTTTTAAATAGTTAATATTATTAATATTATATTATATTTATTAATTTCATTACAATAAATTGAATTTTTGATGAAAAATATTCCCTATTAATTAATATTATCTACAATAATTAGTAGGCAGATTAACCTAGTTAATTATTATAGGTAGTTGTTATTTTAATCTAGTTAGTAATTGGATATTAAGTATTTAAAACCACCCAACATTGAACAAAGCCTAAGAACCATTGCAAATTTTAATATTTTTTTCATTCTTTAACCAAATCAATAACAATCTTTATGTCATTAGAAATGCAAATTGAAAGATTACAAATTTTCTCTAAACACCAAAAGCAAAGGAGCAAGGAAGAAAACATGAAGATGAAGAGGACATTTGTGATATTTTGTTTCAATTTTTTTGAAGAAAAAACTTTAACCTTCTTTATTTTCAAACCCCATATCTTTTTCATTTTTAGTCCATTTTAAGTGATCTAAAAACCTAGGGTTATAGATATACAAGACATTTTTATCCTCCATATGCAACAAAACAACAACAAAAAAATTATCTCAACATTCAAAATTATGATATTTTGTTTCAAATGTTTTGAAAAAAAATTGCAAGTAGACCTATGGTGAATTATAATTGCATTTTAATTGATATTAGACATTTAATTAACCTCAAATGGTTCACCCTAGTTTAGAGAAGCCTTAGCACCATCTAAAAAAAAAATTAGTTATAATTTAATTGATATTTTGCCTCAAATGTTTTGAAGAAAAAACTTAAAACCCTTTCTAATTTCAAACCCCATATCTTTCTCATTTTTTGTCTTTTTTGAATGATTTGAAAACCTATGGGTGTATCAACTAAATATTTATAAGACCTCTTCCAAGTCCAAATGCAACAAAACAATGACAAAAGAACTTAATCTCAAAATCCAAAATTACAACTTAATTTCAATTAGGGTAAATAGGCCTATCACCATACACTTAAGATTTCAAAGGAAATTGACTTCTTACACATTGCTCCTTTTTTGTTGTTAAAATAATTTTTGTAACCTTCCATTCAATTTCTAATGCTACAAAAAACACTCACTTTGGTCAAAGAATGAGGAGCATATGGGTTATTTTGTGTAAGAGGGTTCATTTTTGGTGATAGATTTGTTAAAATAATTTTGAATTTTGAAAAAATAAATAAAAATTCATTGTTTTGTTGCATTTGGATTTCAAAGAAGTTTTGTAGATTGCTAGTTGGCACACCCATAGCTTTTTAGATAATTCAAAATGAACTTATAATGAAAAAAAAATGGGTTTTCAAACTAAAGAGGGTTAAAGTTTTTTTTCCAAAACATTTTAAACAAAATATCATAGTTTTGGATTTTGAAATTAAACTATTTTCTCATTGCTTTGGTACATTTTAAGTTCAAAGAGGTATTGTACCTTGCTAGTTGGTGCACCCATAGCTTTTTAAATCATTCGAAACAAACTTACAATGAAAAAGATATGGGGTTTCAAATTAGAAAGGTTTAAAGGTTTTTTTCAAAATATTTGAAACAAAATATCGTAGTTTTTGGAAATTGAATAAATTATTTTTTCATTGTTTTGTTGCATTTATAGATCAAAGAGATATCATAGATTGTTAGTTGGCACACCCATAGCTTTTTAGATTACTCAAAATGGACCTAAAATGAAAAAAATATTAGGTTTCAAACTAAAGAGGTTTTAAGTTTTTTCTCCAGAACATTTGAAACAAAATATCACAATTTTTGGAATTTGAGATTACATTATTTTCTCATTGCTTTGTTACATTTGAAAATCTGAGAGATATCATAGATCTAATTGGTGCACCCATAGTTTTTTTAAATCATTCAAAATGGACCTAAAATGAAAAAGATATGGGGTTTTAAATTAAAGAGGTTTAAAGTTTTTTTTTCAAAAAATTTGAAACAAAATATCAACTGTTGAAATTAAATTATTCTCTCACTACTTTGTTGCATTTGGAATTCAACGAAGTCTTGTAAATCACTAATTGGCACACCCATTACTTTTTAAATCATTCAAAACAGACTGAAAATTAAAAAAATATGGGGTGATGGTTTTAAAAAAATTCTTTAAAACATTTGAAACAAAATATCAACTAAAGTGCAACTATAATTTTTATCCCATATTGTTTATCATACTTTCCAAATTTGTAAACTACATAATGAAATGCATGCACCAAGTGTTTTCAAAACGTGAAGTTGGCACTTAGGACCAATTGATAACAAAGGTTTGACCTTAAAGTCTATGTGGTGAAAAAAAGATTATTTGAAGCTTATTTATTTACCTTAAGCTTAAATAGCACTATGGTTTATTTATTTACCTAGGCTTACCTACCTACCTATCTACCTAAGCTTAAGTTAAGTAGGTCTATTGTGGCAACCCTAGCCTTGGGCTCGTGACCAAGGCAAGGGCTTGCAAGGGTATGGGCCAACAAGGAAGCATGGGAGTCACATTTCATGTTCCTAGGAATGTAGGAGAATGTGAGGGAATGAACCCTCAAACTCCCAAATGAACTCCCATTTTGGGAATTAAAGTCCCGATGGACTCTCGAACTTTTAAAGAGCGATTGCAGGGGTCAAACCCCATTGGATTAAGGAGTATTTTATACCTTTGGAAAGTTTTAGACGAGGGCTACAACTTTGCTTTAAACTTCATCTCAATCGGAGGTCTGCACACAAAATTACGAGCCCCCAAAGTTGCAAAGGTCCCAAATGTGAGAATTTCAGGATTCCCACTTGGGAGTCTTGGGACAAAATGACATTTGGGTGCTAGTTCCGCCGCCAAGCATAAAGTATACTATAAGGGGGAAGGTGGTGGCTTCCCCTAAGTTCAGGCCGTGGTGAGTCTTGTGAATTCGTGTTTATCTGTGGTTTGTTCATGCACTAAAACGTTATAATTACACATTAACCAACTTTTTGTTTGGTTTGTACAAGTCCATGTGAATAATTGATGTTTGTCACTTTTGTTAAACCCCCATTTCGGAGCTCTAACACGCCCCTCTACCCCCAAAATGCTACAAGCCATGGAGTGTGCCCCAACTTTTTACTCTTCCATTGTTTTCGTCTTAGATTCACATTTGAATTTATCAAGGAGCTTAGGAACGCATCATCTATATAAATAGGTAGGCCTAGTAGGTAAATACCTATCTAATCATTTCTAAGTAAACCTATATACCTAGATTTAAGCCTACACATAATTTTAGGTAGGGACATGTGTTAACAAACTATTGCTTAGATTTTTTGGCTAAACATAATTTTGAATAGTCACATGGCAACAAATTATTGGTTAAACTCCTTGATTAGTCTAGTTGTAACATAGTTGAAATTACAATTTGATGACCTAATTAAAATGTTGTTGAAATTTCAACTCATTCTTTGATGATGTCATGGTTTGTTAGTGGATAAAGTTCATCCAATGGGATGTTACCTTAAATGATAATTTTTGAAGTTGGAAAATAATTAAAAATTCAACTTTGACATCTAGACAAAGGTGGATGAGCTTCATCAACTAAAATGGTCCGTTGCTTTCAACTAAAATCTTGTTACATCAGTGTTGGTTGAAAAATTGACATGTGTAGGTAGATTTTTGAATGTGTTGTGGGTTTGACTCAACAATTATTTTGGTAGGCAGTTCAAAACATCATTTTGAGTTGAAAAAAACATTTTATAGTTGAAAATGACGTTTTCAACTTCAAAATGTAGTCAAAACCATAATTGAAAACCTTGGTTTTTTTTCAAGTGAGAAAGAATATCAAATAAAGCAACAAACCCTATGAAATTGGAGGAAGGGAATTTACGTACAAAGACCATTATTGCACAAAATAGTAGGTTATCCCAAAAGTTGTTTGAACACCCCTCAACTTAAAGAACATGTTTTTTCTTTATGAATGATGTGAACCCCCAAAGTTTTAATACCATTTTCTATATAAAAAGAGGAAACCATCTAAGTCGAATTCATAGTTTTCTGTTTAAAAAAAAAAGAAGCCATCTAAATCATGGTGGAGTCATGAGAGTTTAAATAGTATCTGAAAATGTGAAGGTAAGGATAATGGTGCTAGGTTGCATGCAACTTGAAAATATTCCAATTCATGCTTGAAGATTAAATTGTAATGGAAACAATTGTAAGTTGGTGGGGTCATGTTGGGAAAGAAACACCAAATTGGAACTTGTTACCAAGACTTTAGCTTGTATGAAACAATTCTTTTGCAAGTTCTCCCAATTGCTTGTTAAAAAGTGCTTGAGTTGGGTTTGAGTTTCCTTATGCTCAACTAGCCCACCATAAAGGAGTAATGCTAAACACCATTAAAATAATAATAAAAATAAAGCTGCCGCCACATAGGGATCCCACCAATTGATCAAATGGAAATTGAAATACTACTTGTAGTTCACGCCAAAAAGTGATAGGAATGTAGGTATATAGTCAAGGACACTAAAATCGTAGGTGAAAAACCCCAAGTATGTGCAAGACTAAAACCCACGCCCACGTTGAAGCACATGGAAGGGAATGACAATGGAAATTAAATCGAAGACTATGTGAAAAAAAAAAAAAAAGTAGTCGAAAGCTTGTCGGCGTGGCTCCCTTGCCCCAGTCCGCAAAGAGACACCAGCCGGCGCGCTTCTGCGCTGCTCCCCCCTGCGCAGGAAAAAAACTTAAAAGCAGACGACGAGCTAAGTTCTTCGGCGCTGCTTTGACCTTGCCGCCGACTCTTCCGTCGTCTCCGGGCAAACAGAAGGGCGGCGATGGAGGAGAAAGGAGGGGAGGTAGAAAGGGGCCGGGTAAATCGAACTGGAAGGAGCAGGGCGGTAGGGGGGGGGGGACCGGGGGCCGGGTTCAGTTACCCAAAGGATGGGGAGGGCGGATTGGTTTGGGTTTCTTCAATCCGTTTTTGTGCATTGGTGGGTGCTGGATCACGTGGGCCATATAAGATCAACTAACTAAAACCATCCATCCTCGTACCCACCAATTTTTCGAACGAAAGAAAGGAAGGAAGAAAGAAAATGCCATCAAATTGCAACAAAAATTATAAAACGGAAGAGAAGATGTGATCCACGATGAATCCATCGTTCAAGGAATCATGTCATTCTCACTACTTTCGAAAGAGAAATTCGCGCTCAAGAGAATATCATGCACAGTACTCAACAAATCGGTTTCAAGTAAATCGCTTCGTAATGGAACACGGCAGAATTGATGAAGGATCCGCACACGAGAACTTGTCGAGTCCGCTCGAATTGTCATCGACAGCTTCCGTGGGAAAGATTCAGCAGATTATTAAGCAGCCGTGCCTACATCAACTAGCAGCTTCCTGCGCCACAGCTAACCAAAACCGGATTCAGCAGGAACTGCCACACCTTTACGAGGAATGGTAACGGACTCTGCGCTTCTCTTCTTTTCTTCGATCTGACGTGATTCTTTCCCAGGGAATAATTCGTGCAATATACAATTTAGCCTCGTAAACTGTACATGAATTGACAAGCAATCTCATAGGATGAACTCCAGATGTTCAATGGAAAGATATGCGCCTTTTGTGAATATCAAGTAATAGAGTATCTGTTGGTTATAAATGTTTTTTGATTGAGGAAATCTGCTCCAGTGTGAAGGCTTTTAAGTGCGTAATTCATTTTACTATGAATAAGGACTGCAGAGAGCTCTCAACTTCTAAGCTCTATGACGCAATTTTGTACTCGTGTCTCTTGAGATTTTGTCCGCATACCTCATAAATGTTCTTTCAGGAATCCTTCAATCACTTCGTCTGCTAAAGCCTGTGTCTATATCATTAGGATGTATCAGTCTGGTCCCTGTAAGAGCCCGAGCTTAACTCGGAATCCCTATCGAATCCCTGTACATCAATGCTCTGGGAGATCATTTCTTCCTCGATGTGCATTCTTCTCGGCGTCTGATGAGATGTATAAATACGGAAGGAATTGAGAAAGCTGGAGATTGTAACAAGCAATTGCGTAAATCGGAGTCTTCGTAATGAAGGTCAGTCGGAGAAATCAAATGGATCGCGCGATTTCAAGCACTATCTGTTATTTTCCTGAAAATGAAGAGATCAAGAGCTAACGCCAAAGCGTTTTCCCTCATGGGCACAGCATTAAGAGAATGTCAAAGAGACCATGTCGTCAACTTCAGGCTTCGGAGATACTTGCGAGGAAGAACAGCATGCTGAAATCTGCCAGTCTTTATGGCAATCATGCGTCGTGCTTCGAAACGGGCATCGATTGGACGGTTTTTCAACACAAAAGCACAACTCAGGGAATTATGTCATTCACTGCGGAGAACGAACATCGATCTTCACCTGCATCGGAATGCACGAGATATTGGCAACAGCAGCGGAGGCGCCAAGTTGCTGGACCACCGGTATTTGAGTGGCCTTCTCAAGAGCTTCAAGCGATGGTGAGGGACGAGCCCGTCGGGAAGGAAGACAGTACAGGTACGTAGATCCAGCAACATTGGCAGTGGATGTGCGCACTAGAAGTACATTCTATGACAAGAAATTACACGCTCAGAAGCAGAAAAAGCAGATGGACATACATACTCTGTTCTGCAGCGATCAATCACATTGTTGCGACATTTTTCAGTTTCAACTTTCACGTTCTAGACTCCATATCGGAGCGTTCTTCACACATGAAAGAAGCTCTTCCAGTGATACTTAAAGCTGGATAAAAGTTTCACGCTCTCAATGCGTTTTGCTATTCTAGCCGAATGAGGTAACGAAGGCCCAAGAAAGTATGTGATTGTTCCTACTGAACGACATTTGTTTGTCTTTCGGTCAGGGTTTGGCACAGGCTCTGTTCATTCATCCTGGGGCGACGGCACACAGAAAATTGGTGACGATGCTGCAGATGACGACTTCATTGTGAGCTTGGCAGAAATTGATCAGATCGGAGCGTGCGAAGACGTATATAATTGAAGACGCGTAATTCATCGATCAATACTCTGTCGTCGGCGCTCTGCACGAGAAAGGAAAGTCGTACTCCATGATCCCATCTGAATTACAATTCCAATAACAGACTCAATCTTTGGATCAACCCCAGACTGCGTTGGATATTGTCACTCACACGGACATTGTATGAGAATCTTTTTCACTCATCGTGGTTTGAGGTCACAGGAACTCGTTTGCAGTCATAATATGGCGTTTTGGCACAGCCGCAATTAGCTCGAGATGCAATGTCGCCATGGCTGAAACTCGACATAGAAAGGTATTTGACATGGTAGGATACAAGAAGGAAACGTCAGGTCTGGGGAGTCTATGCATGATGCCATCATTACAGCAGAAGTGAAGCCGTTTTCTTGCAGCCATTTCTTGACTGCATTTACAATGTTGAATTGTTGATGAAACCGCGCAAACTGCACATTCTTCTGGGTGGAGTATTACCTTTCATTGCAATGTATGAGCGTCCGTGGACTGCAGCTTCTAGCAGTTACGATCTTCTATTTTGACACTGCCAGCATTGGAGTCTTCATCTACTGGCAGACTCTCCTCAGGCATGAAACTATGCAAGAATGTCAATTTTCATTTGCATATGATCCAGTGAGTTAGGCAGGTTCTTCATTGACGAATGAACTGGCTTTAGGGGCCAAGGTCGAGTTCTGATTTCGGGAATTTCAGGTGTCTGGCCAGACCTTCAAGAGTTTGAACTTTTGCAAATTGATGTTACTG
>Ga0116228_10000694_pt1 | contig 26284 bp, 23 predicted proteins | sample S1TSphfallax_2_FD_89694 | JGI IMG/M metagenome (GOLD analysis project Ga0116228, IMG submission 89694) | Host-associated microbial communities from peat moss isolated from Minnesota, USA - S1T2_Fc - Sphagnum fallax MG | ecosystem: Host-associated > Plants > Peat moss > Unclassified | place...
GAATAATAAGAAACGGAAAATTGCTGCTACGCCAAAACTGGGAGCAAAGAACCAGCTGGATTGTCCCAAGGGGTAAATTAAAAACACGCTGACAAATACTGCAATTGGTCCAGAAAATGCCAAAGCGTTATAGGGTCGAAGGTTAATCAAGCGGGCAATTTCAAATTGGCGCAACATGAACCCAATCAATCCAAAAGCTCCATGGAGAGCTACGAAAGGCCATAGTCCACCCAATTGAAACCAACGAGTTAAGTCACCTTGAGCTTCTGGTCCCCAAAGCAATAACAGGGAATGTCCCATGCTATCGGCTGGAGTGGATACTGCTACAGTCAGGAAGTTAGCACCTTCTAAGTAGGAGGAAGCTAATCCGTGGGTGTACCAAGATGTGACGAAGGTTGTACCTGTCAGCCAACCGCCTAATGCGAGGAAAGCGCAAGGAAATAATAATAGTCCCGACCAACCTATGAACACGAAGCGATCGCGTTTCAACCAGTCGTCTAGAACGTCAAACCATCCTCTATTAGCAGAGGCGCGTCCAACTGCAATTGTCATTACAGTAAATCTCCAATGATTTATAATTACGAGTTTTATGTTTGCTTAAGACAGCTATATAACAGCTATCTGTAGGCAGAAAATTAACCGGGTGATGAATCCAGTTTACAATTTTTTACCATCTTTTATCATAATAAGTGCATAGCTCTCATTTTTCTAGGGTACTGAAGAAAAATTTTGCTGATCAAATTCTCATAATCTATGTAAAACTCATAAAACCCATAGATCAACTCTCATTTCTCCTGGGAGAGTTAGAATGGTTATTATAGTCAAATTTGATTAATGCTAAATGTTTACCATCGATTTAAGCATCCGAAATACAGCTTTTCCCTTATCAGTACAACGCAAAACAACTGAAGATGCTGAAGCTGTATACCAGCTGATCTTAGCGGCGATGCGCTCTGGCAACCCCGATATTGTAGAATTGAAGTGCGAAGGTAAGACTGAAAAAAAAGTTGCTATTCGTGCTAGCGAAATTGTAGGGGTGCAAATTACCCAGAAAGATGGTTCAGCTACAGGTGGTTCCAGACCGCCAGGTTTCATTGCCTTAGCAACTGAGTGATAAAAGGTGTATAAATGACCGATGTAGGCATAGAAGTTAAAAATCTCAACTTCATTTGGCCTAATGGGGAGCAAGCGATTAAATCTTGCTCTCTCCAAGTAACCAGAGGGGAGTTTTGGATGCTTTTGGGGACAAATGGTAGTGGTAAGTCAACTTTATTGAGACTGATAGCGGGACTGCTAACTCCCCAATCTGGAGAAATTGGCGTTTTACCTCCTGTTGGTTTTGTCTTCCAAAATCCTGATCATCAATTAGTTATGCCCACAGTTGGTGCTGATGTGGCTTTTGGGCTAGTTAAAGAAAGATTATCCCAAGCTGCGATCGCTGCTAGAGTGGAGGAAGCATTAGGAGCGGTGAACTTATTGTCCTTACAACGTCGTCCTATATATGCTCTCTCTGGCGGACAAAAACAGCGGGTGGCTATTGCTGGGGCGATCGCTCGCCATTGTGAAGTTTTGCTTTTAGATGAACCTACTGCTTTATTAGATCCAGATAGTCAGAAAGATTTAGTAGCTAGTGTGCGTCATCTTGTGAAAAGCCGCGGTATGACTGCATTGTGGGTGACACACCGATTAGAAGAATTAAACTATTGTGATGGTGCTTTTTTACTAGAGAGCGGGGTTCTCGTCGATTCAGGTCAAGCCGAACGTCTTAAATATCGGCTGATGAATAAGTAAGCAGGGGAGCGGGGGAGTTTGGTTTAGTAGAATTTTTCAGTGCATATTTTTCACGATAATGGCTCACTCTAAGATATAAGTAAGTCTTATGGTGATATTTTTTATTTTATGTAGCACATTGTTACAGAGGATACTTCAATTATCATGATTTTTATGAATGATTTTTGTTAATTCTACAATTTTGATTAAAACCCATGTCTCGTTCCTCCAATCCATCCATACTATTAGTGGATGGCTACAATATAATAGGCATCTGGCCTTGCTTGAAGAAAACCCGTGACCATGCTGGATTAGAAGCATCTCGATGCGAACTGATAGAAGCTATGATTAATTATAGCTCCTTTCAGGGTTATGAAACACAAGTTGTGTTTGATTCTCAATATCAAGACTCTTCTAGCACTAAAGAGACTGTGACCGACTTGTTAACAGTACATTACACAGATTTTGGGCAAACGGCAGATACATATATTGAAAAAGCTTGTGCATCCCTACGTCAGCAAATAGCTCAATCCCAGATCCATCGTGTAATTGTCGCGACTTCAGACCGAGCCCAGCAGCTAACGGTTCAAGGGTATGGGGCTGAATGGCTCTCAGCACAACAACTGTGCGGCGAGGTAAAAGCTACTGTTTGCCAAATGCGTTATAGATATCAACAAAAAAAGCATCCCAAGAGTAGATTTCTCATGAGTGGATTGGATGCTCGCTCTAGAGAGCGCTTGTCTGAGTTAAGAATGGGGTTATAAATCCTGATGATAGTTCCTTAAAACTTTCTAAATACCAAGTTTTGGGCTAGTTTTAGCGCCAATATTGTGCTAACAACTAAAAAAATCCAGATTTTTTTGTCAAAGTACTTGCCATAATCTCTCTTTAAGTTTAGAATGATGAAAGTAAATGAGCGTTCCTCAGTAGCTCAGTGGTAGAGCGATCGACTGTTAATCGATTGGTCGCTGGTTCGAATCCGGCCTGGGGAGCTTTAAATTGATTTGAATATTAGTGTAACGCCCTCACCCTAAATCCCTCTCCTCTTGGGAGAGGGGCTAGGGGTAAGGGCGATTTTAGCGTTTTCTTAATCTTTTACAAACAGTCTCTTAACTAGACGGTTTTAGGGTTAGACTAGGTATTAACCTGGTGTCTACACCTCACCATGAAAGAGACTGAAATATTGCGAGCTTTGAGTATTATGAAGAGTAAGAACTTGGTACGCTTAACTTTTATTTGGCAAAGCGCTATTGTTTTTTTACCCTTCTTGATATATCCCGCTTTAGTTAACGGACAATTAATAGCAGCTAAAGTTACTCCTTCACCAACAAGCAAAAAACAGGCGCTTCCAGGTTTAATCAAATCAAAGTCGATAAATCACGCTCCACTAAAAACTCAAACTGATTTTGCGAATGATTTTAATCGTAAAATAGCACTATTCAATATCTGGTTAACAGTTTTAAGTTTATTTCCTCTAGTTTTACTTGCTCTCTTATGGTCGCTGCGTCGCAACATAATGAGAGAAATAGGTGAGATGAGAGAAATGGGCGATCGCACGCTCAGACAAACGCAAGGGATAGAACCATTACAATCCCGCTTAAATACCATTCAGCAGAATAGCGAAAATATACTTCAGAGAGCCAAAAATATCACTAAAGAACTGGAACAAGAAGTTGATACTCTGAAACTGGAAATTAAAACTCAATCAGAAACTATATCTACTTGTTTAGCTGAACTACCCAGAAAAGAACAAGAACTTTGTTTAGTTTTAGAAAATGAGATTCAGAATACTAGGAATAAAATTCAGCTATGGGAATCTCAACTATCTAGTCAATTGGAAGTAGTGAATTTATCAGTTGAACAGCAAAAAGACTTGATAATTAAAAATCTACATAAATTAGAATCTGAACTAACTACTGAATTAACTGAAATCCAGGTAAATGCTCAGAAAAGGAGAGATTTAATTCTGAGTAATATAGAGCAAATTCACTCGGATTTTATAGCCAGGACTGAAACTTTCAGTTTTGAGATTCAACAGCAAAAAGATACTGTAACTGAGAATCTAGTTAAATCCCATTTAGAAACGGATACTCAATTATCCCAAATTCGGTTAGATACTCAAAGCCATAAAGATGCTGTAATCAAGTATTTGGCAGAATTGAATCAGCTTTTTGCAGAGCAAATTTCTCAATTACAAGCTGATGCTCAAATTCAGAAGAATACTATTATTGAAGATTTGATTAACTTACAATTTGCTTTTACCCAGAAAATATCAGAGCTAGAAGCTGATGCTCAACAACGCCAAAAGTCAATTATCGAAAATTTAGAAAAATCCACTGAAAAATCCACGAGAAAGGTTACTACCCAATTCTCTGAATTATACAAATTAGCTGAACAACGCCAAAATCTCACTTTAGAAAAACTAGAACAACTGGAATTTGATTTTGTCGAAGAATTAGCGAAACTTAAATTGGATATAAATCAGCATCAGGAAACAAATTTGCCAAAATCAACTGAGAAAATCCCAAAAGTATCAGAAGTGATAAATTCCGAAGTTGTAAATTCCGAAGTCGCAAATATTGAAACTGATGCTAATTTTCTCAAAGAAGTCGATGTGCTATTTGTCCAAAAAGATTATTTAGCAGCATTTAATGGTTACGAAAAATTCCTGAAAAATCATCCCGATCAAGCTGAAATTTGGCTAAAGCGCGGGATAGCTCTCGCCAGACTCAAGCGTTATTCAGAGGCGATCGCTTCCTACGATATGGCGATAAAAATCCAGCCCAATTATTATCAAGCTTGGTGCGATCGCGGTGTAGCTTTGGGTAAAATGGGTAAACATCAAAAAGCCTTCCAGTGTTTTGACCAAGCGACGAAAATTCAACCTGAAGATGGAGTAGCTTGGTTAAACCGTGGTTTATCCTTATTGGAGTTAGAAGAATTGGATTCAGCAGTATTGTCCTTCGATCAAGCTTTAAAATTTCAACCAAACTCCCCTAAAATCTGGGATAAGCGCGGTTATACTTTGGTTCAATTGGGTCAGGATGATCAGGCGATCGCTAGTTTTGACCAAGCATTAAACATCAACCCAGATTACGCATCTGCTTATTATAATAAAGCAGCATGTTACTCTCTCCAAAAACAGGTTGATTTAGCAGTACAAAACTTGCAAAAAGCGATACAACTAAATCCTGAGTATAAGGCAGAGATACTCACGGATATTGATTTTGATCCCATTAAGAAAGAACCAGAATTCCAAGATTTAATTAGATAGTAGGGGAGCAGGGGAAGCAGGAGTTTTCTTTGAAGGTTAATACGGATAACCAAAAAAAAGCCAAATTCTCTCCCCCCAGACCCGCACGGGCCCAAAGGGAGAGAATTTGCATTCTACCGACCGCCCTCTCAGTAATATCTGATCTGAGAGGGAGAATCTGGTGGAACATGTTTCTATAGTAATTTAAGCCTTAACTACTTTTCCTCTTTCTGGAGATAGATATTATCATAAGGAAATTTTTCCAAGGGGAATAGATTGCCAAATATGGGAATTTTCCCTACTCTACAAAGTTTTTGATGGGCTTATCTTCGATATATTCCGCGAACTGCTTGCAGCAGCGCTTCGCTATCGCCCACCTCGTTAAGAAATAGAAAATAACACACGACAAGGCTAATTATTGCTGGTAATTATACTGCTGATTCCAGTTCAGATTCTAGCTCAAGTACCGATCTCTTAAGCATAATCTTATCTCCACACGGGGGGATTAGATCAATGATTCCGGAAATAAACGATGTTACACGCTCTCAGTACATCTTGGTCAGGAGTTTCGGTGGCGTGGTCTGCGGCGTATTGCTGGAGTGCTTTTGTAAGGTCAAAAGTCTGGGTACAAAGAGATCGGACTGAGGATGGTGTCACATATGAATTAGAAGCAGCAGGAATTCCTAAAGATAAAATAGTTTTAGCATTTCACCCGGAAGATATTCGACAATATACAGGATATGCTCTTGCATAGACAAATATCTCGCTAATATTCATACATGTAGGGGCGCAAGGCCTTGCGCCCCTACCGCCATCCTTAATGGTGATGGTGGTGATGATGAACAGCCCCTAATTGGGAATTAACCGCCGTACCATCTAATTGCATTAATTCAGCAATATACTCATTTGCCCATTCAGCAACCATTGCTGAAAACTGTGGATGATCATTAACGCATGGCATTTGTATATAAGCCACATCTGGATACTGTTTTGCTAAAGCATGGATAATGTGGTGTACATCTAACAGCGTTTCATGATTTTCTGTAGCAAAGCCAATTGGCATAAATACTATCGCTTTCGCACCCAATTGCAGCAGATTTTTAGCAGCTTGTTCTGCATTGGGTTGCGTCCATTCAATCAAAGGCGTATCATGATTCAACCAACCTACAGAAATGAGAGGAAATCGGTTAATCAATTTTTCTCTCACCAAATCATAAAGTACCTGACTTTCTGTAATTCCAGAAGTGAAGCCTTTCGCTTTATGAGGACAGCCATGATTCATCAATACAATACCGATTTGCGAAGCGAGGAAAGCAGTTGTTAGATCAGCATCGATTTTTTCCACAACTAACTGCGCCATCAAGTTGATATATTCGGGTTTGTTGTAAAAAGAAGGGATATATCGCAGTCCTTTAACCCAGTGTTCAACTTTTTTATCGCTGTCTGTACTTACTAAAGCTTGATTTACCTGCTCGATCGCAATACCGCTAGTAAAGATGGAATCGACAACCAATAAAGGATAGATGAGAATTTTGCTAAATCCTTCTGCTTTAATTTCCGCTAAAACTTGATCTGGAAGAAAAGGAGCGCAGAAGTTAAAAGCTTTGAATACTTGAACATTGCTACCCCATTTATGTTGTAATTCGTGTTCAATCCCAGCCCGCTGCTTTTCAAAGATAGCATTATGGGGAGAGATGAAGTCATTATGCGTATGTCCCCACTCATGACGGTCAAATAATGCCAAGATTTTAGCAAGTGGTGGATAAATCCAAGTTGGTACGGGAGCGAATTTGGCTGTGAGTAGATTTAAAGCTTGTTCGTTGTAGTTAGCAAAATCTTCATAGCTTTCAACTTCACCATAGCCCATGAGCAATACGGCGACTCGGTTTTCCTCTGATTTATGCTGATGATGATCCTGTTGTGCTTGTAGCTTCTCTGGTGTCGCAACCACTGGTTAATTCCTCAAATATCACGAAAAATAGCAAAATACCTTTCTCAAGTATATTATCCTATCCCAGGGGATAGGATAAAGGAAAAATCAGATTATCTATCTTCAGGCTGAATTACTTATCAAAATAATGTTAAATTTTAAACGTCATCCAAAAGTTTGATCGAATGTAGTAAATGAGGAGTTGTGAATAAACAATTTCATGCAAATAGTTATTTGTCCTGGAATCCATGCAGCCCAAATAACCGAAGATTTTATGGCAGCATGTTTGCATACTAAAACAGATTTTGCCAGCCATTTAACTTCAGTGGATATACTAGTTTTTCCCGGAGAAGGTATTTTACCTGTATCAGCATGGCATATTTTACAGTTTTTAAGCGATCGCCTGAAGAATAAGCTAGAATTGCCTATTGTATTCGTAAGTTTTAGCGCTGGGGTTGTAGGAGGAATAGGTGCAGCTTTGGGTTGGCAGTTATTAGGGGGTAAGGTGAAAGCATTTATTGCGATCGACGGATGGGGAATCCCTCTTTGGGGGAATTTTCCTTATCATCGCTTAAGCCATGATTATTTTACCCATTGGAGTTCGGCAATTCTAGGTAGCGGAAAAGATAATTTTTATGCCGAGCCAGCAGTCGAACATTTATCCATGTGGCGATCGCCCGAAGCTGTTCCAGGTTTCTGGGTAGATTCAGTCGCAAATGACTCCCCATCCCCAACCAAGTTAAGTGCTGTAGAGTTTTTGCATCTATTGTTGTCTCGTTATTGTGAAACTTAGTCTGTCTAAAATTATTAACAAGAAAAATAAATTTAGTCTCTGGCGTGTCAATACTTCCTACTCTGTTAACAGACTGTTATATCTACTTACCTTACCTTAGTCAATATTCCCCAGTACTCCAATGTTTCCCACCGAACCTACTGCTGTGAATAACGGCTTTGGCGCACTGCTAAAAAACAGGAATTTTCTGTTCCTGTGGGTTGGACAATTAATTGCTCAATTAGCGGATAAAATTCTCCTGGTATTGATGATTGCTTTATTGGAAAATTATCCACCACTACCAGGATTAGCAGAAAATTCCATGTATTCTAGTCTGATGGTAGCGTTTACTATACCAGCAGTTTTATTTGGTTCTGCTGGTGGTATCTTGGTTGACCGCCTGACCAAAAAGTCAATCATGGTCGGCTCAGATGTTATTCGCGGACTACTAACACTGTTAATTCCCTTCCTTCCACAAGACCTGGTCTTTCTCTTAATCGTCACCTTCGCCATTTCTACTGTGACCCAGTTTTTCGCACCAGCAGAACAAGCAGCGATTCCTCTGCTGGTGAGACAGGAAAACTTAACAGCAGCAAATGCCTTATTCATCAGTACAATGATGGGTGCTATAATTGTGGGATTTGCTATAGGTGAGCCGATATTGAGTTGGGCAAAAAGCTGGTTACACCAAGATTATAGTCAAGCACTAGTAGTTGCTGCGCTATACTTCTTTTCCGCTATCCTTGTACAACTAATCAAGTCTCCAGAACGCAAGCTAATTAAACGACAAGTAGGAAGAGTTAGGGTTTGGGCGGAATTTAGAGATAGCTTGAGCTATATCAAAAAAAATCGCTTGGTACGGAATGCCATGCTGCAAATGATCACTTTGTATTGTGTATTTGCGTCATTAACGGTCTTAGCAATTAGACTAGCAGTTGTGTTTGGCTTAAAAGAAAAACAATTTGGGTTTTTTCTCGCCGCTGCTGGAGTGGGAATGGTAACAGGAGCCGCAATCTTGGGACATTGGAGTATGAAATTCCATCGTAAGCCCCTACCCCTAATCGGTTTTCTCACCATGGGTTTGGTATTAGGAGTCATCTCCTTCATGCCTAATCTAGGACTAGCTCTAGTATTATGTGGTTTTTTTGGTTTGGCTGCTTCTTTGATTGCTGTCCCGATGCAAACCTTAATTCAACAGCAAACACCACCTACTATGCATGGTAAAGTCTTCGGATTTCAAAATCATTTGATGAATATTGCTTTGTCGTTACCTTTAGCGATTACTGGACCATTAACCGACTTTCTCGGATTAAAAGTTGTTTTAGTAGGTATGAGTATTTTGGTATGTGCTATAGGTGTTTGGGCTTGGAAAAATACTCGTAATGTGTTACAAGATGTGATCTAGAGTAGGTAAAGAGAGTTCCCTTGATAGCTCTGACACCACTTTTCGATTAAAATAGAATTCCTTACCCAGAATTTAAGCCTTAATTACTAATCTTGAGGTTAACCGTGCGATCGTCTTCTTCCATTCATCTCCCACAAGCAGATAATCAAAACTTATCTATTCCTAGCGTTAACTTAACTCCTCAAATCGCCATTCCCCAGAAAGCCTCTGGTGGTTTTGCGTTGTTAGATAGTCTCCGTAGTCACGGAGTTGAGTATATTTTCGGTTATCCTGGTGGTGCTATTCTACCGATTTATGATGACCTGTATAAAGTAGAAGCAACTGGCACTATTAAACACATTTTGGTCAGACACGAGCAAGGTGCTGCTCATGCTGCTGATGGCTATGCCCGTGCTACTGGTAAAGTAGGTGTGTGCTTTGGTACTTCTGGACCAGGTGCGACGAATTTAGTGACTGGTATTGCTACTGCTTGCATGGACTCTATACCCATGATTGTAGTGACAGGACAAGTAGCAAGACAAGCAATTGGTACAGATGCTTTTCAAGAAACTGACATTTATGGTATTACCTTACCCATTGTCAAGCATTCGTATGTAGTCCGCGACCCTAGAGATATGGCGCGAATCGTGGCGGAAGCTTTTCATATTGCTACTACTGGTCGCCCTGGACCTGTGTTAATCGATATTCCCAAAGATGTAGCTCTGGAAGAATTTGACTACGTTCCCGTAGAACCAGGTTCGATTAAATTACCTGGATATCGTCCCACAGTCAAGGGTAATCCTAGACAAATTAATGCCGCGATTCAGTTAATCCGCGAGAGTAGCCGACCATTGTTATATGTGGGTGGAGGCGCAATTGCGGCTCATGCTCATGGTGAAATTAAACAGTTAGCAGAACTATTTAATATTCCTGTAACTACAACCTTAATGGGTATTGGGGCGTTTGATGAAAATCATCCCCTATCTTTGGGAATGTTAGGAATGCATGGTACTGCTTATGCAAATTTTGCTGTTACCGATTGTGATTTGTTGATTTGTGTTGGCGCAAGATTTGACGATCGCGTGACCGGTAAGTTAGATGAATTTGCCTCTCGTGCTAAAGTCATTCACATAGATATTGACCCAGCAGAAGTTGGCAAAAATCGGGTTCCCGAAGTCCCAATAGTTGGGGATGTCAAGCATGTTCTCCAAGACTTACTCTATCGATGTCAAAGCCCCAGCAATCAAGTCAAACCCAATCAAAATCAAGCGTGGTTAAATTTAATCAGTCGCTGGCGTAAAGAGTATCCTTTGGTAGTACCTCATTATCCTGACAGTATTTCACCACAAGAGGTAATTGTGGAAATTGGTCGTCAAGCACCTGATGCTTTTTATACTACAGATGTAGGTCAACACCAAATGTGGGCGGCGCAATTCCTGAAAAATGGTCCGAGACGCTGGATATCTAGTGGAGGTTTGGGAACAATGGGTTTTGGTTTACCCGCAGCTATGGGCGCAAAAGTAGCTTTTCCCGATACAGAAGTGATCTGTATTAGCGGTGATGCCAGTTTTCAAATGTGTTTGCAGGAATTAGGTACTATAGCACAATATGGAATTAATGTCAAGACAGTAATCATCAATAATGGCTGGCAAGGAATGGTCCGCCAATGGCAAGAAGCCTTTTATGGTCAGCGTTATTCCTGCTCTAATATGGAAGTCGGAATGCCAGATATTGAATTATTGGCACAAGCTTATGGGATTAAAGGGATGGTAATTAGCCGTCACGAGGAATTATCAGAGGCGATCGCCCAGATGCTGGCACATAATGGGCCAGTCATAGTTAACGCCAAAGTTACCAGAGACGAAAATTGTTATCCTATGGTAGCACCAGGGAAAAACAATGCCCAGATGCTTGGCTTACCCAAGCAAATACCAAAAACCCAGGTAGAGGCGATCATCTGCAATAATTGTGGTAGCAAAAACCCACCCAGTCACAATTTCTGTGCTGAATGCGGGACAAAGCTGTAACATCAAGCAATTCAGCCAAGCAGAGTTTTGTCTGATATTTCTGACTAAAAAGGTAAAGACAAAACTCTGAACTTCAGGTAAAATCTCCTAGAATGGTGGAATTCTTGGCTAGTCAAGCTGTTAACAAACATTCTAATTACGAACATTCACTTATTCACCTATTGATGGAGTTGTTAAAGGATAGTTATGTCTAAACGCAAGTTGCCCCAAAAAAGCAGTGATAGTTCAACCACACTAGATCCAAAAGTTGGTATTGGGATTATTGGGCTATTTTCTCTAATTACAGGAGATGAAGAATCTTCTGAAGGTAATGAAGAATATTTGCTTGATGCACTCAGCCAAATCAGTTTATTCGATGATTTCGCCGACGAGGACTTTGAACAATTAAGCGATCAAGTGTTCAAATTGTTCAAAGAAGAAGACCATGAAGAATTAATTGCTCAAGCAATTGATTCTCTTCCAGATGACAGTTATCGAGAAGCTGCTTACGTTACCACTATTTTAGCCTTGGGTGCTGATGAAGAAGTACCTGAAGCAGAAGAAGAGTATATTGCTGAACTACAATCAGTTCTGCGTATTTCTGATGAAAGAGCACAAGAACTGATAGACGAAATTTATGGAGAATATGATGATGAGGAAGAGGAAGAGGAAGAGGAAGAAGAATAAACCAGAGTTATTCCCAATCTTTTAGAACCTGTTGCAAGATTTTACTCTTCACCTACTCTTCACCCAAAATTCCTCTCTCACAGGGAGAGGGATTTTGTTTTTCTCCCTTCTTCTGAGTATGATTTGGGGTTAATCGCTGACAGAAAAGTCTTCTAACATCAAAGATAGAAGTGAATTAGTTATTAAAAAAATATGCAGGAGTATGATGTTGTAATTATTGGTGCGGGACATAATGGGTTAGTATGTGCTGCTTACTTACTCAAGGCTGGCTATAGTGTACTGCTGTTAGAAAAGCGTTCTGTTCCTGGAGGAGCAGCGACAACAGAAGAATGTATACCAGAAGCACCAGGATTTAAATTTAATTTATGTGCTATAGATCATGAATTTATTCATTTGGGTCCAGTTGTTGCAGAATTGGAACTGACGAAATATGGTTTGGAATATCTAGAATGCGATCCTGTTGTTTTTTGTCCTCACCCTGATGGAAAATACTTCTTAGGACATAAATCTTTAGACAGAACTTGTGCTGAAATTGCTCGTTATAACCTACGCGATGCCAAAAAATATGCAGAATTTATCAATTATTGGCAACGAGCAATTAACGCTATGATTCCTGTGTTCAATGCGCCGCCAAAATCAATTATAGATATTTTTGCCAACTATAACATTGACAAATTTAAAGATCTATTTTCGGTGATTGGTTCTCCATCCAAGAGTTTAGACTTTGTGCGCACTATGCTTAATAGCGCAGAAGATATTCTCAATGAATGGTTTGATGAAGAATTTTTGAAAGCACCACTTTCTCGACTTGCTTCCGAATTGGGTGTACCCCCCTCACAAAAAAATCTCGCTGTTGGTGTAATGATGATGGCGATGCGTCACCATCCAGGTATGACCAGACCTCGTGGTGGTACTGGCGCATTAGTTAAGGCATTAGTTAATTTAGTTACCAGTAAGGGCGGTACTATTTTAACGGAGCAGCATGTGAAAAAAGTCTTAATCAATGATGGTAAAGCCGTTGGTGTCCGCGGACAAAATGGACAGGAATACTTAGCTAAATATGGGGTAATCTCTAACATTGATGCTCAACGCCTGTTTCTGCAAATGGTTGATCAAAGCGATGTGGATGCAGTAGATACGGAACTATGGGAAAGATTAGAGCGGCGGATCGTCAATAATAACGAAACCATTTTGAAAATAGATTTGGCTCTAGACGAACCATTACACTTTCCTTACCATGAACATAAAGATGAATATTTAATCGGCTCCATTTTAATTGCAGATTCGATGGCCCATGTGGAACAAGCACACAGTAAATGTAATTGGGGAGAAATACCCGACTCCGATCCATCAATGTATGTAGTTATGCCCAGTGCCCTTGACCCTTCCTTAGCACCACCAGGTAAACATACATTATGGATTGAATTTTTTGCTCCCTATCAAATTGCTCATGCATCTGGAACAGGTTTGAAGGGTACAGGTTGGACAGATGAACTGAAAAATCAAGTAGCAGATAAAGTAATTGCCAAATTAGCCACTTACGCCCCTAACGTCCAAAGAGCTACTATTGCTCGGCGTGTAGAAAGCCCGGCGGAATTAGGGGAGAGATTAGGCGCATACAAGGGAAATTACTATCATGTTGATATGACTATGGAGCAAATGATCTTTTTCCGCCCTTTACCAGAATTAGCTAATTATAAAACTCCCATTGAGAATTTATTCCTGACTGGCGCAGGAACGCATCCAGGAGGTTCTATATCTGGTATGCCCGGACGTAATTGTGCTAAAGTCTTCTTGCAAAATAAACATCCCATAGCGAAATCCTTTAAAGAGGTTAGAGATGTACTAAAATCAACTCTATGGGGGTTAGTGAAAAACTGATGACTTGATCATGGTCATAGAGAATCGTTGGGTGGTAGGGGCGTAAGGCCTTGCGCCCCTACAAATATTTCCCTTATATTATTGTTTCTTCTGTGCTGGCTGGGGAATAATTACTGTAATAACCCTACCAAATGTACTACCTCCTTTCACGATAATGTCCTCTGTTTGCAGGTTTCCGGTGGCGGTTTCACCTTGAAAATTTAATTTTGGATCGATTTGATGATAAATGACATTTCCCTGCGCTGATAGGAATTTTTGCTTGAGATACCAAGTGAGTTGATGGGATTTTAAAGATTGTTGACGTGCTCCAATAGCATAAACATTACCTGTAAAATAAGCCGTATTTTCAGGTATTAATAACTTACCCCGGTCGGCTGTAATGTTTATCTTGTCGGCTCGATGAAAAATATGTACAAGAGAATTTGTCGTGACAACTTCGTTGTTTTCATCCCAAGTGATAGAATTGCTATTCACTTGAATTGGCGGGTCTGATAGTAATAGTTGAGCATTCTGCTTCAGAGTAGCTATTTTGGTTTTTAAGTCAACATCAGCCGCATTACCTGTTCCCCGATTCACTATTTGATGATTCTTATAGCTGTCTATTTGAACAGGGCGATCGCTGCTCAATTTCTGTGCTTGAAATTGCCAGAGTAACCGCTCAGTTCTAATTTGTAATCGGGGATCAAAGGAATCAGCTATTACATGACCGGAAAATTCTGCGTAATGTTCACGAGTTTTCACCCTGGCTTCCGCTGCTACTGCTTGTAACTGTTTATGTACACAGTGAAAATCTTTGCGTACAACCAATAAGCCCTGTTGAGGAAGCCATTCTAATTCATTTCCTCGCAAAATAATCCCATTAGTTGGGTCTGTAGCTAAAATTTTCCCTTTCAGAACTAAATGCTTACCATTTTGTACAATATCTGCTTTTTGTCCTTTAATTGTATAGACTACTTTCCCATCTTGATAAAGTTCACCATTAGGATTTTCAGCTTGAGCAACTTGCTTCTCTTTGATATATTTTGCTCGTTTAGCTTTAACTTTCCATAGAGGTTTACCGACTTCATCAAATTGTTCTAAATCTACACCCGTAAAAATCAAGTTACTATCTGAATTTCCCTGGGGTGAGACTTTTGTATCAGGTATTGTCGCAGATTTTTGACTACAAGAAAACAAAGTAACCAGTAAGAGAAATGTGACAGGAAATTGTCGCCAGTTAAATGGGAATTTGAAAGACGAAAAAAATAGGAGAAAAGGTAATTTGAGGAAATTTTTCTGACCATTAACCTTGCTTGGTCTGAAACTCTCGCTCCCATTTTTTCTGTCTTGTTGGGTTAACATTATTATCGGGAAATATAAGAAATTTTACAGAATCATGTGCTTTATTCAGGAATTTCTAAATGTCCTTCACTATCTCTGGGGTCTTCCAAAAATCCAATACCGGATAATGGTCGATAGGGATAGCCTTGACGGGGGGTTTTCTGAATATCTTCTTTGATCGCTTCTAAATCAATATAGCGATCGCTCACATTGATTAAGCTATCACTAGTCATGGAGCGAAGACTCACGACTTCCACCCGTACACCACGATAGCTGACTGAATTGACTGCGTAGGCTAGATCTCCATCCCCACTAACTAAAACGGCGGTATCGTAAGAATCTACTAACGCCATCATATCAACAGCTATTTCCACGTCCAAATTAGCTTTTTTTGACCCATCCGGTAACTGAACTAAGTCTTTAGCAATCACGCGATAACCGTTACGGCGCATCCATAACAGAAAACCCTGTTGCTTTTCATTAGTTCTGTCAACTCCAGTATAAAAAAAAGCACGCAATAGTCGTGACCCTCCTGTCAAGCGGCACAGTAGCTTAGTATAATCAATTTCTATACCTAGTTGCAGCGCTGCATAAAATAGATTTGAGCCATCAATAAATATAGCTACACGACCTCGATTTTCCAAAACTTGTTCCGGTGTGAATATCGAGTCATTTTCCAAATTATTCAACATTGTTGTCATACCTCAATTATTATCCCTTAAGCTCCAAATAGCTAAAATTGCATGATTATTTAGATCTACTTATGCTAAGACACAGGGGCTTTTTGATCAGCCCCAAGTAGATTTTAATCAAATCACAACATAGCAAGTACTAGTCTTCTTTATGAAGTTCTATACGTTTAAAAACAGGTTTTGCTGTACCTAACTCTTGTTCATTTGAGAGTATGCCCCATGTTGCATGGTTAATAAAAGGAGCAGTAATTTCACTTTCTTTTTGATTGTTAAAGTCTATTCCCCAACCCAGTTGCTGATAAATATCACTGCTGATATTGGGAATAACAGGAGATAAAAGATAAGCAGCTAGTCTCACAGATTCCAGAACTGCGTATAACACTACTTCTAACTCTGCTTGTCTTTCCTGCTTATATAATGACCAAGGTGCTTGTTCATCAATATATTTATTGCTGCTCTGTACTAGCTGCATAACAGACTGACAGACTTCATTAAAAGCTAGTGATTCATAAGCTTGCTTAACCCGCTCTCCCAAAGATGAACCAATCGTCCTCAAAGGGTTATCCAATGGAATAGCCGCAGGAGCGATCGATAAGGAATTACTCACAGAGTACTTTTTCACCATATTCAAACTGCGATTCAACAAATTACCTAAGTCATTGGCTAAATCTGCATTTAGAACATTGATGAATCTAACTTCATTAAAATCTCCATCTTTACCAAATTCGATTTCCTTAAGGAAGTAATAACGAACTGCGTCACTGCCATAAGTTTGAACTAAGCCCACGGGATCGAGAGTATTTCCCAAAGTTTTACCCATTTTCTGCCCGTCTTTTGTTAAAAACCCATGTCCAAATACCTTCTCTGGTAAAGGTAAACCCGCAGAAATCAGCATAGCTGGCCAGTAAACTGCGTGAAACCGCAAGATATCTTTACCAATGAGATGTAAATTAAATGGCCAGGCTGTCTTGATGGCGTTAGCTAAATTAGGTTGAGCCTCTGGTTCCAGCAAAGCTGTAACATAGCCTAGTAGAGCATCAAACCATACATACAGAGTATGCTTAGGGTCTGTAGGTACAGGAAAACCCCAATCTAAATTGACTCGAGAAATAGAAAAATCTTGTAATCCCTGGTTGACAAAGTTAATTACCTCATTGCGCCGAGTTATGGGTTGAATAAAATCTGGATGGGATTGGTAATACGCTTCTAAATGGTTTTGGTATTTCGATAACCGGAAAAAGTAATTTTGTTCATCTCGCCACTCTACTTTTTTCGTGGAGTGTATCGGACAAAAATTACCAGAGAGCAGATCTCGCTCCTCTTTAAATTCTTCACAAGATACGCAATACCAACCTATTTGTTGTCCTAAGTAAATATCTCCATTTTCCCAAACTCGCTGAAAGAATTCTTTGACGATCGCTTGGTGATTCGTTGCGGTAGTGCGGCTAAAGCGATCATATTGAATATTCAGTAATTTCCACAAACTGATAAAGCTGGGTACTATTTCATCGCAAAATGCTTGGGGATTTTTGCCCAAATTTTCGGCTGTACGTTGAATTTTCTGACCATGTTCGTCTGTACCAGTAATTAATATTACATGTTTCCCCAATATACGCTGAAACCTAGCTACTACATCTGCTGCGATTGTTGTATAAGCGCTGCCGATGTGAGGTACATCATTAACATAGTACAGAGGGGTTGTCAATACGAAAGTCTTTTCTGATTGATTCACTAGATTCATCCAAAATTAAACCCAAATTAAAATTAGTTATTAAACCGGTTTTTTGGCAATTGTGTCGGCAAAACTACGCAATTATATACCATTGCGGCTATTTTTGCAAACAACAGACTCATCTTAACAAATTTATCTGCTGAAAAGCTATTTTCTACTATGTAGAATTAGATTGACTTTGCTCTGGTAAATAAATGCATTTCCCTGATGAAACAACACAAAATAATATTTGGCACTCCCAGATGTTCAACATGTTGAACTGATAGCTAGCTAGAACCGTGAAGCGGAATTTTGCTTCATCTCATATCTATATATGATTCATGCAATCTTTACTGAATTCTGTAATTCTAACTTCAGACTGAGTTATTTTTTATCTAGAAAGGTTGATGTACCAGGTAAAAAGCTGGCTTAAATCAGCAATTTGAACCAATTTAGCGGTAGATTAGAAAGAAGAGCGAAAAAACCAAATTCAATGCTCAAAATGCCAGAAATTGAACTTAAGCCCTGTTTTTTGACTCCTAAAAAATTAAGGCTAGGTTATCCCTTGTTTGTCTATTTACCTGGAATGGATGGAACTGGTCAACTGTTGCGCACCCAAACTGCTGGATTAGAAATGGCTTTTGATGTGCGTTGTTTGGTGATACCCAAGCAAGACATGACTAATTGGGATGTCCTGACGCAAAACGTTCTCAACTTGATTTATGCCGAACTAGCAAAAGGCTACCAACAAGTAGTCTACCTTTGTGGTGAATCCTTTGGCGGCTGTTTGGCAATGAAATTGGCAATTCTGGCACCGCATTTATTTGAGTACATTGTTTTAATCAATCCAGCATCTTCTTTTCATCTAAGTCCCTGGTTTAGTTGGATATCCCAAGCTACCAATTTTGTTCCCGCTTATTTCTATCCAGTTGGAGCTTTGGCGCTACTACCCTTTCTCGCTACTTTACCCCGAATTTCTCCAAGTGTGCGCTATGAACTCCTGAGAACTTTACGTTCTATACCGTCGCAGACAGTTAACTGGCGTTTATCCTTACTGCGGGAGTTCTCGATTGATTTGGCAAAACTGCAACAACTACAACAACCTGTTTTACTGGTTGCTGGCGATCGCGATCAATTATTACCTTCTCGTCAAGAAATTGAGCGGTTAATGAATGTTTTACCCAATTCCCAAACAGTCATCTTACCTGAGAGCGGTCATGCTTGTTTATTAGAGGAGGATGTAAACCTCTATGAAATCCTCGCCGCCAAGGGGTTTTTAGCAAAATTATCCTGGGAAATTCCTACCTCTCATCCCACTCCTTTGTTTCCCCTCACCTGATAAACGATAAAATTTAAGTAATACTGGTACAAGCAGGATAGTTTACATAACATAACGAAAATGACTATTCAACTGAGTAATCAGACTTTACTTAACTGGACAGGTGATACACTAGCCATTGGTCTCTTTGAAGGCGCAATTGAGTTAACTGGGGATTTAGCCACCCTAAATGACCGATTCGCTGGGATCATCCAAGAGTTGATTGCAGAAGAAGAATTTACTGGTAAAGCAAATAGCCTGATATTTTCCCGTTTAGGGGTTGATCAACCAGTTAAAAAGATCATCTTGGCAGGTTTGGGTAAACCAGATAGTTTGCAATTAGACAACTTACGTCAGGTAGCGGCGGCGATCGCCAGATCTGCGAAAAAGCAGAAGAGCAAAACTCTGGGGATAAGTTTACCATTGTGGAATAACGACCCTGACACATCAGTCCAAGCCCTAGTTGAAGGTCTAGAATTGGGACTTTATCAAGATCATCGCTTTAAATCAGAAGTCGAAGAAAAAAGTCCGGAAATCGCCACAATTGATTTATTAGGATTAGCTGGACAGGAAGCAGCGGTTACCCGTGCTGATCAAATTGTCTCTGGTGTGATCTTAGCTAGACAGTTAGTAGCAGCCCCAGCCAATAGCGTCACACCAATTAGCATGGCCCAAACAGCCAAAGATATTGCCCAAGAATACGGGTTAGAAATTCAGATTCTGGAAAAAGCAGATTGTGAAAATCTGGGAATGGGATCGTTTTTAGGAGTAGCCCAAGCTTCTGAATTACCTCCAAAATTTATTCACCTGACTTACAAACCAGAAACTACACCCAGACGGAAATTAGCCATTATCGGTAAAGGACTCACCTTTGACTCTGGTGGATTAAACATCAAAGGCGCTGGTTCTGGAATTGAGCATATGAAAATAGATATGGCTGGTGCTGCAGCTACTTTCGGCGCAGCCAAAGCCATCGGTCAGTTAAAGCCAGATGTGGAAGTCCACTTTATTTCCGCAGTCACAGAAAACATGATCAGCGGTCGTGCGATGCATCCTGGTGATGTCCTTAAAGCCTCTAATGGTAAGACCATAGAAGTAAATAATACTGATGCAGAAGGACGTTTAACCTTGGCAGATGCTTTAGTATATGCCGAAAAACTATCTGTAGACGCTATTATAGATTTAGCTACTCTAACAGGCGCTTGTATAGTTGCCTTGGGCGATGATATTGCTGGTTTATTTAGTCCAGATGATCAATTAGCTGCTCAAATAACCACAGCTGCTGAAACTGCTGGGGAAAAAATTTGGCGATTACCTTTAGAAGATAAATATTTTGAGGGGTTGAAATCTACCATAGCTGATATGAAAAACACAGGACCTAGAGGTGGTGGCTCTATTACTGCAGCGCTTTTCCTCAAGCAGTTTGTCAAAGAAACTCCTTGGGCGCATTTAGACATTGCTGGACCTGTTTGGGCAGATAAAGAAAGTGGCTATAATGTCGTTGGTGCCACTGGCTTTGGCGTTAGAACACTGATTAACTGGGTATTGAGTTAATCAGGTGGGGGAATAGGGAAGAATTTTCTCTGTTCCTTCATTTACATAAATAGTGAGAAAGAGTCAGAAAGTTCAACTTTTTTAGTATGCGCATCTGATAGAATTTGTAAGGTTTCTACAAGCTCTGAGCAATGGGATCGACTGGTGTACGGATCGCAATTGACGCTATGGGAGGAGATCACGCACCTAGTGAAATCGTCACTGGCGCATTGCGGGCAAAAGAGGAATTAGGTGTGAAAATTTTGTTGGTCGGCGATCCCCAACAAATTCAAGCTGCTATGCCGCCAAAAACCAATATGGCGGATTTGGAGATTATCAACGCTCCCGAAGCGATCGCTATGGACGAAGAGCCATTAAATGCTGTTAGACGTAAACCAAACTCCTCCATTAACATATCTATGGACTTGGTTAAAAAACAGCAGGCCGATGCAGTATTTTCTGCAGGGCATTCTGGCGCAGCTATGGCTGCAGCTTTGCTCCGACTAGGGAGACTACCAGGAATCGACCGTCCAGCTATTGGCACAGTTTTTCCTACTATTATGGCGGGTAAACCAGTACTAATCCTGGATGTAGGTGCTAATGTAGACTGCCGTCCTAAATTTTTAGAGCAGTTTGCTTTTATGGGGTCAATTTATAGTCAGTACGTTTTGGATACTCCTGAACCCAAAGTTGGTTTGTTGAATATTGGGGAAGAAGATACCAAAGGTAACGATTTAGCTTTACGTGCTTATCAATTATTGAAGGAAAACACACAAATTAATTTTATCGGTAACGCCGAAGGGCGTGATGTATTATCCGGCGACTTTGATGTGATTGTTTGTGATGGTTTTGTTGGTAATGTATTATTAAAATTTGCTGAATCTTTAGGTGGCGTAATTCTGCAAATTTTGCGGGAAGAATTGCCCCAAGGTTTATATGGTCAAATTGGTACAGCAATTCTCAAGCCCAACTTAAAACGGATCAAACAGCGCATGGATCATGCTGAACATGGTGGAGCTTTGCTTTTAGGTGTGGCGGGAATTTGTTTTATTGGTCATGGTAGTTCTCAAGCACCTTCAGTTTTTAGTGCTATTCGCATGGCTAAAGAAGCTGTGGATAATCGGGTGTTAGACAGACTCCAACCCCAATATCAAATTTTCCATAATGAAAGTACCTAAATGAAAGTACCTAAATGAAAAAAAATTATTCACCTCCGTCGTCTGGTCTTGCGGCTGGACGGCGGGAGTGATTTTAACTCCTGAGTTGGAATATTTCTTACAGAGTTATTAAAAATGCTGATAGGGGATGAAATAGCGTGCAGCCAAATTTAGGTATAGCAATTACAGGGAGCGGTTTTGCAGTACCAGCAACTACCTTAGAAAATCAAGTGTTAACTCAACTGGTAGAAACATCAGACGAGTGGATTACGACAAGAACGGGAATTAAACAGCGGCGATTAGCATCATCAAGTGATTCCCTTAGGTTACTCGCTACTTCTGCTAGTTTACAGGCTCTAGCATCTGCTGGAGTTGCTCCAGATGAAATTGACCTGATTTTGCTAGCTACTTCTACTCCTGATGACCTCTTTGGTAGCGCCTGTCATATCCAAGCTGAATTGGGTGCGATTAAAGCAGTTGCCTTTGATTTAACAGCTGCTTGTTCTGGCTTTGTCTTTGGACTAGTCACAGCAGCACAATTTATCAGAACAGGTGTCTACCAAAATGTACTTCTGATCGGAGCCGATATCCTCTCCCGTTGGGTAGATTGGCATGATAGACGCACTTGTATATTATTTGGGGATGGTGCAGGTGCAGTTGTTTTACAGGCAAATCAGAGCGATCGCTTGCTGGGATTTGCGCTGAAAAGTGATGGGAGACAAAACCATTTTCTCAATTTAGCTGACAATAGTTCAACTCAGGAATTAGCCCCTGGAATTGAAGTAAATCAAGGTAGTTACGCTCCAATTAGTATGAATGGTCAGGAAGTTTATCGTTTTGCTGTCCAGAAAGTCCCAGAAGTGATTGATAAAGCATTATTTGCTGCTAATCTCACCATTGAACATATAGACTGGTTAATCTTACATCAAGCTAATCAGCGCATTCTTGATTCTGTAGCTGAACGATTAAATATTTCTCCACAAAAGGTAATTAGCAATGTTGCTAATTATGGTAATACTTCTGCTGCTTCTATACCAATAGCTTTAGATGAAGCAGTACGAGCAGGTAAAATTAAACCCAACGATATTATCGCTACATCTGGTTTCGGTGCGGGTTTAAGTTGGGGTGCAGCCATTTTTCAATGGGGAAGATAGTGGTGATGTTTTGGGGAGGAGGATGGATTAGAATTGTGAAATTTTATTTCAAGATTATACAAAATTAAACAGATTTAAAAATGGTTAAAACTGCATGGGTGTTTCCTGGACAAGGCTCCCAAAAATTAGGAATGGGAAATGACTTGCTTGATTTACCACTAGCTCAAGCAAAACTGGCTCAAGCAACAGAAATTTTGGGTTGGTCTGTGATGGAAGTCTGTCAACAGGAAGAGGATAAATTATTTCGCACGCTTTATACTCAACCTTGTTTGTATGTTATAGAGAGTATTCTGGCTGATCTACTGGGCGAACATGGACAAAAACCAGATTTAGTGGCTGGTCATAGTTTAGGTGAGTATGTTGCTCTTTACGTTGCTGGTGTGTTTGATTGGTCTACAGGATTACATTTGGTTAAGCGCAGAGCAGAAATCATGGACAGCGCTACAGATGGTATGATGACCGCGTTAATCAATTTTGATGGGGAAAAATTGCAGACGGCGATCGCTACAACTCCTGATGTAGTCATCGCCAATGATAATAGCCCACAGCAAGTAGTAATTTCTGGGACACCGGATGCTGTACAACGGATCTTGTCTCAAGTCACAGCCAAACGTACACTACCCTTAAAAGTTTCTGGCGCATTCCACTCACCCTTGATGGCGCAAGCCGCAGCGGAATTTCAACAACTGTTAACACCAGTAAAGTTTCACCAAGCAACTATTCCAGTTCTATCCAATGTCGATCCACAACCAGAAACCGACCCAAAAATTTTAAAGCAGCGTCTGACTAAACAGATCACTGGCTCAGTTCGTTGGCGAGAAATTTCTCTGGAATTATCCGCCAATGGAGTGGAGCAAGTTATGGAAGTTGGTCCTGGTAATGTACTGACTGGCTTAATTAAACGTACTGTAACAACTGACCTGGTTTTAAAAAATATCCAGGATAATGCTGCAATTTTCAACTTTATTTAACTTTATTTAACTTTTGCTAATTACTTGCTCAAGGAATAACTTGTGAAGAGAAGCAGAGAACCGTTTATTAGTTTAGCACTTTACCAGGTAACCAAATGGTCATTGGTTAGCCCTTTCCTACAGGCTTATTTTCGAGGGCGGATCTATGGCGCAGAGAATATACCTCTCAGAGAACCCCTATTAGTAGTTAGCAATCATGCTAGTTACTTCGATCCTCCCATCGTTTCTAACTATATACGTCGCCCAGTAGCATACATGGCGAAAGAGGAATTATTTCAAGTTCCTGGATTAAAACAAATCATCAAGTTATATGGCGCTTACCCAGTCCATCGCGGAACGGGCGATCGGGCTGCTATCCGCGCCGCATTAGAATATCTCGATCAGGGATGGGCTGTGGGAGTCTTTTTGGAAGGAACTCGTACCCCAGATGGGCGAATTACCAACCCCAAGCGTGGTGCAGCATTACTAGCGGCGAAAGCTCAAGTACCTTTATTACCAGTCAGCTTATGGGGAACTGATCGGATTTTAACCAAAGGCTCCCTGATTCCTACTTCAGTTCCTGTCACTATCAGAATTGGTGAATTAATCCCTGCTCCTAGTTCCAGTGATAAAGAGGAGCTAGGAATTATAACACAAAAGTGTGCGGATATAATCAATCAAATGCATGATTTGGGCAGATAGGTTATTTGACAGAACCAAATATATTCATCTAAATTACGAGAAATTAGCAAATTGGAATTTTCTTGATCCATCTAAGGTAGAAAATCTTGAGGGCTGGTATTGATCTCAATTACTTCGGCGTTGCTGAATTATAGGATGATTTTGTTTAATACGAAACCAAGCTTCAGTCTTTCCAGTCTCTAATTCATCCCGTATTTATGCAACGCCGATTATTTATGCTACGCCAAAATCTGTATACTGTCGCACTTGATAAGGATGAAACCCTAAGATAATATCCTCTCTAGGTACTCCCGCTGCTACTAATTCATCTGCTACAGGACGATTAGTACCATCATATTGAATCCATATTTTCCCTTTGATGATATCAATATGGATGACTGAGCCATGTACTCGACGTTGATCATCCCAGCCTATATGCATCACTTCATAATGATCTTTCTCTAGATCGATAATTGCTTCAGTATCAATTTCACCATGAGAAGGCTTATACTTAGCATATTCCTTAATTAACTCCCGGACTATCTGGCGATAATTTTCTAAGGTATCCATTTTACAATCCTCACTTCTGACTCATCAAATACCAACAATCTAATTTGTAAGCTTTTTATGATTAACTGACCTAATTTTTCTGTAAAAATAGTTTCATAAGAGCGTTTAGGAACAGCTAGATAAAGTACTCTCTCTGGTGCGATTTCTGAAAGAATACTTTGATAGACACCATATTGACCTACCGCTTCTTCTAAATCCCTCACTGGAGAGTGTTTTAAAAAGCTTTTAATCTCAATGGCTATTTTCTGCTCACCTTTTTGCGCAGCAATGGTGAAACACCTGTCTTCGGCGCTCTCTCTCTTTTGGGCTCCTAAATCAACATAGAGGTCTCGACCTCCATAGGATAGAACAAAGGGATCATCAGTTATTTCCCAACCATCTTTAATGATGGCTTCGACGACTATATCGTGATAAAAATCTTTGGCGGACATACCAAGGAAGTGAACAGTTATTTCTGTTCATATTCCTCTATGTTATAGCCATGATAAGGCAATATTGTAAAATTCTTGATCACAAGCAAGTCTTTCAGCTTTACAACAAGAAGATAATTTTTTAAACATCCTCTAAGTCCATAATCGTCCTAAACCGAGAATAAACCCTGGTAGCACATCACCACCAGAAAGTTCAGTGGGATTTTCCCATACTTCTACATCTCTACCAGGGCGATAAATCTCTACCCGTCTGTTCTGCGGGTCAATTAACCAGCCTAATCTCACTCCGTTGTCAAGGTATTCGAGCAGTTTGGTTTGTAGTTCGGAGAGATTGTCCGATGGGGAGCGCAATTCAACCACAAAATCAGGACAAAGTGGTAAAAAACCTTTTCGCTGTTGGGGAGTCAGGGATTCCCAGCGTTCCCGATCAACCCACGCAGCATCGGGGGAACGGGTTGCTCCGTTGGGGAGTCTAAACCCAGTGGAAGAATCGAAGGGAATCCCATTACCACCTTCTTCCTCTACCCATTTGACCAGGAAATAGGAAATTTTGATATTAAAGTATCCAGTTTCACCACCTGTCGGGGGATTCACAATTAATTCTCCTACAGAGGAGCGTTCTAATCTCAAGTCACGGTTTGCTGATGCGAGTGCTTCAAATTGTGCTTGAGTGACGTGGAGAGCTTTACCAAAGGCGGGGGAAGCCATCAAATTGGGTAATTCCAACGTTAGGGTTTCTGTTTGGTTTGGTGTTTGTAACATAAAACCTTGCTTTTCAAGCTTTTTCAGCAGGTATAATAAATCTGTAGGGGCGCAAGGCCTTGCGCCCCTACATGTATGAATTATTGCCCAGATAATGTCTATTTATAGTACTCGTCCCCAAAATAAAGCTACACATCCCATAACTTTAACTGAATATTCTGCAAAATTCTCTGACATAATCTTTTTTAGCTCTTCTAAACTATCATTTTTGTTATCAAATATCTGTACCCGGTTATAAAAATTCATGAAATTCTGGGCAATAAAACTTGGTTTTACCCCAGTATTCAGAATAGTTGAGCCAAAGATAATTCCACCTGGATTA
>Ga0116228_10000695_pt1 | contig 26278 bp, 21 predicted proteins | sample S1TSphfallax_2_FD_89694 | JGI IMG/M metagenome (GOLD analysis project Ga0116228, IMG submission 89694) | Host-associated microbial communities from peat moss isolated from Minnesota, USA - S1T2_Fc - Sphagnum fallax MG | ecosystem: Host-associated > Plants > Peat moss > Unclassified | place...
AAAATCTCGACTGGCAGGGAGGATGTTCATCCGCAAAACGGGTTGAACGGGCTCATCCTCAACTGGTGCATTGGTGGCTGCTGGTTCACTCCAGCCGCAAAAAACCAGTTATGAGTTTGGATGGGATGAAACTAACCATTGGGACTTTTATTTGAAATGGAGAATCTGGGTGAGTTTTGACAAAAATGTGAGATTCAATGATTTGGGACATGACAAGATCTAACACTTTGATTGGCACCATATGAGTACCCAGTAGAACATGTTAGCATCCATTCAATGCCCTGGAAACATCTTCTTCATTGTTGCAGCCTCTTAAGACTAATAGAGGACAAAATCAAGCAAACATAACCAAAATAAATCAGATCAAAATTTGGCACCATATCACTCCACATCACCTTGCAATTGTTAGAGGTAAGAAAAGAGCTGAAAAAATACAACCCATAATTAATTAGCACTTGAAGAATATAAACCAGTGTTGGCCATTTTTCACATTGTTAAAAAAACTACTTGTTCCAGTTCTTCTCAGAACTTTAGAGAATCACCCCACTTCTTTTTTGAAAAGGTAATTTCAGGCTTAAGAAAATTAGCCACAGATTTATGAAAGAAGATTTTCAGACAATTCTCAGATCGAAGATTCTCACAAAAGTGATAACACTTGATTTTCTTAGGCAAATTTTTCAACACAGTTTATCACAATTAAAATTTTCAATAACTCAAAGTGACATTGAATTTTCAATATTTATAAAAAAAAGAAATAATGAAAGCAATAAAAAAAAATGATTGAAATGAAAAACCGTGTTGTGTCTTGTCCATTAAAAAAGTTGTTGTGGGTTGTGGTGTTGCTGCTGTTGCACCTAACCCTAAACCTAAAAGCTTTGGATATTTTTGAAGCTTTTAGAAGAAGCTAACTAAGAGGTATTCCAAAAGCATCTAGGAACCTACATCCTACCTACCCTTAGACTTTAGACTACCCCCCCTCTCGATACCCTTATAGTTAAAAACCACCTTTGGGTACCATTATTACCTTGGGTGGGTTTCAAATCTTTTATTACATGAAGGCAGTTCTCACTAAAGTGATAAGGGGGGTTTCAATTTCACTATCACCAAAGGTGAAACTCCAGGATTTTCAAGGTGAAAACAAGCTTAAAAGTCGCCTGAAAATGAAGTTCCATCTTGATAACCGTCCAACATCGGTGTAAACTATAACACGTAATCAAAACATGGGTAACTAATCCCTTCCTACCCACTTATCTCATCCCATAGTGTGGCCCTCTGCCATTCGCCCAAGTGTTACCACGTCCTCAACTGATTTTTCCTTCCAAAACCTGGTTTTCTGGAATTTATTTGAATTTTCAGTGGCAGAAATCACTTAAATAAGATCTATATCTCCCACATTCTGAATCCAAATCTTACCAAATAAATTCCATTAAATCCTGCTCATCAAGATCTTTCCAACAACTCGTCCAAAATTTGCAGTTACAATTTAATTTAATTTTCAGTGAAGCAATCATCAATATTCAAGAACTTTTGCACCACAAGTTCAGACGTCATGGAACTAAGCCCATGCAACTCTCCTGGTCGAGAGCTTTCTAAAGATGCCAAGAACACAATCTGAAGCATCCCAGTTCGGTGGATCTCATAACTACAATACAAAACAAATCAAACTACCTTCCTTCATAGATAGACACAACCTATGTTAAAACTTACCATCTTGTGATTGGTTGGTTCCTAGACCCTCCACCCCCTTAAGAGGTTGTTGCATGCCTTGTTGACATACAGCCCCAACCAAATTGACATGAAATTCTTGAGTCAGCGTGCCATTTAAAACCTATGACCACACTCGACATGGCTCAACCAAAAAAATGAAAAAGAATTCCATTTATGCTTATATTGATTTAACATTTTGAAAGAATAGCAATTTCTGGCCTATCAGGGGCTAAACACACAGGGATGGTTGGCACACAGCTAACCACTGTGGTTAGCTTTTGGACAGGAAAATAATTGAAAAGTGTTTCCTGTTCAGACACCATCCATCCTGCATGGTGCTCTCTGATGCATGCAGGTTCATTTGGGCCATAAAAAAGGCATCACTCTGAGTGACTCATTAGGTTCATTGTCTTTAGGGGATGGACTCTTGCAAACAAAAGCCTACTTGCAATGGAAGTTACTAGGTACCCTACCAGGCAAATTAATAATTGAAATGGAACTCATGATTATATGTGGCCTATTGTTCTGGTGTTGTTGCCATCCCTCAAGTAACCCCAAGGAACTAAAAAAAAGAAAAAAAAATGATAAACACACCATAGACTCCCCAGTGGCCCAAATGGGTTGTTGTTAAGTACCATAGCCCTGAACCTCTCCTTATTTGAGGGTCATAGCTTCAAGGTTATAGGCCTGAAAATTAGGGGAGGCTAGTGGGAGCAGGCCTTCCCCCAAAGTATAGCAAAGGCCATATGATCAACTGAAAGGTCCTTCAACTGACAAAAGACTCTTTTGTGAAGGGGGGTGCTTCCAAATGCAAAGAAAAAAAAACCTTGGAGTGCTTTACTATTAAAGGTGAAGATTGAGGCCGGTGCCTCTAAACGCCATCTCTGATTACTTCCTGTGCACCAAGAGCCCAAATGGGTTGGTGCTATTAAATGAAAAGTTCTAAAGCTTTTTTCCTCTTAACCCATCTCTCATCATCCCAAATGGGTTGTTGCTATTAAAGGAAACGTTCTAAACCCTTTTTTCTTTTAACCCATCTCTCATCATCCCAAATGGGTTGTTGCTATTAAGGAAAAGTTCTAAAAGCTTTTTATTTTCTCATAACCCATCTCTCATAAGCCCAAATGGATTGTTGCTATTAAAGGAAAAGCACTAGGTTCTTGCCTCTTAACCCATGTCTCTCAGAAGTGGCACCACCACTATCTTCCATCCAGGGAAAATACAACCTTCTACACATGTGACAAGAAGACTTAATCTCATGTGTTTCTTTTAGATTATCAACTACTGTAGTTGGAATCTAGATGCCACTTAAATGGCACCAAGTCCAATGACGTCAGATACATATGGAACTGGACCTGAATTTGATCCCCAACATCATATTTTAATCTGATAAATTCTTAACCAAGGGCTTTTCTAATGGCCTTTTTTCCTGCATTATACAACTATTTGTAAAGTCATCTTGGCTTTGGGCATTAGTTTAACCCTTAAGTCATTGTTTCATCCTTAATTCGAGTGTAATTGGAAAAAGTTAGCAAATTTGGGCACAACAGTACCTAGGCAGTTTTGACACGTGTTTGTCAAACAATTCACTAATTTTGAAGATTTCATATTAAAGAGAATATTCCTTATTATTCTAAAATTAATCTTTATTCCTTCATGAAATTTTGTTCTTTGAAAAACATATTGTAAAATGTTACAATTAGTCGAAGCTGCCTAAGTACTCCAGGTGTTAGTTAATGAAACTGAGTATCATTTCATAAGCTTTTAAGGATTGGATTCTGACAAGATTTGATTTAAGAAAACAGTGTATGGAGTAGTGAAGGTGTAGGAAAATTTGGGGGTGAAACTCTTGTGAGGACCAATGTAGGCGAGAAAAATAACTTAATCCCCTTTTTTTCTGCTTGCGTATTTTCTTAATTTTCACTTTTCATTCAGTCCCCACTATTGGCCAAAATAGAGCTCATAACCCCAGTTTCTAGTTTCTGGTACAATTACAAATAGCTCTATTGTAGTATCTGGGTCAGTTCAACACTAATTATATTATTCATAGAAATGTTGAAATTTTCAAAAAAAATCAGAATTTTTTTTTCTGAAGGAAAGTAAATAATAAAATATTTGAAAATATATCTTTTTCAAAATGAAATTCTCCAAATTAATTAAGTATTCAACAAATAAACATGTGTCAAAGTGATCGAGGTGCTATGGTATTTATTAGTTTGGCCAGACATATTGGTGAGTGTCAGTTGTCAACAGGCATAATAGCTTCCCATATCTAGCATCTAGGTAATGACATATCTAGGTGTTGTGTATATCCTTATGCATATGTATACCAGTGTTGGGCCAGTATCAAAAAAAATTGATACTCATTAGATCCAGTTTTCACAAAATAACTTACAAAAGGGTTTGGTTTTCACTTTTTTTTATTAAAAACATTATAAGTCAAGGCAGGGTATAAATTTAAAAAATTGAACTGGTTCTGAAAATGTTGGTCTAAATTTGAAAATAATTGATTATTCTTTAATGGTTCTCACAAACTAGTTATTATTATTTTTCAAATAAAACAATTATAATCAAGCTTTTTTATTTTTCTTTTATTTCTTTTCTTAAAAGTAAAAAAAACATATGAAATTTTATCTAAAATTTTAATGATAACCAGCAATTTATTTATTGGATTTTCATATTTTAACAATTTCATCCTAGTAGGTGGCAATGGCCTACCCAAGCAAAAACAACAAAGAGAATAAAAGTGGGAAAGAGAATGAACCACTTGGGCCTAGTGCCTTTTGTTGATGGGAGGAGGCATGAGAACAATATGAAGAAATATGTTTAAGAATAAATTATTAAATTTGTTTCAAAGTTGAGATAGTCAAAGTAAGGAAATGTAAAATGGAAAATGTGGGATGAAGTTTTCCAACAAGAGAAGACACAAATTGAAAGAAACTCACATGAAGTGATGGTAAGAAATAAGAAAATGAAAAAAAATTGAGACAAAATGAAGAAACTTTGCATGGTTTTAATAATTACAAGGTCATGACAAATTTGGATTTAGCGACACTAGTTGCAATATCTCCATCAAGAATAGAATAATTGCTTGGACATTATATGATGCACAACTTCCCTTGTCGTAATTGCCATAGTTGGGGTCATTGGCCATGAAAATTTTGATAATAAGTTCACCTTAGAGGATTTCTGAATTCTTGTTAGTTTAAGGATCTCCACAATTTGTTTGTATTGTGCCTTTTTGGAAGGTAAATTTTCATTTGCAACCTCAACTTCAATAACCAAACCAGTTTCAAGTTACAATGACACAAATGTTCAATTACAAGCTGAGACTTTGAATTTCATGATCTTGTACCTTGTTGCCCAAAAGGTTTATCACGACAACTAGGAATATTTTGTGAACTCCTAAGGTTTTTTTTGTAGCATTCCACTTTTCCAACGTTGGCAATGTGATGGCTTTAGGCTTCATGGTTGATGCATTTGAAATGAAAGAAATGGGTGCTTTAATGTTTGACTTTGATTTAAAAGGTTGCAAACTCCATGGTAGGGCTTTACTAAGCTTTGGGTTGATATGATTGCTAGAATCAAGAGATCTTGAAACATGACCACTAAAAGGTAATTTAATTGATGGAAAACTAGGGGCTATTTCAACTATTTGAAATGTGGACTAGCACAATGTAGAATTGGGAACCTCATATGGGTTTTCAAGGCACACAAAGATAAGAAAACCATCTTTATCTTTTGTGTGTTATGCCCATGGCACAAAATTTCCACTATCACAACAAGTTAGAGGGAACTATACAATGCATTAGAGAGCAATTGATCATCACCTTTCTGTGCATAATGTTTTTTTGTCTAACTTGGGGTTCTATCACAATTGAATTGCCCAATTTTCTTTTTTCTTTTTCTTGGTCAACAAGATTGAATGACTTGTGACTATTGTTGAAAGAGTTTTGTCACTAGCCATACAATTTTGAAAGGTCACAATATGGAAGGCAAAACTTCCAAACATCTTCCCAGTTGTCATAGATCCTTAGAGCTTGCAACATAAGAATATTTTTTGTACAACTCTATTTTTGGAACAACTTTCATAAGTCTTTTTGGAAAACATAAAGGTGTTTACAAAAGAGTGTTAAAACAATCACATAATTTCCAAATTTTTTAACATGGTCCCAATGAAACCCAAGACACCCAAAATCCTTACAAAAGAAAATCTCATAGGAAATTATATTTGTTTGATGCACATAATTTCAGTAGTTATCAGTGGGGATGTTTTCATTTGTTGGACCTCCTTGGAATGTGATCCACAAATCAACAACATACAAAGGAAGAAATGATGTGCATATGATATTCTCATTATAATGTGTAGGATTTGAAAAATAAAATTCACCTTGACAGGGTTATCCATATATTTTCCAACACATTGTCTTTTTAGTTGTAAGAATTTCTTCAAAGGAAGCACCTTCTCTAACCCTCAATAGCCTCATTGAATTCTCCAAAGACATTTCAAAAGGAAGGGAATCATTAGCCATGGAATCAATTGCCTTTGCATTCAATTGCATGGATGATTATTGTTGTGAATCCTTGTTCTTGAAACATGGTTTTGAAAGCTTAGTTCTTCACATGGGTCAACCTTGTAAAATGTTACATGTTTTGAACATGTTTCACAACTAAAATTCTTAGTTTTTCAAACCATAAATTCTAGTAAAAAAGATCCCTTGTCATTTTGGACAAGTTGATTTTAACATGTCTACTGTGATTGGGGTGGTATTTTTTACTAGTAAAGTAAAGGCCAATTGAGTAGTCATTTTGATTAGTGAGTAGTGGACCATTTGATTAGTCAAATTATTTAAATAATTTATTTATAAATTATAAAATTATAAAAATGTAAGCAAGTAAATAAATGGGTCAATTAACTTCTTTTACCCTATCTACTTCACTTAACTTAACCTAATTTAATATAACCTATTTAACTTAGTCTAACTTATTTACCTTAGCCCCCTAAGCATGTACATAGGTTACAATTATTAAAATTTGAACCCTTGACCTCCCTAATGAGTGGCTACTCAAGAATCAGCCCTAGGAGGTAGTAAGTTTTTTGACCAACCAGGAGGCTAGGGCCCCACCCCCTCTAGGTTTTTCCCACACAATGTTGAGTGTAAAAAAGGTCAAGGATAATAAGTGGCTAGCTTTCATTGAAAAGTTTTTTATTAATCACATGATTGAGACCAGCGTGCAGACAAGATACTTACGCTTCAAGGGTATGTCATACAAGAGCGAAAGCTACTTGTGTGACATTAGCTGTGTTTAACTGTGAAAAACTTTAGCTTAGTTTCAATGTGGCAACACACAACTTGAAGTAGTGATAGGTGAGTGGAAGGGTGTGCCATAAACAGAAAGGCTTTGTCGGGGCTATAACTTGGGGAAGGTAAAAGATGAAGAACATTTGTTCCTTGTCTGTCCAAATACACAGAAAGTTAGGGAACACTTTTGTTCGGCCTTGCCCCTCACCCACACTAGCATTCTTGTTGAGCTCATGCAAACTATGAACACGGTTGCCTTAGCCAAGTTTGTGGCATGCTGCCAGTATGAGAGGACAATCTGTCCTCCATGATCTACCTTTCGTTTAATGGACTCTTTGGTCCCAAATGGATGTAAAATTGTAAACAGTAAACAATAAACAACAAACAAATAGACCACATCCTTAACCAATGGACCACACCATCAAAAGATGTTCAACTTTTGTTAATTTTTTTTATTTCACATGTTTTTTTTGACACATCACTACAGGATTGTGAGGTGAATAGGCAGGTGGGTGGGTAGGTAGGTAGTACTAGGTAGTTAGTAGGTGGGTGCATGGGTGGTTAGGTAAATTGTAGTAGGTAGTTTGTCATGCCCTTAATTTTGGGTTCATAACCAAAGCAAAGACATAGAAAGGTGCAAGCCGAAAGTGCAATTCGAGAGTTAGATTTGCATTTTTGAGAATGTGAAGGAATGAACCCACACATTCCCAAGTGGATTCCCACTTTGGGTGTTTAAATCCTTATGGAATTTTGAATCTTCAAAGAGGTATTTTAGGGGTTAAAACTAATTGGATCAAAGAGTTGTTTATACCATTAAAAAATTCTTGAAATGTAGATGCAGAAAATGGGTTTGCATGACCCATTTTAGTATTTGAAAAAAAAAAGTTATGATCAAAAAAAGTGTTGGGAATCAAAATGCCAATCTGACTCCTGCCCACTAAAAGTTGAAATTTTCTCTAAAATACATGTGTGCAAGTGGCATGTCATATATCATTGGAAAGCTCTTGATGAAGGCTAGAACTTTCTTTTACATTCACCTCAATTGAAAGTTTTCACAAGAAGTTATGGCACTCCAAAATGGCAGAAGTCCCAATTTTAGGAGTTGTAAGACTCCCAACTTAAGAGTCCCGAGATAAAATGACATTTGGATGTAGCCCCCGTAGCTAATCATAAAGAATATTATAAGGGGGATGGTGGTGGATTCCCCTAAGTTTAAGCCGTGATGAGTCATGTGAATCTATGTATGCATGTTATTCATCCATGCACCAAAAATGTTCCAATCATGCATTAACCAACTTGTTTTTTGGGTTTTGCTAGTTTGAGTGAATAATTGATTCGCTTGTCATTGATCCTAATCCCCATCTCGAAACTACAACATGCCCCTCTACCCCCATAGTGTTGTGAGTTAGAGAACACACTAAATTCTTTTTTCTTCCGTTGTTTTCATTTTCCGACTCACATTTGAATCTTTCAAGGAAAATGGGAGTGTGTCATAATTAATAGGTGAGTGCACGGGTGGTTAGGTAAGTTGTAGTAGGTAATTAATTATGTGGGTGGGTGGGTAAATAGGTAAGTGGGTAGGTAATAATTAATAAATAGGTGGGTGCAAATGCAATAAAAGGAACCATGGGTTACAAGGTTAAAGTCATTTCCAAGGAATGCATTTGACAAATGGCATTCATGTGTTAGTTAAATTTTAAAATTATAATCCTAGTTTATGTCATTTATATATATAATGCATCCATGTTTAAAATAACACAAAAATGAATAATTTTTGTTAAAAACACATTTTAAAAAATTCATAATTCTTAAAGTCAAAAACACATTTCAAACAAATATGTTCAAATGCATTTAAAAATGAAATTTAGCAATTTCAAGTGCCTTTACTTTTATAATCATCAATGTTAAGGTCCTTTTCAAGTTTGAGAAGGAATGGTGCACATTTGATTTTAAAAAAAAGACATTTGGAAAATAAAACTATTATGACAATTGTTTTGAACATGCAAAAAGGCTTTTGAAACATCATCAATTTGCATCAAGTTTTGAAAAATAAAAATTTACAAATAATGGAACTTAAAAGGAAAAAAATGAAAATCTAATTTATTATGTTCCTCTTGTGATTTAAAAAATATATAAAATTACAATTTTAAACAATTGTGACACACCTTGTGGCTTCTTTCATTGTGGTTACACCCAAGTGGGTAGGTAAATAGTTTGTAGTTAATAAGTAGGTAGAAAGGGGGTAGGTAGGTACGTTGTCATAACATTTGTAATAGTTAAATAAGTGGGTAGGTAAGTAGGTGGGTGGGTTAGGTGCGTGGGTAGGTAGGTAGATGTGTAATAATAACATTGGCCATCTTGACTAAATGTCCTATTTGATTAAAATTCCATTAGGCATTTTGATTCAAGGTGTCATCTGTTTTTTTTCAACTTGACCAAATGCTCCATTTGATTAAGGTTGTCAATTTTTGTTCAATTTGACTAGATATCTAGTTGCCAAATAATTAAATAGGTTATTTCAACCATGTTGATTGGTCAAAATATACACATGTCATTCAAGCCCTTATCCTTTGATCAAAATGTACATGTTCATTAGTCAAGAAAGACTAATCAATCAACTTGGACCATTTGAAAAGCCAAATTTTTTAATAATGCCTTGAACTTTTTGCGGTAATTTTTACGACCCATGGTCAATTTGTGTCCAAAGGCATTTCCCCTTGGATATCCCCCAACAAAAATGTCAAGGAATACCACGAGTTGAGAACTTTGATTTGCAACCTTGGTTATTAGAATTTCAGCTTTATTTGTGGTTTGATGCATAGATAGATAGAAATGTAGTGAAGAAGGGAGCAAACGAAGGAGAGCACATGGTACAACTTATTGATAATGGCGGGAATATTATTGAATATACTAAAAGCCTACACCACAATAGCTTGAATAAATTTACATGAAACATTGGAAACTATGTTGTCTACAAGTAAGTTTTGTGAGCAATGGAAATACAAGTTGTCCCACTTTAGGATTAAGCTGAACGTCCAAAGCTACTGAAATGATAGTCCAATAATGCATGAAAAAAAGGTTCATGGAAAGAGAAAATGTTCTGATCTAGCATTGTGATGAAGACAGAAGTTGGCATTATTTGCAACAGCCAAAGATCATTGCTAAGCCTTTGGTCTTCTTTGTGTCGGTCTTCTTTCACCACTTACTTGTTCGCTTCCTTTCTTTCTTCCATGATCATTGTAAGAGCGTGATAGCTTGTGAGGAGATGGGGTGGCTAGTAGGTAGGGCAAAAGACGTTAACCCCAAGTGGGGTAGATGGGTCGTGCACATGAAGGAAAAAGTGCAATAAACTGCCTCGTGAGAAGCAGATCTGCCCCTGATCTTCCACAAAACCTGGTAGGTAGAATGTCCTGATTTTCTGCTTTGTTTCGCCCAGCAAACATGTGCTTGCCACTATAGCTCCCCTTCTGGCCTACCCGCTAACTACGGTGCTCCAGTTAGCACTCAGCTTGAATCTCTCACAAGTCTCATTGTTCACCTTTGGGTTCACTTACCTATCCTCCATAGCGATGAGAACAAAAGGAAGTTGATGGGAACAAGAGGAATTTGATGAGAATTGTTTGGGAACTTGATGAAAACAAAAGGATATTGATAGGAACAAGAGGAATGCAATGAGAATTTTTTAGGAACTTGATGGGAACAAAAGAAATTTGATTGAAACTTGATGGGAACAAAAGAATTTTGATGGGTTATTGATGAGAATTTTTTGGGAATTTGATGAGAAAAAGAGGATTTTGATGGGATATTGATGAGAACAAGAGGAACTCAATGGGAACTGTTTGGCAACTTGATGGGAAATCAAACACCCACACCTTCAAAAAGATAACAAACATCCCTAGGGGGCATGTTTGCGTCAGCCAATTGGCTCACCCCTTCAAAAAATAAGAAACATCCCTGGGTGCATGTTGGTGCCATCCAATTGGCGCTCCGCACATGCTTTATCCTAATGTGTTTTTCTAGGAACAAGCTACAAGGCTAGGTGCTTCCCATGTATGGAATTTGTTTTTAACAAATTGCCTAGAGGGCAGGAAGAGAAAATTAGATGGAGCAGCTAAAAAGGTCGGCAGACAATGTGTGCATGTGCACATTCTATCTGCCTGCCTCCCTTTCTGCCAGCGGATTTCAAGGAGCAGGCAGGGAGAAACCATAAGAGAAACGTAGAAGAAACAGTATTTTCAAGTCTCAAGATCTCACTTGAGATCTCAGAAAGGGACGAGCGACGTGGGCTTACCAGCATCCAGAACCTCTGGAAATTGCACAAAGCCTCATCCTCCTCAAAGAAAAAGAAGAGGAAGAGAAAAAAATTCCAAAGAAAAAAAGAAAGAGAAAGAAGGAAGAAGGGAGAAGAAGAGAATAGTAAAAGGAAAAGAGAAAGAAAGAAGGAAAGGAAGAGAAAAAAATGATATAAGTGATGTAAAGTCAAACCTGAAAGAATCAAACAACGATACTCCAGTGACACCCCAATGATAGGTGAGAATATTTTTTGATACTTGCCCAATACTAATGTCTACCGTGCCAAGTGTGACCTCGCAAATATGCTTATCCAGTGGGAACTTTTTATGGGATCTGAATATGAATATTTATTTTATCCTAACAAGCTATTAAAGAGGTGTGTGATTATTGTGTGGGGTAATTGGGGTGTGATTTGGGCAATTAGCCCCAAGTTGTTGTGGGCAAAGTTCTTTCAAGAACTAGGGTTTTACTCCCTGTAAGTTACTTCAGTTTAGGACTGTGTGTGAGAGTGGAAAAAGATTGTAATCATGTAAAATTTGAATATGCATAATCTTTGTATGTATTCATAATTAATTTGAATCTTAAAAACAGAAAATTCATATCTGTTGGGGAAAAAAAACTAAATTTGAATCCCATATACATCTTGACAAAAAAAATTTGAATTTTTTTCATCCATATCTGTCTATTAAATTATTTTTTAATAGAATATACATAATTGATATCTTGGACTTAATCTTAACATGTGATATGCAACCAACACTGGTATTTATCTGCATAACAAATTTTACCCACTCTCAAGGTTTGTCTAAATAGGTACCCAATCTACACAATCATGTAACCTTTGTAAAGCCTCAAGAGCTTTCTTGACTTGTTAGTGTTAAGAATATATAGGTACTCATAAACAATACTCTTAGTCTCAGGTATGATATACCTGAGTATCAGGTTTGAACTCAATAGGCTTTGTGTGCCTTGGCTTTCAATTGGGTGGGAAAAGGACAAGCCTAACACAGGCATAAAAAAGGCAATCTCAAAGTCAATACCAGTCCATACCTATTATCACCAGAAGGGAAAAAATATAATTAAAAAAATAGCAACCAAATAATCTAAATTAAGAGCAAATATTTTGTCTCAATATTCCCATTTATCTAAAAAAATAGCCAAATCTAGAATAAAAGGTTTTTTGCAAAAAACTTTAGCCACATTTGGACTCTGATTTTATATTTTGGTAAATTTTTAATTTAAAAAAATTTAAACATTTAATGTTAAATCCCTCTTGGGAGGCTAGCCAATGACCCAACATCAGAAAATTGCAAAAAAATATCACAGATGTGAGTGTATACTGCAGCGTGCTAGAAGGATATAATCTGATCACACTGGACTTGAGCTGCTTGCTTTACAATGTGCAAAAAAATCATTGGGTTTGTTAAAGAACATGATTGATGGGCCCTACTCAAAGCTGTTGGTCCCTAGAGGGTTCTAATTTATTTTTTGGTTGGGTTCATAAGTGTGTGGAAAATGCCCATTGCCATTATGCATGTGGAAAGAAAACAAAAATGGTTCATAAAATGCTATTATGATGCCCTAGTACCTGGGCCAGTTTGACACTAATTATATTATTTTTAAAAAATCAGATTTACGAAAAGAAAAATTCAAAAATATTTTTCCTGAAGGAAACTCAAGAATCTGATGAAGTAATCAGGAATACATCCATCATGTGGCAAAATGAAAGCCTCAAAATTCATTAATTATTCAACAAGCATGTGTCGAAGTGGCCAAAGAAATGTGATTTCAATCCATGGAAATCTTAAGTGATGGTGGGAAATTGAAGAGTTGGACAGATCCTGAAATGCTATTATCTGAGTTCAACTCATGGACATCTTAAGTGATAGAAGGAAAAAAAAGAAATGGCCAGTAAAATGCTATTATGTGAGTTCAAGGCATGGAAATCTCTAGTGTGAAAGGGATTTTAAATGGCCCATGAAATGGAGAGAGAGAGAGAGAGAAGACTGCACCACAATCTTAAATAAGATCTTCTGGAGTCTTGACTCTTCACCTGCCCATAAAATACAATAAACAAAGAGAAGAAGAAGAAGAAGATCCAGCCTGACTCATCAAACTCAGACCCAAACATCCCCTCCTTTTGTAATCATGTGAAATAAATGACCAATTTGTGGGAAATGAAATCGCTAGTTCATTGAAAAGAAAATTTGCTTGAATGCATAAAAATGGGTAGTTGCAGGCTTAGGGGGGCTTGGTGTGTAAGAGAGAGAGAGATGCTTGTGAGGGCTTACATATGTAATTGGGAGAGATGCTCTGGCACCATATTTGATTATTTTCAGCACAATCATGGAAGTGTACCAACTTATTATGCCACTTCACTAGTTGGTGCGGTTTCGTCATTGGAAATGGGTATCCATCTGTGTAGGAAGGGGTATAAGTCCAGGCCAAAAATGGCACTAATGTAAATGTGTGTGTGTGGGGGTGTGTGTTTTGTGAGTCCATCTCTCTTTCTCACACACTCAAGGTCAAAGTGTAGGAAGTTGTTTTCCATTTTGGCTGGAGAGTCATGGATATCGAGTTTTAGTCCAATCTATCTTTTTTAATCAGACTCTCTTTGAAAACAAGTCAATTTGAGGCATGTATTGACAAAGCCTTGACGTGGATATTAAATAGTGGCAATCTTAGGGAAGACATTTTGCTCTGGACTGTTTGATGAGTGAAAGCAAGCTCGGCTATGAGTGGAATTTCAATGAAGAGAAACATTTTTGTGAGAGCTTCAAAAGTACCTCAAATCCACACCAGGATTGTGGATCATTTGTGGTGGTTGAGAATTGGAGGAAAATGTCATAAATGCCATCCGTGTGCACACGAGCTAATGCAATGCAGGAATCCCAAACAGTTCAAACTCTTTTGTCGGATATTGGATGAGGTGGGACATTTACGATGAGTAGGGGCTATGATTGTGAATAGGCAATTTAGCTAAGTTGTGGGATTTTTTCTGCACATGGGTGAGCTTCTTATGCTTTGTCAAAATGGTTTTCTGCTTGAGAACTAGATGAATAGTTTGAGAAGAAAATCCTGAAAAGGGCAGAGGGAAGAATCCCTCTACAAATTGACATAGGTAACCTTTTAATGTTTCACATTTCAAATCAGGAAAGTAAGAAAAACTTAGGGAAAGTTTTTAAAGTTCCACTCTCCAAAATGTAGCGAAAGTTTTTTAAGTTCCACTGTCCAATAGTTGTAAGTTGTGAAACCAAAATTCAACAAGGGGTGTGTCAAATTGTGGCCTTGCCCTTTACATCAAAAACTGTATCTTAAAGCAAAAGAAGGATTATGGAAACTCAAATATTTCACCATGCAAAAATATATTAATCTTCAAAAAAATCCTCTAAAAGAAACCAGAACATTTCAAGATATAATAACTTTATACTAATCTCAAGTTTCAACACAAGCCAAAATATAATATTTCAAAAATCCTCATATAAAAATAGACCTATTATTACCTAGGGGCCTATAAAAATCCCTTAAGCTACTAAACTCTATAATGAATCTAAACACAATATCCTTGCTTTGCTAGGCAAGGCCAACAACTACCTATCAAGACATCTCACTACAATCACAATATTTCCAGGTGTCACACTAACCCAACGCAATCACAATATTTCAATGTGTAATGTACCAACCCACTAAAGTGAACTGATGAACTGTTAATGCAATTACTTTTTCATTACATCATGCATTAACTTTATTCTTCATCTTCTCATGAATCTTCCATAGTCAAAATTATGGCCTGGCTCATCATTGACATACTCAGGAAATTTCCTCCCACCTACTTGTATTGTCCTCTATTATACGGTTTCATGCTTGATTCAAAGGCCAACAAAGGGGACAAATAGAGATTGTATTCTGAAAACAAAATCTCTATTTCAAACTTTGTATCAGACATTCAAAGTATGATATGAATTTGGATAAAGAAACAAGAGCCATATTTCATGGCAGAAAAGCAAAATGGATCGTGGGCCATTCAAAAGAGAGAAATTGACTCAAGAGGCTAGGCACTCTGTTGTTTTGTCACAAGAAGCAGCTGAAACTCATCAGCTAATGGCTCTACCATTTATTGCAAGTTCAAACCCAACAATAGTTAAAATAAGAGATGTTCCTTGAAGTTCCAAGAAGTGAACTCACAATTCACACATTCGCACCTAGTGAACATTCCTCAAAATGTGGGATGAAATGAGAAACTACACCAAATCAACACCAGTGGTTATTTTTGTGGCAAAATTTTCAACAAAGAAATTGGGAAATTTTGGGAATTTGGGAGTTTTTTCCCTTTGTGGTGCAAATTTGATTAATTTTGCTGAATTTTTGGGTTAGATGTCTCCAAAATTTTGATATGAAAAAAATGGAAAAAAAAAAACACTGATCAGCACCCACACTACCTTCACCTTCTTTTGATTAAAAAATGAGTCAAATTTACACTAGAAAAACAAAAAACTCCAACATAAACCCATTTTCTTTGTTGAAAAATGGTGAACTTTTTCCCCAACAAAACAACACCAATGTGAACCCCTTTTTTTATGGTTGCATGTAGCCAAAAAGCGATATAAAAATCAAATGTGCTAAAATAATGCAATTTTTGAAATTTTCAATAGCCATAATTAAACCAAAATTTAAAATCACTTTCATACTTTCATGGTTCAAGCAAGTAGCCAAAAATATAAAATGATGTATCTAAAAAGATACTTTGGCATTTAATTTGTATTCAAACTTGAGAAAATTTTATTATCTATCATCATCACTTGGTTCCATCACAAATTTGACAAAGAAAAACATTGTAAACCCCCACCCAACATCTTGTCCCACATTAATATCATGTTGCAAGACACTAATGAAACTGTTATGTCACAATACACTAAATTCATGATACAATCCTCAATGTGACAAAGCCACCCTACGGATAGTTGAAGTAAAGAAATCATATTTACCCCTCCCCAAGCTTTTTGAGAATTCTAGTGCAAGTCCTTGTAAGCATTTGTCATCAAAACTTGACAATCATTTTATGCTTGGGCCCTCAACATAAAATGATTGTTAGGCTTTTCATGGCCATAAGGTGAAGTATCTAGCGTAATCCAAAAGAGAAAGAAAGGCATCACTTCTTGGTGAACAAAAACAAGGTAAATCCAACATTCAGCTCTGAGTCTCTGTGTGACAAATATCCAATCAAAAGGTAAACAGAAGAACACTGAATTGAACATTTCATTCACAGTACAGATATATATGTTATCACATCTGACACCACAGGAGGCTTTGGTCATCAACCAATCTTACAAACAAGGGCACCAGTTTTGGGCAGGCAGGTAACCAGGTTAGAACCCTGATACGAGCCCTCGTATCATCAAACCAGGCCCACCTCTTATGACATGAAGCGATACCAGCCTCCTACCACTTACCTGCGTAATACGGACATAAGGTAATGCCGGCCTCATACCAATACCTGACACAACATCAGGCTTCATACCAAGACTGTATCAATCTCAAGACCAGGTATACCCTAAACCCTAAACCAGACTCATTAAGCGGGCACTCCTTCCTGTCTCGGTAAAGAGAGCTTGGCACGGATGGAAAGAAGGGACATCCTTTGTTGAAGTATAAGCTGGAATCATTCAATGTGAGAATTTCACCTGTCTTTGTGCAGAACTGGGGAGGGTTGAAGATGGATATCAGCATTGCAAGTAACTCTCCACAAAATCCCAAGAGACAAATAAAGTAGCGAATAATGTGGGCTTTCTACTCAGGTGACAAAGATCTAGTTCATGCAATGTTGGCCCGAGGTGATGGACTGCAAAAAAAAGTCAACTCAAAAACGCATGGTCAAAATTTGATGACTTGGTAAACACAGACAAGTTAAGGTTGCTGTTCATGCTAGCACCCATCCTGCCAGAACAAACATACATGCCCATGAGGAGAGCAAAAGAGAAACACTGGCAGCTTCTTGCCCTGCACCCTTTCCATTGCCACACTATGTATACTACATCCTGTCATTTGCCACACTCAAAACAATTCATTTAAGACTCCAAAGACCTCTTAGAAATGCAATCACAGTATGTTGTGCCACATCCAAGACTCTGCTACTGCATAGATGCCAGTTTCCTCTTGAATGCCAGCTAGAGCACCACAGGATGTAAAAAACAGATAGTACCTGTGTGACCAGGATTCTCAGTTACATTGACACCATGCCCATTCCCTACAGGAGATTGTGACTACTTTGCACGGAAGGGGGCCTGTGTGCGGGGTCCAGCATGCCACTCCTGCCTTTGGAATGAAAGTTCATGATCATGGAATCGGAAAGGGGACTGTGAATAATGTCCAGCACAATAGCCAGGCAGTGAAATGGAAGTCCTGTCAAGAGGTGTTACCTCCTATTCCATGAGATTTCTGAACAAACAAGCAATCATTTGCATAAAAATTGATTTGCTCACAAAGGCAACACTTTAATCTCCTCTGTACAAGTACCAAACTATATCAGATAATTAGGGCCTACTTGCATCTCTCCAATAAGGGCCACTGAGAAGAATAGCTGGAGCTCCACCCGGCAAGCGTCAAGGTAACAGGTACCAAATCCTGTCCAATGATATCATCCAAAACTAGAATCCAAGGTATTCTAATATAACCAACTATCATGAGAAATCTCCAAGGTATTCTAATGTAACCTGACATCCTATATTTGTAGGTGTGTAGCAATCCAGGCTCTATACATGCTCATCATGTTTTGGGACATAAATGGTATGTTTGGTATGTATCATCCACCTGCAAGCTAATTGAAAGACTAGCTATAATCAACACTGAACATTCCAATCAGGCAGTGTGTCCATGACCTTAGAGGTGTATCATCATCCCCTGATGGTGAGAAAATCATAGCAAATCATAGAGTTCAAAGAAATCAAAAGGAACAAGTAACAAACACAAGAAACATGTGTTAACGGTTGCAGCTAATCCCACTCACAAATTCTGCTGGAGGTCAAAAGCTAGGACTATAATTGTACCTTGGGCTGTGATGTCTTGGTGGTGGTGTGCATGATTGCGTGTCAACTGCAATTTACCAAGAGAAGGAACAATAAGTATGAAATTGTATGACACAATTGATGAGTGCACTGAAAATTGTGTAGGAACTAGACAAATGATGCAGACAGACAAAAAGAGGACACAATAAGCAAACATAGGGTCTGGACTGAAAAACCTAATCAGGAGACACTGAAAGTGATGCTTACATGTGAACCAAAGAGCAGGGGATTGTCTTGGGACATGCCTGTGGAAACTACCTCCCCCTGGCCCACTGTATCTGCTCCCTCTACCACCATGGTTTTCCTCCATGGCTAGGGATGCTGTACAGCAGTGAATAATAATACATCTAACAAAGTGAACATCTAGTATTCTTGACAAACCTAAATAAATGTACCAAAAACAAGGAACTGCTCCAGGGGTAAGAAATCCTTTTCTCATATGTTATGTATTGCTGATACTTCAGGCTCACTTAGTGCAATCTCATACTCAAATGTACCAAAAACAGGAACTGCTCCAGGGGTAAGAAATCCTGTTCTCACATGTATGCATTGCTGGTACTTCAGGCTCACTTAGTGCAATCTCATACTCTGCATTAATGATGAGGGAAGTAAAGCATGCTTTAAAAACTGAAGGGTATACCTGGAGTGCTGCTCCCTAACCTGCATCTCTGAAGTCTTCTTCTTCCGGTTTTGTTCAGCGAACACAAGAGTGATCTCTCTCTCTCTCTCTCTCTCTCTCTCTCTTCCACTAGGACTTGTGTGTCCATGTTACACTGTGCATCAGCAGCATCTGCAGGGTCCATGTACTGTACAAAGCCAAACTTGTCTATTTCTATTTGGTTTGTTCATTGAATTCTATGTGATTTTTGCGTAAAAATCTGAGTGAATAATTTGACTATGAGATGCACAATGGGAGGGGCAATGCAACAAATTATTCCAAGGGGGTTAATGGTGATCATTTTCTTGCCTTTTGTGGAGGAAAAATTATAAATTTAAGAAGATGAACGTACATGCATGAACTAATTATTTTGTTGTTATGCTTTTTATAGAATCTAAATTTTATTTTTGGTTTTTCTTTTCAATTTTCTTTTGTATATTTTCTCATCATCTTTGTAAAGTTTGAATAATTCATTTTGTTCCTTAATTATAATTTTTGAACACTCTCAACAATGAAAATCTTGTGGTAGTGACTTCCAATCTCTAGTCTAATTGTATTAATCTAGGTTTAGAAAAATGGAATACAATACAATTCTATTTTAGAGTTGCATGATGATGAAGATTTAACATTTTGGGAATTTTATTGAGGGTGGTTCCTTTGTCTTGAAATGCATCCAACATTGAACTATGATATAGAAGGAATGTGTTGGAGAACACTAGCTCTAGAATTTCAGTAGTTGCAACATCACACATTCTATTTTTGATCTCATTATAGTAATTTGTTTCAAAGCTTCTAGTGGTGCATGCAAGATCCCCAAGGAAATCATTTCCACTTGATTCCAAACAATGTGCAAAAACATATAGGGTGTAAGTTATTGAAAATAAAAATAAAAATAATTCAAATGTGGATAAGGTGCTTATGATTCACTATGAAAACATATTTGCAATATATTTAAAATATTTCAAAACATACCTAGAATATTATCAAAATAATATGCCATTATTTTATAGGATATTAAAAAATATTCTTCTACTCTAGGTGCTTCTTAAAATTTATAAGGAGTCACTTCTTCAAAGCAAGCTCTTGGTTGAGTTTGCATGCAAACAATTGTTTCTAATGATGCATGCAAAAGTTTTCATTGAGTTTCCATGCAAGCCTGGATTGAATTTCCATACAAGTAATATACTTGTTGGTGATTGTTTTAAAACAACATACGATTTTGCTTTTGTTACACTTTTGTGAACACGGATAGAAAAAAAAACCACAAGGTAAAGACATGTGATTGTTTTTATTGTTACAAAACTGCATGTTCAATTTGATGTGTTGGTAAAGTTTTGTGAGATAATTCGGCAAAATAAAATTGTCAAATTCAGACAACTTCCCACCATTGATGCCCTTGTCTTCACCTCCCCTTGTTCAAGTAAGAGGAAACCCCATATACATATGGAAAATGGAAAGCCAAAAGTTTGGTGCAAGTACCATGGAATGTCTTTTGGTTAAAAGAGAGGAAATGCAATTGAATGAAAAAAAATAGTGAGGAGAGGTTGGAAAGCTAGATGAAAATCATGAAAGGAGAAATCAACAATTTGAAGGTCCCATCTAGGAGACATTACATAAATAGTTTGAATATTTGTGTCAAAAGAAATATGTTTAAAGTGGTTAGTGAAGATGCAAGGAGAGAAGGAAAGGGACACCTAACACTTCTTCCACCATAGTGTTGTAGTAGAAGTTATTGTAAGCATTTTTATTAGTGATGGCAAGCTTTTGTTTCCTTCCTTTGGAAATTATAGACTCATAGATCATCCTCAAAAAAACTATAAAAAACAAAAATTTCAAGCTTCAACTTGAAGCACATCTAATTCAATTTTATGTTGTGCCAACTTCAGTGACATGCTTATGAAGTCTTTTTTATGTTCAAGTAATGTTTTTTTTTATATTCATGCAACAATAATTCTAACGCACTCATCCTCTCATGGTCAAGATGTGCATTCACTTTGATATATCATGTTTTTTTTTTCTATTTTGAAATTCAGTTTCACATGTTGTTCTTTAATCAAAGTCCATTTAGTTATTTGTAGTTTGTTAACTTTAACTTTGATTGGATTTCATTTACAAGGACATTTTCTTGTTTATGATGGTAGTATGTTTTAGGGTATATTGTGTTTTCCATGGAACTATGATTCCATTTCTATGAGTTTTTGCCCATTCTACCACTTTATCTTTCTTAGTAGCCAATTATCTTGTGGTTAAACTTGTATTAATTGATTTAATAGAATCTATAGTTGTGTTGATTATATACAAAGGAACCACACCTTCTGGTAAACTTATGGTTCCTATAGAAAATAGTTCAAGTTTAGTGACAAACATGACATCTTCCTTTTCATTTGTAATGCCATTTTGAAAGCCATTACACAACAACATTTTTGGTTTTTTAACATTACTTCCCATGTGCTTATCAATAAGAATGGTCTAACTATCCCATTACCTTGGATAGTAACCATGTTGTTGCCCCAATCATGTGTTATCTTAACATCCTTTTATTAGAGTCTACCCAACAACGTAAAATAATTACAATCAACTACACTATTTTGTATTATTATAAACCTAGCAATGTAAGGTATGTCATGTACATACATTTTTAAATCTTGAATTAAACCGATTGGTTTAATTGTGATTTGATTCACCATCCAACTATTGTATATGTAGGTTTTGGTTTTGGCAAACTTAATGTTGCAACCCCACTTTGGCCAAGTGTGAGGATGAAACTCACACTCCCAAAGTTGGGGACTTGGAGTCCTCAGGGACTCCTGAACCATTAGAGCTCAACAGCAGGGGTCAAAACACCTCGCATCAGGGTGTTCTTTATATCAATGGAAAGGTCTTGAAGTGTAAATGTCCGAAATGGCCTCGTATGAGCCATTTGGATATTTGCAGCCCAAGTTATGGGCAAAAGAAGGGCCGGGAGTCAAACTGGCAGTTTGACTCCCGACCACTAAAAGTTGGGAATCGACCCCTTCCTGACGTCTGCAGATGGAGTGCGATAGGGCATTAGAAAGCTCTCAAGGAGAGCTACAACTTTGGTTCAGACCTCACTCTAATTGGAGGTCGGAGCTAGGAGTTGTGAGTGTCCAAAGTCCCGAGAGTCCAACCCGGGACAGTTTCGAGACTACTCCTTGGGAGTCTCGGGAAAATGTGCCATTCGAATGTAGCTCCCGCGGGGAGCTACAAAGAATACTATATGGGGGAAGGTGGTGGCTTCCCCGGAGTCCGGGCTGTGGTGAGTCTTATGTGTCAAAGTGCTCATGGCTTGTTCCAACACCCAAGGGTGTTCCCGGATGTAAACTAACCCTCTTGTGGTTGGTTTTGGATGCAGATTCAAGCTTGATAATCTAGTCCCTCTTCCTAGTCTAATCCCGGGACTTCTAGCACGCCCCTCTACCCCCTTTTAGTGCTGGAAATCGAGAGTGGCCCCCAAGTCCCAACTTTCCGTAACTTTACATAGTTGGACCCTCAAGTGGGTTCAACAAGGGATTTAGGAATGTGTCACTTAACTTGGTTTTCAATTATTTAGTGATGATGTTCATTCCTAATCCTCCATTCATATATATGTCCTTGATTGTATTCTTCCCAACCTATATTTTAATCACCATCGTGTGGTTATGTATGGTCATTGTAGTTGTGCTAATGTTAGGTATGGACTTTGTGATAGTAACTATCCGCTTGTCTTATATTGTTTTCGAATATCCTTGTAATTTTTTTGGTTTCATTTGTTGTCAAATGCACTTCAAATTATGTCCTATCTTGAGTAATTGCCTAAGGTTCATAATATAATTGCTTTGAAAAAATTTCTTATTAATATCATGAAACAAATGTTTTTCCATAGCTAGAATATAAGGCAATAGATCATAGATGGTTCATTGACTTTTGTATTGACATTGCTATTCATCATGTGTGTAGGGTGGTGTGAAAGTCTTACGGATGCATGTGGAGGAATACAAGGAGCTTTTGAAGAAGGTCATTGGCATGGTTTTTTTGGGGGGCAAAATTTCACAACTTGGTGACAAATAATAAAAAGGTTGCAAATTATCCAAAGGATTTTTTTGAAAAGCCCAAGATTGCCACATTTTGAGGGAAAAAAATGGATCTTGTCATATTTAGAGCATAGGTTCTTATATCCTACATGTCCACCATGGAGTTTGAAAAACTTTCTACTTTTGTCTTTGACCTTTAGCCAAATTTGGTTGTGTTGTGGATGATCATTTGTTCACCTACCTCACAAAATTGAAACAAAACTTTGGTCATGGATGTTTGAAACAACATTGCACATTTTTAGTGTGAAGATGATAGATATGTGCTAGTCATTGACAAGCCCCTCCTCCCACCTTTTTTTTGGAGAGCTCCAAAATTTGCTTTTGGACCTATCTTGGGTCATCGATGCATACGAGGACCTCAAAATATTGTGATTTAAAAACCTATGTTGTACATTAAATTGCTTTGATATCTAAAACTCTTAAAATTGTATGTGCATTCAATAGATGAGTTGAATTCTTGGCATTATGATTTCTATATGTTGATAAAAGTATTGTTGAATAATGTTGTAGATTAATTATATTACTTGTTTTATATTTGAAAATTACATCATTTTTATTACTTGAAATAAAAACTTAAAGATAATCTTGTTGGTGATTAATGATTGTTGTGCCTACCATTGATAATCAACAAAACTTGTTAAAATATTTAGTTGTTTTAAAAGAATAGGTTTGACAACCTCCATTTGAGTATTTCACAATTTTGACATGAGCCAAATTCTAAGATGCAGTGTGGTAACCATGCTCCATATGTGCAAGGTTCAATTCTCATGAAATCTAATAAGATCATGTCAAAAACATTTCCTACAATGAGTGCCCTTGATAAATTTTAAACACTAAACATTAGTCATAGGTACCATAATCATAGTGCGAGTAATTTTGAAACAATATCTTTTTTACAAATTTCTGATTTTCTTTATAGAAAATGAAAAATTAGAAAGATTTACTTTTAGATTGAAGGAAGCGAAAACAACATAAACATTTCAAAATGGAAGAACTTGCTTTAAAACTTAAGATACCCATATACCATTGTGGTGGAAAAATCGCATCTTATAACATGTCCCTTATTAACACAAAGTGATTTCTTGTGGGTCTTTAAGGTTGTCCAATTACTTCCTAAATTTGAAGAATATCTGAAACTATTCTTGAAGTTTTTCTACAACCTTTGAATATTGAATTGAAAATGGGGTGGAAGACATTCTAGGGTATAACAACTTGCCAATGAAAACATAATGTGATAGACAATTTATTCAAAAATAAAAGATTGCTTTATGTAGATAAGGTGCACAAATTGCATTTGAATAAATTGAAAAATCAAACACCCTAGCTTAATGCAATAATCTTGGGGGTGGTAGTCATCCTAGGGTATAATAACTTGTTAATGAAAATATAATGTGATAGAAAATTAATTCAAAAATTAAAAGCTTGCTTTTATGAAATGGGTATGAAATCCAATTTGCAAACTATTTTGTCAACTATTTTTCAGACTTATAAAAAAAAAGAAAAAGAATCAGCCCAAAATTGAAAAATCTCATGTGATTAAAAGAAAAAAAATGGATCACTATTTCCAAAGTAATATGAAGTTTTGGCCATGGGCTAGCAAGTTACCTTTGACATGAGAAATTGGGATGACAAGGGACAGCAAGGGACAAGGGGGTGGATGCCATCAGCAAAATAATAATAATAATAATAATTAAAAAAAAAGTTCTTAATGGTTTATTATTATCATTATTGTTATTTGATCAACATATGAGTGTTGGGATCGACAATGGGGCCTATAAATTTTTAGAGAATTGTTTTGGTGATGTAGCCAAATTGGCAATCATTCACAAGAAAAATTAGCCAAATTTGGCTATTGATCAGATAAAAAGTATGAAAGTTATTGATGCTCTTGTACCTCCCAGCAACCTTGCTACATAGCTTCTACCACAAAACAATGGCTATATATTCAAACCCTTTTTTGCATGTTAAAAAAGATAATGATACCATGTTTGAGAACTTGCCCCAATTTTTGGCTCCCTTGTACAAGGGAGATATTAGGGGAACAATGTACTTTTGATTTAGTCTTACATTTTGAGGAACATTGACTAGTTGTTACTATGAATTGTGAGTTCATTTTTTTTGGGGGGAGCTTCGTGGAACACTTTTAATTTTATTTGTTGCTAGTTTGAACCAATGTTGGGTCAATAATGTTCAAATTTTTTTTTCAATATTCATCAATTTTGGTTATTTGGTTTATCAATATTTGTTGTTTTGATTCCTTTAAATTTAATTTTTTAAAATTTAACATATTTTGTAAGGATATCAAAAACTTGAAAAAAAACTTATAATGTCAAATTCAATTTTAGAGATATTTTGCAACATAATGTTTGTTGAATATCCAAGTTTTTTGAATAATAGAATTAAAAATTTCAATCCAATAATCTATTAGGATAAAATTATAAGTGCAATTTTTCTTCATTTTTTCAAATTCCCTTCATATTCCTCTAATTCTCTCTAGGGGTAACATTAGACTCATGATTCGACTTTATCCAACACAATATACAATCCATGATCTCAAGGGGCTTCAAGTAATACTTTTGTATTGTCATTAAAACAATAGAAAGATCAATATAAAGCATCTTTATTATGTGACTGTAATTTTTGTCTTTGAAGAGGTGATTATATCAAAATTTGCTTAGTTTTTTCTTCTTTAAAATTTTGTAGATTTAAATTTTTATTCATTCCTGAGATTTTGCTATACTTTGTTCACAAACTTGGGTTTTTTTCAATTTAAAACAATAAAAAAATTTCAGTTTCAGTTTCACTTATGAATATTATTATTTCTTCTTTTGCACTCTTTGATTTTCAATTGCATTTGACCTTTCAATGTTTTTATACAAGTGTTTTGTAAGGCCAATGATGGAGAAAATTCAAGCAAATAAATGTAGACTTGCAAAACTTACCAAAAATATTATTGATGCTATGCACACTTAAAAGATTGTGATGCAAACATTTACAAGCAAAACTAAAACTTCAAAATAAATAAAGGATGTGCAATGTATAATGTCATTTAAATATATATATATATATATATATATATATATATATATATATATATATATATATATATATAATTTTATAAACAAACAAAAAAAAAAAAAAAAAAAAAAAAAAAAAAAAAAAAAA
>Ga0116228_10000697_pt1 | contig 26273 bp, 15 predicted proteins | sample S1TSphfallax_2_FD_89694 | JGI IMG/M metagenome (GOLD analysis project Ga0116228, IMG submission 89694) | Host-associated microbial communities from peat moss isolated from Minnesota, USA - S1T2_Fc - Sphagnum fallax MG | ecosystem: Host-associated > Plants > Peat moss > Unclassified | place...
GATAGGCCAGTGCGCATGGAAGCCGGAAACAACGACAGCAGCCGGGACGCCAGTAGTGTCGGAGTTGTGGCAGAGGTGGCCGTGGTGCCGGCACGACACGCGCAGCGACGAGCTCTGCATTTGGTGAGTAGGAGATGGAGATGACGAGGATATCTGACTTTGGCGGCAGATGGAGATGAGGTTCTGGATTGTGGAAGTAGGTACCTATTTCGTCTTTTCCTGCAATCGAAAATTCAAAATTAAACAAATGGCCAAATGTCGGCTCTGCCCACTTGGGTGATACCATACCCTAAGGTCAGTTTCGTCATTAAATAATCCTCAAAATAGTGAAATGATTTTTTTGGGTGAAAATATGACATTGACATTGTGAAAATTATCATAATTATCATAGGCTACACTCTGAATAATTTCACTACTCATGTGACAATATTCATGTTAACTTGCACACTCTTGTCATTACTTAGTCGATAACCAATTGTGTAATGAGAATCTTCATGCTTTCATCAATTCTCAAGTTGAGAGTTACACATTGTAGCCTTAAACCTTTGTTTTGTTAATGATCTACTAATTAGCACAAGGTACCAAACTTGGCTCTCATTGGCCCAATGATTCATTAACCTTGTCAATTTGGGAATGAAAATTTCATTTCCTCTCTTATTCATTCCTTTCTCTTTCCATTCCAGTTTTGCTTCTACTTTGTTACACAATAGGAGCTTGCTCATGTTTTGTTGACACTTGACATCCTCCTTTTTGCTTTGGCTAAAAGAGCCTTTTAGGAAGAGAAAGGAACAAAGCATGTTGTTCATAAAACAAGTAATGTATTTGCATTTTGGTTGGACTCATGGTGCAAATAAAGTGGTTGTTGGCCCAAAACACCATTGGTGAAAACTACAAACACAAAATATTCAATAAAAAACCTAATGGTTGAAACCATCACATGGATGACAAAAAAGAAGGCCAAAAAGACAAAGCCAATAGGAACCAAAGAAGGGTGAGAGCTAGTCCTTCTTATGGTAGGGAACTATCTCATCCACAACCCTTTTAATGTCACCTACAAGCAAAATCATGAATTTAATAATAAGAGGAGGTTTAGAATAAACATCTCCTACCAAAACAATCTTTCTCTATATAACAAAAGCTAAAGCATGCTAAAAAGCAATACTAAGATGTTGCTTGAAAAATTGAATACAAAAAAAACAAGGATAAATGAGCTCCTCATCATCTATCGTGGAAAAGACAAACACACTCTTTGATGAAACAATTTTTATCACACCCAAGTGCGCCGTGCACCTCCATAACTGTCGAAATAAAGTGGTGCCCCTCATGAAACCTTTTATATTTATCTTAACAATGGCGTTAAATCTTGCAATTACATCGACTGGTCAATTAATGACATTTGTAACCACCATCTCCTACATGGGGTCAATAACCACCACATCAATAACAAAGACCTAATCCTTATGAATCATGTAGAAATCAGCTTGTAATGAAACTCCTTATGTAAGGACATACCACTGCTCTCTCCATATATCATGCCCATTTTTTCAAGCAAAGGCGTACATGACATTTCTTATGGTATCATGTGTGGCTATTCACTAACCTCTAAATGAACAATGTGTTAAATGCGTGCCAAATGCATTTAACCCATGTCCACATTTGCACATGAGGAGATGTCAAAAGTTGCATCAAATTAAGATGAAAACACAATGTTGAAATGAAAGTAAAGTGCGTGATGCGGAATGAACAAATAGATGGTTTAACATCAATCATAGCCCTACCCCCTTGCTCGAACAAGAGCAAATGTGGGCTTTAAATGTTGAGGAAATGGAATCATCCTCCAAGATAGACTTAAAGGATGTGTCATGATGGATGTCCATCAAAGATGCCTACAAACCTAAGGTGTTAATAATTGTCAAATTTTCAAAAGAAAGGTGCATCTTTCTAGTTGCGAGAGGAAAGTTATCCCAAACTACATGAAAGAGGTGTGGGCCCCCCCTCAACTTGAAAGACATACTTTTCAAATTGAGTTTATTGAAAATATGAAACCTAAAGCACAAATATAAAACCACCAAAGCCCAACTCCCTAAAAAAATTGATGGGGCATAATCCTCCATAATTCAAAAGCCTATACCACCCAAAAAAATTGATAGTTGGGCCTAACACCTCGCTAAAAGGCCATGAATAGATTCTCATGACCCTGGACCCATAATGTCCCCACAAACTTACATAACTTTCCTATTGAAATTCGTCAAAAATAATAAGAAGGAAAAAAAAAAAGGTACCATCCAAGTGAGATAAGGTCAACAAACAACACATGAAAACAAAATGCCCAATGTAACTTGTGCGTCTCCCAAATAGGAAGATCATCAATATATGTCACATCCTAAAATAAAACCTCATCCAAAAAATTTGTGACAAAGTTTTTTAAACCCATTAACACACCCAAAATGCATAAACCATTTATGATTAAAATGCAGCCCTTGAAAATATCTATGTTTAAAGGGATCCATAATGGGCTTCAAAAATTGCATTTTGACACCTTAACCTTAAGCCTAACTACGGCAAACTAGGTCAAAAGGTGATGAAAAGTAAAGACAATCTTGCTCATAAAGTGCATGATGGGAGTATCATCCACTAGGGATGGAAAGATAGAACTAAAGGCTCGAGCAATGGTATGTAAAAATGCTTGATAATAGACCAAGGCAAATTAAAAACTTCCTAAAGGGTCATCCTACCTCTTGCCTTGTGATTAAAGATGACTCAATAATGGTGACCCCTTCATCATGTTGACACTTGTGCTAGTGAAAATATGAACACCTCTTGATTTTTTTATGAAAGTTTTGTTGACTAAAGCCATGTTCACACAATCTTGCAATTGAAGGAATGCAAAGTATAACTTGTTATAACCACATGAAATGATAATGACCTCCTTTTAACCACATGCCAATGAGGATTGATTGGAATATTACACATCACATTTGAAGAACAACATTATCCTTTTTTGGCCACAAATTAGTAGAAAGATTAAAAGTCGTTTGAAAATTAACAAAGGATGTGTTACACTGTGGCCTTGCCATTTACATTTAAAAGTATCTTAAGGCAAAAGAAAAATTATGAAAATTCAAATATTTCACCATGCAAAAATATAATCTTTCAAAAATCCTCATATAAAAATAAACCTACTACCTAGGGGCCAAAATCCATTAAGCTATTATACTCTATAATGGATCTAAACACAATATCCTTGCCTTGGTAGGCAAGGCCAATAAAGTCTCACTTTTAATTAAGCCTTGCCAAGAAAGGAGGTTATCTGTTTTTTTTTCTCTTTTGTTTCATCTCTTTATGTGAAGAATTAGGTGAATGGGGATGGGCCACTTCGGTGTAAGGGGAAATGAGGTTATATTGGTACTTTCTTTCTATTTCATTTCGTCTTGTAAAAGGATGGGTACAGGAAAACACAAATGGAATGTTAAGTTTCTACCATTCTCCATTATTCAGAGGCTTCATAATTCCATCCTGAGTTTTCATATTGTAAATCAAAGTGTGAGAAGGAAGGCATTTCATGATTGCAGGTCCCAAGCCCAACTATTCAAATTGGGGTTTCCAAGACCTCAAAATGAAAATCACTCTTTCCCAAAAAAATTATTCCAATTACAAGTTATTTTCCAAATTTTAATCCAGAATCAAACATTGCAGTGTTTATGTATAACTGATACCCAGCTTAACCCAATTGCTTACGCCATTTCTTCGGGTTGTGGATCCAAAGTCCATGACACTTCATCCATCATCCTTTCCTCATTACTTAACATTGCATTTTCTACATCATGACATGAACCTCAGATTGTGAAAGCATCAAACTCAAACTAAAAGAAAACATGAGGTTTAAGAAGAATAGAAGGGGGAAAATTTCCTCACTTGAAATGAATGCAAAAACCTGATAGTTGTTGGCAGAGACTCCAGAAGACATCACCAAATCCATGAATACTAATCACAAGACTCTCAACAATTGTTAGAGATTTGACACTTAATTTCAATGTGAAGATGTTGTATTGATAACTGAAATTTGGATACAGAAACTTGGGGCCAACTTTCATTACTCTGAAAGAGCTTGACCCTTAACAAACCAGCATTGATTTGCAGCCCCAAAAATTGCAGATTAGAACCCCACAAGTAGCCTCTGATATTGTGAGTCCACAGGCCACCTGCTAAGCTCGCATTGACTGAACAGTCACTCAGATTGAACAGATTCCCCCTTGAAATACAGGGAAAGGAGGGAATGGGTGTCACTTCTTGTGACCTTGTACCCAAAACCTCACAGAGAACCAATCCTACATCATCCTTGGACCATCCAACTTTATATCAGACAGTTGATCTGTATTAGTAAGAGGGCCTTACCCACATTTATCTTCAGGCTCCATGAGATTTAAATCTCCCACCTCTGAGCAATTACCCAGGCTGATGGTCTGTTTTGTGCCACACCTGCTGCTAAAGAGTTAAATCTCTACAGGTAAGTGTTGTACTCAGTAATGCCTGATTGGAAAACATTACTCTTTGGAGGATAGAGAGGCACTCAGCAGTCCCTTGCACAAGGGCCTCCTCCTCATACAGAAACAACAAAGTATTTGTGACAAACAACTGTGTCTCCACTATGAAGGGCTCTAATCATGTGTGCACAAGCCTGTCAGACTTTAGAACATAATCCCTGACAGCAGAATAATTTTGAGTTTGTTGGGCACATGAAAAATATAGGCCAACTGCTCTGAACAGTAAGAGAAAAAGCAACAGAAATGAGGTGGCTTACAGCCAGCAAGAAACACTAAGGTGGAAGGTCCTGCCAGATACTTACAATGAGCAAGATGCCTGCAGATCATGATGGAGAACCCTGCAAATTGCAGAAGTTGGGAAGATCTGCAGCCTCACTTCAGGATGCATGGCGTAGATTTTACATAACTGAACCTCTTGCTCTGGTTGGCACTTGTTGCCATATCTTTCTTTCCTTCTCCCATACCATCCAAGATCATCACTGCATTCCTGCATATACCAATCTCAGACAAATCATGGGATAGCACCACCTCATCATGGGATATCAGTCATCGCTGTATATTGAATCCTTGACTTTTGTAGTGCCGAATTGTCCCCCTCTACACTGTTCACTAAATGCTCCAGTTCTGTAAAAGAGGGAGGTGGCAAACCTTCCTGGCTTACATCACTAAAGCAAGTGAAGGTGCCCGGTTCCCACATCATTAGGTTTTCCACAGATAAATGAACACAGGGCAAGTACAGGTGAAGAGCTGTAATGACTGGCAAAGTTGTTAGTGTAGCAAATGAAACAAATTTTGGGACCTGGCATTGGTATAAGGCTTAGGTAGGCAGTCAGATTCAGTGTCAATCTACACTGATAAGTGCTCTAAACCAGTTGAAAAAAAGGGAATGGAAAAACATTCTGTGCACTTTCAATGGGTGTTGATCAAGACATGATGCTCTATCTGTATCACAATCATTACTATTGATCAACTAAGCTGCAAGGATTCTGTCTGTCTAATGTTCCCTGCCTTGAGGTCACCAACACTTTCTTCAGCTTCAGTTTCTGAGCCAATAGCTTCAACTATAGGATCTTCAGGACTGCTCAATGGTACACCAGAGGCAGAGATACTGGCAGCTGGGCTTTGCCCAGCTGAATTTACCACCCTATGGGTACTGCCACCTTCCACTGGAGACATCCCTGTCAACTGTAGTGGTCTCGGTGACAATCCATCTAGGCCTCTGTCTGTTTCAATCCCATCATCTCCCACTTGCCGAGCGCCATTGAGAGTATAGCAGTGAGGGCAGTAGTAGGTTATGTATTGAAAGTCTTCCTTCCTTGCCAACCCTACTCATATCCACACAACAGGACAGCCACTACAATGTCAAAGGCCAGACTTTGATGCACCTGAAATTGCTTATCACTGTCAACAGATGTCAGCACATACAGCCATCCAACTGTTATGCAAATACTTCAGCTTCAAGTGCACTTTCTTGCACAAACTAGCAAGGAATGAAATTGGAGAGGTATCGAACAATCAGAGGATCATAATAAAAGGATATGGTACAAATAACAATGTCGCACATGTCATCCAAACTGAATAGAAACAGCAATCTTCACAGAGTACTGGAAACTCCAAAAATTAAAGATGGAAGAAATGACCCAAATCATGAAATAATTACATTGCTCTCAACAAGCAGCACTTGCTGAGAGCACACAGGTATATCATCAATAAGAATAGTGAAAAACTGCAGCACCCATTATACTACAAGACATTGATACTGCCATAATTGTGCAGGACTGGTGCTTTCTTACCATTATGCATGTGACACTTTCGGCAAATGAGAGCATAGCACTGGGTGGGGTCTTCCCCAACAAGCATAGCTGCAAGCCGGGCAATCCAGCCTCCATATGTTGGCTTACTTCTAGAAGGTGCTGACTCCATAGCCTGCTCATTCTCCCACATCTCCTGGGTACCTTGTAACTTGTTCTGTGGCGGTCCCTCCACTGTCTGTATTGCAGACAAAGGAACTTTGCTGACACTATCTTGACGTCCTTGTGGTCTACGGTTTCTCATTCCCATTGACTTTCCCCCACCAGAGTCCCAGCTGTTACTACCAGAGCCTAACACGGTGCCACTTCCACTGCTAGTTCCAGTCAGCTCCTCTTTATTGGTAAGGCCTGCAGCCAGTGCCAATTTGAGACCAGACTCTGCTCCCAGCTTAGATGCTAGGATACTTGCTGCTGCAGCTTTTGCTTCTGGATCAGGGTCATACCGCTGCCCACACAACCTCAACTCACACTATTAGAGCCTCTTTTAACTCCTGACAGAGGTTCTCCAAACTTAGATTTTTTTTCACATCATGATAAAATTCAAGTAGGCAAATTTAACTCACACCAGAAGTACATCCAGCATCATCAGTGTCTGCCAGGTGGAACTCTACTCCAAAATCAGCCCTAAACTGGAAACTGGACTCATAAGAAACATCATCAATTGCAGAGCTGAGACAGGCCATGAGAATACAGCTTGTACCAACCTGAATAAGCTGCTGTGTGTTGTAATAGTTAGTCTTCTCTTTCAATTCATTGATCTTCTCTTGCCGCTCAGCTTTCAACTTTTCCAAACGTAGATGATCCTTGCGCTCCCCTGTCAAAAAAAACTTTTTTTTCAAAAACTAAACCAACCTTCGTTTGAGAAAGGAGAGAAAAATAACAGAACGAGAGGAAGGACGAGAGATAATGGGTACACATACTCTCAAGAAAATTGGAAGATCCCAGACAGACACAAGGGGGCCAACAGAGGAAAAACCCAACCAGGAAAGAAAGAAAAGAGCAGGACTCATTGATTCATGAAGACCCCCAAAAAAGGGGGGGGGCGGGAAGAAAAAGAAAACTCACTCATTCGATTGTAGCTTGCGCATCCCGAGTATATGAGTGTAACGACCGCCGGCAATGCAAAAACAGGGAGCACGCGTACAGCGCGCACTTGCCATGGCAAGTCCGTGGATCGTGTAGAGAGAATCGCTACCCCTAATAGCAACGCCTGACGACCCCAACAACAACAACAACAACACTCTTGTGTCTGATTCAAATCACACCTGTTTCGTGATCGATGCGAACTCACCTCCCTGTCGAGGAGGACGTTTCAAGTATCCAATCTTCTGCAGAAAAGGAAACAGGGGAAGGGGAAAAAAGAAAAAAGAGAAACAAACCTACCTCGCCGACGATAGAGTATATGATCAAAGCTCTAGCAAGCTTTCTCCAGTTCTGAGTGCGCCGCTTCAAACGAGTATGCACAATGACTTCCTCCTTCGACAAATGCTGCAGTTTCTTCTCGAAATCGTTATTATTCCTACTTCTGAACAAGAGTCTCTGTATGAGACCCATTAGAGTTCAAACCCTCACAACAACAAGAACGACAGCCCCTTCTTCACACGCCCAAAACTACGCCCGCCTTCGTCGTCGTCTTCGCTGCTGCTACAGTTGGTAGCTACTACCGCCGGCGGCACGCCTCCCCCTCCTATACCTCCTCCTCCGTCTCTCAATACCCCAACCCGATTTTCTCTTCGCAGAACCATAAGCGAGAAAAAGGGAAAAGTTAGTTGCCTAAAGATTTGTTGCAAACCAGAAAACGTGCAGAGATTGGAAAAGAAGAAGAGCTCAAGAAGAGCTCAACAACTTCCATGAAAATCCAAATTGGCGACACCAGAGAGAGATCTAGCGTCGTTGTATTTGGCGTGCACCCACCACCACCTTAGAGAAGAAGACAAAGCGAAAGCTTGCGGGATCCGGCAGAAACGACGACAAACAAACACAAAACGCCCAAGTTCCGTTCAGTGTTTCTTTTTGTTTTTTTAGGTTTTGCAATTTTGTGAGCTACGTGGTCTGGCGATCATCTAGCAGAGGACTTAGCCAGATTTTGGCTACAGATCAAAAAGGAAAGTAGAAAAGTTTAGGAATTCGGCTATCTTTTGGCGACATGTTTTGAACCTTTTGGCTGAATCTGGCGATTTGAAAAAAAGAATTCATTATGATGAGGCGACTTTGAGTTCGTTTGCCCCCCGCCCCCGGGAAAAAAAAGGGAGGCTGGTAAAGGCATAACAATAAAATGGCGAAAATTAACGAAGAAAATCTCCAACGAGAAATGGATCCGTTAATTTTGAAACGAAAAACCAAAAGAGGAGAGTAAATAATTAAATGGGTCGCCAAAAACAAACAGAAACCTTTAACCCTAAATCCGCATTACTCAACACGTCGCACAAGCTACGTACCGTTAGGTCACGATCTGGGCCCCAGTCAACTGGGGCGGGGAAGGAGGGTTGTTCCCAGTAGTCTTTTTTGTTTTGGCGAGAATTCCCCATTTTTCTCTGAATAATTCGCCAAAATTCCCCCTATTTTCGGGAGCTTGTCGCCACCAGTCTGTCTACTGGCTACAAAAAATGTCTCCAGTTAAGGCGAAATCTGTCTGAATCTGTCTGGGGATACTCGCCAGTGTTGCTACCGTACTGGAACTTCCCAGCTTAAGATCTGACTGACCTGGGCGGGAACGGGGACTGCCGCGCTGCCCGTGGGAAATTGAATGACAAATATCGGCCTGGCGTCGTGCCATTGCAGCTTAGCGTTACTGCCCGTTGTGTGCATGGATGGATGGATGAATGGATGCGGAAATGGATGTTTATCATCCATCTGAGTTTACCAATGATATTGTTTTACAATCTAGTATAACTTAAGGCAAAAGGAAGCATCTCAAAGCATGCTTCCATTTTGGGGAGGGAAGCGTATTTAGGCTTTTATGTTGGGGGTGTCCCTCCATGTTTCAAAAATATTGGTGATGGGCAAATCAAATGGCTCATTTTGGGACTAATCAAATAAAAATAACTAACTAATTAACTAATTCTGAGCCTACCCTCTCATTAATTAGCTAGTTGCACATAACAACCAAATATGTAAATAAAGATGCTTGTTAAATGCCATGTGAAACCATTGCTTATGTTAAGAAATAGGGAGTAAGCCACCCTTGACATCCATAGACTTATGGCCACATAGAACAAAACAATGCTACAAGTTTTTGGATGACAATTTTTTTCCATCCATGTTCATTTGGGGACTTGTGAACATCATGATTGATTTTGGTGAAAGATTATGGCAATCCTATGAATGTGAAGAAAAAAAATTAAAATAATTGAAGCAATGTCTTGGTACGTGATTAAATATGTTGATGATTCATAACAATTCATTTTAGATCTTGATGATCACATTATTTAGTTATAATATTCAAGGGATACAATCCTTTGATACACTTTAAAGTGATTCAAAATGTAACAACTTTCAAAAGAATGTCATTTCAAGCAAGGCATAATCAATTAAAATCTTAAAAGTTATCATCAAAATCTAATATGTCATTGGGTTGCATTGAATAGTTATGGTACACTAATGCATGTCATCTTTTGAAATTGCTTTGATATAGGGCTGAATATAACTAGAATGGATACAAATTGTTTTGCTATGGATTTTACAATTGAAAAGTTGTTAAGCTCTTTGATAGACTCAAATGTGAGTCTAAGGTGAAAACAACGGAAAAGTAAGGAGTTGGGACATGTTACCTAACTCATAGCACTTTGGGGTAGAGGGTTGTGCTAGAGCTTCGAAATGGGACTAGGAAGAATGACAAGCAAAAACTTATTCACACATACCTAGACAAAACCAAATAACAAATTGGTAAATGCATAACTAGAACATTTTTGGTGTTAGGACGAACCACATACGAATTCAAATTCACAAGATTCACCACGGTCTAGACTTGGGGAAGCCACCACCTTCCCCCTTATAATATACTTTGTGCCTGGACCAACACCCAAATGTCATTTTCTCCCAAGACTCCCTAATGGGAATCCCAAAATTCCCACAATTAGGACTCCCATAACTGGGACTCCCACAACTTTGGGGGCCCATAACTTTACGTGCAGACCTCCAATTGAAATGAGGTCCAAGGCAAAATTATAGCCTTCATTAAAAGCTTTTCAACGGTATGTCGCATGCAACCTACACATAAGGAATCGAGGTGATTCTCGACTTTTAGTGCTTAGGAGTCAAATTGTTAATTTGACTCCCGACCCTTCTTTTGACTATAACTTGTGTGTTAAGTGTCCAAATGGGTCATGTGAGCCCATTTTAGACCTCCATGTTCCAAGGACTTTCCAATGATATAATGAACTTCTCAATCCAATGGGTTTTGACCTATACAATTGCTCTCTGAAAATTCGAAAATCCATCAAAACTCCAACTCCACAAATGGGAGCTCACTTGGGAGTGTGAGGATTCATTCCCTCACACTCACTTACACTCCCAAGAGCATGAAATGTGATTCTCGAGCTTCCCTCTTGGCCCGCACCTTCACAAGCCCTTCCCTTGGTCGCGAGCCTAAGGTTAGGGTTACGACAACAACTCCTATGAATTGAATAAGACAAGATTTTGGAGTACAAAATTGGGTGAGTTTGTCATATTGTATACAACTTTGATTTATTTCAATGTATTCCAGTTTTATCATTTTTATGCATTTGATAATGTTTAGGGGCATGTTACATCTTTTATATTATGGAACTAAAATGCAAATCGTGGCCATCGACACACACAAAGCATTATCACAACAATGCATGACATCTTGCCAAATTATTGAAATGTATATTTGATATGAATTGAAAAATAATGCCACCAATTTGAAGTAGAAAATGTGTATACTATTTATGAAATTGTGTATGCATAGCCCATTTCAATTCATTGTAATAACATTCTAATGGAACTCATGGAAATCTTGTGCAATGGGATGAAAACATTGAAAATTTGTAATCTCATGCACAAATTTGTTACCCAGCGATGTGCCACTAAAACCTTGCCAACACCACTACCCACGATTGGTGTTGCTCATGTAAATGATCTCTTCATCTAATAATGTTTATACACGTTAAAAACAACAATGGATCAAATGGTCTACCGACATTGAACCCCATCATCACTGTGTTGTTGTAAAAGCTTCCATTTATTGGTAACCACTTTAAATGTCATATTATCAAATGAAAATTTTGGGAAAAGAAAATAAACTTTGAAAAGGAAAAAGAAACAAGATGATGACAAACCATTCAAAAACAAGGATCTAATGTATAAAAGGGATGAGGATGACAACATGCAAGGCATCCTTCATGACAAAACTATTATTGACATATTCACATTACATGTCAACAAGCTTTTGAATAGGTGGTATGTGAAACCAAGATCATTGTGTTGGTTTGATTACTTTCTTTTCAAAGTTTACATTATAGACACGTGGTTTGACATGTACTTAGAATGAAAAAGTGGAAATTTATCAAACTTGTGATTTTTTGTTTTACATTGTTAAAAAAATTTCAAGATAGAAAAAACCAATTTTAATCAAATTCAATTAAATATTTCTTTATTCAAATTGATGCACAACCACGTAACCGTTCCTATACCTAATAGTGCTAACATAGGAAAATCAATTCTTTATGACATATTCCATAAAATGTACCTACAATTTGTGCCATTTTTATAAGTGTAATTTCTTAGCCTCATGGAAAGCATGTAGTTAAAATGATTTTTGATTTTGAATGTAAATAAGGGATACCAAATTGTATAGATTCAATTAATCGTAGCCACATCTTCATAAAGGTTCCATCAAATACAAAATTGGCAACACATCATCACAATTACATGAAGTTAGGTTCAATGTTCTTGCAAGACATAGTTGATACAATAATGGGTTCTTTCCTCCTTCCTTCTATTCATGAACACAAACATATTTGTTTTTGTCCAATTAAAAGCTTTCATTTTTGGTGTTGTAAAGTTGGTTATTCTCCCTCTTCTTGTTCTCCCTACTCTTCCTCCTCCACCCCTTTGACCTTGCATTACTTTACTACAACTACCTTTAGGAAAAACATTGACAATTAGGCATCCACCTTGGGGACCATGAACATTTTCCTCATCTCCAATTACAAATTTTGACAACTCTAATGATGTTGGAGCTTCTAATCCTCACAAAAAGTTGTTACATTCTTCATGAAACCCTAAACATTATGGAATAAAAACCCAATGTTTAGGAAGATAAAAAAATGGTAGGATAGGTATTAAAATCAAACAATGTAAACAAACCAAAACAAAACGTACCACCTATTAGAAAATGAATATGTTTTTTAAAGTGATGAACTTTATCAACCTCTTTCACATATGCAAACAACCTCATTCCTTGTGAAATCACACCCATCAATAACTCCAAAGATGGGCCTAACAACTCCTAGTTTGCCAATAATTACCATGAAACCTTACTTCAGTTACAAAATAAATAACTCCATGACATGCATAAGCTTGCTCATGTTTGCAAGTCTTTCACAACAAACACACCATTATTCTAACATATGAAAATTCAAAATCATTAATGCCTTGGGAATGTTCATTGATCCCTCCAACTTTTACATATTTCCATGTAATTTCCCTTTTAATGGAGCTTGAAGCTAGCATTGTTTAACTTGCAAGTTCTACCACTTTTTTTAGTAATTACTATTCGACAAGCAATCAAGAAGGTTTTGACACATGCATCATTTTTTTGGCATGCGAGCTCTATTAGGTTCCATATGGGAATTATTTAACCAATTTTGGAGCTTACCATCCCTCCCCCCCCATGTGCAACAAGGCCTTAATAGAAGCACGAATAAGTACCCTATATTTATGTCCTTGCAATTCGTGCCCCTTACATTACCCTATGCCAAAATAAATGATGAACACAATTATAATAGAAATTATGTTCAACTAACAAGGAATTGCAACATGCACTTAATAGGTTTTTTTTTTTTTCTTTTTGGGAAGGTGTTGGGGGGTGGGGGGGGGAAGTGTTGGATTTTGTTATTCCCACTGCATACAAGTTCTCACAATGTTCCCATCTAGTTCCCAATGGGCTCCCAACATGTTCATAATATCACTTCACTTTGTCCCATATGTTTTGCATAAAATTATCCTCTTTGAACTTAAATAGATGGGTGAATATTTGGACTTACATGTTTTTATGTTTAAAATGAATATTTTTATAAGGGGGACTCTTCAATGTTTCAATATTTTTGAGGAAGAGACTTTGTTTTCCAAATTTTTTAGACATTAATGAGGCCACATTGCTCATTTATATTTGAGATCTCAAATGACATCTTAAAACTTGGAGCTTTTATGTTTTTTTAAGTTACTTCTAAACTTTACACTCTTTCTTGTTGAACTTCAATCTTTCTTAGCATATTGCAACAACATTCCTTTATGTTTTTTGTTCGATTTCATCACTCATTGCCTTTGATTTGTGTTGGGTAGGTGCTTGCATTTTAGTAGTACCACACCTTATTGGTATCAACAAGATTTGAAAACACATAAAACGTCTTAAACGCCTTCACAACAATTTTATTCCTTTTTGTTGGTATTTCATTTCCATCAAATGGTTGTTCCTCCTCCTCTTCCTTTTCAATTCATTATGTTTATTTCTTTTGTTACATCTTATTTTTGGGTGGATCTTATTTGCATTTGAAAGGAAAAAAACATTACCATTAAAATGTATACGTCTTTTTTTTGTTGTGTTCATTTGTTGGTCTTTGAACAAGCAATTGTTATGTTCAAATATATGTAATATGTAATTTATTTTTTTGGTGCATGTATAGCTAAGTGTATTAAGTGGCTCTTAAGGTGAACTTTGTTATCAAATTGGGTAAAACCATGTTTCCATGGACCAAAAACCAAACCAAATGAAAGCATGATATAAAATTGCACTATTTATTAAACATGCCTATGTGGTGTCATTTTAATAGTATGTTAATCATGGCAAGTTATGTTTTATGACTAATATGGATGTTGAAAAAATTAGATTGAATCATTAGTGTTTTCAATTTCAAGATTTATTTTGAAAAAATGACCTTCAAAATTGAGCAATTGTTATATCAAACATGATTATTTTCACAAATTGGCGTTTTGATTCTCATAATACAAACTCTTTGAAGCTCAATGTTTTTGCAATAATAAGGACTATTAAATACACTTAAAATACAATCAAAATACAAAATAAAAAATCAAAAATCAAGTTTTTTTTCAAATTGAAAGTATATTTGAAATTTACAAGTCTTTTAAAACATGTAAATATGGTACAATGTATATGGTTTGCAAAGAAAAAGTTATAACTTTTAATACAAAAAATTAACCCTCAAAATAATTGACATATTTTAGCATGATTTGAAATTGTGATTTTTTTTCAAGATGAAATGTAAGAATTTGGTCAATTTTACACATTTTAAAAACTACATATTTATTAAAAAATGATTAAAACAAAACATGTGATATATTTAAAAAATAATAAATATTCTTAGTAACAAGTTGTAAAATATTTAATTCAAAATTCATTTTCTATGAATTTTTAAATTTATTTTTCACAAAAAATATATAATCCTTCATGAGAAAGTAAACACATTGGCTCAAGGAAATGTGTATTTACCCAATTGTGGAAACTTGGGAGAATTTTGAATTATTTGATGTGTAGATTTTTTGGGGGGCAAGTTGTTTATTTGTTGACAATTAATACAAAAATGAAAATGTAACTTTTGTTGTGTGAAGAAATAGAAATTTATCATGTATGGGTAGCATTCTTATTCAAAACCAATTAAAAAGTGGTCAAAAGTGATTTTTGTGTTCAACGCACATGATTTTTTATTTTTCTTGTAATTTTGGACTCGTTTATTTGAGCCCCAAAAGGGTGGAAGGTTATGTGAATACTGTGATGATCTAGGGTTTATGGAGTTCTAAATAATATGTTTCCCTCACATCATAACATCATTATGTGAATGGAATTATAGTAATTGTGTTTGTCTTTAGACATTATAATTATTTATAAAATATCCTAGACATGGGATGGAATTATTCGTTAGGGGTCTAAAATAGGTTAAAATGGTTAAATGAACATAAAATTGCTTAATTAATTTGCATTGAGTGTCACAATTAAAATCAAACTATTTTTTTACATCTTCACAAATGCTAAAAAAAATTTGAATCTAGATATGATTCTAAATGCAAATATTGAGACAAGCAACCAAAAAAATGATTGCCAACACAATTGCATTAAATTCAAATCATAGCAAAATTAAACAATCTCATGCTAAGTTTTGTTGTTTGATAAAATATTTTGAACTTTATGAATAACAACAAACAAGGGGTGATAAAAACGAAGAGGATATAAATTAAAGGACAACTTTGTTTTGTCATTTCTTCAAGTGTTTTTACATTTACAAATTGATTTTCAATACTCAACAACTATAGGTCCTCTACATCAAAATGCTCATATCAATATTCACTAATGTGGCTTGTGCCATTGGCCCAAGTGTTACCACGTCCTCAACTGATTTTTCCTTACAAAACCTGGATTTTTGGAATTTATTTTAATTTTCTGTGGCAGAAATCACTTTAAAACCAATATCTCCCACATTCTGAATCCAAATCTTACCAAATAAATTCCATTAAATCCATGAATTCCATTAAATCCTGCTCATCGAGGTCTTTCCAACAACACCAAAGGCACATTCCAATTCCTCCAAAATTTTCAGCTATAATTTAATTCAATTCTCAGCAAAAAAATCATTCAATATTCCAAAACTTTTGCATCGCAAGTCCAAACATCATGGAACAAAGCCCATGCACCCCTCTGTCAAGAGCTTTCCACCAAAGACACCAAGAACATGATCTGAAGCATCCTGGTTCAGTGGATCTCATAAGTACAAAACAAAACAAACTACCTTCCTTCATAGATAGATATGGTTAAAAGCCATTGATTGACGCACATACCAACCTGAATAAGATTCACAAAATATTAAAACCTATAAGCAAGCAACCCGATGATATGCAAAGTTTTATAAGAGGCCCAAATAAAAGGCACAAGCTGGCAGGTTCAAGAGTCAACAGGAGAGTAACACTGAACATGACATACTATCATGTTACTGGATGTGCATTGGACCAAAGAGCAAACAGGGTGTTGAAGACTTTATTTTCATTATTGTAGGACAAAAGATTGGGATGAGTTTTCTAGAGTTTTGGGTTTTGTTTGCATCAGGATTCATGAAGTAGGGGACAGGAAATGAGTGAAGAACTTAGGTATGTAGGTTACTATTTTGGGGGGAGGGAAACATTACCTTGAGAACCGTCTGTTAGAGTGATTACACTTGTTAAGGCCCTTGTTAAGGCCTCCTGCTGGGATGTATTACACCCATTGGGCCCCTTGATAGTTGGATTTTACTATTTTAGGTTTCTATGAAGGGAAAGGCTCACGATTTTAGGTTATTATTGTTGTTGTAAGTTGTAAGCTCCCTATACTCCTGGCTTAGAGCATCTCCACCCCCACACCAGCAAACACCCCTTTTCATTAAATCTTGCAGAAGGATAGCACAAATTCTGCTGCTCTTCAGTATTAATGGTCCATTTTGAAGTGGTCATTTTAACCCCTTTAAAAGCTTTTTTTCTACTATGGATTTGGACAGTGACTATTACTTGTCCAGATGTAAAAGACATAAATGGTCTTTGAGTGTTCAAAAGGGACTTTTATGAGATTTGTGGGTGGGGACAGTGATCATTAAATGGTATTCTATTCTAAAATAAAGGAGTTCTTTGCAGGTGTGGACTGGAGATGCTCTTATTACAACCATATATGACGCTCAAATGGGTATGGAGCCTTACCCTGCACCTATAATGTCCTATCCAGCTGACACACATGTGCGCATTTAAACCACTCTATGTCTTACATGTAGGCCTAGGTAGTCACCTGATCTTCCTTTAAAGCTCTTACTGGAGACAGATTGCTGGCAGAGGCCGGCCCTTGGCCCACACGAGTGCATTTAGATCAATGAATACTTTACTATTGCGCCCTTTTGGGGGCTTTGGATGAACTAGCCCTTACGCTACAACCATGGTAAAAATCTCACATTTCCTTATTGCTTCTAAAGATCATACATATCCCCATCCTTACACAAAATCAGGGTCTCCTTGAGTCCAAATTCAACATGAGTTGGGTATATATATAGCCATGGACCCTTCTTTAGGGCTGTCCTTATACCCCTCCCCTTGAATTTAGATCATTGGGTACTTGGCCACTTGTCTCTCCTTTGAGAGTATGTAACAAACTACCGCCTTAATTGGGTGTTTCAAACTGCCAATTTTTTTTCATTACGATTCCCTTTGTATGTGAAATTACCCATTTGTCTAAAGTTTTTGTAAAGACTTGGGCGGAATTTTGTAGTGTAGTTCAAGGGCATGTTACAGCCCATAATTTTTCCGCTGAGAAGGGTGAGCATTGAAATTACCATTTGAAATGCTCAGCCTTCTCAGCTGAGAACATTATGAGTGAATAATGTTCTACTCTCAGAAATTTTCATTTTTTGAAACGTCCACCATCCCTTTTTCACTAGTATACCAGATGATATACTAAGTTCATGATAATGTTCACTTCATGCTTTATCACAGCTAAAGACTTAAAGAGCACGGTTGGGAGACATTCCCAACAGAGATGGTGGGACTCAACTTCTACTACCTTGTCCTAAGACTTGGCCCCTTATTTTTGGGAATGCCCCCAGCACCCACTGAGCTTTAGTGCACACATAACTTATCAGATGGGTTTTTGTAGTGCAGTTGGAAGGGTTCACCTTACTACAACAATTTTTTCCTCTGTGAAGGGCAGGCACTTTGGAAAAAAGTAATGCCCATTCTTACAGGTGTTTTGTTTTTTGAAATGCCCGCTATCTTTTTTTTTTCATCATGTTATACCTGGGTTATCCATTGGGTATCAAAGGGGGAAAAAAATGAAATTACTTTGCTGGATGGATGAAGATTTTCATTTCACATTTCATCATTGCACAATTTCTTCTTTATGGTCAAATTCATTCCATGAATGAAGCTTCGTCCATTTGGTATGTTTCATTGTTAATAGTTATTTGAGATTATGTTTCATCCATGTTTGTCTTATATTATTATTTCAACAAGCTAATTTTTTTTCCTTCTTATTCTCTCGTTTTCCCAAGTTCTTTTCTTTTTCACCCTGCCTTTCTCTTTCGTCCTCACACTTTTCCTTTTTCCTTTCATCCTTCCTTCTAATTTTTTCTTTCCCTTGGCCTGTGACAACCCTTTCCTATAGTTGAGTTTCTTTTGTATTCCCTTTTCATTTGTGGAGTAGAAAGTTGTGTTTTTAAAGGTCCAACATTGAAATTTCTAAAATCATTTCCATCACAAACTTTTGGGGTCACAATTTGTTGATAATAGTTATGTGAAATTTATTTTTTCATTGGTGTATATTACCTATACATAGATGTTGTGCATCTAAAACATGTATGAAGCATTTATTAATAAGAAAAAAAAAATGCATAATAACCTTGAAAAGTGAAACTCCCATGTCAAATTTTTTGTTCATTTAATAAGGTAGGTACCTTTAAGCCCCCGTCACCAAACTCCTTTCAAAACAATATTGTGCCCTCATCAAGACAATGGGTAAGGAATGTGGTTTTTACATTAAAATTCAATCAATATTTGGGATATGTAATCCCAATAACATTCATGAACTCTTGACGAAGAAAATTCTTAGTGAATTTTTATGAAGTTGCAGTTGCAACAAACATTGTTCTTCCACTTTCTTTGTAATAACATATCAATCATAACAGGCGCATGTAACAAAAACCTTTGTTAAGGGGCACTTGCAATGGATGTAGTATCATTGTCCTTGGAATTTAAAAATAACATATTGAATGTTTATGGCTACATTAATCCACTAAAATGACAACAACCTATAATTGTTTCAATCCACAAAATGCATAAAACCCTTGGATTGTTCTCATTGTATTTCTTTTAAATGTGCACAAATCTACACAACACATCTTCATTACTCCCATAAAGTCACACACAATGTGTCATAGTTTTGAACAAATTTGATGAGTTTGACATTGCCTCCAACATAGGCATGATGCAAATGTGGCCCATGACACCTAAACATCACACAAAAACTCAAAAGTAGTTCTTGCAACTTCAATTGCATGGAATTCATCATTCATTTGAATAACCAAAGACTTGTATTCCATAAAGACTTTATTTTCAAGAGACAAAATATTAATCACAAACTTGCCCCCTATGAGGTTTAGTGTTCATACAACACTTTAACAATTTGTTCAGGGTTAAGTGTTAATTAAGTGTCAATACAATCATTGATATGATGTTATGATTGCATCATAACACGTCATGATGATAAAAAATTATGTCAATAATTTATCAACGCTTAACTAGCACTTAACCTTCAACACATTGTTGAAGTGTTGTTAAGGCATAGATACATGGAGGGGGCAAAGTTTGTGGTGTGACATAAATACACCTAGTCTTTACATTGTGATACAATTTGTACCCCTTTGTATTCAACACTTGTGCAAGCTTGCAAGATGTTTCTTGGGTGAAACTGAAAAATAGGTGGATGGGTGCAAACTAATATTTATGTGAAGGTATGTAGTTTGTAGGGTTAAAACCACAGGTTCATGACTAGGTTCATACGACTTGGACATGAATTAACACCCTTTTGTTGGAATCATAATAAGAATTAAACTGTGGAATTAATCTTTTATTAGATCTAGGACCAAAATTGAAATTGTGAAAAAATATTCTTAATAATCTTTAAGTAAAAATAAAATAAATTAAATTAAAGCTGATAAGTAGGTTGAGCTTTATTGTAAAATATCAATTTTAATTATTTATTGAATTTTTTACTTATATATACCCCTATTTGAATTTATTACATTTTTTGTACCCATACAATTTCTAGGATTATGGATTGTGTAATGTGTAACCGAACAAGACTTTATTTTTAAACCATATCTAAATATTCTTGAATTTGAAACTTGTGTCGTAATCAAAATTGAAAGGTTCAAAAATTTGAAGAATGAATCTCAAACCCCCATCTAAAAAACCATCAAACAATTTTTTTTAAATCAAAATTAGAATAAGAGGTACTTTTCAAAATGAATAATTATAGGACATTGGTCCAAACCCTTTAATGCATAACACTTTAAATGAAAAAGAGGAAGTTTTTAATGTCATCCTATATTTTGATTCCCATAAATATTAATGAATTAAAAAATATCAAACATTTTTCAGTATAATAATTTAAAATGTCACAAATATAAAACCATCAATATCATCCATCTGTTTGGTGAAACATGATTGATAAAGGAGTATAGATTAGGGTGAAATTGTAACTTTTTAAAATACATTTTAAAAGATTTGAATTTTGGACCCATATGTAATCTATAAGAGACTTTCAAGCTTTTGCATTAAGAGCTGTTTGGAAGATGTTTACATAGTCATGTTTGCCTAATGTTCAACATAATGGACAACAAGCATGAAAGGACTTGTTATTTTGCAAATTTGTGTTTTCATAAGTTTTTATGGACATTTATAAACACAACACCACCATCAAAACCAAAAAAAATCAACTTTTTGTTAATGCCCTCCACATTGAAGCCCCATAAACCACTAAAGATTTCATTATCATGTTGGTTAGGTTGTTAATTATGTCATCATCGACCAATCTTTCCAAATTTAATGCAAACTTGTTGTGAGTTTAAAACCTTCCACAAGGTAAGCATGAATGTTAACCCATGACTATTGGGTTATAAACATGAATTACTTATGATTAAGATAATGTAATGCATAACTTGTACAATTTCCCATAGGCAATAAAGGAATGGAATATTTTTTGTCAGAAGGCATCTTGTTTGCTACGTATAACACCTGACATGATGTTAACTACATATCAAAGATACTTAAGTCTTTGACTCTATTATTCCAATGTTTTTTTTAGGGTGTTTTTCATTTTCAAGAATTGGAACAACTTCATAGACTCAAAGTCAATGAGAGGAAGATATTATTTCAACACCAAAACATTACAATAAACAATTTTTAAAACCATTTTCCTCTTTCCAACCACATCCCCCATAGTAATCATGTTTGTCATTGTGAACTTTCCCTTGTTTTAAAACAATCACCTAGTTTTTGCATGTTGTGATTTCATAGACATATAATACAACCCCACATTGTAATTAGGCCTTACAACCTTGCATTTGTGATTCCTAGCATGCTTTAAAGGTTGTCAAATTTGGGAACCAAAAGCTTCTCTTTCCTTTCAATTTGTGTGCAAAACATGAACCTTGACCATATTCACCTTCCTATTTAAACCAACCATAATTTCCCCCAAGTAAATTTTATAAATTGTTTTCCAGACATCTTGAAAGACCCAATTAATTTCCCATAACCCCATATTTTTCTTCTGCTTGGTTAGACTTATGTGATGAGTATAGGTGCAATAAATGGATTGCAATACAACATTTATGAACACCAACCTTTGCATCAACATCAACTTCAACAATAATGCAACCATATGCACTACAAACAATGATTATATCAACTTCATTTAACAAATCAACATTGACAATACTAAGAACCCTAACAAAGATAAAACCATTTGTATGTGAAACCATTTAGGAATTACAAAGGCACTAAATCATTAACTACAAAAACCTATAAAGAAAGTAGGAATCTTCAAACTTATAAGATTTAGACTTATCAAACAAATAGAAAAAAAATTGAAACTTATGAAATGTAAAAACTACGAAGATCCCTATGGGCACTTCATGCATGCATAAGTTGTAAATATACAAAAGTTTGAAATTTGACCATAATTACATGAAATCATCTTGGAGATTATTCTTCCATTGCACTAAACTTCACCAAACAATGGACTTCATTATGACCAAACATATAGTTGTTAAAATTTAAAAAAAGATTTCTACAAACAATGGATCTTCACAAGCAAGTTCCAACATCTCTTATGTATTGAAAGGTGACTACCTAATAATTTAAGAATGTATGAGAGAGGCAGTTTGACTTAAGCTTAAAACTTTGATGTTCGATGGTGATGAATTTTTCCTAGGTTATGGAAGATCACTTTGAATGTTGAAAGTTCCATAAAATGAAAATGATCATCCAAGGCAATGAGGAGTTTTTGTTAGCAAACAACTCCCTTGTTACATCTAGTGACTAGCTAACTCTAATCCATAGCCCTAGGATCCTAACAAAATTCACATCTCTTATTTTGGGTTTACACAAAGGTTGTCATAATAAATGTTGGTGTATTGGTTTTTGGCAATAACTAATTGAGTAGGTTATCACAAAAAAATTTAAAATTTAAACTTGCTAGTTATTAGTATCTATTAATATCAATGTCAAAATAATACATTTAATTATCAATTTATCCAACTATGTTTTAGGTTAATAACAATTGGTTATGCATAAGGGTTAATTTTTGAATACCGAATTGAAGACCATTGGTTATACTATTAATTATACATTGTTTATATGACTTTGTTTTAAAAACTTGTTTATAAAGTCTCTATATCTAGTGGTCTAATAATAGTCACTAAAACCATTAAAAAATGAAAAGATTGAAACCTAGCGGTAGCTTTGTTGGATAGATAGGTGGTTTGGTGCAATTAGAAACCACCTTAATATTATCCATAGAAAAATTAATACCCAATGGATCATTAGTATATTTTTTCATGTTTTTCAATATTCCGTCATAAAGATGTATATGATTTTAATATTAATAACCTATCTAGATGACAACCATGTCACCTAGGTAGGTTATTAAAAATTGAAAATTCAATACTAGGTTGGTAGGTTATTAATACCTAGATTCAAACATAATTGGTTACCTAGGTAAAAAAGTAATAACTAGTTTTATATTGGTTGTAACCTTTTGCTCTAGTTGGTAAATTGGCAAATAATCTTTAGTTATAAAAATTGGTGTTATGAATATGAAAATTTTATTTTAAAAACACAAATAACCTTAATTTGTGCCCCCCAAAAAACATAATTAGCCCAAAAACTTAACTCCACCCATATTTGAAATTTCATTCCTAAAAATAACATTTCTCAAATCCAATATTACTTGTTTATTGTTTCCCAAGCCCCACCTATAAACATGAAAATGGGTTCAAAACCTATTAATAGCAAATCACATAAGATAATCAATATTTTTTTTTAGCCCCGGGAGCAAATGTTAGATTGTGAAATGGCTTTTGTCAACCTTAGTGCATTGAACATAAATGTTGAGCCAAAGCCATTTTACTCAACATGTCAAGCAAGTTTTTAATAGTCTTCATTCAAAACATGATGTGCAATATGTTGGTGGCAATGTTTTAAATATGAAAAAATGCCTCTTCCAAAATATGTGGTTTATCAAAATATTTTTATAAGGGAAGGTCAATGTAAGTATGTAAACCTAACAAAATAAACAAATATTTTTATTTTACTTTATAAAAACGTGTGAATATATGTACTTATGTATTGTTATAGATGATGATGGTGATGTCTTTTTTTTATTGTCACGTTTAAACTAGTGTTAGGTAGTTATTTAAGGTTATTTGCCAATTTTCAAACTAATGGTATAGGAATATCATTGGTGGGTTTCATTTTGTGAAACCCCCACCCTTAGTTTTGACCTGACATTTTCCAAAATTTTCATACCCACCCCCACTTTCAATTCAATGATTTAAAACAAAAATCCACATTTGTAATCAAGTTGGCATTAAAAAATGGATGGGGTTCTTTGAGTGAAACCCAACTTGTTCGTACTTTGAAAACCTTCTTGGATTAGAGGTTCTTTGCAAAAAAAACCCAATTTGTTCAAATATTGAAAACCAAAGCATTATGAATTTCTCTCAAGGAAAATCAGCCTCCATGAAATTTGAAATCTAAAGGTTTTTCAGAAACATTTAAAAGGTTTTTTTTGAAATACTTAAATTTGAAGTTTTTACATAATGTAGAAAATAGGAGCACATGCATCACCATAATTTTGCAAGCTTTTCAAATGTGTTTTTAGAATGACATTTTGCCACCATTTTTTTTTAATGGTGTGCATTATCTTTCACTAACGTATGGAAAATGTAAATGAGTGTTCGAAGTTCAATGAAGTTAGAAATTTCTTCAATCTCCATCTCTTGTGTTCTTGATTTTTGTCTTATGTCAAGTTTGTTTATTTTCTTCTTTCTTTTTCATGTCAAGAAATTCAAGATTTGTCATGTATTGTAGGTTTTCATGTTTTTGCACTTTTCATTTCAACCAATTATGTGTGCTTGTCCATTTGTCATTTTAGATGACAAGGTGTCTTGAATATGACATAAGCATAAATAAAGTGTACCCAAGTTGATGTCCAAAAGCATATTACATGGCCAAAGAAATTTGGCAAGGATAAATAGGCATGGGAGAAGGCGTGCGTGGATTTTGGTTTGAGCCCCTACAAATTGATCATCTTAGTGAAGACAAGGTACATTCTAATTTCATTTTGATTTTTGTGCTCCATGGTTATTAGTTTATGTATTTTTTATGAATTCCCATACAATGTAGCAACAATCAACAACCTTTGAAAAATAACATTAACAACTTACAAACCAATTCAAGTTGATGCTAAAAAGTCGATGACAATGGTTTTTTTTTTCCATAGCTTATTTTGATGATCAAGGATTTTCTAATAACATACTTTCTTGGACCATGCCTCTCTTTTCTTCTAAAGGTGATTTGTGATTTTTTCCCATGAATAGAAAGTTTTCCATGGCTAATATAATTGCATGGTTATTATTCCTCCTTTGTGAAATTTTTTTCATGGTTGAATTTTGCTTTGGCCAATTTTTTTGAATATGAATTCTTCCTATGTTGATTTTTTTCCCATGGTTGATTTCCTCTTAAATGGGTTCATGATTTTTCTTCTCTTTATGTTCAATAGTTTTATTACTCAAATGCATTAATTACACCAACACACATATTTATTTGAAAAATCCTTGTGGGAAAAATCCAATAATCATGCTTTTCCATGGTTGATTTTGTATTTTTCCAAAGGTGGTTTTTGTACATGATCAATCTTTTCATTTTTTTGGTGTGTTTTTTTTTCACTTTCATTTTTTCATGTGTTCAATAAAGAAAAGGGGTCACAATATGTTGGTTTTAATGTTAGATCCAAAATTATTTAGAATGCTAGTTTAATTGCTTGGTTAAATTATAATTAGGTTTGTGTTAAGTTGGATTAATGTAATTAATTGTGTTTTAGTTCGAAATTAGTACAAGTGTGAATTGGGTTCAAGATATTTCATGTTTGGGATATAATCCAAGTTGTGTGTTTTCAAATCACTTTTGATGATTTGAGATTATAGAACACACAAGTTTGTTAGAGCAAGTTTTATGTGTTTTTATGCAAGTTTTATTCGTGCACATTGTTGTGTGGATTCTATTATGTGTTTTGGGCTTGGATTCTTGTTATTTGCAAATGATTCATATTTTGGTTTGGACATCAAGAGCCATTTAAGGTATTTATGTTATTTGGTTTACATGAAAATGTGGACAATGATAATTGTAGGTGTTGATATGGTAGTGCATTTCAAGGTTCAAAAATCTATAGTTGGTGATTAATTATGTAAGATGTGAAAATGCATTTGCTTTGTTGTTCAATATGACGAACAATTGCTACTACCTTTATTGAACAATTGTTGCTACCTTTGTGGATTCAATGTTACAAAATGTTGATGCCCTTTGTGTGTGGTGAGGAGTTTCAAGTGTAGCACTCTAACTTTGAAAATGAAGATTTATAATTTCAAACCATTGA
>Ga0116228_10000699_pt1 | contig 26262 bp, 22 predicted proteins | sample S1TSphfallax_2_FD_89694 | JGI IMG/M metagenome (GOLD analysis project Ga0116228, IMG submission 89694) | Host-associated microbial communities from peat moss isolated from Minnesota, USA - S1T2_Fc - Sphagnum fallax MG | ecosystem: Host-associated > Plants > Peat moss > Unclassified | place...
CTGCAAGCCGCCCATCGTGCCGTAATAAAGCGCCCGCACCACGGCCAGACCGGCATAGGAAAGTCCAAACTCCGACTGCCATATGGGCAGCAGTGCGTACAGTTGGTCCGTGTAGCCGTCATGCAGCATGTGCGCGAGACACGCGCCCACGAGAGTGCGGCGTGGCGGTGCCGTCGAAGCCTCGGGTGTCAGCGGTAATGCGTTGGCCGCGCTCGTCGTCTGCATCCGGTGTGCATTCGCGATTGATTTCTCATTCTTGGGATTCTACACGCGGCCGGATTCCATGTGCCGACCGGGCGCGCCCGTCAAGCAGGGTAGCGCGTTTGCTTTGCAGACCACACGACACTAAAATTCCCGACAGTTCAATAATGCAAGCGCCGTGTAAGCATGACAATCGCAGATGATTCTCAGTAGCTCGGAGCGGATTGCGGAATGTACGGACCGCGACTGGTGGGGTCACCGCACCGTCGATGACATATTTCGCGCGGCAGTGCGCGCCGCTGGTCCGCAGCTTGCATTGGCGGATCCGCCAAATAGAGAATTACTGGTGGGCGGCGCGCCGCGGCGGCTGACCTTTTCGGAACTTGATGCAGAGGTCGACCGGTTGTCCGCTCTGCTGCTGACGCAGGGCCTGCGCAAGGACGATGTACTGGCGGTGCAGTTGCCGAACATTGCCGAGGCGGCGATTGCGTTTCTCGCCTGCGCACGTCTGGGGCTGGTGTTTTGCCCGATCGCCATACAATTCCGGTCCCACGAGCTCGCCTATCTGCTCGCCAAATCACGGGCGCGCGCGGTGGTGACGGTCGAGCGAGTGCGCGACGCGCGGTTCGTGGATCGTTTTCTTGCGCTGCAGGCCAAGATTCCGACGCTGGAGCGGCTGCTGGTCGTCGGGGACGGGGCCGCCATTCATTTTGCGGTACGAGAACCGGCTCGCGTGGGTTCAGCGCCCGAGCCGGATTTTTCGCAGCTGCAATCCTATCTCGACGCGCTCCACGTGGACGCTAATGACACGCTGACACTATGCTGGACCTCGGGCACGGAAGCGCGCCCGAAAGGCGTGCCCCGGCATCACAATCATTGGATTGCCAATGGAGAGGCCTGCTCGGAGATCGGTAAATGCCGGCCCGGCGACGCAATCCTCAATCCGTTTCCGATGATCAACACCGCGTCGATCGGCGGCATGGTCATGCCCTGGCTGATGAATCGCGCGACTCTGGTCCAGCACCACCCGTTCGATCTGCCCGTATTTCTGGCTCAGATGGCCGAAGAACGCATCACCTATACAGTGGCGCCGCCCGCCATCCTGTCGCTGCTGCTCAAGGACGAGGCACTGCTGCGCAGCACCGACATGTCGGCTCTGCGCGCCTTGGGATCCGGCTCAGCACCGCTGGCGCCGTGGATGGTGGAAGGCTGGCAAACGCGCTTCGGGATTTCGATCGTGAACATATTCGGCTCCAACGAAGGCTGTGCGCTGTACAGCACCGGCGATGACGTGCCCGACCCGCACGACCGCGCGCAGTTCTTTCCGCGCTTTGGCGTTGAGGGCGTGACTTGGTCCTCGCCCTTCGCGCGCAAGGTGCGCACGCGCCTAGTCGACCTGGAAACGGGCCGCGCGATCACCGTTGCGGGTAAGCCTGGAGAGCTGCGGGTGGACGGCGCACTGCGGCTCGACTGCTACTGGGACGAACCGGAATTGAGCAGCCAGTGCATGGACGAAGAAGGGTATTTCAAGTCGGGCGACCTGTTCGAGATAGCGGGCGAAGGCGCGCTGGCCCGATTCTACCGCTACATCGGGCGCGCCAAGGATTTGATCGTGCGCGGCGGCATGAAAATCGCGCCCGCAGAACTCGATGGCCTGATCGAAGGCCACCCGCAGATCCGCGAAGCGGCATTCTGCGCGGTTCCTGACGAGGTGCTGGGCGAACGTATCGGTGTCGTGGCGGTTGCCGCCGCCGGCCAAACGGTGACCCTCGAGAGCATCATCGAGTACCTGCGCGCGCTCGAGGTAGCGACGTTCAAGCTGCCGGAGCACTTGCGCACCGTCTCGGCGCTGCCGCGCAATTCGCTCGGCAAGGTATTGCGCCGCGAATTGCCGGCGCTGTTCACCTAGCGGGCAGCCGGACGGGCTTCTGACAGGCGAGTAAAAGTGGCCACAAAGCTGCCCGATAGCGTACAGTCACTGGTACTATAAGACTGACAGGGGAATGGAAATGGGGACGAGGCGCAGAGCTCTTGCTTGGCTGTTCGCGGGGGGATTGTTGATGACCACCTCGATGGCGTCGGCGGATACCGACGCCCAAAAGCTGACCACCGCCAAGGAAATGATCCATGCGTGGGACACGATGAACTGGTCGCGGGTGGTCGAGCTGTTCGCGGACGACGGCGTGTTGCACAGCATGATGACCGATCCCGTGGTGGGCCGCGAAGCCATCAAGGCGCGCATCATGGGCTTGGGCGCCGGCATCCATCGAATTGAACTCAAAGTGCGGCACATCGGCGTGATCGGCGGCCAAGTGTTCATAGAACGCGTCGACGATTTCGACTACGAGGGCCATGCGGGTGCGGTCCCGGTGGTCGGTGTGATGGAGATCGAGCACGGGCACATCCGGGAATGGCGCGAGTACTACGATCGGACGCAGCTGCTGCGCGGCATGGGTGTGGAGAACACGGCGCACTAGCGCTTGAGCGGGCCACGGATGAACGCGAACATGACAACGAATCCTAAGGATATTCTCGAGTTCGCCGACCGGTTCATCGCCGCGCTGGAGCGGGGTGACGGCGCGGAGGTGCGCGCCTTTTATGCGCCGGACGCGCGCATTTGGCACAACACCGACCGCATCGAACAGACCGTGGACCAGAACCTCAAGCTGCTGAATTGGTTCGTGCGCAACATGACCCACCGTCATTACAATGTGTCGCGCCGGGTGGCGTTGGAGGACGGCTTTCTGCAGCAGCATGTGCTGGAGGTGACTCGCCTCGACGGACAGTCTTGCCGGCTCGACGCCTGCGTGGTGATCAGGATGGCGAACGGCGTCATCGTGCGGCTCGACGAATACATCGACTCAGCCCAGGCTGCCGCCATCGGCGGGTCAAGCCGGCAGACGAGTACGAGTACGGGGACGGAACTTGGCTCTCGTGACTGAATCTGCCGGCGTGACGCGGCCGCCGTGGTTCAGTCCCGGCATACCCGCGCGAGAACAATGCGTGCTGCGCGGGCTGTTGGACGCGGGTGCCGAGCGCCATCCGCAGCGCTTGATCGCGATGTTCGAGGATGGGTCCACCTGGAGTTGGGGTGAGTGCCGGGCACAGATTCGCGCCATGGCCGCTGCCCTGCAGCGCATTGGGGTTCGACGCGGCGATCGGGTCGCGGCTTGGCTGCCGGCGGGTCCGCTCATGGTACGCACCTGGTTCGCGGTCAATTATCTGGGTGCGATCTTCGTGCCTTTGAATACGGCCTACCGCGGCCGGATCCTGGAGCACGTGATCAACCAGTCCTGCGCACGGCTGCTGATCGGGCACGGCGGGTTGTTGAGCCGCCTCGAGGACCTCGCCCTGCCGCAACTCGAGCTCATCATCGCGGCCGGCCCGCATGGGGTGCGGCGCGGTACTGCCAAGATCGAGGACGAGATCGTCCTGCACGGCGCCACCTCGTTCGACGACTCGGTGCATCCCGATCCTTGGGACGCGCAGATGATCGTCTACACCTCGGGCACGACGGGTGTTTCCAAGGGCGTGCTCTCGCCCTACCTGCAGCTCTATACCACCTCGGTGGTGAATTACGGCTACTTGTGCGACGGCGAGGCCATGCTGGTCAATCTGCCGCTGTTCCACATCGGCGGTACGAGCGCCCTGTATTGCACCCTGGTGCGCGGGGGCATGTTCCATCTGGTGAACGGCTTCAGTTCCGAGCGCTACTGGGAGCAGGTCCGCCGCGGCAACTGTGCCGCGACCTCGGGGCTGATCGGAGTGATGGCCGGCTTCCTGTCGAAGGCCCCGCCCCGCGCCGACGATCGCGACAATCCGCTGCGCTGCATGACGATGTTTCCGATCGACGCCGCGACGGTCGCGTTCTGCAGCCGCTTCGGTTTCGACTACGTGACCGGATTCAACATGACCGAAATCTCGACGCCGCTCATCAGCGACGTGAATACCACTGTCTACGGAAGCTGCGGTTTGCCCCGCACCGGAGTCAGCTGCCGCATCGTCGACGAGCATGACCGTGAGGTGCCGCGCGGAACGGCCGGTGAACTCATCGTGCGCGACGACGTGCCTTGGACCATGAACCTGGGTTATGACGGGATGCCCGAGGCGACGGCCATCGCCTGGCGCAACGGCTGGTTCCATACGGGCGACGCGTTCCGCCAGGACGAGGCCGGTCATTACTTCTTCGTCGATCGCATCAAGGATGCGATCAGGCGCCGCGGCGAGAACATCTCCTCGCTCGAGGTGGAGCGCGAGGTCAAGGCGCACGCGGCGGTCGATGAAGCGGTGGCGGTCGCGGTGCCGGCAGAAGGTGGCGAGGATGAGGTGCTGGTGGCCATCGTGCTGCGAGCGGGACATGCACCCGATCCACCGGCGCTGATCGAATTCTTGAGGCCGCGAATGCCTTATTACATGGTGCCACGCTACCTGCGCTTCGTGGCGGACATACCGAAGACCGAGACCAACAAGCTGCGCAAGTCCGTGATCCGTGATGAGGGCATCACCGCCGATACGTGGGATCGCGAGAGCGCCGGCATCCGACTGCGCCGCGAAGTACTGGGGAGTACTGCATGAATTCGCCCGTGACGATCACCGATGTACCCTATCGCGAGACCCGCTTTCCGTCCTCTGCGATGGCGCTCGAAAGGCGCGCCGACGGCGTTCTCATTCTCGAGGCCGTGGAGCCGCTGCAACCCCATGCCGCGAGCATCCCGCGCGGTTTCGCCGAACGCGCCGCGCTCTCGCCGGACAAGACCTTTCTCGCCGAGCGGCCCGCGCCGGGCGCCGATTGGCAACGCCAGTCCTACGGCGAGACCAAGCGCCGCGCCGACGCGTTTGCGCAGTGGCTCATCGACCGCGGCATCGGCCGCGACCGGTGCGTGCTGATTCTGTCGGGAAATTCGCTGCTGCACGCGGTGGTGAAATTCGGTGCGATGGCGGCGCGGGTCCCGCTGTGCCCGGTGAGCGTCAATTACGCGCTGCTGGGCGGGGACTACGGGCGACTGCGGCACGTGGTCGGAATGGTGCGCCCGGCGGTGGTGTTCGCCGAGCAGTCGGCATTGTTCGCAGCGGCGCTCGATACCGTCGACTTCGGCGACGCATGGGTGATAACCGATGACCCCGCCCGCCTGCAGCGCAAGGCGGTGGCCGTCCGCGACGTGCTCGAGACGCCGGTGTCGGCGGCCGTCGCCCGCTCGATCGAGGCAATCGATCCCGATGAACCTGCCGTGTACATGCTCACTTCCGGCTCCACCAGCATGCCGAAGGCCGTGATCCAAACGCAGCGCATGATCACTTCCAACCTGGCGCAGGGCATCCAGGTATTGAACGAGACAGCGGGCTGGAAAGACACCATGCTCGATTGGCTGCCGTGGAATCACGTCTCCGGCGCCTTCACGATGATGGGAGTGGCCCTGACGGGCGGCACTCTCCATATCGACGGCGGCAAGCCCTTGCCCGGACTGTTCGCGCAGTCGATCCAAAATCACAAGGAAATCGCGGTCCAGTATTACACCAACGTGCCGGCAGGCTACGCCATGCTGGCCGATGCGCTGGAGAGCGACGAGGCGCTGCGGCGCACGTTCTTCAGCCGCATGACGCTCATGCTGTACGGCGGTGCGGGGCTGCCGCAGGCTCTGTATGACCGGCTGCAGCGGCTCGCGGTGCAGACCGTCGGCCGCCGCATTTTCTTCACCACCGGGTATGGCGCAACCGAGACCTCCTCCGGCTGCATGGCCATTTATTTCCACAGCGAACAGGTGGGCATCGGCCTGCCCATGCCGGGTCTCAGTGTGAAGCTGGTGCCCCGCGGCGACCGCTACGAGTTGCGCATGAAGGGACCGATGGTGACGCCGGGCTACCTCGGCATGCCGGAGAAGTCCGCTGCCATGTTCGACGAGGAAGGCTACTTCATGATCGGCGACACGGCCCGCTTTCACGATCCCGCCGACGTGCAGAAGGGTCTGGTGTTCGCAGGCCGGCTGGCGGAGGAATTCAAACTCGCCACGGGAACCTGGGTGCACGGCGGCGTGCTGCGGGCGCAGACCGTGCAGGCCAGCGGCGGATTGATTGCGGACGCGCTGATCTGCGGCGAAGGCCGCGACACCCTGGGGCTGCTGGCCTGGCCGGCGCTGACGGCCTGCCGGCGCCTCATCGGACCGGACGCCGAAAGCATGGAGTTGGGCAACGTCGTTCGGCACCCGGCGGTTCGCGCCGCCGTGGTGGCGGCTTTGCGGTCCCACAATCACAGCCATCCGGGATCGAGCACGCGCATCACGCGCTGCGCTTTCCTGCTGGAGCCGCCAAGTTCGAACGCCCACGAGATCTCCGACAAGGGCACCGTCAATCAAAACGTGGCGCTGCGACGACGCGAGGCGGATGTCGAGCGCCTGTATGCCGAACCCGCCGGAGCGGAGGTCATGATTGTGGAAGGACACTCTAGAATGGAAGGACAATCTTGAACATCACACGCCTGCCGCCTCTGGTCTCCACCCTGGAGTCCGGCAATCATCCCTATCTCCAGGGTGCCTGGACGCCGCAGCGCGAAGAAGTCGACGCATCGGATCTCGACACCCTGGAAGGCGCGATTCCGCGGGACATCGACGGTGCGTACCTGCGCAACACCGAGAATCCCATCCTGCAACCGCTCGGCCGTTATCACCCGTTCGACGGCGACGGAATGATTCACCAGATCGACTTCCACGCCGGACGGGCCTCGTATCGCAACCGCTTCGTGCGCACGCGCTGCTTCGAAGCGGAACAGGAAGCCGGCCGGTCGCTGTGGGGTGGTCTCGCCGATCCTCCGGGAACCTCGCTGCGTCCGGGATTCGGCGCGCACGGTGCACTGAAGGATTCCGCCAGCACCGACGTCATCGTCCACGCAGGCCTCGCCCTCGCCACGTTCTATCAGTGCGGCGAAGCGTATCAGCTCGACCCCTTCACCCTGCGCCAGGAAGGCATTGCACCCTGGGCTCCGCTCGAGGGCGTGTCGGCCCACCCCAAGGTGGACGGGCGCACCGGCGAACTGCTGTTCTTCAACTACTCGACGCATGCTCCTTACATGCACTACGGCGTCGTGGATCGGAACCGCGAGCGGGTGCACTACGTGCCGGTGCCGCTGCCGGGTCCGCGGCTGCCGCATGACATGTCGTTTTCGGAGCACTACTCTATTCTCAACGATTTCCCCGCGTTCTGGGACGAGAAACTGCTGGCGCGCGGCGTGCACGCGGTGCGCATGCATCGCGATCTGCCCTCGCGATTCGCCATCCTGCCGCGTCACGGGCAGAGTGCCGAGATCCGTTGGTTCGAGGCGGAGCCTACCTATGTGCTGCACTTCCTCAACGCCTACGAGGAGGGGACGGAGATCGTGCTCGACGGGTATTTTCAGGACGATCCGTCGCCTCCGCCGCTCGCGGACGCGCCGCCGGGATTCGGCCATCTCATGGCCTATCTCGATGAGCACAGTTTTCGTCCGCGCCTGCATCGCTGGCGCTTCGATCTCGCGACCGGCCGCACCCGCGAGCAGCACCTCGATGAGCGACTGCTCGAGTTCGGCACCATCAACCAGACGTACTGCGGCCGGCGCCATCGGTTTGCCTACAGCACCACCGCCGTGCCGGGCTGGTTTCTGTTCAACGGCTTCGTCAAGCATGACCTGGACGCCGGCACGAGCGAAACGGTGGTGCTGGCGGAGGGCCGGTTCGGTAGCGAACCGGTATTCGCGCCGCGTCTCGGCGCCAGGGCCGAGGACGATGGCTATCTCATCAGCTTCATCATCGACGAGAATCGAGGCACTTCAGAGTGCATCGTGATCGACGCGACGCAGTTCGCGGCGGGACCGGTCTGCCGGATAGCGCTGCCGCACAAGCTGTCGAGCGGCACGCATTCCTGCTGGGCGCAGCGGGTATGAGGCGACGTTGACCGCCTACGGTCGCGGATCGAGGCGCCCCGCCGCCTCCGCCAGCGCCTCCCGGTACTCCGTTTCGATCCGATCCACGACCGCGCTCGTGGACTCGACCGCGCGCACGGCGCCGAGGCCCTGGCCCGCCGCCCACATGTCGCGCCAGCGTCGCGCCGACGTCGCGGCCGAGTCGTAACTTCGATCCGGCTTGTCGGGCAGGCTGTTCGGGTCGAGGCCCGCGGCCCGCAAGCTTGGCTTGAGAAAGGAGGCAGGTGTTCCAGTGATCGCTGCGGTGACGATCAGATCATCCAGCGAGGAGTCGACGATCATCTGCTTGTAGGCGGGCACGGCGAGGCTTTCCTCGGTGGCGATGAAGCGCGTCCCCATGTATACGAAATCCGCACCCGCCGTGACGGCGCCCGCCACCGCGCGACCGTCGGCGATGCCGCCGCCCACGACCAGGATCCCGTCGAACATTTCGCGCACCGCCGACACGAAGGCGAACGGCGAGAGAAATCCGGTGTGGCCGCCGGCGCCCGCGGCCACGCAGGCGAGGCCATCCACACCCGCCGCGATGGCCTTTTCGGCCAAACCCATGCTGATCACGTCTGCGATCACGAGTCCGCCGTAGGCGTGCACGACGGGGAGCGCGGGTTTCGGACTGCCGAGCGCGGTCACGACGATGGGCGGCCGGTACTTGGCCACCAGCTCGAGGTCCGCCGCCAGGCGCGTATTCGTGGAGTGCGTCACGAGGTTCACACACCACGGACCGACCGTTGCATGCGGACTCTCCTTGCGGGCGCGCGCCAGCCCCTCGGTGATCGTGATCATCCACTCCTCGAGTTCCGTGGAGGTGCGCACGTTCGGCGTCGGGAACGCGCCGATGATTCCGGCGCGGCACGCCGCGAGAACCAGTTCGGGTCCGGATACCAGGAACATCGGCGCGGCAAAGATCGGCAACCGGGTTGGCGGAAAGCCTGCGTGGCGCGTCGTCATTGGCATGATCGAATCCTCAAGCGGCGCCCGGTAATCGCGCGCGTTCGCGGTCGAGCCAGGCAGCCAGAGATTGCGGAGTGTCCTTCGAGATGCGCGTGCGCTCATAGACGTGCGCCGGCCGGACCCTGCGATCGAACCAGACGATCTCTTCCTCCGGCTGGGTCGGCCTCCTGGCCGCCAGCCACAGCACGGTGTCAGCGCCGGACACCGCGTCCCGGAGAATGGGCTTGAGAATCCTGCGGAACCTCGGCAGGGAGCGCTTCACCCCCTCGGTATCCGCCCAACCGGGGTGCATCACATAAAAGGTGAATCCTTGCGGGCCGTATATGTCGCGCCAATACTGGTTGAGAACCATCATGGCGCGCTTGTGAAAGCCATAGGCCGCCGTGCCGTTGAACCGCGCCGGATCGATGATGTTCAACATCGCCGTATTGAGAGGCACATTGTAGCCACCGGCCGAGGTGATGTTGATGACGAGCGGCCGGCCGGTCGCAAACCCCTTGCGCCGGATGAGACCCTCGGTCAACACATAGTGACTGAGCAAATTGATCGCGAAAGAACTTTCGCGGCCCTCGCTCGTCAGAACATGGTCGTCGTTCAGCACGCCGACGTTGTTCACGAGGACGTCGATCCGCCGGTCAGACGCGGCGAGCTTTTCAACCAGGCGCGCGGTATCGGTCTGCAGCGATAAGTCGCAGACCTCCGTGACGAGGCCGCGAATGCCGAGAGCCCCCGCGTCGGTGGTCAATTGCGCCAGCTTCCCGCCGTTGCGGGCCACCGCGGTCACCAACGCGCCCGCGCCCGCAGCAGTGAGGGCGATCTGCCGCCCGATGCCGCCCGACGCACCGCTGATGAGCCAGTGCTGTCCGGAGAAGTCGAGCGGTGCGGAGGCCCAGGTCAGGCGACGTGCGCGATAGCCGACCTGCGTGAAGCTCAGTGTGAACCGCGCATAGAAGGCAGCAATCTTCTTGAGCAGGTGGAAATCCATCGGATCAGTGCCTCTGCGCTCGCGGCAAATTCGCTTGCACTATTGAACTCAGGATCGTAAATTGTCGCAGAGGGGAGGCGCCATGTCGAACGATCGTTGCCCACGATCGCACGTCGCGTCGCGGCAATCAGAAGAGGGGATGGCATCATGAAAAGAAGATCTTTCCTCGGTGCCGCCTGCACCGCGGCTCTCGCCGGCGGTTCGGTTGCGCCGCGCGGCGCGGTCGCGGCGGACAGCGGGGCGCCCCAGCACGACTATTTCAGGCTGTATCTCGACGTGATCCGGGCCTGGAAGAGGCACGACGCGGAAGCCGTGCTCGCGCACATGGCCGACGACATCGAATGGTACGTATTCGTGAGCAAGCCGCCGCTGCGCGGCAAGGCCGCCGCCCGGGAGTTGCTCGCAAAATTCGCCCCTGCTCGCCATGCCGAGAACTGGCGCGTTTTTCACCACGCGGTCAGCGGGTCGCGGCTGTTCGTCGAAGGAGTCGACGATTTCACCGACGCCAAGGATCATCGCATCGCGGTTCCGTACGCGGGCGTCATCGAGTTTCACGACGATCTGATCACCGGCTGGAGGGATTATTTCGACTCGGCCATCGTCGATCAGATGATGGGCGGCGGTCCGGTGCCGGAGGCGATCGAACCATTGATTCAGCGCGTCGGACAGCCCTGATTGAATCCCGCGCCGACCGCTGACGTCGGCGCTCTCACGCCGCTCGGGCGGCGAGTCCCCGCAGGTGGTGCCGCCAGTCGCCGAATTGCGCATCGATCATGGTGAGCCGCTTGAAATAATGTCCGGCCTTGTACTCCATGGTCATTCCGATGCCGCCATGCAGCTGCACGGCCTGTTGACCGATGAAGCGGGCCGCCTGGCCGATCTGCACCTTGGCCGCCGAGACCGCCCAGCGCCGCGTCGCCTCGTCGCCGTCCGCCACGCAAAGCGCGGCGTAGATGGCCATGGAGCGCGCCTGCTCGAGCGCCATGCGCATGTCCACCGCGCGATGCTGTAGCGCCTGAAACGAGGCGATCGGCACACCGAATTGCCGCCGCGTCTTGAGATACTCGACCGTCATGGCGGTGAGAGCGTCCATCGCCCCGACCGCCTCCGCGCACAGTCCTGCGATCGCCTCATCGACACCGCGGGTCAGAATCGCCAGGCCCTGTCCGGGAACCCCGAGCGCGGCGGCGGCCGGTACGCGTACGTCGCGGAACGAAATTTCCGCTGCCTGCATGCCGTCCTGGGTGGCATAAACCCGTCGCGTGATGCCGGCGCTCCCGGCATCGACGATGAACAGCGAGATGCCTAGCGGGTCACCGGACGCTCCGGCCGTGCGGGCCGACACGATGACGTGGGTGGCTGCACCGCCGCCAAGTACGACCGATTTGTCCCCGTTCAGCACATAGTGGCCGTCGTCCTCGAGCGCCGCGAATTCGACGAACCCCAAGTCAGCGCGTGAGTTGCGCTCGACTTGGGCCAGCGCGAGAATCGCCGTGCCGTCCGCCACGTGCGGCAGTATCTCGGCCTGCAGCGCTTCGCTGCCGCCGTGCCGGACCAGCGCTGCACCGAGCACGGAGGAGGTGAGGAAAGGTTCGAGCGCCAGACTTCCACCGAATGCTTCCATGACGAAGAAGGTTTCCACCGCGCCTTGCCCAAGTCCGCCGTAACGTTCCGGAATGTTCAGCGACAGCAGGCCCGATTGCGCGTACTCCTGCCAGACACGCCGGTCGAAGCCGTCGGGCTGTTCCTGGTAGGTGCGCCGGCGCGTGAAGTCGCCATAGGCCGACGCCAGCATCCTGGCGACGCTCTCCTGCAGCATCCGTTGGTCATCGTTCAGGTCGAAGTCCATGCGCTCACAGCCCCAGAATCGCTTTCGCGATGATATTGCGTTGAATTTCGTTGGTGCCGCCGAAGATGGAGATCTTGCGGAAATTGAAGTAGGTCGCGGCCGTCGTGGCGGCAAACTCCGGTCCGACCGGCGGATTGGCGAAGGGCAGCACGTACGGTCCGCCGACGTCCATCATGAGCTCGCTCGTCGTTTGCAACAGCTCCGAGCCCTTGATCTTCAGAATCGACGAGTAGGGATCCGGTGTTCCCGTGCGCCCGCGCTTGTGGGCCTGAGCGACGACCCGTAGCTGCATGATTTCGAGCGCCTTGAGCTCGATCTCCGCGCCGATCAATTTCTCGCGGAACCACCCCTGCTCGAGCAGCGTGCCGCCGCCCACGCGTTCGCCGGCGGCGAGTTCACGGATGCGGGCGAGGCGCTGTTTGGACATGCCGACACCCGCGATCCCCATGCGTTCGTTGCCGAGCAGAAACTTCGCGCACTCCCAGCCGCGGTTCTCCTCGCCCACCAGATTCTCGAGCGGCACGACCACGTCGTCGAACCAGACTTCGTTGACTTCCCGGCCACCGTCGATCAGCTGAATCGGCCGCAGCGTGATGCCGGGAGTCTTCATGTCGACCAGGAGGAAGGAAATGCCCGACTGCTTTTTCTGCGCGCCGGGATCCGTGCGCGCCAGCACGAAAATCCAGTCCGCGTGCTGGCCGAGCGTGGTCCATGCCTTCTGGCCGTTGATGACGTAGCAGTCCGCCTCGCGTCGCGCCATGGTCTTGAGGCTCGCGAGATCCGAACCGGCCCCGGGCTCCGAGAATCCCTGGCACCACCAGATATCGAGATTGGCCGTCGCCGGCAGGAATCGAGCCTTCTGCTGCTCCGAACCGAAAGTCGCAATCACCGGCCCGACCATCGACACATTGAAGGGGAGGGGCGTCGGGGCAGGCGCCTGTTGCAGCTCGTCGAGAAAGATGCACTCTTGCATCGCACTCCAGTTGCGTCCGCCCCATTCGGCCGGCCAATGGGGGACCGCCCAACCTTTGGCATTGAGCTTGCGTTGCCAGTCGACCACGTCCTGTTTGGCGAGTTCCTGGCCGAGCAGCATCTTGGCGCGCGTCTGCGGCGGGAGCTCTTCGGCGATGAACGCCCGCACCTCGTCGCGAAAGGCGGCCTCTTCGGCCGAGAGTTTCAAATCCATGGTTTCACCGATTCCTCCGCGATCAAGTCTTTTTTCGACAGTTTGCCCACCGCGGTTTTCGGCAGCGAAGCGCGAAACTCGAGCGCCGCCGGCATTTCATGGCGGCCGAGACGTTGGCCGAGAAATCCGCACAGCTCCTGCAGCGAGAATTCGGCGCAGCCGCTCCGCAGCACGATGAACGCCTTGGCCGCCTGACCGCGGTACGCATCGGGAACGCCGATCACGCACGCCTCAGCGACCGCGGGATGCTCATAGATGGCGTCCTCGATGAGTCTGGGATAGACATTATAGCCGCCGGAGATGATCATCTCCTTCTTACGATCGACCAGGTAGACCACGCCGTCGGCGTCGATGCGGCCGATGTCGCCGGTCAGGAAAAAGCCGTCGACGAACGCCGCCGCCGTTTCCTCGGGACGGTTCCAGTAGCCGGTGAACACGTTTGGGCCGCGTACGCGCAATTCGCCGGTTTCCCCGATCGGCAACACCCGGCGCGGATCGTCCAGGGCGACGATCTGCACCTCGAATCCGGGCAGGGGCACCCCGATCGATCCTGCGCGAAACAGTCCGACCAGCAGATTGGCCGTGCCGGCGGTGGCCGTTTCCGTCATGCCCCATCCGCCGCCGAGCCGCCGCCCGACGAGAGTCTCGAAGCGCTGCGCCACCTCGGGCGGCAGGGGCGCGCCGCCCGAACCCACCTGACTCAGCGAGGAGAAATCCCGCCGCTCGATTCCGGGAACGGCATTGAGCGCAATCCACATGGTCGGCACGCCCGGAAAGTTCGTGGCACGCTTCACTTCGATGTCGCGCAGTACCGCTTCGACGTCGAAGCGCGGATGGATCGACATGACCGACCCACGCCCGAGGTGCCACAGCAGCAGCAGCAATGCATAGACGTGGAACAGCGGCAGCACGACGATGACTCGCTCGGGCGTTTGCCCGTCGCTTTGCACCTGGGCGTTGGTGAATTGCTCGGCACTCGCCACGGCCGCGCACAAGGTCGCATGCGTATGCATCGCCCCTTTCGGCGCACCGGTGGTGCCGCCCGTGTATTGCAGTACTGCAAGGTCGCCGGGCAGGATCTTCGGCCAGGCCGGCGGCGGCGGCTCACGCAGCAGCGCCGCGAAATCGACGATCCGGGGATCGCCGCTCGGAATCGGCGCCAGCGGCGGACCCGGTTTTGTGCCGAATACCGAATCGTCGCCGACGATCATCCGGTCGACATGGCCGGTCGTGAGCAGCTTCTCGGCGGCGGCCAGCATCGGCGCGAGATTGACCGTGATCAGAACGCGCGCGCCGCTGTCCTCGAGCTTGTGCGCAAGCTCGCGCGGCGAGTCGAGCGGCGACAGATGCACCACGACCGCACCGGCCTTGATGACCGCAAAGAAGCTCAAGGGATGGTAGGGCGTGTTTGGCAGGTACAACGCGACTCTATCGCCCGGCCTGATCCCCAGCCGCATCAGTCCGGCGGCGGCGTGCACCACCTGCTCGCCGAACTCGGCATAGGAGATCTCGGTTTCGCGATAGTCGAGCAGCGCGCGATTGCCGTATCGCGCCACCGCTCCGCCCAGAAGCTCATCGAGGGTCAAGGAAGGCGGCGTGAGGTCCCACACCAGACCGGGGGGATACACCGCCTCCCAGGGATGCGGCCTGCTCATCGTCCGGTCTTGATTTCCGCGGCCTTGAGCAGCCGTGCCATGCCGCGAGCCAGCGCCTCGGGTTCGCGCAGCAGCGCGGCGCGCACTTCGATGGCCATCGGATCGGTATCGGCCTCCGCCACACCGCGGCGGATCGCGGCGAGCGCGGCGGCGGCGACGGTCTCGGGCCGCTCTTTCGCGCCTTTGACATGCGCCGCCATGCGCGTATCGACGGAGCCGACGATGAGGGCGGTGACGACGGTCTCCTGCTCCGCCAGTTCCGCGCGCAGACAGGCCGACATCGCCCGGGCCGCGAATTTCGAAGGGCTGTACCCGCCCATCACCGGGGAAGCGACGATGGCGCCGGCCGACAGCACGTTCGCGATCGCGCTTGGGCGGGAGCGCGCGAGCACGGGGGCGAAGGCGCGGCACATGGCGAGAGGACCGAAGTAATTCACTTCCATCTCGCTGCGCGCAAACGCCAGATCGGCGGCCCGCAGCAGCGTTTGATTGTGAAACTGCCCGGCATTGTTCACGAGGATGGTGACGTCCGGACACTCCGCGGCCGCACGCGCAATGCTGTCGGCATCGCTCACGTCCAGTTGAATCGCGATGACTTGGGCGGGAGACTCGGCCGTCAGATGCGCGGCGGATTCCTTGACCCGCGCCGCCGCGTACACGCGCTTTGCCCCGGCGGCGACGAAGGCGCGCACCAGTGCCTCGCCGATGCCGCGATTTCCACCGGTGACGAACGCGACGCTGTTTTCTATCTGCATGCAAGCAACCTCAAGCTTCAGCCCCGACGCAGCAACATGCCGCAACCGACGCCCGACACGGCGTGCGCCACCGCGGCGCCCCACTCCACGTCGCGGCGCTCCATCTCTGCCAGCAGCGTCGCCATCAGGATCGCCCCCGATGCGCCCATGGGATGGCCCATCGCGAGGTGGCCCCCGCTGCCGTTCACCCGCTCCGGGTCGTAATCATGCTCGCGCCGGAACTTCGCCGGCACGGCGGCGAAGGCTTCCATGAATTCGATCACGCCGAGATCGCCGAGCTTGAGCCCGCTGCGCGACAGCAACCGCTGCAAGGCGGCGAAGCCCGCGGCGAACGGCCGTGTCAGGTCGGTGTCCACTTCGGCGATCGAGGCGAGCCGCGCCCGTGATCGCAGGCCCAGACGGCGGCCCGCGGCTTCGCTGCCGAGCAAAATGAGCGCCGCGCCGTCCGCGATGGGCGGGCAGTGTGGAAGCGCGTGCAGATGTCGGACCGCAGCCAGTCGCGGAACGGTCCGCGCCAGAAAGGCATCCGCGCCCAGCGCGCCGAGGGGTTCGAATGCGGGACCGAAGCGTGCGAGATCCGCGGTCACCATGTGCGGACGAATCATATCGTCACGCTCCACCCGTGAACCATCCGCACGCACCACGGGCACCACCGTGCTCGCATAGCGGCCCTCGCTCCAGGCGATACCCGCCCGCCGATGCGAGTCGACCGTCACCGCGTCGAGCTCTTCGCGGGTCAATCCCTCCTCGGTCGCAAGCCAGTCCGCCACGATCGGCGGCGGTACGTACTTGATCTGCGCGGCGAGTCCCGCGTCCGAAAAGAAGCTCGCCCGGTCCGATTCGAATGCCGCCTGCGACATGCTCTCGACACCGCCTGCCAGGGACAACTCTTCCTCGCCGGTCGCGACCGTCCGTGCGGCACCCGCCACCGCGGTCATCCCCGACACACAGTAGTTGTTGAGCGTCACCGAGACCGTGGAATCGGGAAGCCCGGCGAGGATTCGCGACACCAGCGCCACGTGACCGCCCTGCGCCCCGACCTGCGTGACGCACCCCAAGCTCAGCCGCTCGATGGCGCGCGGCACGTCGGGTCCGTGCCGCGTTTCGATTGCCCGAACGAGCTGCCCCACGAGCTCGTACGGCGCGACGCCGGCCAGGGCGCCGTCGGGCTTGCCCTTGGTGCGCGGCGTGCGCACGGCGTCGTACAGGTGGACGTCGCGCATCGAGGCCCTTCAGGATCCCGGCGGTGCGCCGGCAGGTGAAGCGGCGCCGACGGATGCCGCGGCGGCGCCGGCCGGCGCGGGGGTAAGCTGGAAGTAATCCCGCCAGCGCGCGATCAGGCCGTCGCGGAATTCGAATATGCCCATGTACGGCGTATGCACCCGCTGGCCCGTATTCGTATCGGTCAACTCCTCGGTGCCCTCCACCAGCAGCTTGTCCCCCGTGACGGCGTGCGTCTGGATCGACCATACGGCGTCCGTGGTATGGCCCCAATGGTAGTCGAGAAACTTGCCGATCTTCTCCCGGCCGATGAGCGGCTTCGAGCCCACATGGTAGTGGTACTCGACGTCGGCGGTCACCAGCGCAAGGACGGCCGCCTTGTCCTTGCGCTGGTTCGCGACTTGCAGCGCAGCGAGCACTTCGAGCTTGCGGTCGGAGACCGGCGTTGAGGCGTCAGAGTTTGGCATTGAGGCTCACGCCGAAGGTGCGCGGCGCTCCATAAGAAGAGACCTCATCGCCGAAAATGGGGATGATGTTGGTGCGATACAGAGTGTTGGTGATGTTCTTGGCCCACACCGAGACGTTCCAGCGCAAATTCGGCGGCGCCAGCGTCACGCGCCCGTCCAGCAATCCGTACGCATCTTCCCAGGTGTAATTGTCCGGTGCCCAGTACATCTTGCCCTGCTCCTTGAAGCTGATCCGCGCGCGCAACGCATCGGACCAGGAACCGACCGAAGTGACGCCTTCCACCCCGACCGCGACCTGGTATTTCGGCGTGCGCTGCAAGTCGTGTCCGCCGTCATCGAGACCCGTCGCGTCGATGAACTTCTTGTACTTCGCGTCCAGATAGCTGCCCGAGGCGAAAAAATACAACGCGTGCGTGGCTTGCAGCTGCAGTTCGGTCTCGAATCCCCGGATGGTGGATGAGGCAGCATTGTTGATGATGTTGCACAAGCAGGGCGGTCCGATGGTCTGCTCCACCTGCAGGTTCTTGTAGTCCATGTCGAAAAGCGCTGTGTTCCAACGCGCCCGCCCGTCGAGGAATCCGAGCTTCAGGCCAAGCTCATAGTTGATCACCGTTTCCGGGTTGTACGCGAGCTCGGCCACCTGGGCGCTCGAGGAATCGTTCTGAAAGCCGCCGCCCTTGTAGCCTTCGGACACCGTGAAATAGGACATGAGCCCCTCGTGCGGCTTGAAGGTCAGTGTGGCCTGCGGAGTCACCTTCGACCACGACTGGCCGTACGGAGCGACGAATCCGGGCACCACGGCCAGCGGAGTCAACGGTGAATCATTCTCGGGCTGCCCCGCGCAGTTCGTCGCTACGGCCGTCGCCACCTGCGTACCCGATTTCTTGTCGTGCGTGTAGCGGGCTCCGACATCGAGTTTCCATTCGTCGGTGATCTTGAACCCGAGCTGGCCGAAGATTGCGGCGTCCGAATTCGTGCCGTGATCGTCCCAATGCGATTCGCCGCAAAGGGTCGCGAGTGGCGGAATCAGGGAGTCGCCCCAGAAGCGGTTGAACTGATGCACGCCGATGCGCTGCAGATAGATACCGGTGATCCAATCGATGCGGCTATCCGGATACGACGACAGCAGGCGCAGCTCCTCGGAGTACTGGTTGACCTTGTCCTCGAAGTACACCGGCTCGGCGAACAGGAAGGGGTCCTGCGCATCGACCGTCGCCGCGTAGGGGTTGACGGGACCCAACCCTGACTGATCGTAGAACGAGTTGCCGTGGCCGCCGCGATAGCCGCTGATGCTGGTCAGCGAGACGTCGGGAAGCACGTCCTTTTCGAGCCTGAGAATCGCGCTCTCGTTCTCACGATGCACGCCTTGCGGCGTCGGCGTCGCGTCGCCGGCGAAGGTGGGCCAGGTCGGCCAGCTCTCGCGCGGACTCAAGGGTCCTATGATCCCCGATATGATGGCGCGACCGTTGCTCCAGGGTTGCAGACAGGGACCCGGCAGGCAGTCCGGGGACGCGACGCCCACGCGGTTCGGACCGTTGGAATCGTCCTTGTTGTACTCGACCGTGAGATGCGCCCGGAAATCCGAGTCGCCCGGTTTGAACAGGATCTGGGCCCGAGACTGCACGGAATGCAGGTCCTCGAGCGGCACGCCATGCTCGAGATCCTCGGCATAGCCGCCGTGATCGATGGTCTGAAACGACAGGCGGCCCGCGAAGTCGCCGCCGAGCGGCCCGGTGACGAAGCCGGTGGCCTGGTGCAGATCGTAGTTGCCGACGTCCACCGATATGTCCGCGCCCGGATCGAACTTCGGTGGGGCGGAGTACACGCTGAGCGCCCCGCCGGACACGTTCTTGCCGAGCAGCACTCCCTGTGGACCGCGCGTGATCTCGATGCGGTCGAGGTCGTAGAAGTTCGCGCTGATCGAGCCCGAACGGCTCACGTAGACGTCGTCGATGAAGGTGCTCACGGACTGGTCCGCGGTCGGCGCGGTCAGGCGGGTATTGGTGACGCCCCGGATATTGAGTTCGAATGCCTGCGGCGAATTCGCGGTGAACGACAGACCCACCACGTCATGGGAAATGTCCTCCGCGGAGAACAGCCGACGATCCGCCATCTCGGCGCCGCTCAACTCGGTTACCGCCAGAGGCGCGTCTTGCAGATTCTCTTCGCGCCGCTGTGCCGTGACGATGATGGTTTCGAGGCGGTCGGTGTCAGCGGGGCCGGTGTCGGTGGACGCCGTTTCGGCGGCCGCGGTGCCCGCAAAAGCGAGTGCCATCGCAAACATGGGTAGGAATTTTGAACTCGACATGATCATAGGCGTGGATCTCCATGTGGCCGGGGGCGTGGGATGTAAACCGGCCGGGTGGAGACCGCAAAGCCTGCGAATGGCAGGCGATGCCGTACTTGAGCGATTCTTTTGCATGATTCATGACTCCCCGACCGAATGCAGCAATTTCGAAAACGTTCCGCCATGGGCGAAATCGCACTTCGTGGACGTCCGACACCTTGCGGTGGCGGCGGCCTTTTTATAACTTGCATAACTAGACGCACGCATCGTACTACCGAACGTCAGCGTTTCGCAACACCCACGTCCTCCGCGAACCGTTCGCGGAACGCTCCGCTGACCGGGACGCGATAAAACCCGGCCGGCGCGGCACACACGTCCGGAATCGCCCGCAGCGCAATCGCCACCGTTGCATCGGTGGCAGCCCGCATGTGGGGCGCCCCCGGGTCGGGATCTTCGATCACGATCGTCACGTTAATGTTCGGCCGGCCGCTGAGCTCGAGGCGCCACTGCGCCGCGCTGTGCGGCTTCGCACCGTGCGCGCCCGGGTCGGCAGTCCAGAGGACCGAATAGAGCATGCAGCGGCCGTCGGCAAATTCGCCGCGCCAACGCCACTCCGTGGCAGACACCGTTCCCGCCCGGATCGTCCCCGCGCGGATCGTGATGTCATTCGGAGCGAGCGTGAGCGCATGCTGCGGCAGCAGCCTCTCGAGCCGCGTGCCGAGCGCATCGGCGACCGCGTGAAACACCTCGCCGAACAGTTCCTCGTAAAGGCGGGCCAATGGGCCTCGGGTGATGTCGCGGACGCCGGGATCCGAGCCGAAGCCCATCATGCCGAACACGAATTCCGCCGCGGGCATGCTCGAGGCGTCGGCGATTTCGTGGCAGGCGATCGACGACAACTGGGCGCACATCCCGGTGAGTGCCACGGCGATGCGCTCGACGATGAAACCCGGATTGAGACCGAGTCCGGCGAGCGTGCTGCCGCCAACGCGGCATGCCTCCCGCAATGGCCCCGCATAGGCGGGGCCGTGCGCGTCGGGGTGGTGAAACCCGGCCGTCGAGATGACGTTGATGCCGGCTTGCAGGAGCCGCAAAATCTCCGCGTTCTGCAGTTCGTACGGCTCGGAGAGTCGCGGCGCGTGGATGACCACGTCCGGGCGCAGTGCGATGATGTCCTCGATGCGGCTGCTCGCCAACACACCGGTGGCGGGGCGCCGCACCAGATCGCCTGCGTCGCGGCCCGCCTTGCGGGGATCGTAGACATGGACGCCCACGAGCTCGAGGTCCGGATGATCGATGATGCGACGCAGGGCGGTCCGCCCCATCGAACCGGTCGCCCATTGCACCACACGAGACATGCGGCTCACGAGCGCGACTTCGGCGGCCAGGGGATGAAGCCGCTGGTGCGCGCCACATAGTCGGCGTACTCCGGCCGCGACCGTGTCAGCCGTCGCTCGAGCAGCCGCTTGCCGGTCACGTTCAGCAGGAAGTGGGTCATGAGGATGGGAGCGAATACCGTCGCCAGCCCCAGCCGGTTGTCGCAGGCGATCAACCACAATCCCCACCATAGACAGGCGTTGCCGAAGTAGTTGGGGTGCCGCGTATAGCGCCACAGACCGCGATCCATCACCTGTCCGCGATTGGCAGGGTCTGATTTGAAGCGGGCCAGCTGGTAGTCGGACACCGCTTCGAAGAGAAATCCCGTCATCCACAGCAGCGAACCCAACAGCGACGCGATGCCAAGCTGCGCGGGCCGTGCAATGTATTGCGCGAACTGCACCGGGATCGAGATCAGCCAGATCAGCGCGCCCTGAAGCAGGAACACCTTGCGCAGCGTGTGCCAATGCAGATTGTGCGGGTACCGCTTGCGGAATGCCGAGGTGTAGCGCGGATCTTCACCCTTGCCATGATTACGCCGCCATAGGTACGCACCGAGGCGCGCGCTCCAGGCGACCGTGAGCAGCGTGACGAGGCCGCGGCGCGGCCCGGCGCTGACCGAGAGCACGAATCCGACCAGCGCGACAATGCCGAATCCGGGCCCCCAGAAGATATCGATGATGCTGATGTCGGCAATACGGATGCTGATCACCCAGAGGATGAGGACGCAGGCCGCCAGCACCGCAGCGCTCGCCGCGAGGTTCAGCGCGAATCCGGGCGCCAGCCCAGCAGGCATCAAAGGACTCCTGGCGAGGTCTGATAGAACTGGTCGAATGCGGCGAGCGCGTCGGGAAAGTCGCGCGGCGCGGCGAGTGAATCGATGCCCTCGATGTCGGCCGCGATCGACTCGGGCGTAACCTCGGCGGAGCGCGCATACGCGACCCCGGGGCCTTCCACCATCACCGCCCGGCGGAATGCACCCTTGCCGGCAACGATCACCCGGCCATTCGTCTTGGTCTGATCACTGACCAGATAAGAGACCAGCGGCGCGACCAGTTCCGGCGTCATGGTCGCAATCATCTCCGGCGTGGATTGCTCCACGGTCATCGCCGTCGTGGCGTAGGGACATATGGCGTTGCAGAGCACATTACGCCCGGCGCCCTCTTGAGCCAGCGAACGCATCAAGCCGATCAGCGCAGCTTTGGAGGCGGCATAGGCGGTCAATCCGTGCAGTCCGTGCAGTCCCGCCGATGACGCGGACACCACGATCCGTCCGAAGCGTTGCTCGCGCAGCGCAGGCCACGCAGCGTGGGTCAGATACAGCGACCCGTAGAAATTCAGGTCGAAGATCGCGCGCCACTCATCGAGGGTGATCTTCTGGAAGTTGAGATGCTGGCCTACGCCCGCGTTGTTGACGATGATGTCGAGACGCCCCCACGTATCTTTAGCCTGAGCGACGAGATTCGGGCCCGAGGACGGCGTGAGCACGTCATCGAAGTTTGCAACCGCCTCGCCTCCCGCGGCGCGAATCGCCGCCACGGTCCGCTCCGCGCTCGAGTCTCCCGGGGTGTCGGTGAGCCGACGGCGGTTGTTGACCACGATCCGCGCGCCGCGCGCCGCCAGCGCGAGCGCGTAGGCCCTTCCCAAGCCTTTGCCGGCGCCGGTGACGATGGCAACACGTCCATCGTGGCGGATCATGTGAGCACCTGGCGGCGCGGCGGCCGGTTCGGCGGCGAGCTATCTGACATGCAATCTCCCCTTATCAGTCTTATAATGCCAGTGACAGGCGTATCCAACACGATCCGCCCGCGGATTACAAGACCAATCGCGTTTTACGAGACCAACGAGGAAACAACGATGGACCAGGAGACTCAAGCAGAAGCGATCGGGGGGATGCTGGCGCGCGATTCGATACGCCAGGTGTTGGCCGCATACGCGCGCGGGGTTGATCGGGCCGATGCAGCGCTGCTGATCACCTGCTACCACCCCGATGCGACGGAAGAGCATGGCAGCACGTTTACCGGCAACGCGCACGAGTACATACAGGTTTCCGTGCCCCGCATCCGCAACATGGGCGTGATGCAGCACCTGCTCGGCACCAGCCATATCGACTTGAAGGGCGATATCGCCTACGTCGAGACCTACATTTGGACCTTCGCCCGTTTCGTCAAAGAGGGGCGCGAGTTCGACACTTTCACGGGCGGCCGGCTGATGGACCGCTTCGAGAGGCGCGCGGGGCACTGGAAAATCGCGCACCGCCGCACGATATTCGACTGGAACCGAGATACGCCGACCAATCAGGGTTGGTGTGTCGGCTTCTTCGATCCTGCCGCGCCGGGAATGCGCCGCGGAACCAAGGACCGCGCCGACCCCTCTTACGAGCGCTTCTAAATCCAGCAGCGGCGCCAGACGCTTGCACTAGGCGACTGACGTCGCCATACTCCAGGGCGCGCGAAGCCGCGAAGCCGCGAAGCCGTGGAGCTTTGCGGATGCGTCGCCCGGCGGGCATGCTTCAAACCTTCAGCGGGAGCTCACGATGGCGGGTCGAATTTTCATATTGGGCGGCCATCAAACCGACTTCGCCGCCAACTGGGCGCGCCGCGGCTGGGAGATGCTGGACGTGTTGAAGGACTGCCTGGAGCATGCATTGTCGGCGACGAGGCTCGAGGCGCGCGAGATCGAGGTCGTGCATGTCGGAAACTTTGCTGCCGAACTCTTCTGCCGCCAGGGGCACCTGGGCGGCTTGGCGGCCGCCGCGCATCCGGATCTCGCCGGAGTTCCCGCGTCGCGCCACGAGGGAGCGTGCGCGTCGGGGAGTCTTGCTGTGCTGGGCGCGTCGGCGGAACTCGAAGCGGGCCGCTACGGTCTTGCGGCCGTGGTCGGCATCGAACAGATGCGCAACGTGCCCGGCGACGAAGCGGCCCGGTTGATCGGCGAACCGGCAATGTGGGCCGGCCATGAGTGCCAGGGCGTGCGTTATCCGTGGCCGCATGTCTTCAGTCAGCTCGGCGATGAATACGACCGCCGCTACGGTCTGCGCGCGGAACACCTGTCGAAAATAGCCGAGATCAATTTCGGCAATGGGCGCCGCAATCCCAACGCGCAGACGCGCGGGTGGACCTTTACGCCGGAAAGCTTTCAAGCGGACGACGGCGCCAATCCGATCATAGATGGGCGGATCCGTAAACAGGATTGCGGCCAGATTTCCGACGGCGCCGCGATCGTGTTTCTCGCCACCGAAGCGACCGCACGGCAATATGCCAAGCGCAGCGGGATTCCGTTGGAGGCGCTGAGCTATATCCGCGGATGGGGACATCGGACGGCACCGATCAGCTATGCCGCCAAGGTGTCCGCCAGCGAAGGCCATCCCTATATCTTTCCCTGGGTGCGTGCCACGATCACCGACGCGTTTTCGCGCGCTGAAATTCCCGGCGTCGAGGCCGTGGACGGCATCGAAACGCATGATTGCTTCACCACCACCGAATACATGGCCATCGATCATTTTGGCATCACGGCGCCCGGCGAGAGCTGGAAGGCGATCGAATCCGGTGACATCGAGTTCAACGGCCGATTGCCGGTCAATCCCAGCGGGGGTCTGATCGGCCTCGGCCACCCGGTCGGCGCCACCGGCGTTCGAATGCTGCTCGATTGCCACAAGCAGGTGACGGGCGCGGCGGGCGCCTATCAGGTGGACGGCGCAAAAACCTTTGCCACGCTCAACGTGGGCGGCAGCGCAACGACGACGGTCAGCTTCGTCGTGAGCCAAGCCGCGTAACACGCAAACAGGTTGACGCGCGGGGCGCAAACGCCCGGACGACCACCGCTCAATTCCGCAGCGCGGGCGCCCTGTGGCTGCATTCTGCTAAAGTTGTCGCATGGTATTGGCGGAACAAAAAACAACATCAGCCGCCGTCATCCGAGCGATCCAGGTGCTGGGCGATCGATGGTCGATCCTCATCATCCGCGACGCGTTCCTGGGCGCAAGACGGTTTCAGGATTTTCTGGAGCGCACGGGAACCTCGCGAGCGACGCTGACCGATCGCCTACGCTCGCTGGTGGCGGACGGGATTTTCCACCGCAAGCGCTACTGCAGCGCCCCGCTCCGCTACGAGTATCGGTTGACCGAGAAAGGACGCGACCTGTTGAATCTGAGTCTGATCGCCTGGCGCTGGGAGCGGCGATGGGCGCCGCGAGGGGCGGGAATTCCGCTGGATCTGGTGCATACCGAGTGCGGCCGGACCATGCAGCCGATCCTCGCCTGCTCCCATTGCTCGGACACGGTCGACATTCGCGATGCGTACCTGCTTCCCGGGCGCGGCAATGCCGCACGCGTGCCCACGCCGCGGCAGTTCCGGCGAATGTCCGCGGTGACCTCGGCCAACCATAGCGGCACGGGCCGCGAGTTGATTCACATTTCAGACATCGTCGGTGACCCATGGACACCGATGGTGGTCGGCACGGCGTTTTTCGGTATTCGGCGCTTCGATGACATGCAACGCGAACTCGGAATCGCAACCAACATCCTCGCCGATCGGCTGGAGCTGCTGGTCCGACAACGCATTTTCAATCGAAGGTTGTATCAGCACCGGCCGCCCCGGCACGAGTATCGCCTCACTGATAAAGGCCGCGACCTGTTTGGCTACGCGTTGCTGAAGAATGCCTGGGCTGACCGCTGGTTGGCCTCGCCGTCCGGATCGTCCTACCGTATTTTTCACCGCAACTGCGCCCACGAATTGCGTCCTCTCGTCCGCTGCAGCGAGTGCTCCCGGCCGCTGGGTCTGCACAATATTTCCACGCTCCGCATTGCACCGAAAGCGAAGAAAAGGTCCGTTGCCGCGGGCACGCCGCTGACCAAGCGCTGATTCTGTGTCCTCGCTACGGAATCACCGCGACGCGAATCGTTCGATCTGCCGTGTCGCCATGATCGTCGACCACGCTCAAGCTCACGTCCCCCGTATGCGTCGGCGCCCAGGCGAGCGCGATGCTCGGCGGACTCGATCCCACATAGGCGCCGTCGGCGAACCAATAGAGCGCCGTGCTATCGGGCCCAGCCGTGGCGTTCAGCTGCAGCGTCTCGCGGCCAAGTTCGCCGGAATGCAGTTGGTAGGTCGCTCCGGAGCGCGGATACTGGATCGAGGGCATGACTTGTCCGGCCGCCAGCGTATTGCTCCCGCAGGGATCGGCAGGAATCGGCTTTCGCGGCATGCCGGCGAGCGCGTAGAGACGCAGAATGTCGGACGGCCAGGCCTCGAACACCTCGGCACGCGTGGCGCGCGGCGCCGTGTCCGCGCAGGCGCGCAGGCCGGTACGGGTGTCGATGAGGATGCGCCGATGCACGCTGCTGACGCGGATCGGGGATTTTCCCGGCATGAACCACGCC
>Ga0116228_10000700_pt1 | contig 26256 bp, 16 predicted proteins | sample S1TSphfallax_2_FD_89694 | JGI IMG/M metagenome (GOLD analysis project Ga0116228, IMG submission 89694) | Host-associated microbial communities from peat moss isolated from Minnesota, USA - S1T2_Fc - Sphagnum fallax MG | ecosystem: Host-associated > Plants > Peat moss > Unclassified | place...
ATGTTGAATCCACTAATAAAATGACATCACCCCATGGAACTAATGTTGGAAGAATCTTTAGCTTCCCATGGAGGGTCCACTTGATGTTGAACATATTTGTGGATAACATTGTCATCTCATGCAATGTGTTATTCAAAGTAGATTGGCCTCACATATTTCCAAGAAAACAAACTTGACACTTGAAATATGAAGCAATTTCAATTGTTTAATTCCACAACCAAAAACTTAATTTCACCAACTTTAACTTGTGTACCTACTTGACTTATTATCATTGCATTATAGACTTGACTTACTAGTGAGTAAGATTGGACGAAGATTAACCTAAACAAATGGCATGGTAAGGTTGTCTAATCTAATCTTAACCTAATTTGCTCCTTTTATATTTTTCCCTTATTACATATGATTTCAATGGGTCTTGATGAAAGAATCAATGGCATGAGATTTAGTTTGTGATATCTAAACATGGGAGTCTTTACATGTGTTGTCCATACCCTGTGATGACATTGTTATTGTCATATTTCACATAATGAGTTTCTTGTTAAAACTAAATTAACATCCCATATCCTATTGTGTCCCTTCTTGTCTTCAACAAAAATATGTATGAATTTTATTTACATAATAATGTAATTCATACACTAGTAGGAGACTACTATTGCAATTGATTCTTCAAGGAAATATGTGGGTGTTGATGTTAGACATCTCAAAAAGTTATTAACTAACAGTAGTTACCATCACATGGAAAAATGATCAAAAGATAATTCTAGAATGGAAATGTTATAGGATGATAGTATTATTAGGTAATTACCTTCAAGGCAAAATAATCAGAAGTTAATTTTGAGTAGAATTTAAATAATAAATAATTTGTTAGTGGGTAAATCTCCTAGTCTAATTAACATAGAAGGCTTCTAAGTAATTATTTAATTACTAATGGTAGGTTCATACTTACCGTCCCTTATTTATTATGGGATGAAGCCACTAAAATAATTAGTTTATAAAAGATAAAGGTAGTTTACCATTAACTAGGATATGTGGAAGAGAGTAGGATAAGGTTAGAAAATCTAAGAAAATAGGGGAGACCCATGTGTAATGGGTTTTGGTTCCTTATTACCTTGGGCTCATTATTTCATTATTTCATTATCATTATTCATTCCTTATCATTCCTTTTCAATCTATCATTATATATGTGTGATTCTAAGAAGATTAATGTGTGAAATGAGATAATAAGGTTGTGTTTGTGTTAAGAAAAAATACAATGGATTTTGGTTGAAGGTTGTGTCACATCTTTTCATTTATGTTTTGCCTTGATTTCTTGGATGCAAAAGAAAATATTTAGTATTCGTTTGATGTAGAAGGATGCAACATTGCTATTGTGTGAATGTGAACTATGAACTTGTGAACATGTGAATTTCACTTTTGTGAGCAAAAGAAAATATTTTAAAATATTCCTGCCACATATATAAAATATTCTTGTCACATTGATAAAATATTCCATCCACATGACTAGAATTTTCCATCCATGTGGACAAAATAATCTTTTGATTTTATTTAAGGGTAAGAGGATATGATTGGACTTCCCAATATAATTTGTTTTATTTGTCAAACATTTAACTAACATATTAAATTTTATTATTGATTTTTTTCAAACATGAAACATGATTCATGTTAATCAAAACTATGAATGAACATCATGATCATTTGAAGCCTTTACAAAAGTCAAATCAATAATATTGATTACAATTTATAACTTCAAACCCATATTGTCATTTTCAATGTTACATTCTATACTCCTTTCATGCAAGTTATCATGTCATTCCTAATTATTATTTTTATTTACACAAAAGCTATAGAACGAACCAACAAATGATGAACTTCATCGCAACTCCAAGTTGGGAAATGAACGAAAATTTCAAACTCTTCACAAAATATGACATGTTATAATACATATTACATGTGTTTATAGGGCACACACTTGCCTCGCAAACCCAAGGAACTTGAAATCATTGTCACAAAATCTAAACAAATGCAAGTTGGGAAGTTCCCAATTGTAAATTCATGATGCCTTTTGTTTGAAATTTCTTGAATAAAATCTTGTAGATTTGTCCATATGTAAAAGTGCAAACCTCTAATGGTGGGTTGAAAATTGCTTGGTGGAGTTGATTAGCCTCTCATTAATTATAGTTTATTTTTGAGATCTTAAATGGCATTGTCCGTTGAATAGCCTTACCATTCTAGGGTGGGTGCAAGAATGAGTGGACCAATGGCCTACAAGAATTTATCACTTTCTTAGTCTAAAACAAGGGTATTTTTTGTGGGTTAGAGTGAATTACAAAGGTTTTCCATTGGTTCTTTGGGATTTTGTTTCCATTTAATCTAAAGCCCATTTAGAGGTACCTTTTTTTATTACATGTGCACAAGAATAATCCAAAAACCTTTTTTTTCTACTATTTTATGGACTATTGAAAAACATTCTATTTTTTAGCTTGTTTAAAAGTCCATAGGTCATAACTTAGAAATGCCATCATGTAAAAGTTTTCAAATTTAGTTTTTTCAATATGTTATCTAACAAAAATCAAGTCCCTAACCAACACATCATAAATGATTGGACCATTTCAAAGTCCATATAAACATTTGTTGTCAAGATTATAGTCCATAATGTTCAACTTTGAAAGTCCATATTTCTAGTGTTTTTTTTTAATTAAGAAAACTAAATAAATGGAATAAGGGTAAAATCATGGTTAGGTGGCTCACGTTTGACATTTTGAAAAGTCCACATCTTACACTAGTTATAATTCTTGCATTTAAAATAATTATCAAATTATAAATCCTATAATTATCCCCTATGGTTTTGGTCACAAATATTAATAGACCACCCTATAAATATCCCTAAACATGTGATTGATCAAGAAATTTAGAGAAAAGTTTAAAGATTTCAATGTGTTATGGCATATCATTGTAAAAAATGATTAAAATTTCAATGAGTTAAAATTTTAAATATGAAATAATTAAATAAGAAAATTTTTAATGCATCTTACAATTAAATTATTCATTTTATGGTTTCCTATTTTTTAATTCTAATTTTTATATTACTATGACATTTTTTTTGAGTCCACCTTTTTCATTTTTTATGTGTGACAAACATAGTGTCATCATTTCAAAGTCCACAATGAGTTTTTTTTCTTAAAACTCATCCATAATTTTTAATAAGATTTTCACTGAAGTTTATTGCAACATGATTAATGAAAAAATTGAAAATTTTAATGTTTGATACAATTTTACATTTTAAGTTCATCTATAATCCAACAAAATTATAATTGTGACAATCCAAACAATCCACCTAATTGTGCTTTCACACATAAATACATATTCAAGTTGGTATCCTTAAAATAAGTCCCTATAGAAAAATTAAATTACCTATCAAATATATATGGTCATTAGAATGACAAGAATTCTACAAAAAATTTCAAAAAGTCCAAAAATTGGTCCATTCAATCTTGCACCCACCCTCCATGTTGTTAACCAAGACATTGTATCCACGGGTCGATTTATCAAAACAAAATTCTTCCCACCAAATAGATTTCAAGGATGGATAGACTATTATTTATTGAGAACAAAAATATGTTTCCTCCAAAGACTTCATTTCATCTTGTCTAAAATTGATTTTTTCTTACACATGCCAAATATCTAAAACAACTAGTTTGTGGAACACTTGCTTACACTTTGAACCCCCCCATGTAGTGATTTGTGTCATTTGCATAAATCCAAAACTTGTGAACGTTAAAGGGTTCACCCAAGAATTGAGACCACAAGCTTAAATAATGCAAGAACACCAATGGTAATCAATTTAATAATAATCCTTGTAACATAATAATGGTTGGTGGTTTTTTCGCAATGTTGAACACTGAATGTGTAATGTAATGGGTCATCATTGTATGTGATATGTACTCCATTTTTGCATTGAACTTCTAGGACTTCAACACTTCCATCAATGATCCATACATATCCATAAGGATCATCATTACTGAGAAGCCACTTAATTTGCACATGGGACTTTCCAATGTGGGTGTTAACATGCGAATGAGAGTTGACACGATCATGTATATGTGAATCCCCTTCCGATCCAAAAAGTAAGTGTGCCTTCCACTTGGAGGAACCAAAGATTTCTTAACCTTCCATGTGTGTAATTTTAGTTGTGAAAGATGAGCCCAAGCCATATTTCAAAACTACCTTTACATGTTACTTCAATTCACTAAATTGCGTTGTTTTACACAAAAGAAGTTCATTCCTATCAAGCCCTTGTCTAAATCAACCACCCTTCCTCAAATGATAATACAATGTGGTTTGTTTGAAAACTTAAACATAATCATTAGATGTTGCCATGTACAAGTAAGCTCCCCTTTTCCTTGATTGTTGAAGCCATATGTTGTGGACTATTTTTGACATGTTGCACATGGACATGTCCGCAAGTTCTTCCAAAGTGAATTTCTAGAAAATGAAATTTATGTTTGTTATATTATGTTTCAAATTAGATTTACTGCATCCACAACATGTCACCCAAATAGGATGGGATGAAAGATGTGTGAGAGGGATGGAAAACATACATGCTTTATAAATCTTCCCCATTGTTTAACATGGAAGTGCCAAAAACTAAGCCAATTTTCCAACTTTTGAAATCTAGCTTCATCAATAGCCCCAAACAAATACCACCAACATTGGATGGTTGCCTACAAAGCATTTGCTTCTTCCAATGATGTGTCATTTTTGTATTCATGGCACAATGCCTTGTGTTTTTTTACATCTCTAGCTTGATTTGTTACTTTGTGTGTCTATCCATTGATTGAGTCTAATGAAAATAATAGGTTCGTTCCTTATCAATCATCAATTCACTTACATCCCCACTACCATAAACAATTCATACTACATTCCAATTGGCTTGGGGAGTATCAACCTTGAAACCTTTGATATTTGTATTATGAACACCATTTTTTGCCATCATGATATTTAATTTAATTATTAAACACATTGAATGTTTGTGTCTTCATATTGCATGTCACAAATGATAATTGTCATCACTTTATAATAAATTAGATCATACACATTGTAATCAAAGGTCATCCATTCCTCAAGACACTTCACATCATCAAACATGATCCAAGTTGTTCAAAGGTCGCCACCAGGATGCATTCATTTCACCAAATCACATCCATTATTATTTCCATGCATAAACATTTTAACCAATTTTTTTTTGGTTTAAATTGTTGTCCTAAGAAACAATTATCTTGAATGTAATCATAATGATTATTGGCCTTGAAAGTTAAAATATTAAATACATACCTTTTGTTACATGGCTGATGTTTAAAAGATGCAACCAAGTTCTGACATATGGTGAACATGGGGCTATGAACTTATATTTTGCCACCTAATATATGTACAAAACCAAAATTTGTAAAAAAATCAGAAAAGTTCATCACTAAAAAAAATTAAATTAAATACAACATGTATTCAATTAATAGTCATTCTCAACTACTTTCACAACTTTTCATACATTTTCTTCATCACCTATTCAACATCATTTTTAAAATGTGAGAAGCCAATTATAAAGTGGTTTTTCTATGCATCCAATCATAGATTTTCCGAAGTCAAAAGTCATGAACTATTAGATTCCAAAACTCCAAACCAAGATACAAAAACAATTTAATCAAACAAAATGGGAGTAAATCATTGAGAGCTAGAAAGGAAGATAAATCAAAATTTCATTACAACAAACAACTCCATTGACCATTACATTTAGCCAATAAAGGACATATTTCCATTACTACTCATGGCAAAGTTGTTCCCCCTTTTCAAAAAAGGCAAACTATTCATCAAGATTCACCTCCATCATTTTATTCATCAACATTAAAATAATTAACTACATCCAAAATAATATCATTCTCATTCATGATATTTGCCTTTTTTATAAAAAAATTCATTAAACGCATTATAATTCTTCTTCTAGACTACCTTTCTTGGGCTTATTCATGGTTGGGGTTCTAGAAAAAGGAAAAAGGACTTCATGACTTTTGTGGGGCTATTTTTGCAAATAACATTTACTATAAAAAAATTTAAATGAGAAAAATTGAATAGTCCAATTTAAGATAATTCATGTGATAGACTTGGTGAATTTTCACATTCATACATAATTTTCTATCAATATTTTGGTTTATAGTTAGAAACGTAGAAAATTCCTGAAAACCCCAAAATGAGTTTCAATGGAGAACCAAACATGTTTTTGGCAAGATTATTTCCTACACATGTGACCTATGCCTAAAGCTAACATTTTGAACCCATTGAATTTTGTTTTTTGTTAGATGGTTAAAAAAATGAATTATTCACCTTCCATCCCTTTCCTTTAAATTTTCAAGACTTTGAAATTCTTGTATGATTTGGTTTTTCATCAAATTCATCCAATGAATATGTACTTTCAAAGAAGGGGGCATGTTTTTGTTATAAAAGAAAAATGGAATCAATTGAATGATTTTAGGCATTCCTTTTTATTCCTTTGAAAAAAAGTGCAATTTAGACATTTGATATTTAATTAGTTTACAAGATTCAAAATGACATTTACATAATATCCAAATTAATTTTCAAATTTTAAAAAAAATTAATAAGACATCATTTCATTTATTGGCATACAACAATCCATTACAACTATAATAATGTAAATTTTAAAAAAAAATCTAAGGTTCTCTTTTGTAATCTTTTAAATACATGTGATTCCTTTTTTATACTATAATTGTGAATACAGCACTAATTTTTCATAATCATCACAAGCTTGTGAAGATTGTCAATTCCTACCCTACAACATTGTAAGCTTATCAACACTTTAATTATGCTAAAAATTCATTGAATTTAGATTTGGACCCAAGAATCCTAGGGATTTGCCATGCCATAAAAGGAATGTTTGAAAACCTTGTTTCATGGAACTACTACCAAGTAAAGGGGAATACACAATCCTCATGTTTCACATGTAGGTGGTGAAATAAAATGAGTTCATTTCTATAACCTTTGTAAATTATATACTATAATTTTGGGTTTTTCAAATGGTTCAAATTGACTAACTTGTCCCTTCTGATTAATGGACATGTCCATTTTGATTAAAGGCCCAAAAACATGTTTTTTAACCAATAAACTTGACTAATGACGCATTCCCAACTCCTTGAAAGACTCAAATGTGAGTCCAAGTAGAAAATAGCGGAAGAAGGAGGAGTCGGGGCACGCTCCTTAGCTCATAGCACTTTGAGGGGTAGAGGGGCGTGTTGGAGCTCCAAGATGGGACTAGGAAGAGTTGACAAGCTTCACTCACTCACACGGGCTTGCACAAAACCCACACAAAGTGGTTAGTGCATAGTTGGAGCACTTTTGGTGCTAGGACGAGCCACGGGCAACACGGACACATAAGGCTCACCACGCCCGGATTTGGGGGAAGCCACCACCTTCCCCTTTATAGTATACTCTGCACCTCTCCACAGGACCCACATCCAAATGGCTTTTTGTCCTTTGGGAGTCCCGAAATCGCCCAAGTTGGGACTCCCGCAATTTTGGAGCCTCATAATTTCGCGAGAAGACCTCGGATCGAGATGCAATCTCAAGCAAAGTTGTAGCCCTTGTTGAGAGCTTTTCAACAGTATGTCACATGTCGTCTGTAGACAAGTAAATCGGGTCGATTCTTGATTTTTTCTGGTCGAGAGTCAAATTGACAATTTGACTCCCGGCCTTTCTTTTGACCATAACTTGTGTTTTAGATGTCCAAATAAGCAATGTGAGCCCATTTTAAGCATCTAAGTTCCAAGAGCTTTTTAGTGATATAAAAAATGCCTCAAGCCATTGAGTTTCAACCCCTGAAATTGCTCTCTGAAGTTTTGGGAATCCACCAGGACTCCATCTCCCAAAATGGGAGTTGCCTTGGGAGTGTGAGGGTTCACTCCTTCAAACTTTCTTACACTCTCGAGAGTATGTGATGTGACTCTCGGGCTTTCTTTTGGCCTGCACCCTTGCAACCCCTTTGCCTTGGTCACGAGCCCAAAGCTAGGGTTGCAACAACTAGAGTGACTGATTTGACCAATACATCTAGCCAAATTGGACAACCTTGGTCAAAATGGCTAATGGGTTTTAATCAAATGGAATATATAATCAAATTGAACATAAAAAATTAACATCAGGAATCAAAATGATTAATGTTTTTTAGTCAAATGGAACATCTTATGTTTGTTACATACTTACCTCTCACCTACAATCTTACAACCTATCTACCTACCAACCCACCCACCTAACTAAATGTAATATTTACCTACCCACCCACTCACCTACCTACCTACCTACTTACTTACTTATCCACCCACCTATAACCTACTTACATATTAACTACCTACATACCCACCCACCTACCTAGATGTATTACCTACTTACTTACCTACCCACCCACCCACCCACCCACCTCTTCAACCTACCTACCTATGTACTTCATAGTTAGTGATGTGTTGAAATAAACATGTGTGAAATAGAATACTTGACAAAAATTGAACATCTTTTGATGGAGTGGTCCATTAGTTAAAGGCTTGGTTTATCATTGGAAAGGTCAAAGGTTTAATTCTTATTACTTATAACTTAAAGGACTAAGGTAGGTAAGGTAGGCTAAGTAAGTTAGATAGGGTATACTTGGTTAGGTTAAGGTAAGTCAAGCATGATAAGGTAAGGTAGGGTAGGCTACCACCTACCTACTTGCCTTTTTATGACCTACCTACCTACCACAAAAATATTATTTTTGATAATAACTTTAAAATAAATTGATTAAATATGGGAATTTTTTTGACTAATCAAATGGTCCATTATTTGCTAATCAAAATGACAATTAGTCAAATGACCAATCAAATGGTCCATACTATACTAGTTTTAAAAACCACTCCAGTCACAATGGACATGTCAAAATCAACTTGTCCAAAATGACAAAGTGGCATTTTGACATCTATCAAAATTGGGTATTTTAAAAATAAATTTGTTAGTAAAAAAACCAGGAATTTTACTAGTGTTTTCATTTGAAATCAATGCCCCAAAAATTGGATCATTATCATCATCAACCACTATGGGTTCAAAAGGGGTTTCTTTGATAGGATTTTGGAATCAAAAAATAACCAACAATAGTGGTGTTGCCATATTCTACCACCATTTTAATGACTTTGGACCATCTTACAAGTGTTTTCCCACATCAAAAGACTTAAAACAAGGGTCCAACATTAATGCTACCATGTTGTGAAGCTTGTTAAGAGTATAATCAAATGAAAATGCTAGAAATGGAACCAAGGCAACCAAAATTTCTTTCATCATTTGCATGCAAAATGCTTACAATTCAAATTCAAAATCCCCCCTCACAAAAGTTGAGGATTTGGTTTTAGATTATTAAATCTCACTTTGCATGCACACACTAATTGAAATGAAATATTTAAAGCATTAGAGAATAATTACTAACCTTTGATTTGATTAAAAATACATTGCTTCACAATAGATACATTTGGATACCTTGTAGATCCAAAGTCTCTTGCATGCCATAACAAATATTGATGACATTTCAATAGTCTAGGGGGTTTTTTTCAAGAAAATTGCCTTGCTAACAAACATGATTTTCATTTGGGTTTTAAGTTTTCAATGTTTGAGCCTTGCATCAAGGCATGTTTGCTTCTATTCATTGCATCTTTTGCCAAACTTTCTAATTCATATGTAATTAGTTGTTATAGGGCAAATTGTGTGGCTTTCAAATTGACCTCTTGAAAACCAATGTAAACATTTGCATCATTGCAAGCATATGAACATGTTTTATTGAAAGCATGGTAAGAAAAACACCTTTGCTAAAGAGCTACAAGTCCCAAAGGGGCACATGTGACCACAAAATTGAGAGTTTGTGTGAAGGTGGATAGATTGCAACCACCCCCATCCTTCACATATGCAATCAATCTGTTATACAAGGAATAAGATGAAAGTATATCCTTCACCTACATTACCATTGTAATTTTAGCTATATCAGTGGCTTCAAATAATCCCATTGTGAATTGATGAAATTAATCACAAGAGTAAATGTATCATGTCCAAATCTAGACATCCACAAATTTAATTTTTTTGTTGTTGTAACATAAGAATCCAAAGTTAACATCACATAATGGCATGTGGTTTTCACCACCAATGAAAGGATGGCACGTTGAACCATTTTTCTTGGTTAAAAAACACCACAAGTGGGGATTTTAATGCATGACTAGATGCATTGGCCATTGACTCCCCCACAACAATTATAGGCATATAACTTTTGGTAACAAAAAATAGCAAATCCTCCATAAATTTCTTTTTATTATACATCATCCTTCTTGTAAGGATTAATATTCTCAAAATATTTTGTGATGGCCGCATAACCAACATTAGATTTCACCTTGAAACTTTTTCTCAATGGTTTTGTTTTGTAACAAACATTAAATTGGCAGTCTTCCAATGTTGCCAATTGGCTAGATGTTTAGACAAAATGTGCTTCTTCATGGATGTTGTCCTTTGCTACATGCTATAAATAATTAAAATGTTTTCTCTTTTTAGTGTTACTACTAAAGTTATAAGTCTACGAGACAATGACAAATGACATTGCATGATTTGAAATCAAACATGATCTAACCTACTATGATCATTCAATTGAAAAAATGCCAAAGGAAAGAAAATGTGTGATAAGGAACCCATGCCTTCCAATTTAAGGTCAATTGAGTCTTGAGTAGCTTCCATGCAACCTTTGTTTCAATGTCCAAAATGTCTAGGATTGTAATGTTTTTAGAACCAGATGGTGCATTAAGTGTTGAAATTGAACCAACCATTGGCTTTATATCCTCAAATGAACCCACTTCCATATCATCAAGACCATCATAATCATAATCTATCAATAGGTTTTCATTTAAATTAAAAGTTTCAGTCTTTGCCATTTTTGTTTTGAACTTTGAACCTATCAAAAAAACTAAAATTAAAACTTTAAATACCATTACATTTTAAAGTTGGAATTAGATAATGGTGATTGGGAGCCTTTTGTTGATTATAAGTATATAAAAAAGGGTAAAATGTGGCTATAGGTTCAACCTACCACACTAAAATGTTCTACAACAAACGAGTACCCTAAATAATAAACCTTAAACCTAATTAGAAGTTGAATTGAAAAGAAGGAATGGAAAATAGAGCTTCTTTCAAACTAAACTAAAGCATTCATGCAATTTATAGAACTTTGGTGTATTTTTGGGTGTATTCATGATTAGGCTACCAAAAAGAAATGACTTATTTTCAAAGGATTGCAAAGGATGACTTTGGATTGTTTATCTTACATTATTGTAGTTGTAGTGGATTTAGCATTCCAATAAATAAAATGTTGTCTTGTTAAATTAATAAAAATATTTAAAATAATATGGATATTATGTAAATGTAATTTTGACTCCTGTAAACTAACTATATCAAGTGTTTAATTTTCATTTAAAAAAAATAAAATCAAAGGAATGCATAGAATCATACAATTGATTTCAAAAAATGTATACAACAAAATCATGCCCCTTTCTATGAGAATACATGTTCATTGGATGAACTTGATAAAAAATCAAATCATATAAAAATTTCAAAGTCTTGAAATTTTGAAGGAAAAGGTTGCAAGGCAAAAGACTCATTTTTTTAACCATTTGATAAAAAAAATATGTTCGATGGGTTCAAAATGTTTAGCTTTAAATGTAGGTCACATGTGTAGGAAATAATCTTCCCAAAAAAATATGTTTGGTTGTTCATTAAAACTCATTTTGGGATTTTTTGGGATTTTTTATGTTTTTGGTTATAAACTAAAATATTGATACACATGTACAATTACATATGAATGTGAAAACTTGCCACTGTCACATGAATTATGTTAAATTGGACTATTCAATTTTCTCATTTAAATTTGTTTCATGTAGCAATGTTATTTGTAAAAAGTAACCCCACAAAACTCCAAGAGTCCTTTCTTTTTTTTTGAATGGTACTAACATATTGTGTATAAGCCCATTTTAGGGTTGTGGCCAACTTTCCCAAAACCTTTTTCCATTGAAAAAAACTCAAAACTACTTCAAAATTAAGAATTGTAAATTGAAAAAAATGGATGAATAGACAATCACAACAAATTAAAGGATCATAGATCACACACCAAAATTCAATTTGAATACTAAGAATGCATTCAAGGTGATCAAATCCTCACATAGTTTTTTGCTTTCCAACCTCCAACTTCATTTTTTCGCTCACTCAATCTACATTTTCAATAACATTGAAGGATTGAAAGATGGTGGCGATTGATGAAACATAGTCTCAAAGGGACCAATTGATTATTTCAGTTCCTTAACAAAAGGGCATCATTGAAAATGAAAAAAGAAAATGTGCAAATAGTGAAAAATGAAAGGAGCCAAATGCATTTGTGCAAAGTATGATTTAGTGTTTGAGTTTTAAATATTGGGCATTTGGCGACCTAAACAAATGACAACTATTTAGATGAAAAAAAATATGAATGTGGAATTGATAACCAACTTGGACAATTTTAACCTACCCTAACCAACATGTAAGTAGGGTATTCTTGGGTATGGGTGCGAATGTGATATCATGAACCACACCCGCCCCCATGGGTGATTACTTATTGGGTGTTTATTTTAGATTATTCTTGGAATATTTTGAAAAAATCTTTTAGAAAATCTTTAAATTGAAATAAAATAAAATTACAATATTATGTTATGGTTTACATAATTATTTTTGCTAAAACTATATTATTGTCAAAAAAATTCGAGTCCATTTACAACTCCTTTTATTGCTTAAAAACACTAATTACAAATGTTTTCAAAATGCTTTTGGGTATGTATTTTACATTCATTAGATTGATTCCAAAATTTTAGAATATACATATTAATACATTGAAAATAACATTATGTGAAAGCAATTCCATTTGGAGTTATTTTTTTATTTTTTTATTAAATGTTCAATAGACAAAACCAAGCATTGGTGACAATTGCTTGGGTGCACATTAGTGTGTTTCATCCATATCAATTTTCCTATAGGGTAGGTTTATATTGGGTATTTAAAATATTTGGATTTAGAAAGTAGGTTATTCCTATTTGGAATTGGATTTGGGTTGATAACCAAATCAAAATAAATAAATCAGCCAACATTGTAATAGATTTTAATTTTTCTTTTGTGTTGTTAATTTCAAATTATCCATAATATAAATATGTTATTAATTCAACTTCTCCTCCATTACTTCAATATGATGTAAACATGTTTGACTTTGCAATAAGTCTTCAAATTTCACCAACTTTATTCTCAAATTTCAACAGGCACAAATATTGGATATTTGCACAACACAATCCCCCTACCAAATAGTTTTAAAACATTTTACTAATCCTCCAACTTTTTACAGTTATTAGCGTGTGAGCCACCCTTTTAACATATTGGTGTTTTAAAGTTTTTAGGGCCATTGCAAGCGAACTAATGTTCAATTTGGAATTGTCCCACTTAGAAAATTTGTGTAGGTGGTGGTGGGAGATAGATTGCGTTTGGGTCTAGATTTGGGATGCTCTTAGATTGTGAAGAGTGCAAAAAGTAATTGCCAAGGGTTTTTTTTGCATGACATCAATGCCATTTCCATCATCAATACAACAAGCACCATGTGTAAGATTTAACATTTTTCTAGATCACAATAACTCCATAGCCACATGGAGAAGACGAAAGTTGACCGAAAGGAGTTTCCTATTATGTGTTTGTGTGCACCTACAATTCCATTTCACCCATCAAAAACATTTTTAGTACACCACACTTCTTCCTAGAACACACAAGATCGAAATAAAGGTGACATTTAAAGATCATGACAATTGTAAACTTTTTTATTTTTATTTTCTCTTTGTTTTTATCTATTATATTTTCTCATGGTTTGGTTGTTGAAAAAGGTGGACATGATATCTTTGGAAACATGTCAAAAGTTAGACACATCTTATGCAATATGCAATACCTTGTCATGGCTTTTATGTGATCAAACTACATTAATTGAAAAGAAGTTTATTTTGTGGTCCCTATAGGTCAAAGAAAGAAATTGTGGCAAGAGTTGTTTTTGGATCTTTTCCAATGGTCATGGTATCACAAATGAAGGAAGGCAACTAAACATCAAACCTATCCAAGTTCACATGTTAATGAAGTTGTTTTTATTGGTGTGAATCTTGTTGCTTCTTTTGGTTGCCATCCTACCTTGGTATAAGCTTGGTAGAAATGTTTTTTGGGTCCTTTGAATTGGTGGGTTAGTTGTAAGCTACAAAAGGTAAGTAAATGCAATATGCCAATGGAAAAGGTTAGTGTGACTTTCTTGTTTCTGAGATGACATTTTTAGTTGGAATGTGGAGAATACATCATTGATTGGTTTCATTTCAATTTTTGGTTGTAGACAAATGAAAGGTATCTGGATTTCAAACATAAGAAGACATAGGAGGCACTATGGCTTAAAAACCAATGAGACCCACCATGGGTCGTAGCAAAGATAGTTCCAATGGCATCAAACATAATGTTATTGAACATTTTTGCATGGAATCAAAAGCTTACAAAATATGTGAAGGGTGGGTAATTAAAAAAGGTAATGCAACTTTACTAACAAATGCAATGAATAGGAATGAGTCCTAACATCATTTTTTTCAAGTGATTAATGCATGTGGTAAAACTTGAAAAGGGTAGACTTGTTCATAAATAGTTCATTCAAAGTGGTTGTGAATCTAGTGTCTTTGTGTCCAATAGCTTAGTTGACATGTATGCAAAATGTGGGAACATTGAACAAACTTGGATAGTGTTCAATACGATGCCATTTCAAAATGTGGCGACTTGGATTGCCATGACAATATTGGGACATGTGAAATGTGGGGAAGGATAGAAGGCATTGGAATTATTTCAGCAAATGCAATACAAGGATGTGTAACCAAATGTTGTTACTTTTATCGGGGTTTTGAATGCATGTGCTAACATGGTTGCACTTAAGCTTGAAACATGTAGATTTTCTCATGAGCAAATTTGCCGCAATGGATGGGATTCAAATATCTTTGTGGAGATTAACATGGTGGACATGTATACAAAGTGTGGGAGCATTGAGGATGCTAGGAGTGTGTTCAACAAGATGCCATATCAAAATGTGGTCATGGTATTGGGACATGTGAAATGTGGCCAAAGGTAGAAGGTGTTGGAACTATTTTGAAAAGTGCAATAGGGAGGGTGTGCAACCAAATTTTGTTATTTTTGTTGGTGTGTTGAAAACATGTGTTAACATAGTTGTGATTGAAGAGGGCATGTGTGTCCATCAATAGATCTTTAAAGTGGTTTTGAATGTGATGTCTTTATGGGGAGTAGCTTGGTTGACATGTATGCAAAACGTGGGAACATTGAGGATGCTTGGAGAATGTTTAACAAGATGCCATCTCAAAATGTGGTGACATGGACCACTATGATATTGGGATATGTGCAATGTGTGCAAGGGCAAAAGAAACTATTTTGACAAATGCAATAGGAAGATTTGCAACTAGATTATGTTATTTTTGTCGAGGCATTGAATGCATGTGCTAACCTAGTTGTGCTTGAAGAAGGTATATGTGTTCGTCAACATATCGTTGACTATGGATGGGGTTTAGATGTTTTTGTGGCAAATAGCTTGGTTAACATGTATGCAAAATGTGGGAACATGGAAGATGCTTGCAGAATGTTCAATAAGATGCCATCTTGAAATGTGGTCACTTGGGATGCCATACTTGGAGGATGTGCCATGAATGTGCATGGTAAGGAAGTTCTTAAAGAATTTGAATAGATGTATGAAGGTGTACAACTTGATGATATCACTTTTTTTTGTCTTTGGTCAACTTGTAGCCATATAGGTTTGATGGAGTATGTTATATTGTTTCAATGGTTAAAGACGATATGATTTTTGCAAAATTGACAAATTTCATGGTAATGTGGAGATGGTAGAACACATTGTCACACAATTTTTTGAAATGGAACTTGATAATGTTGTTGATTATGTGTTATTGTTAAACATCCTTGCTATTGTTGGCAACATTCCTCTATAGTATGTGAGATTATTAAACGATAAAAAAAGGGAAAATGTGGGAAAAAATAGCCAAGTTGCACCTAGATTGAATGGAATAATGAGGTGCATATGTTTGTAGAAGAAGATCAAAACCACCCTTAGATGATTGAAATTCATGTAGAACTATAGAGATTGTCAAGGCTCATGCATGGTGTGGGGTATGTGCCTTGTACAAAATTTGTTTGGCATGATGTGGAAGAAGAAAAATAGATGTTTCATTAATGTCACCACAATGAGAAACTAGCTATTGCATTTGGGTTCATGAACATAGCTCCTCATACTCCTTTTTGAATGAGAAAACAATTGTGGGTTTGTGAGGATTGCCACACTTCCAAAGTTCACCTCAAAAGTAGTTGGGAGACCAGGCATGGTGAGGGATGCCAATCACTTTCATCACCTTGAATAACAATGTTTGTTCTTGCATGGGACTATTGGTGATGCCAAAGGTGGAAAAATCAAATCATGTTTCGATGACTTCATTGACTTAAACACTTCAATTGTGTCAAAGTTTTAGTTAATTATAATTATGGTTGCAAAATCTTACACTTTTGAAGGCCACATGAAGATTTTGAACCCTTTCTTTTTTTCAATTTGATCATGATTGTCACTTAGTAGTGTCCCCATCACATAGGTATCACCCTATCACTTTGGTGCCAAAATACAAATTGCAAAGTAGAAATTGGAGATTTAATACATGTTTCATTATTCCTACCAACTCACAATACAGTTCTTCAAGAGAAAACATTCTTGACTATGAAAGCCTAAGAGGGGGAAAGTAATAACACATGCAAATTTGGTTACTCATTGCAAATTGGAATGTACAGTCTAAAGTGAATATTTTATATACTCTTAAAATGGTTTAAAATTATTCTAATAACCATGGTTCATAGTATTTCATTTTCATTCTCGTTATTCATTTGTGGTATTTGTTGAATTTCTATATTCTTTTCTTGTTCTTCCAATTGGGCACATGTCCATGTTTTGCTGACTCTTTGTGAAAAATGGACAAATCTCATGCATTTGTAAAATGAAAAAAAATGATGTATCATAGAAACAAATTTCTTGCACAACACACATAAGTTCTTTATTAAACTTTTTTTGCCAATATCTTATGCTCAAAGGATTCCATAAATAGCTCGACAACTTTTTGCTGTCCCAGAAGACCAAATATTTGCAAACACACCTTTCATAAATACAAATTAATTACAAGTGACAAACAACAAAACTTTAATGGTTACTTTACTCTCACTGGTTGTGGACTTTTATGTGGAGAAATCAAATTCTTAATCTTATTATCATAAGCCAGCCACTGTGTATGAGCATGGCCACAACATCTTGTAAACACAAATGGGTTATCAAAAACAACCCAACAAAGCTCATTGCAAAGACAATTAAAGTTCAGTCAGAGTCTGAAGTCCACAAGTCTAGCAAACAGCAAAAGAGGTGTACATACACAGGATATTGTAGACAGTTTGATTTGTTGTGTACTGAGTATGCACAACTCAGGAAAATACCAGAACTCACTGAATGGAAGAAACCAGTCTATCACCAAAGAGTGAGGCTTAGTGGGACCTGAATAGTGGAAGAGAGGACAGTAATTCATTGCTGAGGAGTGAAGTACTACGGTGAACCCAGAAGGTTGGTCCACTGCCAGTGATGATGTAACAGTGTTTCTGATGTAAACCAGAAAACAGCAATGCCTCAATCCAGAGTAACTGAGAAATACAGCACTTTTGAAATCCGGTTGTGAACCAAGTTTGGCCAGAAGGGTCAAGATGCGACAAGCTCTTTCCTGGTGCAAGACCCTCCCTTTTTCAGAGATGCTCAAGAAAAGGGACAGGCATACATGGAACTGATTTCAAAATTTAGTCTACCAAATTGGGCAGAAGATTAAGCAGGGCACATAATCACAATATCCAGATACTAAGGCAGTAGATTCATTACACAAGCCTCAAATTGTTTCAGCAAAGTATATTATGTAGACTAGACACTGATATTTTCATTTAAAAAATTTATATGCTTGTCTCTACCTGAAGATTCTCATGAAGTCAAAACCAACATGTCCAATTACAGGCATGGTTCAGCCTATGAAGGAAGATGTCGACTGAGAAGTCCATCAAATGCGATATACAAGTCCTTGTTGTCTAGACCAAAAATCTCATCGGCCTTCCTCAATGTCTCCTGCAGTGACCAAAAGTCAGCAGAAAAAAACCATCATATGAATAACCGGATAGAACCACCGTGCTGACACACCTGGAAAATGCAGTAGATTGTGTGGGTTTGAAGACAGGACCCAAGGACGTTGTTCATCATAATTTCCCAAGCTCAAGGGAGGCTTTCAGAGTGATGACAATCACCTTGTCATCTATCACCCTGAGGACTTCTTATGGTAGGCTGCATTATGAATTTTGCTACAGAGACTACACACCTTTATCAATAAAGAGCATGACATGAAGCTGTCTTAAGCTGACCATAAAGACAGCCAAATCACTCAATGTTCACTATGGAGGCCTCCAAAACTTTGTTCAGGTAGCTATGTAAAAGAATACAATTGGACTCAGCACTTTAAATTAGGGATGACAGGAATCATACCTCACGGGTCTGTCGGTGCCCATTGAGCTCCTTGATATTGGCCAGGAATGCACTGAATTGCTCATATGACAACCGATTCCTGTGCCCAGAATAATTGCGTACCGTTAACTTTCACCCTAGAGAAGCATGGCTCTCATGTTTTGGTCTTTGGTCTTGTGCTTGCCTTACTGACTGGAGCACAAATATTAATGCCTCAATAGTAGCCTCTGCAGGCACTTCTACTAAACACTCCAGGAAATAGTGCAAGGAACAGGATCTGGAAGGAAGGACCAATTGGATTTCTCTTTTGCATTGATTGCAGGTAAACAGAAGGTTTCAATCATTAGACTGATTCTAACAGGAAGTGAGTAAAGCTGGACCACACTGTGCTAGTTAGTTACCTTCACTAACCATGTTAAAGAGGCCAAGAGAGTGAACAACAAGAGTGACAAAACCCAAAGACTGGACCGACTAGAAAAGAAGAAACCCAGACTTCAACTAGCTACAAGACAGCCTAACATCCTCCTATAGTCCCAGCCCCAAACTATCTGTGGCCCACCTGATTTAGGGCCTGACAAAAATTGCTAAGGATAAGTTTTCTGTGTGCCAGACTAGGTCTCTACACCTAACCCAGGGAAGCTGATTCAGTTGCAGAGACAAAATATGAATTTGGATTAAATGGCCTGCCTGCAATCTGAAACATTGACAGGAATACAATCAGGTCAACTTTAATACAATCAGGTCACACACCTGGCTTGGCGAAAAAACTCCTTGCCATCAACACGGGGTGTACGGGCTGCAAGAATGCAAAAACAGATTTGTCAACTAAGATTCAAGGCCTGATATACAAGATGTCCTCTGAGAAGGAACGAGATTAGCACTAGCTCCAATGTTGTCCTATACATAATACATTGAACCACAATGGAGGTGTTGAAAGAATGCCAACCAGAAGCCCATTGTAATTCCAGATTTTGAGTCTCAGACACTTCAAAGAGAACTGACTTCACGGAGATTAATACTCACTTGGCATAGAGCCATGGCTTGGTGGAGAGTTTGGCGCTGTAGTTGACTGACTGGTAGGCTGTGATGATGGAAGAGGGATTCTATGGGTGTCACTTCCTGACATGGTGCGCCGTGGAGAGCCTCTTGCAGATAGTTGCCGTGGTGATCCAGTTGGAGTTTGCTGGGGAGTCAATCGAGGTGTCAAGGATGGTGTTGAGCGTGACTTTTGATAAGATGATTGCCTTGATGGAGGACCTGCTTGCACCCATCAATATCAACCCAAATATCATAAGGTGCATAGTGCAAACTTCTAATCTCTTCAAACTCGCATATCCTGCTTAGCACTTGTTACCAGGCTGATATACACTGGTGCAATCTTACCTCAAATGGAATATTGCTAACATGTGAGACCCAAGTTAATGTTTAGTCTTGTACTGAAGAAATCTATGGGCCAACCTGAGGACTTATCTGCACCAGTGCAAACTTCTCACAAATGGATTCAAATTTAAAGTGGACCCTAGAAGGTCCTTATATGAAGGCCAACCCTCAATGCAATGCTCCCAAGGAGATAACCCTCCATCCAGATAAAAGTGACTGGATGGATAATTTACTCACAGGATTGGCCACTGTGTCAACAATATTGTGTCACCTCTGCAACTTGATAAAAAACCCCGTTGGAATGAAACTTATGAAACCTAGTCTTGCACAGAGTTCTCTTATGTGTTCCAGGGAGCAAATAGCAGATCTGGTAAAAAGTGGATTGGATCTCACCATCAGGTTCCTGGTGCTGATCCTCTTCTTGCACTGGTCCAACAGAACTTGCAGCTGAGGTCTTCAAAACTTGACCATCATCTTCAATGACATGAGCTCTGCTCACTGTAGACTCTGCTTCTGTCAGTCATGGAGCAGAGCTTTCAAATGATTGTGCATCATGATACAGCTTTGTTTTCCTAACAAAATGCACCCCTCTCCAGCATTTTAGGTCATTGATGGAACAGAAACTGTACAACTCTTTCCTGAACTTGGATTGGTGAAGGAGCAACTTACGTGATGCTCTTCTGATTGCCAAATTTGAATTTGCAACTCCTCGTTTGTCACCACCTTCACCCTGGAAACCACAAATGTGATATTTAGCTTCAAGGATCAAGACACAAATGAGGACTGTGTGCTCTGGAGCAGAAAATGATGGGTAACTTACAGTGGGGTTTTCATCGTCTTCTTGCAGGGATTGCATAAGAGTTCGTTTGAATGTCTCAAGCTGCCACAGCAACATCACGAACAGAAACACAAGAAGCTCAGGGAAGTAAAGGGTAAGTCCAAGTCCATAACATATGCCTCTTTCAAGTTTAAGCAATCATTTAGTAGCATGACAATAATACTTCTATTCACATCATATTCATAGAAAAAGATTTGATTGCCAGTATTTCCACAACAGGGTCGACAGAGAACAAAACCAATGCAAAGAAACACACTCTTGAAAACAGAGTTCAGCAGTCCAGATTGCTTTGATGGAAACTACCTTTGCAACATCACGCAGGAGCTTCTTCACCTGCCCTGCCAACATATTCTTCTCATTGGCTAGACTTGCCTGCCAGAAAGACAATAGAAACATCAGTACCACTCTGGAGGACAGCATACCCACAAGCACACTATGAAAAATAAAAGCAGGACAGATTTCACAAGCAAGACTTTGGAGACACTTAGAGCAACTTGCATACATTCCTCATCTGGTGAGAACCTGAGAACCCTTGACAAGTTGGATACATCCAGTTCAATTACTCACACTGACATCACAAACACAGCCAGAGGGCATCACTTTTGAAACCAAGGAAATTGCAGTATGCAATGTTCAACTTGAATCACAAATGCCACAACAATGCCATATAGGAAAGGTCTTCACATAGACAGGTTAGACAGGTATGCTCCAACAGAGCCAAGTCAAGTTTTAGTTCTGCTTGTCAAGAGGTTCCCTCAGCTTTCTTGTGCAAAGGTCCTTGACTCCTCAACCTGAGTTCTTGAGGTTCGCTAACACATTCATCAGAAGCATCATAACAGGAGAAGGAGAGACGAATGCCACATTGTCCGCTGACAATCGCGATTGTGTGTCGCGGCCCCCTTCGTAACCACGGTGAGAGGTGCAAGGAATCCTCCCTCTCCTCAAGAACGCAGAAGTCCCTAGGTTTCCGTAAATTGTGTGACCAGTCGCCCATCCGACTCCCTCGCTGTAGCCAGATTGACTGTTGCGGCTGACATCTACATCATTAGAGGATTTGAGCGACTTTCCGTACTGGCTATGAGCTCAAACCATTAGTCCACTGGTTTGATGCTGCACAGGAGGAACCTGCTATTAAGCGTAATGGTCGCGAAAAAGACCTAGGGCGGTATTCGGGACGAGAAAAAGAGATAAGAAACCAAGGATAAGCCTAAAGAGGGAAGAGAACGGAGGACGGTAAGGAATGCAGGAGTTTCCAAACCTGCTCATCCAATGCGCGCGACAGGCGTGCGCTAGTCTCCTGCAAAGTGGATTCCGCGTCCCCTATGCGCTCTTGCAGCCCATGGATGATATGCTCCTTCTCAGCCAGCTTCAAGCGCAGCTTCCCGGTCTCCAACTCCAGCTTCGACACACGCGCCGCGACAGCCATGGCCGTGATCCTGCGCGCAACATCCAGTTGCTCGTAAGGATCGGACGGCAGCACGGATAACAACTCTTGGGGAAGCTCGAACTCCCCGCCTCCTCCTCCATTTCCCATCGCCAGATTTCCACTCCGCTGCTGCGTCCCGGTCTTGTTGCTCATGGCAACGAGAGTAGATAGCACAGCACCTCGTGCGCTCGCTTCCTTCTTGCGTCGCCCGAGCGAGAGCGCCCCTCCGTTGTCTTCGAGCGCGCTCTCTCCCTTCCCCCGCCCAGGTCGCTCACCACACACGACTCGGGTGAGGAATTACCAACTCTACGATTGCACCTTCGTGAACGAGAACCTCCTCGCTGCGGATGAAACTCGCTCGCTTAAATGACGGGCGCAGGAAGCGATTACAGTGCACCTTCTTCCGTAAATGAGAAGAACCTCGTCCAGGAGTCGATGAAATGGGGCAGGATTACGTAGAGAAAAGGGTGCCTTCATGGATGAGATGAGCTCCTATACGAATGAGAAACGGGAAAGAAATTTTCTGTCTAGGACGGATGCGCATTTGGCACATCAAAGCGATATATGACGAGGCTATTTCGGGTATTGGCGAAATAGAAAACCGCCATGTGGATGCGGATCGAGCCCATTCCACAACGTAATGGATTTTTTCAAAAATCTTGAGCATTGACTAATGTTATTTCCACAACAGAATCTTCCGTTACCTACCTATTCCGCGGATTGTAGCGGACTCCAGCATTTAATTTTCACTTAAAAATTGACATAATGTATTGCCTTAATTAGAACCCCATTAACAAACCCTAAAGCAACGAGTACACTGCCCATTCCACAAGAGACGAAATAGTAGGAAATCATCCATCCATTTTATTGCACTCCAGGAAAACAGATACCTAGTAAGAAGATCATCCATCAACTGACAGCACTGGTAAACCACTAGCACATTTTCAGTTCACGGGGAGGGCACGTTATCAAGCAGAATCTGTCCTCTGCAAACAGCTGAGCATTTCATCCATCCATCCATCCATGGATGACAACTTTCATGGAGATAATAATAAGATCATCCATCCATCGACCATGATCATGGATCATACGAGATTAAATAATAATAATTTTCCATCAATCAGCTTATTACACTCTAGAAAGAGATGAGAACACAAAAGACATTATCCATCCATTGTATTTCACTTGCAATAGACAGAAGATCATAACGAAAAACTGAGATCATCCATCTATTATTCATTGCACTCCAAGAGATGAGATAGTACGAAATCATCCATCTGTAAGAGGACAAGGGATGAGATATTAATATAATACACTTTGTAATGGAGAGCGTTTGGCTTCCATCCCACACAGCCCAGGTTTAGGGTTTAGGGTTTAGGGTTAGTCTTGATAATCTAAAGATCAGGGTGGAGCGGGTCATTTGACGTAGTATTATATTGATTGAGTCTTTATGATTGATAGGGTTTTGAGGGATTTGCAACTTGTATGAGCAATTGAGAAGGTAACTGTTGGTTGAAGTATAAGGTGGTTTACTAGAAGTTGAAATTTGTTTCAGGGCAGGCAGTGTTTGGAGAATGCAATATAGCATGAAGCAACAGAGATCCACTCAAGGCGGTTGTTCCATGCTACCTCACACTGTGCAGGTAATCTCATCTTGCTCCCATTAAGATAGACCTCAATTAGCTAAGGTATTACATGTCATCCTATTATTTTGAGGTCACTGTTGACAAGGTGATGTTATTTCTGTTTCAAATACCTTTACCAATCTGCAAATGGGGTTTGACTCTTTTCAACGATCAATTGAGTTCAGTGAGCTACATACAACAGTTTGTGAGAAGATCAGCATTTCATCTTTATATCAGAAATTAGTTCAAGTATCTCAGACCTTGTTTCTCACTACACTTGTTGGGGTTAGTCATACTTCCATTTAGAGATATGATATTTTTTTAATTATCATTTTGAGATGGGCAATCACAGCAACTTATCATTGGAATCAAAACCGAGCAGTAATTGTGAACAGGAGCACAAGGAGAAGCTGCATTTGGAATTGACCAGGGTCCACAACGCTTTTGCACCATTCATGCAGCACCAATGGTGAGTACCTTGCAATGTCACTCGAATTGTCAAAGCATTTGAGACAAGCCATTTTCTCAAACTTGGCCATTGGATTTTGATCGTTCCTGAAAATTCACCAATGTTATAGCAAGCATACTTATTATTGGAGCATGGCTTTAAGCTACCATACTCAGTGTGTTGTTCTGGGCCATGCTGGAATTAAGAGCAACGTATTGTCCACATGCAAAGTTCTCTCTGGTTTTACATTTTGTTCTGCATAGGTTATATTAATGTTGTGTAGTTTGTTAGCTGCTTCACACAAGGAACATGCTTCCATTTCTTCTGGGGTTGACATAAACAGAAAAATATATACAGTCATGCAAAGATTTGATGCTTACATAGAATTCCATTTTATTGGCATTCAGCTTATGTGCAATGACTCTTGCTATTGCGTTCTTTTTGGGCCTGGTGATGTTGTGCAGAAATACGTCCATTCACCAGCATTGGTGAGGATGTGGAATACTTTCCTGATGGTGGGATGCTCTTATTTACAGCACAATTGCTCAAACCATATGAGCAACTCAGTAGTGTACTTTAGAGTAATGAACCAATTCCATGTTCATGGTTGTAATGCATAGCCACATCCTAAGAAAGCCAGCGCTTTGTCTAACCTGCCCTGCACCATATGCTAAAGATGTTGCTTTCCCCTAGCCTTCTTCTTTTGGGCTCATTGGTCTTTAGTCTTGCAATAATTGCTTTCTACAGTACTTGAAACAGAGACTTGGATAAATAACAGTTAATTTTCTGCAGGTACAAGCCTCTTACCTCACCAGAATGTCCAGAAATTTCTTCAGCCAAGGTAAGAAAATTCCTCATCACATTTGCAATTCCCTCACTGACTTTTCTTTAGTTTGGAGCTGGAAATCCTTCTCTGGGATGTTCTTTTATCTGAGGAAATGGCCATGGTTAGTTTACCCTCACATTCTCTTCATCAACAATTTGTGCACTAGAACACGAAGCAAAATCATGTAGCATTTCTCTACTGCTGCCTGTTCAATCTTTCTTGTAAAATTACTTTCATGTGATCTCCTTCTAAGAAATAGCTTTCTTTCCAAGCAAAAGTCAGAGGTTTCTCTGTTTGGTGTCTGTAGCAGATATGGTGTTTAGATTCATTATAGAGTACAATAGCTTAAGGGATTTTGGCCCGTAGGTATTAATAGGTCTATTTTTATATGAGGATTTTTGAAAGATGATATTTTGGCTTGTGTTCAAACTTGAGATTATTTATAGAGTTATAATATCTTGAAAGACTTTGGTTTCTTTTGGAGGAATTTTTGGAAGATTATATTTTTGCATGGTGAAATAATATTTGAGTTTCCATAATTCTTCTTTTGCCTTAAGATACTTTTTAATGTAAATGGCAAGGCCGCACACACCCTTGTTTAATTAGTCATGCTATTCTTTTTTTCTATTAGAATATCCAACTTCTATTCTAATATCGAAGTTGCTCTCAGGTGTTGCTCTCTAATGATGACAAACTATTAGCACATTTCTTTATTGTATATTGAGAGAGAACACTAGGATTTTGTCGGGCCATAAAATACAAGAAATAAGACATTAAAAAAGACAATATTCAATAAGAAATTAGAGTTTCCTTTTGTAAAGTATCTAAGACAAGTGATGGAATTGCTCGTTAGGGGTTCAAAACAAGTTGAAATGGTTAGGTGAGCATTAAATTATTTAATTATTTTGCATTAGGTGGAACCAAATTGTTTTTTCATTTGTGTAAATGCTAAAAAGAGTTTAGTTCTAAATGTGATTCCTAATATA
>Ga0116228_10000701_pt1 | contig 26233 bp, 30 predicted proteins | sample S1TSphfallax_2_FD_89694 | JGI IMG/M metagenome (GOLD analysis project Ga0116228, IMG submission 89694) | Host-associated microbial communities from peat moss isolated from Minnesota, USA - S1T2_Fc - Sphagnum fallax MG | ecosystem: Host-associated > Plants > Peat moss > Unclassified | place...
CAAAAGCCTTGGCAATGGTAATGATTTTTGCACGACATGGAAAATACTTCAATAAAAGGGTCCTCTCCTTACTCTATCTAAAAAAAGAAAATGCTTTTCCTTGCTGAAGGCTGAAGAAAAGCAATAAAGTTTCAAAATGAAAATAAAAAATGCATAGCAAAAAAAAAAATTGAGCTTTGTTTTACGTGGCTTCACTCTCTATATAATATGATATAGCAAGAGAAAATAGGTTAGCAAAAGAAAAAAGAAAAAATAAAAAAAATATATATATATATATATATTATACCTTGTGATTTAAGGTTGGTGAAAAAATAATGTAAACCTTGTTTTCCTAGTGTTGTTGAAATTTTGAAGGATGTTATGCTTGTATCTAATGGTCTACCATTTTAGTTTAATCCTTTTTCTTCTGGTGTTGATGACTTGGTCTATCCTATTGAAGGTTTTGAAATTTTGTGCATTGTGTTAAAAGTGGTGAGTTCATTGTTGGTTGCCCTATTGATGAGTGTGCTTTTAATCCTTCCTATTTTCATCTTCTTGAAGTAGATCTTAACGTGATTGGTCATTTTTTTGACCTTGACATATCTTTGCACCTTGATGATTTTGATATTTTTGTTGGTCCTTATTCATTTGAGTCTATTCTTGATCCAAACCAAAAAACCATGTGTTTTGCACTATCATCCTTTATTGTTTGTGTCAATCCATGTCCATCTACTTTTGTTCATGATCTAAGCCATGCAACCGTGTGTCATGTGTCTATTTTAACATGTCCTTCTACCTTTACTATTCCTCTTGGTGTTTTGAATTTGAAATTATTGATGGTAATGATGCTATGTGTTTTGGATCCAATGTTGGCTATGGGACAGACCATGAATCCCCTATCATTGAGCCTATTATAAAATCTTGGTTTCTTGCTATTGATGATAAGGAACTAAAAAATGTAAATTTTGAGGGCTAAAGAGTTAGCAAACATGCCAAGTTCTAGGCAAAAGATTCTTTTGATGAATGGAAAATTTTATGTGGATTTGATAGTAATAAATCAATTGTTAATATTTTGGAAAATGGATCTTTTATTAAAAACTTGGTGGATATGTTGTCTTTAATTTGTTTTGTAAGTTGCCAAAAGAAATGGTTGTCTATATCATCCAACCATGTACATTTCCTTTTCCTTTTAGTGTTTTGTGTTGAATTTTGTTTGTTTTTTCAAATGTTTCTTAAGGTTTAATTATTTTTGCATCTTCCTAAACTAAAATCCATTTAGAAACATGCATTTGTTTTCTGTTAAGTTTATATAATTGTCTTTTGTTTTTGTAATGACTGTAGTTTATTTATGGTCTTTACCTATATGTTGTTTTAGCTCCTAAACCTAAAACTAGAACCCTAATTCTTATTCATATTTTGATTTTGTTCATTTGTATTAGTTTTTTATATTTTGATGGTTTGTTGTTTAGTAGATTTGTTGTGTTGTTTATTGAACTAAATTGTGTTGTGTTTTATACTATCCAATCTTTGATATAAGGTATTGGAAGGATCATCATGCAATGACAACAATGATGATTATGGAACATTGTCCAATTAAGTAAAACACATGCAGTTCTCTTTAATATATTCACAGATGCGAGGTATTAAATGAAGGTTGTCGGTGATGAAACAAACCTACTTTTTTCAATAGTTGGTCTTGGCATGTTTATAAGGAAATCAGATGTTCTATCAATTGAAAAAAAATGTAGAATGTTGGCACAACTGATGTGTCAACCTACCTTTCCATCTGGCTTAAACTTGAGAAAAGATATTTTTGCGTGCAAAATTTCTTCACAAGGGGGTGCTCTAAACTTCACATTGTGGATCTTGAGGAATTTAGTTTGTTATCATTGCCTATTAGTGTTGTTTTGATACACTATCAAGGGATTTTTAAAAACTGGAGAATTGACATCATTAAATGTTCTACAAATTAACATCGACTTGTCGTTGATTATCTTATTTCTGATGTGATTAACACTTACAAGGAGCTTGTTTGTTGTCACCCTAAAACCTTGCCTAATGAAAAATATGGGCCTCATCCTTTATAAGTTAAAAGTAATGTATCATTTCATTTTTTTTCTATTTATTGATTTTGCAAATTCCAATTTCTTCCAAGTTTTTTAGATTTTTTGGTCTCACATTATGTGTTTGCTACAAGGAGATATCCATTTTGATGGAGATGATGAAGCTCTTGATGAAGCTATTGATGTTGGTGCTTTCATTGTCATGTCTAATGGTGGGGGAATATTTGTTACTCATGTTATTCATGGCAAGGGTGATGGACTTGTTGCTATAATTACTAAAGTTGTTTCTTTTAATGTTTTATGGGTAGTCCTTCTCCTAGTTGTAACATCTCTATTGGTCCTTTTGTATAGATTGAAAGAAGGTGATCAACACATCAATTGTTGGCATTGCTTCTTTACACCAACAAAATAAGCTTGTGGAGCTGCTAATCTTGGGTGTGGGGGGTTTGATTTTGTAGTTGATTCTAAGGTTGATTTTTGGAATAATTTGTATGACAAAAAACTTCCCAAGTACAAAGATCGCTTAGAAGCCATCTTCCTTGTTGTCTGCTTGAGGCTATCAATTTGAACATTGCTTCTAGCCACATCTTCAACCATTCACAAAATTGTCCAATTAACATTATATATGTTGTGGATCCAAAATCCATTCCTAGTTTAGAAGCATCGGTAGCATTAGATAAGCATCGATATGCTTGTTGGATGCTTTAGACAAACTCATTCATTTTTACTTTCATTCACATTTCCTTATTTTTTGTATCACTTGCATAATAAAGGTTTTGTAGGGGAAATGTGGAAAGGATGAAAACATCAGGTTTAAATGCTGGATTCATTATGATGCCGAGGGTGTTGATTCAGTGTTGGTTGATTGGGTTGCCATGGGTTTGTGTTTTTGGTGTTGGTTGATCAATGGGGGGTTTGCTTTTTTCTGAAAATTGCTTTGGATTTTGATTTTTTCGAAGGGTTGGGATTTTAATTGGGCGATTGGAAGCCAACACAGTGAAAATTGAGAGAATTAATCCATAGTTTCCTCCATTCAATCCTTTGTGCAAGGCATAGAATACATGCAAGTTAGTTTTGTTTTTGTATGTTTTGTTTTGAATGAGTAATAAGTGATTAGGAGTAGCAAGATAGTTTTTGTCTTTCTATAATTTATGTTGTTCTTCATGATTAGCATACATAAATCATATCTGAATTTTACATATGAGTAGCAACAACAATTTTTGTCTTTGTATACTTTCTGCTGAAGACCAATTATATTCAGCATATGATATTTTGAATTCAACATATCAGTTTTTAATATAGAATTAATTTTGTGTTCTGTTACTTGTGTTTTTACTTGTATTTTGTAATTTCTAACTTTTTTGTTAAAAAAAATTGTCATTTCTGTTTGTGTTAAAATCTATCTTGAGTGTATCAGAAAGAAAAATAAAGATAAAGATAAAGATAAAGAAATATTTTTAAAAAGATAAAGAAATCTATCTTGAGTGTATCAGAAAGAAAACTAAAGATAAACATAAAGATAAAGAAATATTTAAAAAAAAGATAAAGACAAGATAAAAATGACAAATAAAATAATAATAGTAATAACGACAGCCTGGCGAGTAACTTCCACTGGGTGGAAGTTCCCCTGCCAGGCTGGTTGGGTACCTTCTGCTGGCCGGAAGTTCCCATGACAGGCTGTCATTGAAAATGGGTAATCTTCGAGCAAGAGAGGGTACCCACAATACAAAGGAAAAACACTAGTGCTTTACGTGCAGGGTAAAAAGCCCTAGGACAAGGGCCTTACCATATTGGTGGAACGTGATCCCTCTTTTGGCAATGCCCTTATCCAAGGGCCTTCCTTGCCCACCATAAAGATCCTATCACAAATTGAGAAGCAGATCCCTCCAGAAAAAGATCCCTCTAACAATGGAAGAACCCTCTTTTGAGACCAAAACTTTGCTACAATAGAATTCTGCTTATACAACTAGCCTTTCCCTAATACTATTTAGTTTTTGCTTGATTTATATCATGAGCTGTAAAAGGGGAGGGTTCTTATGCCTACTTATAGGTTTAAGATCCCTCCTCTTTGCTTGGAGGGATATATTCATGGATATATAAGGTGCCCCTCCAAATACAATTAGGAAATTTGTTTTAAGTGCTTTACATGCTAGTCACTAGCATGCACCTAAAAAGGACATTTGACTCGAAGAAGCATATTATGATGAAGGGTGCAATCTCTCCCAAGTGACAATTATGTAGTGAATACTGGTGTGTTGAATTTGGAGAAGAACAGCTATTTTGTTGGCTCTGCCCTTTAGGGTAGTGACATTGTCATGCACCCAGGAAGGGGCCCAAAGTTTGGTATCTTGGCTCATGTGGAATCCATTATAGAAACATTTCCAGCATAACTGAAAGATCCACTTGGGCTGCTTCATCATCCTAACCACCATGTGTTTCCAATTTAGTATGTTGATGGATGTCATTTAAAAGGCAGAGCCATTATGCAATGAGCCGCTAAACATGTCAGCCATTACAAGATGATGAGCTGCTCATTTTGCTTTAGGGTGTTGTTTTTGTGGTTTGATGATGTTTTGGATTTGGTGTGAACCTCCTATAAAGGGTAGAGCCATTGCACAATGAGTCTCTTGTTTTTCTTTCTTGGTTGTTTAGCTAACTAGAGTTCATTCTGTCCCACATTTCCAGGGACATTTTCTATTTGAAGTGTTACTGGTTTTGGGAAGGAATGGACAATTCTCCTACAGAACCAGGTCTCTTGCAAAATCAAGCTGTGTTTCACATCACCAAAAAGTCATGCACAAAGGCAGAGACACTACAGAACTAGCTTCTTGTTTTGTTCAGGTTGTAATATTTCTGCATGATTCATGGTCCAAACAGACCTTGAATGTTGGAGGTGCTAGTGAAGACATTGTTATGGTTTTTAACGAAAGGAGTGAGAAAGGGGTTTCCTTAAGTTAAGTAAGAGCTCTCCCTCATATTTGGTGGTGAAGATTTGGGGAAGACAGCTTGATGTTTGATGACATCCATGAAATCAAATCTCATGTCTCAAAAGAGTTCTTTTACCATAATCATGAATCAATAGTTTGTGTATGTTTTTTTAATCCTTTGGTGTTGTGGAGAAATACTGTCAAGACAAAAATTGGAATGTGAATGGCAAAATAACCCCCCAAAGAAACATCAAAGAGTATACAGCAAATTGAACCAATTGGTATCATCAGCATTCATTAACTTGTGTATCAGTTCAGGAAAGAGAAGACCAATTAAATGGGTGGTATTTACACCTTCTTCTTCACCTTGCATGTTACCATTACACGCAAAATGTTTTGCTTTGGTCACATGCTTATTTAATTATAAATACTTCCTCTCTGTACGATGTTATTAGACACACATGTGACTGACACTTATCTGGGAGGGCTATGCCTGTAGACCGACCACGCTTTTGTTCTGAATTGCATGAGTTGTCTATCTCACGACATTCAGCTTCCCTCCCCTGCACAGAAAGAATCTTAAGCCCAACAACCAACATCAAAAGGGGAAGGGGGTGGTAAGCAGCATCACTGGATTGGGAATTTGAGTTGGTGCAGCAGCAGCAGCAGCTTTCATGGTCAGTCACTTTCCACCACCAATTGTGAGCAATCTGAGTTGGTGAAGCTGAGAAACTATACAACTAGATTTTCTTGCAGAACCCTCCTCCTCCTCCATGTTTTTCTAGGTGCTTTTCTACTGTCTTTGCATTAGGGACTGGTGCCCGGTGATTATGCTCTGGTTGGTCTGTGATGATGCACCATCAGTCCAACTTTGTGGTGGTGGAGGAGGAGAAGGACTTTGTGCTCCTCCCTTCAACAATTTCAGATGTTTTCTCCACATGCTGTGACTGAATGCAGAGACATTCAGGGTTTGGGTTTGTATAGAACGCTTCTTCTGTCCTGAACCGATCCCATCCTTTGGTTCCTTTCAAAGGGCCCTTCCTTTTGCGTGGAGTTCCTTGCCTGCACAGCAATACAGACAATCCAAAAAACTTTGGTACTACTGACTGGTGTGCAATATAAACTCACAATGCCATAAGTCTCATATCACATACAACTAGAGCAAACTTTAAAAAACTCACACAATTGTAAATAATCACAGAACAGAGTTCTATCATCTTCACAAAGCCTCTCGATAATGTCTACAGTGAGTGCCACTTTCTAGCTAGAAGGGATTTGCAGCTAGAAGGTGTTTGCTGGAATAATTTTTTTGTACTGGATGAACCTGGCAACACAAACAAGTTTCCAAGGTCATGAAGGAAATGGATCAGGTGCACAATACCGTTTCTGGTGAATCTCATTGATCAAAATAGCAAGTTCTGGGCCTTCTTGGAGATCCCCTCGATCCAATTTGTCATATAGAGCTACCAGCTGTTTTCTGGCACCAGCAACACCCAAACTTCGTGTTAGTTGGATGCAGCAGCTCTAGGCACAATATGGTCAGTATTTCTCCTTACAGAGTTGACACCCCACAGGGATTCAACAGCACAAACCCTTTAATACTTCTAATCTCTTCTTCAGAAATATGAAAACAGCCAAGGAAATTTGCAAGCCAAGCTCAAACATGCAAAAAGAACATCTGTAGAAACTGTAAAGATGCCTGATATTTGCAGTTGTAATGGTCAACCAACTCTCCCTGCATGGTTGTTACCATAAACAGGTTGCAAGTTAAGAAGAGTCACACTTCTAGTGATCCTTGATTCACTGCAGGGGCAGAAGGCAGTCAACAACCCTACGGGGAACTTTGAGGTGAAGATGAATGGAGCAGAGTTTCAGAGCTCGGTACCTATCAGGACTAATAGTCTTGCGGTGCCCCAAAAACCGGCGGTGCCCCTCCACAGCTCGTGCCATGTTCCCTGAGTAGGAAGGGACAAACACATCACTCTCTACAGACACAATGTAGTCAAGGGCAGCCATCTGTGAAGCATGCTTAGCAAATGGTGCAAGCTCCTCCACTGTTGATATTGTTTCCTGGTACACAGAACACTGCTTGTGAGACAAGTCACAGCCCCTTAAGCAGACTATCAGCAACAACACTCTCTAAGCAAGAAGTTGGCACTGCCAATGCTACAATCATAGTTTAGTAACATGTCATAAATAGTCTGCCCTCATCAGTCCTGGGATTACCTATTTGCATGGTCAACCTAATACAAAACCTACCTCATCACCACAAGGTCACACTACTGTCATCATATGCCCTCAATGTGTATCTATCTGTCAAGAGGTGTGGAAGTGTAGGGTAATGTCCCAGGGTGGGGGCATTTCCAAAATAAGGGGCCTATGATGAGGCAGTAACTGAGTCAGGCCCCACATGTTTACCCATCATAAAGCAAGAGGCAAAGTATATCATGAACCAAAGCATATGTAGATCACAAAGCTGAGGAGGGGGAGGGTTCTTAAATCTAGTCTTAAGAGGGAGGGATCTTCCACTTACTTGGTGTAAGATCCCTCCCACTCTTAAGGAGCAGGTGCAATATCCATCTTCTTTTCTAGGAGTGATATTCATGGATATAAGGTGCCCTCCAAATACACTAGGAATTTTCTCCAATTGCTTTACAAATGGTGGCCACTCCATGTCAGCTCTGTGAATTAAGATTTATTTGAAGGTCTCATGAACACTGGATCAGGTCAAACATCACAGTTCCTGATAGGTATATCCTACTATCTTGTAATGGAGAAGATGTGGCTACCTTACTCATCAAATGAGGGAAGCGGGCAACTAGGCCAGCCATCTGCTTATGGCCACCATATATCTCCCCAGCAGCAATGTAGATACGAGTGCTCTCTGGGTAGCCTAGAGCATGCAAAAAGATTCCAACCTCTGTTGGAGTGAGGGGACAGAAGCCTCGCGATCTCTGATCAGTACCATTGATCTTCTTGATCCTCCAATGAGGGGTGTTCTGCCTGAAACCCACAGGTGGCAGCTCAGTAAACACGGGTCCTAGCAACCCAGAAAAACTAGTGCCATGAATCAGTACAAATCCAATGGAAACAGACAAGCATAATCAAGCAAAAACAGATTCACAACTCATTGCCAGTATGAACTTTGGCATTTGGAGGAGAACAGACCTAGACTTTCCTAACAACATGGTAAACAAAACTCTATCTTAACTTCCTAACTGTAGTACAGCAACCCCCAAGAGACCTGCACCACGAATGAACTTCACCACTCATAAGGTGAATATACAGCAAAAAATAGGAGTACAAAAGGTACCTAATTGTAGTGAGCTCAAGAGCTTCTGTTTTATTAAGACCATATGTGCAGCCACTGAAGGCCAGCATATCCTTCTCATACCGCAGATGCAATGCAATATATGGTCCATTTGACCTCATTCTCTCCACCAGCTTCTGCTTTCACAGCAGGAGTTCTAGTGTCATGACAGTAGTCAAGAGAAAAAGAGATGACATCAACTCTACATATGTTGACTCATAGCAAGGTATACTGCTTCTGATACAACTCGAAGCAGATTACTGTTAATGTAGATAAAGATGTATGTTTCCAGGCACATTTGGAGCAGATTCTTACAAGAGGCCCTAAATCTGTGAAGAACCATGACAACAGTCTCTATCTTTGGTTATCTAACACAAAGAGCTCAAACTCTAGAAGATGCAATCTTTCTCTCCATGTATGACCAGGATGAAGAAAACTGATCATTAAATTGGAGGCACACTTTCTTTTACATCTCTGTCGGATAGAACAGGTCACAAAGCAGGGACAGCAGGAAACCAGGTTATAGTGGAAGAACATACCTTTCCAAAGGCTTCAATCTTGGGAGCAAATCGAAGGGCATCATAGGACACCCGACAACGCAGTTTTTGAATGTCCAAAGGCAGGTTATTGTTTGCCAGGCGTGAATCTGACTTTGCAGCTTTGATGATCTGCACCACCAAAACCTTGTGGTGAGTATGAAACTTCTGTAAGTAGTTGATTCCAGGATCTTTACTGGTACAGGCTGAAGAACTGAATGTAGTACACCCTAAACTTACTTCTTGAGAGCAGTTTTGATGAAGGAACCACATCCTCGTGTGCACCAGTCATTGTTCTGTAAAAGCCTAATATGGGGGATACTCTGAAGTATTGCCGCTGGGTAACTAGTCAACAAGAACTAGAAAGAAGCTTGATGAAGTTGCAGAGAAATCTTCACAACAACAATAATAGGTAACATGACAATGAGTGCAGTCATAATCTCATGAGAGTCGCTCACAAAGTGACAGACCATCACCTTCATCACGAACGGCAGTGACAAGCTGCCATGACTACCCACTGAGTTCATCAGCTCCAAACAGTGGGTGTAGATAAGCATATAATAATCTTCCCAAAAACTGGGGCAAACCGTTATACACAATCTGTGTCCTGAGTTTCTGTTGCCTTTCCAGAAGCAATGGGAAGACTCAGATGTGATGTTGGCTAGCACTCAAGAGACATCACTAATCAAGAACTAGAAAGAATTGAGAAACTGATAGGAATGATGATGAGAGCAGAAGAAGAGTAGGGTGGGATCAACCTTGTGGTTTTGCCAAAGATGAACAATGTCCTCCTCATAATATTTCACAGAAGACCAGCTTCGGAACTGCTTAACAACCTTGGGGTGATGGTAAAGAGCCTTAGGGAGCCTCTTAACAATAGGTACATCTCCTTTAAGAGATTCTATAAAATGGCCTACATTGAATATATCTGAGAAATTGCTGCACTGTGCAAGGAGCCCATTAGAATACAACATAGGCAAGTAAAAGTGTGCTCCAATATTGTTAATTCTGCTGACATCTTCATTTGACATGAAGTCTAGAATCCAACCTAGAGCATCAATTGCAAGATAGTTATTTTATTTAGCAACAGATTTGATATAGTTTTTGGGTAAGGGTGATTTTCAATTGCCAAGTTGCTCCCAGATTGTGCTAACTCTTTTTGACCTAATCAATTAAGACCCTAAACACAAGTAGGTCAGTCTTGGAGGTGGCTCACCTGGAATCTTGCCAAAAGGATCTCTTATCTAACTCCGGTACTACCAGTGTTGCATTTATGAGGCGTGCCACAGCAACCATATCACAAATCTGATATTTCAACCCAAAAGGTGTTACCAACAAGCAAAACCAAACCTTGAGTATCTGAATAAAGAGACTGATTGCTGGGGAAAGCACAAATCTATTAGGCACACAAACACAAAGATTCTTGAAGAGACTAACCAAAGGAATAGTAGAGACAAACAAAACCAAACCTTGAATATGAATCTAAAGATCCAATTGTAACTTCAGAGACCAATGCAAAAGCACACATCTACTAGGAAAAAAGAATCATGCTTCTGAAAGCCTTACTCCCGCTCTCATCTGATTCAGACCTCCATTACTTGATACCATGAGATAGCCTCTTGTTTTTACTGGAGGACCTGCACAACAGAGGGCAGCAAGATTGTGTGGGGGCAGGGGAGGAAGTCAGGACATATTCTTAGCCTAACCACTAAAGCGAGAAAACTCTTTCAAGCTGTCATGGTCCAGTCTGCCTTTTCTGGAAACACTTAACATACTTGTCAATTGGATCATTGTTCCACCTTCACGAGAAGCTGTATTATACCACTTCACGAAGCTAAAATGTCCTTATTGGCATTTGACTGGCATCCAAATTAACTCACACGGATAATGTCATCTAGCCATACCTGAGATGCTAAGCATATGACATGGATATGTCTAACTCCAGCTGCATCTAGTTATATCACTGTCCAAGTGCAATTGTCATGACAATACACACAAATAGAAACAAATATTGTATCAAATGGGAGATCATAACTGGTTTGACACCAACCTGCATATGAAGAACTTGGCTCAGTGCATGGCACAAAACCTTGGTTTGGTTGAGCCTTCCACAGCTGCTTGGACCCATGCAATCAGTGAAGAGACTTACTTGTTAGGTCAAGAAGAGACCCAAAAAGTAATTACAGAGTTTGTTTCCACCAAAACACAACAAAATGAACAAACCACCCAGATATTGTGTCATGGGGAATTATGAACATTGACTATTGTCACTGATTGTAAGAAACAACAACAGATTCCTGCAAAATGTATGTGATAGTTGCTAAGGGAGACGGAACCCAATAGACGTTCTCCTCCATACAAAAGAAGTTTGTTGTGTCTTAACAAATGTGTAATCTCAATGCTCCACTTTGCAGGCCATGCAGGGATGCTAGGGGAAATGTCCCTCACCTTCTGATCAACTTTGAATTGTGGAGTATGTATATCCAAATTTTCAAATTGAGACAGATGTAGAGGAAGAAGCTCTTGCCTCCAACTCAGTTCACCAGTTCTCATTTGCGCTCCAAAGTCACCCCTCTACAGATGCAGAAAGAGCAGCAACAATTACTCATGAGAGCAATATACTCAGCATGTCTTCACATGGTGCATGAAAAGTTAGATACTAGTTAAGCTGAGCATGTATTAAATCAGCATCTCCTCCACCTACAGCATTGCAAAATCCTCCCTCAAAAGTCTGTCTGATAATAAACTTATCAAAGTTCTAGATTGCCATAAAACTGCATTCAATTTGCAGCACTGATTCAGCCATGAGCTGCATTTCTCAAGCATTTGTCAGGAGGACATACTCTGGAATCATTCTCATCAGTCCTCAATTTTCCAACTTCTCATTCCATCCATCACAAACAGATTTCCACAGGCGATTTTCTCAGTTTGCCAAAATCAGCTCACTTGACATGACGAGTTAGCCTCTGCAAATCCAGAGCTACGTTGGGAGGGGAGAGAGATTGACGTTCAAAGAAAGCACCTTAGGCAGCATGATTGGCACATCCAGCAGATAATGATGCCCAGAATGCAGGATGGACCAAGCCTCTGGGAGGAGAAATGTTGGCAGTAGTGCTCCCAATGCAATGGTAAGGTATCCAGCAAACCATAAAACGCGAACCATGGTCCCTGCTGATGGATCCTTCACCCCTTGGCTCCGTGCCTGACGTAGCATGCTGCTGCTCTCCCTTGGACAAACTCCACAGGTTCACCAGGATCATCAACTCCTCGTTCCAGACATCCTGGTTCATGATCAGAGCCTAAAATGAGCATCCAGAAAGAGACACAGTCCAACATCTATTCTTCTCTCCTTCCAACAAGGACTCTGAGAACTCTTTCACATGGGATGATGAGCTATAATGGCATAGAAAATGGAAGGAAGATACAATATTTGAACTCCTTAAACAACACACAAGGTCAGAGTAGATTTGGAGGTGGCACATGAATTCCATTATCAAAAATGCAGCACCAAGTGAGCAAGCGAACACTGCCGGATGAAGAGAACAAGGAAATGGACTTCTCTGGAACATCAAGGACTCTCAGCCATGTTTATGGAGAGTACAAGATCCCATATCCCTGGCAGTTACAGAAGTTACATTGCAAAATCGTGTGCAGCAAGCTCTCTCTCTCTTTGTGAGAGTATATCAAGCTGACAGGTACAGGAAGCTGCTTACTGCATTGCACAATTTTCAGAGAACAATCTGCAATGTGACTCACTCTTTCTTGGAAGAAAACAGGAGGTAGAGGATGCAATCAAGGCTAGAGAAATGTCTCAAAGGAATGAAAAACAAAAGAGATGCAGAGAGGAAGCAGGAGCTCTATCTAAAACTCTTGGGAAACAATGACTGAAACAATCAACTGATCAAGCAAAGCAACAACTGCTGCAAGGAGCAACAAAGCACTACAGAATAGAGAACCGCGAGAAAGACAGAAGTTGAAGCAATTCTAGAAGTTGAAGCAAGAGAGAGCCTATTACTCGCACCGACGACACACAGGCGCGACGAAAGGAAGGAGCGGTGGAAGAAGAGGGTGAAGAACTTGCGGAAGAAAGCTTCTTTTGTCTTCGAGAAAGTACCTACACAAGAAGATCTCGCCAGCCAACACCTCCTCACAACAGAAGAGAGACAGACTGAGACTATTCGCTCAAAACTGCAAAGAGGAGTCTTGGCTTTCTTTCTTCCAGAAGCTAAACATAACGCTTCCCCGATTGCAGAGATTCCGTGGCGGCGGCCTCCGCAGCAATCCAGGAGGACAGAGAACTAAGAGAATTGCACACGGAAGATATAGAACTCAAAATCAAGAGTGCAAAGAATAAACACAGATTGCCTGCCGGCACAAAGATCCGCCAACTGAACAGAATTGCCGTTGTCGTCGCCTCCACGATGTCGAGGAGCCACAAGAATCACACCACCTTTAAGTACCACACACCACTCCAGTAGTGTATCCAGGAGAGAGAGGCCGAGAGAGAGGAAACGTCCGACAAAACAACAACACCACCAGAAAACAAGCTTCTTTGCATCATCGAGAAAACCAGTCTCTTACAGTGCGGAGACAGAAGAGAACACACAATCCCTTGGTCCAGAAAACACGCCTCACACCAGTCCTAGTTCTCGCCGCAGTCTTCGGCTTTCCTGATTTCTGTCGTTTTTCTGCTGCTGCTGCAACTGCTTGCAGGGGAGAGCTCCAGTTAAGTCATCCAAAGCATCATTAGAGTGCACAAAGGACATGAAGCTCTCTTGATATCAAAACTCCTCCTCCTCTCCTCAGCTTTCCGAAATCGGGAGGAAGATCTGCTCTTGCTGCTGCTGCTACTCCTTCGTCGATGCCAAAACTTCTGCTGCAGACAGCTAGCTCGTCATCTCTCTCTCTCTCTCTCTCTCTCCCTCTTGTCCCTTCCCTCTTTTCCCCGCAGAGATTCCGCGGCTTTCGGCCTCAAATCCCGCGGAAAGAAGCCCAGAAATCAGAAAAGCGATCTCAAAGAGCAAGACGACAGAGCAAAAGCAGACAAAGCTCCGTGTCTGCGTGGACAAACCTGCAAGTGCAAAACACACGCACGCACACACGCACACTCTCTCACTCTCTCTCTCTCTCTCTCTCTCTCACTGTGGTGTCTGTGTGTCCTTCTGTTACATGCACAATAAGAGAGTGACGACGTACATGATGGGATGCTGGCAGGACTTTAAGACTCTGTGGCCACAACAAAAGCTCGTATGATGGGTGTTATTGTTGGCATATTTATGAAATTCAAAGAAGAAGAAGAAGAAGAAATGAATCTCACAAACTGCTGCAACAAATTGTGATCATCAGAAGATTGCAATAGCAGCTTCATAAGAAGAAGCCAATAATAATGCACATAAGAGCCTTCAAAAGTGCTGTAGGATCTACAACACTACTGCCCATGAAACGCAACTCTTGCAGCAGCAACAGCAGCAGCAACGGCAACCCCCTCTTCTGTCTGCCTGAGTGCTATACAATTCCTACATCTTTTTTACATCCTGCAGTCGTCCGTTGCAGAAAGATTTCAGCTTGAGGACCAGGAATAAACAACAGACGAAAGATATGACATACAGAGATTGTCACAACAATGGAGGTGAGGGAAGATTGTCAGAAGCAAAGAGTGGAGGAGCATATGCGTCCGGATCGTGAAGAGCAGATTTTACAAGGCAAGGCGGTTTGTTGGAGAAGAAAAGCCCTAGCTTCCGAATCTGATGAACTTCGCCACTAATAAGGCAAGGAAGATCTCCCACAAACGTCGGAAAAAGATTTTCCTGTCTCCCGGTTTCGCGTCCCTCAACCGCTCAGAGAGAGAGAGAGCCATCTAGAGAAACAACCCGACACACCCACAGGCGTCAAACTACAAACTGATCATGCGCGCGTGCAAACCTCGAGTGTGAAGCGCCTGGTAACACGGGGAATTCCAGTTCGATGCTTCTTGCAATTTGGGTTGTGTGCAAACTGTGATTTTGCTGAGAAGAAGATGACAACAACAATGCACTTGTCTTGAAGAAGAGAAGCAGCAACATAGAGACAGCCCATCAGCTATGAAGCTGGTAAGTTTCCTGAGTTTATTTTCTCCTCTTCTGGGATTTCTTAGACTTCGCGAGAGAGAGAGAGAGAGAGAGAGAGAGAGAGATTGCAACAAGCACGTCATCAAATGTATAGTGTTGCTGAGACAGCTCTTTTGGATACAACAACGAGAGCTTGTTGCAACAGCTTCGTGAAGTGAAGCTGCATACATCTGTGGGTTAGGGTTTTCTGTATTACACATTGCAACAACATGGTTTCTTTGGAAGTGTTTCGGGTTCTCCTGACTGCAGACACATTGTGAAGCTTTTCCAATTGTGACAGAACTGTCAGAGCTTGTTGTAACAGCTTCATGAAGTGAAGCTGCATGCATCTGTGGTTAGGGTTTTCTGTATACACATTGCAATAACATGGTTTCTTCGGATCCTCCTGACTGCACACACACTGTGAAGCTTTTCCAATTGTGACAGAACAGTCCGAGCTTCTTGTAACAGCTTCATGAAGTTCTGCAAACATCTGTGGTTAGGGTTTTCTGTATTCACATTGCAACATCTTTTCTTTGGAGCTCAAAAGAAAGGGAGACAGAAGAGAGACAGAGAGAAGAACAACCAGGGATATCTGTAGTTAGTTTATTGCCTGGACCTTGTTATTGCCATATGATTTTTGAGAATCCTGTTTTGAGCTTTGTGTAAACTGCTGCAGACTGCACTGAGTTGTCAGGAGCACCTTGAGGACGACCCAGTCCTTTCTTGCCACTTGCTGGAGATATGTCAAACCCGTGTGCTGCTGGAATGTCCCCTTGACCTCTCTGTGTTGGCAATCTTTCTGCCTTCCTTCCAGTCTGTACAAGATGGTGCAACACCAGTGTCAAGTTCTTCACTCAGGTTCATATCACATGTTCTTGCTTCGAAGTCTGAACAAGAGCTGGCCAGTTCAAGACCCACTGCTGCTGCTGCTGCCCGTACAGTTGAACAAGAGAAGACACTGAAAGACAGCATAAATAATCTCAGTACTGTCAAATCTGAGCCAGTGTCTGCAAGAGCCAAACGGCCCCGATCAGAACAGCAATCACAAGGTCCTGGCAGTGCCACAGAGGGGAAGCAGAAGCGCAAGAGCCACACTGATGTTATGTCAGCATCTTTGTCCTTTCTGAAAGAAAATAGTGGGCAGGTGTTGATTGAAGGAGAGCCATGGTACAAAACTGCAGAGCTGGGTCTTGTGGAGGTGGCTCTGTTGGATGCTGTTGTTGTATCAAATCCATTAGGGTTGCTGGGCTTGCCTTTTCTCACAAAGAATCCTGACTTTTCTGCAAAGGTAAACAGCCAATATTCATGATGAAAAGGATGGGTCTGACACTTTGTGAGCAACTTTCACAAGGTTATGATGATGCTCATTTTCATGTTACCTTCAAATTGCTGTTGAAGAGATAGATGTCTCTGCAATTTCATAGGTATGGGAAGGTAGCAGATTGTATCTCACAGTGCGTCAAGGAACATGAGAAGAAATACTGTGTGACTGCACTGCTGATTGTGTGACTAAATCATCTGACTAAGGGAAAGAAACTGTAATGTATTTTGCATACAGATCTATATGACAGAAGCAACAGCAAAGATCGGGCAGCTGATGATGGAGGAGCTGGTAAACATGCATGCAGAATTTATTCAGGTGCACGGAAGGTCTAGAGATGGACAACTGCCATCTTGGTTGAACGTCTCCACCCTTGACACATTGCCAGCTATCCTGAGGGATTCAATTGTTGGCAGAAGTCTGGCTGGCAGATCAAACTGGCATCTGCTTTACAAGTATGGATACTCTCCTTAGCTCTCCTCTTAATTTGCAGGGATGAAAAGCTCATGTGGTGGTGTACTATATACACAATCAGCCCATATAAATGTTTCCTCCTGAAGTGTTAGAATAGGTATGACTATATCACTGCAAGCTCCCCTTGTCCCTTCTCCCTTTGTCTAGCCTTTAGGCAGGTCTGGCAGTATCACGAGTGCTGAAGTTTCAATTGCTTTTGCTCTCTTTTGTTCTGTGTTGTTATGTTCATGGAGTTCTCATAGAACACACATGATGTGGGACTGGAATTATGGGGGCAGCAAAGCAGACATCAGAGATTGCATGGCCATGGTACATAGGTTACACTATGGTGAAGAAGCCAACATTGATGGTTGCTTGAAAATCAAGCCCTCAAGCTCTGGACTGGGAATTGGAGCCTCCAATTGGACTATCTCAGGAGCTCGATGCAGTGTTGCTTATATTGCTGGATCTCTAGTGACTGCAAACTCTGTGAAGGCATTTGATTTGCCTGCACTGGAAGGAAGTCAAATCCTTCTCTTTGGTGATGTGGAGTTTGCAGATGAATCATCCACAAGTGTTGAGGAGAAAGTGACATCAGGTGACATGGAGGTGGATATAAGGCCTGTAGTAGATGGTTTACAAATAGATTCCGGGGTCATAGGAGTTGAACAGCCTGCACCAGCCAGGCAGTCATCAACTGGCTCAGGCAGTTCTCATAGATTGACAACAGCCACAAGTGGAAGTCTGCCTTCAACCACAGCCTGCAACAGGTCATTATCAAGCATTGCCATTGGGGGATCTGTGAAGCCTCCCTCAGTAAGTCCTGTTGGGGCTCCCACACTGTCAAGCGAGAGAGGAGGAAATAGAGGCAGTGGTGAAGTTAGTGGTGCCTTGCGGCCTGACACAACAGCTTCAGATGTTAGACCTCAGGTGGCAGCAGTATGTAAAGCAGCAGTGGAAACTGTAAGAAGAGGGGGCTCTGTCTTAATCCCATCAAGCCCATTTCCAATCTTGCTGGAGCTTCTGGATGAAATGGCTGTCCAGCTTGCGTCTGTCAATCTGACGTATGTATAGTCAGTCCTTCATGTTGCAATTTTTCTGCAAGTCTTCTTCCACCATAGCTGGGGTGGTATTTTTATAGTTCCATTTCAGAATACAACAAAGTAGGGTATATTTGGATTCTGTGCCTCTTTGTTCCATCAGTACAGCTATTACTTTGTTTTTCTTAGATTCTTGCAGTCTTCAGTCTTTCTGTATGTTAGTGTTGTTAAGAAAGAATGTGATTGTGAACAGGGACATTCCAATAAAGTATATATCTCCAGCAGCAGAGGAGATGCTGGCTTATGGCAACACTGTTCCTGAGTGGCTTTGTCCATCCCGACAAGAGAAGGTGGTTTTTATCAGAATGTCTGTTCTTAGGGTTTAATTGGTGATAGCCATGCATGTCAATTGGGTTATTTGCATGGTGTATTTTGCTACTTCTACCAAAGAATTTGACTGACCTTTGATTGCACCAACTTGGCAGCACAGTTGTATGCAGGGGAGCCTCTGTTTGGCTATGTAGACCTTGTGCGAGAGGAGCACTTGTGTGGTTTCAAAGCTCTCCATTCTGCGGATTTACAGTAGGTTTAATGGTTCATACTTTTGTTGATAATTACAAGCTTTGGGCCGATGTAGGTGGCATATTGAGTATCACACTGGCTGCTGGATGTACTAATTTTTCAGACTAAAATATGACTGCATTGCTGTACACAATATACCTACATTAAGCATGGGAAGAAGTGAAATTTCATTGGGCATGTATGTACTTCAGTCTGAGCTTGTACTGTTTTGGCAGAACGGTGTGGCAGGAGCCATGCATTATTTTTGCATCGCACTGGAGTTTGAGAATGGGACCAGCTGTGCATCTTCTTCATCGTTGGAGGCACAACCCCCTTTGCTTGCTTATCCTCATTGAGGTTCTTATCAAGATGCCTTTAGTACTGCCATTTTACTTTTGCAAATAGCAACCCTCTTATGCCTAGAGGAGTCAGGTGTAGTACATCATGTCTGAATCTGTCTGACTAGTGAAGGCCCATCTGCATCCTGACAAAGTAGTATTCCTGATTGTGCCTGAAAATGCAGACATGTTAAGATGTAAGTGTCATTGTATTGATGGTTGCAGCAAAGTCTTGATGTGGAGCTCATTCTTGCCCCTTTCAAGCCACTAGCAATTCAGGTCCTTGAGCTGCCTGTTCAATCAAGGCTAAGGTAAACTTCTATGGCATTATGCTCATCTCAACTTCGGGATCTGTGTAGAATTGTGGTATTTGAAAGTTGACATCCCTGTTATGTCTGCAGTCCAAAGGAGGTCATATCTGTGATACAAAAAGTTCAGCCACAGTTGACCCTAGTAAGTTTCATACAAAAGCCTCCCAATTTCTCAAATTTCCTTATCTTTCTGTTCAGGCTGCTCTGACCTTTTGAATGCCTGTATGTGTGAGGACAGACTCAGTATACATATGTATCAGATCTTAAATGGCTCCAGCTCATATGGAGAAAAACTAGTGAAAGCCCTAAGACATTTTATGAAATGGTAATGCCACAGGTACCAGAGTTCCTGCTTCACAAGAAGCTGGAAGCAACAGAATCGAATCATTTGCTTTCTTATAGAAAAGGATGTACTGTCCGAGTACCCCATTTTGAGAACCAACTTGAAGTACAGATGTCTGCAGAGCTAGCTCTTCAAGTCCAGCCGAAACCTGTCAAGCCAAGCAAAGTGGCAGCAGCTCTCCTCCATGCTGACCTGTGGTCAAGGGATGGGATCTGGTCATTACAACCTGCAAGTATGGCCAAATGTTCTGGAGATTTGCTGCCAGGGTTGCAAAGCTTTCAATACAGATGGGGTCAAGTGAATGTGACCGCTCTTTTAACTGCTCTCAAAGACAGAGGGTTGTTCGACATTCGCATACAAGAAACTGCCAGTGAGGAAGTAGGAAATGAACACTTCCCCACAGGAGATTTGAAACTGGAGGTTGAAACTGCAGTGGTAGAAATTCGATCACCTTCTCAAGCTTGGATAGAGATTCGTCCCAACAGCAGTCACATCAAAGCTGATGATCCCTCATTGCGGCACCTTATTGCTGCAGCAGTTCACAGTGTTTTAAATTCGCTCTAAAATTCTCCTGCCTTGCAACAGTTTAATACTTTTGTAATAGCTTTTGGGTTTTCAGCTTGTGATAGACCCATAGCGAAACACAAGTTGTATTCATTCACAAATTTCAGTTGGATGGTGAAGCTAAGCTACACCTTTTGCTCTTTCTGCCGTATGTCCCCAACATCCATTCTTTCTCCTTTCTTCACTGTTCCCTTGTCTTCTCTACATCTCTGTTCGTTTGTTCTGTAATTTCTTCAGACTTGTTTGTTCATTTGCTTTTTCTGTGCCTGTGATTTACTTTGTTTTTGGGATTAAGTGGCCTGAGTAACCTTTGTTCCCTGGCTTGGGGATGTGGGTGATGGTATCAGAAATTTAGCAACATGTAAACGAATGTGTCTCACGTAGAGGTGTTTGGATTAGTGATGTGCAGGATACTTTTTTCCTTATGAACAGGTGTGAAGTTGTTAGGATGCTTTGTGTTTTTCACTAGGGACCGACAATGTGCTATTGGTCCTTGTATTGCTAGGTCTTACTGAGTGGGTGCGAGTAAACCTGGGATCAAATGAGAATAGTTATTGATCCCAACAACTGATCCAGCTTCAAAAAACGTGCAACCATGTTCTTTGAGCCAAGGCACTTTCTCGGCATAGTCAAACACACTTTGAAGCCGTGCCATCATATCATGAGTGTTGGTTGGCTTTGAGAATAAACCCATGCACAATAGGAGATGACTTTCACGTAAATCTGAAGGTTATCTACATTGAACAAAGTACAAATTTGGCAGAAAGATGCTGGCAAAAGTGTACTTTGCACGTGAACACAAGGTAGGGTCATTGAATCCAACAATTTCCACTAGGAAGCATAACATCCATTCTGTGCTGAAAAAGTTGAATTTGTACTAGGAAAAAAATGCAATTTCTTTGTCAAAAAATGGTTAAACTTTCCCAGTATTTTCTTTTCTCTTTTCTTTTTTTTTTAAAAACTACACTAAAGGCAATTTCATAAATAATTGATAAAAATTTGGAGTTTGTTCAAAATTTGAGATGAAGAGTTCCACAATTTCTTAAAACCTCATGCCAAGCATTCTGAAAATCTAAAAATTCGACAATTTGTATGTTTCTTTTCTTAATTTTGAAATTGACAATGCTTGCATTGATAAAAAAAAATTTAAGTATTATATTGTAATTTAATCATGGCCAATACACTTGATCATCATGTGAAGGACCTCATCATTTTCAAACAAATCCTCTAAAGAACATCCTTGGTTCTTCAAGGTTTTTTTTCAAGTGACCTCACTTGCTCCAAAAACATCCACACAAATTGATGTGTTCTTTAAATACAACATGTGAAATTCATTATTAGTATTATGTTAACAGTGATTAAACCATCATCAAATTGAGTGGTGAGTGTTGTATAAATTACCATCAATTATAACAAGTATCTTAAGAGTTTAAGTGTTCAACTTTTTTAATTACAACCCTTTATAGACTAATCCCTTGTGCATCATCCTATAGATTTTGAAAAGTGCTTACTATACACAAAGTTGAATTACCTTGAGAACAACTTGATGTGAAAATAGATAACATTAAATAAGTGGATAAAAGAATCACCAAAATACTATCATAATTTGGTATAGGCATATTCCAAACAAGTTTTTAATGTGACAAAGAATCTCAATGAGCTCATGGATCAAGGCTAATTTCTTGTTGGGTTGTATGTTGGTTTGTCAATATTGCAATAAGATCAAATGATGCAAAACATGATGATGCAAATGCATGAAAAATCACATAACCATTTGCCAAATGTCACATGACATAATTATCTTGATATTGATATTTGATCAAATGTTGATGAAGCAACACATGTGATTTGAATTGCCTTTCACAACATGTCAATGAATGAAATCACACCTTGTGAACAAGTCATGCTCAATAGAAGTTGGTCCATTGACACTATCAATTCATGTACCATCAATTCATGTACCAGATACAAATTCACATGAATTTTTTTCATTGAAGCTTCGTGAAGTGCCTTCAAGTGTTTCAAGTTGGATAATTTTACAAAGATGGTGAAAATTTTGTTATTATCAAAGGGAAATGATCCTAGTCTACAATATGTTGGAGTTTTGGGAAAAGGTGGGGTTGGAAATACACGCCTAGCTCAAAAGTCCATAATAGCATATATGTGCAACAACACTTTCAAAAAGTGTTTTGACTCATTATGGGCCAAAATCCACAACATAATGTTTCCTTATTGCAACTTGAACAACAAATTGTGTTTCACATTTGAATTACTAAGTTGCTCCAGTTGAATGATAACATGAATTGTACACATGATTTTTAGAGAAAGGGTCATTTTTTTTTAATATAGATGTTGTTTGGGGAAAAAATGTTGTTGAATGGGGTTGATTTCGTTAGAAGACTTGGAAATGTGATGTTGTTGACCACTAGAAATCAATATATGTATCATGAATAGTAAAAGTGGTTAAAGTGCACTTGATCAACTTTCAATCGGTTTAAATGTAATTGGCCAACCTTTCACTAGAAGATAGATGTTTAGCTTTTATTGTGTGTGTATATTTGGACAATCATCAATTGTTTCATATGAATTAGAATTCATCAATTAGGTTGGGGGTTGAGTAATGTAAAGGTCTTTTGTTGGTTTTCAAAATGATAGACAATGTCATGGTTTCCTAAAAAAACTACAAGATTCATAGATGATAAATTAATATATGGAAAAGTAATTGTTTGAACATTTTGAAATCAATCACAATGATTTAATGAATGTTGATCATCCCCATGCCAAAGAGTTTTCTTTCCTAATTTGTAACATTCCATGAAATGAGAAGATATGGCAACACACATTATTCCATTATTAGATGACAAAAGGTTCGATGCATGGACATGTTGGAGATGATCATGAGGAAGATGTGTATTATGTCATGGGGTTGTTGATAGGCCAATCATTGATTGAATTGAACAATTCAAAACATTGTAAAATTCATGATGTCATGATAGAGTTGGCATTTTACATATTACAACACAATGTGTTTGTGCAAAAGCACTTGTTAGTTACAAGCCAAGTCAAGATTTGGAAGATTATTTAACAAGAGTGGATGAAAAAATATGGAAAATGTATTGGAGATTAAAGATCATTGTTGATGGATCACGTGAATTCAAATGTGTTCCCAACCAAATTGTGTGCACCCAATTTGCAAATGTTATTTCTTTGCGAATTGGATTTGAAGGAAATGCCAAAATGATATTTGAAAGGTACCCCAAATCTCAAGATTTTAGAATTGAGTGATAACAAGTAATTGCAATTTTTTACCTTAACAAATTTGGGCTTTGCAAAACTATGCATTACTAGCAATGATCAACTAAGTTTTATTTTATGTTTTTGTACGTTTTCTAATAATTCACCATTATTTATGTCAATTTCAAATTTAATTTGAATTAATATAAATATCATGGACATGAAAAAACACACATTAATTTTCCTTTTCATATCCATATTGGTGGGTAAGGAAAAATAATTATAAGGGTGGAGGTAGTTAGGCTTGGAAATGATGTAGTTGTCTTTAAAATTGCCTTTGGAAATGTCTAAGGACAACCTCACGATAGGAATTGTTTTTAGATTTTTCTAAAGATGACCACATGATAGATTCCCAAAAATCACCCATATATCAATTCCTTGAAATTTATCATCACTAGAATTAGAAAATATTTTTACAATTGATGTAAAAAAATAAAAGATGGATGTGGAGTTTAATAAGCAATCATCCATAATTGAAAACTTTTCCACCTTTAACACCACCACCTCCTTTTAACATTTGGTGTATTATACATACACATTTTTATGAATAATTGGCACATTGATTATTGTAGGATTCATAATTGTTAAACATCTTTTCCAAAGAATGTTCATTTTGACAAATGCATCCCTTTTCTTTAGTGGCAAATATGAAAACGCATATCAATTGTGTTAAAAACAATTGTTCATTGACTGCTAGTTATGTAGTCCAAAGTAGCGACCTAAAGAATTATAGATGTATATGTAGTCATAAATTTAGCCAGTCCTACTTAATTAAGGCTTGTTTAAGGCTATTAATGAGGCCTAGCTAGGCCTACCTACACCCATATAAAACTTACCTTGGGTCTAACTATGCTTACATAAAGGTTACCTAGATTTATTTAGGACCCACCCAAGGTGTACCTAGGGCATACATAGGACTATGCATGCCTACTTATGTTAACCTACCTAGGTACCTAGTCTACCTACCTAGGTATCTACCTAATTACTTAACTTATTAGCTTACCTATTTAACCTTCTTTCCTATCTAGCTAAAACCAAGCCTACTTAACCTACCTACTAAGCCTAATACCTTTCATACCTAGCATACATAGCCTACGTACCTAATTTACTTACATATCTAGCCTAGTTTAACTACCTAACTAAGGTACCTACCTAACATAGCTACCTATTTACCTACCTAAGGTACACATCTTTAAAGATAACTACTAATCATGTAGTCATAAAATCATAGTCACATAAGACTAATGTCACACAATCATGATTAAAATCATACATAATTACCTCATGCAACAACATGATCAAGAATGGACAATAGTTGTGAAATGTCCTAGTCATGGGTTCCATTTTTTGGTGTCGCGATTCTTCCATGTCCTTAGTATGTTTTGGGTCATGTGGTTTTTCTTACCTTTTCACAATGTTATGATGATTTGAGTTGCCATGGAAAACCATACAACATATATGCGCATGAGACTTGATATAGATAGGTGCCATGTTTACTTTGTAATTAGGGAAAAAATCAATTACATAACAACATTCACAACTTCATAAGGGTTTAGAATTTTACAATTGTAAATGTTGTTTTCTTAAGTAAAATAACGACACATGCTAATAATCAATCAAACAAAACTTGGTGCCACCATGTTGATACATGAACTAGTATGTTTGTTTTAAATTCATTATGCCCCAAAACTATGTTTTGCCACCTTCTAGGCAAGAGGCAAAACAAATGTGGAAGTTCACATCACTTTTTTATAGGAGTAATATAATGTAATTTGCTTGCTAAGAACTTAGGTCTTGAATGAAACCAATTCTGTTTTTTGGAAAGGTGGAAGATTGGGTTGGAAGTAAAGAAAAAGACATTGGTTTTGATTCCTCAGGAATGTATTCCTTTCATATGATTTATTTAGAAGACAAATCTTAAAGGTGGGTGTGAATGCTATCATGAAATTTATTTTTAAAATTCAATTGATTGAATTTCAAATTAATTGCCTAATTCAAAAAGTGACAAATTGAAAACATTACATGCCAATCCAATCAAGGTATCTTTGTTTGACCAATGTGAAATAGGAATTGTTTATATGCATGAGGATGAGAGGGAATGCGGCCACAAATGGAGCTAAAGTTGAGTTTATTGTAAATTCAAACTCATGATGGTAGCAATCCATGTATCAAATGCTAACCACTTGTTCCTATTTTCTTTTACCTCTTTTTTATTATTGTTTTAGTCAAAAAACAAATTTTCACACTCACAAAGTCAATGATCTAGCTAGTCATCTTGGAATGCTTTTTTATGCAACTTGAGTTGCATCAAATTAGCAATTAGGGGAATTGATTTTCCACATTTCCAATACAACCTAACTTGAATATTGATAAGACAAAAAGAATTAAATATTTGAAGTGTCAATAGGGTTGAAGAATTATGAACAAGCAAATTGTCAACATGGTGAAAGAATTGTTGATGACACTTAACAAGACAAAGAATGTTAAATGATTGATAACAAACATATTGTTAAGGTTTTGTTAGGGTGTTGATAGTAAAGTATTTACATCAACCATAATGTTGACATGGTAAAAGAACTAGGGAGTGACATGTGCTAATTGGGGATAGCTTCTTCAAGCACTTGAATGGAGTTTCCCCACTTTTGAAGCATTTTGTGAAGTTGACTTTTGGAGGTAAAAAGGGGAGTAGGGGTTGTGGAGATGATGATGGAACACTTTTGGAGGCAAAAGGGGAGGTGTGATGGAAGATTGCCCACGCTTCTTGAGGTGGCAACATTATTCTTATTTTAAACTAGGGAAATGGAAAGAAAGAGAAAAGTTCTTGAGGTGGAAAGAGAAAAGTTCTTGAGTTGGCAACTTTATTCTTATTCTAAACTAGGGAAATGGAAAGAAAGAGAAAAGTTCTTGAGGTGGCAACTTTATTCTTATTCTAAACTAGGGAAATGGAAAGAAAGAGAAAAGGAGTAGAAACTTACAACTTTTCGAGAGTGTTCTTTTGAGTAGAGCAAGGGGAAAGTAGGAGAAAATCTCCATGTGCATATGTAGATAATTTATTTTGAGTTTTTCTACTTCAATTTTTGTCATGTTGAAAGAGGAAGAGGGAG